>C687J35174_10013140_pt1 | contig 10061 bp, 14 predicted proteins | sample RifCSPhighO2_01_FD_35174 | JGI IMG/M metagenome (IMG submission 35174)
TTATTTCCGCATCTTCTGGACCAATTGAAACACCGCTTGATGCAGAGACTTCCAGAATATCACCTGGACTTACCTGTGATACTACTGCTGCACCTGTTGCTCCGGTTGAAGAAGCTTCAGTTAATGGAACTGCTGAGGGGAACAATAATTTTCCATCTGGACTAATATAAGATTCAAACGGCTGGCTGTCTATTAGCATTGATATCTTGTAAACGCCGTTTATTTTCTCTACATCCTGCAACTGTGCTGTAGTTCCTTCACTCAGCAAATTTTCATTTATGAAACTTACCGCGTTTCCCGCTGCCTTATTTCCAGANCCAAAATTAAAAACATTAAATAAACTCAGAACAAAAAGGACTACAAGAACTCCTGTGGCAATCTGCCAATATTTTATTTTATTTTTCATGAATGNTACCCCCTTGTCAAATTGTATTTAATCTGTTCTTTAAATAACTTATTATTTATAAAAAAAGAAAGAAAAGGGCTTACTTCATTGTTACACAATATAAGCCAACTAATACAAATAGTGCCGTGTACCAGCTGATTCCCCAGTTAAACCAACCAAAGTCCGCTATCAAGTATAAAACACCTACAATAAGAGTCACCCAAGCCATCCATGCAGGACAGCAACACATGTTCTTTGCCATTACAAAATCACCTCCAAATTATACTTAAAATAAGGAATAATTTATATAAAAAGCTTTCTTTCACGGTTGAATGGAATTCAAGCAGAAATTTATTGAGAGATATGAGAAACTGACTGACATTAGTGAATTCAAGAAATACTGCCTGATGGACTTGAGAAAATCTATAAGGGTAAACACCCTGAAAACTTCTGTCGATGAGCTGAGGAAAAGGCTGGATTTAGATCTGGAGCCAATACCTTGGATTAAGGAGGGATTCTATGTAAATTCAAGAGTTACTCTCGGAAATTTAAATGAACATTTTTTGGGGCATTTCTACGTTCAGGAAGCAGCCTCTATGCTGCCTCCCTTGGTCATGGATATCAAGGATAAAATGATTGACATGAGTGCAGCACCAGGAAGCAAAGCGGGACAGATTGCAGCTCTTATGAAAAACAGAGGATTACTTATTGCTAATGATAATGACTACAAGAGATTGAAAGCACTTAGCATGAACCTGCAGAGATTGGGCGTTACCAATACTGTTATTACATTAATGAATGGGATATGGATAAAGGAAAACTTTGATTCGATACTGTTGGATGCTCCATGTTCAGGCACCGGCGCCATCAGAAAATCTCTTGGAACTTTAAAGATTTACAATACTGGAATGATAAGAAAGCTGGCAAATGATCAGAGAAGACTTATTGATAATGCTTTTAGAATATTGAATGAAGGGGGAAGCCTTGTTTATTCAACCTGCAGCCTTGAACCTGAGGAAGATGAAGGCGTAATTGATTTCTTATTGAATAAATATGAGAATGCAAAAGTTGAGAAAGTTAAATTTAACGGGTTGAAGAGTGAAGGCATAGTTCTTGATTTTGAGGGCAGAAAATATAATTCTGAAATCAAAAATTGTGTGAGGGTCTGGCCCCAGGATAATAATACTGAAGGGTTTTTTGTTGCTAAGATTAGAAAAATAAAATGAGCTTGCGGGGATTTGAACCCCGGACCTCTGGTTCTCCTAGACTTGTACCAAAGGCGGTCATATAAGACCAGTGCTCTAGCCAGGCTAAGCTACAAGCTCATTAAGAAAAATTTAATCAACAGCGTTTATATAGTTTATTATCACCAAATTTAAACTGCAGGAAGTGATAGGGAATGTTCTTGGTACAATTTTAAACGTATAGCATAACCTTTATAAATTCTATTTTTTGTTTTTTATCTATCAAAATAATTTTGGAGGTTAAAATGGCAGAGGTCAAAAAAGATTTGCAAGACAAGGCTTATGAAGCTATCGAACTGGCTAAGAAGTCAGGTAAGTTGAAGAAGGGTTCTAATGAGGCTACAAAATCAATTGAAAAGGGATATGCAAAATTAGTAGTTGCCGCCAATGATGTTAATCCAAGGGAAGTTATAATGCACCTTGAACCATTATGCAGAGAGAAGGATGTTCCGTTTGTTTTGGTTGGAAGCAAGAGTGATTTGGGTGCAGCTGCAGGATTGCCGGTTTCAACTGCGGCAGTGGCAATAATCAAAGAAGGAGATTCGGCTAATTTAATAAAAGATATAAAGGTAAGGTTAAGCAAGGATGGCACCAAAGAAACAAAGTAAGAAGGACAAGAAAGCTCAAAAAAAAGAGAAGAGAGCTCAAAGAGGGCAGGTTTCCCCCACCAGCAAGTCATCCCAGAAGATTAAATTTACACAGGAGACAGGGGGATTATTCAGCAGTGCATATCCTGCAACTGTCGAGGAAGTTATTGGAAGAACGGGAACAAGAGGAGAAGTGACTCAGATTAGGTGCAAGGTTATGGATGGAAGAGACGTTGGCAAGATTCTAAGAAGAAATGTTAAAGGCCCGGTGAGAATTGGTGATATTTTAATGTTAAGAGAGACTGAGATTGAAGCAAGAAAGCTGATGTCCGGTAAGAAGAGAAAATGAGCAACTGCGGTTTTTGCGGAAAGAGCATTGAAAAAGGAACGGGCAAGATGTTTGTTTTCAAGAATGCAAAGATTGTTTACTTTTGCTCTTCAAAGTGCGAGAAGAATTTATTGAAGCTGAAAAGGAAACCTCATAATGTAAAATGGACCAAGGAGTATCTGAGAGTTCATAAAAAATGATTGAGAAAACTTTAGTTCTTGTTAAGCCTGATGGCGTTGAAAGGGGATTGATTGGCGAGATTGTTTTCAGATTTGAGAAAAGAGGCCTTAAAATCATTGGAATGAAAATGGTCAAGGTCAATCGTGAAACTGCCTTGAAACATTATACTGAAGATATCACTAGAAGAAGAGGAGCGCATGTAAGGGAGAAGCTGATTAAATTTTTAGAGAACANCCATGTTGTTGCTTTTGTTCTTGAAGGNGTTAATGCAGTTGAGAACGTTCGTAAGATTGTTGGTGATACGGAGCCAAGAAAAGCATCACCTGGAACAATAAGAGGAGATTACGCCCATATTACTTATGATTATGCAGATGAGAAGAATATTGCAATAGGAAATTTAGTTCATGCTTCCGGAAGCAGGGAAGAGGCTGATTATGAAATTAGAGTTTGGTTTTCTCAGGAAGAACTATTTGAGTATAGCACTGTGCATGATAAGCATGTTAGGTAAAAATTTAGTTGTTTTACATCATTCCCTGAGGAGGCATTCCACTGTTTTGATGAGAATCTCCCTTGCCTGCAGCTATTACATCATCAATCCTTAAAATTAATTCTGAAACTTCTGCGGCAGACCTAATTGCCTGAGTCTTGATTCTCAATGGCTCCACAATCCCTTCTTTCAAAGAATTAATTGCCTTTCCTGTAAACACATCGATTCCAATGTCCTTGTTTGATTCGTGCTGTGTTTTAAGCTCAGTAAGAATATCTATTGGATCAAAGCCTGAATTCTCCGCAAGAGTTCTTGGAATTATTTCTATAGAATCTGCAAATGACAACACTGCAAGCTGCTCTCTTCCAGTCAATGTGTTTGCAAAATTTCTAAGCTCTTTTGAGATTTCCATTTCACATGCACCTGCGCCGGAAACAACTTTATTGTCCTTTACTGCAACTGAAATGGCTCCAAGCGCATCCTTGACAGCCCTTTCAATCTCATCAATAATATGATTTGTTCCACCCCTGATTAATATTGTAACTGCTTTTGCCTCCCTGCAATCTCTGATGTAAGTCATTTCTTCATCCCCGACTTTCTTTGCCTCCACCAATCCAGCCTTACCCAAGTCTTCAGAAGTTAATTCCTTAATGTTATTTACAATTTTTGCATTCGTTGCCTTCGCAATCTTTTCCATATCTGATTTCTTTACTCTTCTCACAGCATATATTCCCGCCTTTGAAAGATAATGCTGAGCTAAATCATCAATGCCTTTCTGACAAATTACCATGTTTGCCCCTGAATTGATTACTTTATCCGTCATGGACTTAATTATTTTCTCTTCCTGTTGCAAGAACATATCCAGCTGATCAGGGGATGTAATCTGTATCTTTGCATCTATTTCAGTATTNTTTATTTCTAACTGCGCATCCAATAACAATATCTTTGCATTTTCAATTTTCTTTGGCATTCCAGAATGAACCCTCTCCTTATCGATTAATATTCCCTTGATTAATTCTGATTTTTCAACTGACTCTCCAGTTTTCTTTTCTATCTTAATCAGGTCAAGGTCAATCTCATTGTTGTCGAATATCTGAAGTACTGCATTTACTGCTATGTCTGATAATCTCTCCTTTGCTATTTCTGCGCCTTTTCCAGTCATTGCCGTCAGCGCAATGTTTCTTAGAATTTCTTTGTTGCCGTCTACCCTTGTTGATATCTTTTCAAGGATGTGCATTGACTCTTCTGCAGCTTTCCTATATCCTTTTGAAATTATTGTGGGATGGATATTGTTATCTAGCAACTTTTCAGCGTTCTTTAATAATTCACCTGTAAGAATTGCAACTGTTGTTGTGCCGTCGCCAACCTGCTCATCCTGGGTCTTTGCAACCTCAACAACCATCTTTGCCGCCGGGTGTTCAATCTGCATTTCCTTAAGAATTGTAACTCCGTCATTGGTGACTATTACATCTCCCATTGAATCGACCAGCATCTTGTCCATTCCCTTTGGACCAAGAGTTGTTCTGACGGACTCAGCAACTGCTCTTGCCGCCATTATATTATTTCTCTGAGCATCCTTACCAGTAGTTCGATTTGAGCCTTCCGGCAATATAAAAATTGGTTGAATTTGATTGTTCATTTTGAAACCCCCTATTATTTATGATACAGAACTTTTTTTAATCTTTTGATTTTCGCACATAAGTGGCAGGAGTACCATCTCGCTTATATCCCTGACCTAAATATACCTCTTCCTTACAGCATACACAAGTTCCCATCATATAAGTTACCCCTACTTCCGACTCTCGGCGTACATCTTCGACAGTAAGATGTCTACACCTTTCTTCTAGCGAAGGTATTAAAGGTCCGTTCATATACTCTTCCTTTATTGACTGTTTATAAGTTTTTGGATGACTTTGAATAGAACTAACTATCAGAAACAGATACTATTTTTTTGGTTATAACTTATATTCTCTCAATCTTCTTCATATGCCCTGTTGTATCCAGTATAAAACCCTGCTGTTTCATCCTCATCGTCCTCTACTTCATACATTTCCTCTTCATAGTTGTCTTCTCTCTCTTCGTAAAATTCATCTTCCATGAAATTCACCCCCAACATAGGTGTTAATAGAAATGCTTTTATATGCGTGATTGTTATACAATATAGAAAGTATATACTTTGGGGGTTAAAATGCACTTCAGAAAAGTCATCAATTTAGGTAAATCTTCATATGTTGTTTCTCTGCCTAGCTCGTGGACTAAGAAAAACAATCTGAAGAAGGGGGACATCATTAGATTTTTTGAAAGCAAGAATAATGATTTAATCCTTTCACTTAATGACAAGCCCCTTGGTCAAAAATCAAACAATGTAGAGACCTTAAATGTTGATAATAAGGACATTAATAGAATAAGAAGGGAGATTATTTCTGCCTATATTAGAGGGTTTAATCAGCTGAAGATAATCGGCAATGTCCGGGAAAATCGGGATGAGATAATGGCAGTTCTTCAGGATCTTATCGGAACTGAGATTGCTGAGCAGGGAAAAACACTGATACTCGCAAATGATATCTTTGATATGAAGAAATTTTCAATCAATAATTCGCTGAGAAAAATGGACATTGCTGTCAGGAATATCTTCTCTGAATTTAAATTATTCGGCAATAAAGACGCTTATAAGAACATAGAGATTTATGACAGTTCAACAAACCGTTACATGATTTTATTTCGAAGAGTTTACAGATCTCTTTTGGAATCCGGCAATTCAGAGGGTTTGGGAGTCAACCTGAGCGAGGTTCTGAATTACTGGGAACTATCGCATCATTTTGAAAGAATCAGTTTTAAGCTTAAAACTCTCTATAGGAGTTTGTCTGGGGTCAATAATAAGAAGGATGTTAACAGTTTATTAAATTTCCTTGAGGGAGTTTCAGAATATTACATTGATGTTATGAAATCATATTACAGCAAGGATATTGACATGGCATTTCATCTTGCTGATTTCAAAAAAGTGTTGATGGAAAAGCTTGATAATACATTTAAGGACAACAAGAATTTACAATTGGGAAGGTGCATAAGCACGACCCACGGATTAATTTTATCCATCCACAAAATTACAAGGAGGGTTTATGATTAAACATGATGAAAAATGGGAAATATAAGAAGCCCGAACTGCGTATTTGTAGGTCATGTTGACCATGGAAAGAGCTCTATACTAGATAGGATTAGGGGCTCTAATATTGTTAAGTCCGAGGCTGGTGCAATAACCCAGAAGATATCCTGCCATAAAGTTGATTTCTCAAGGATAAAAAAAATATCTGGTAATCTGCTGGATAAGATGAATGTTAATGTTACCCTTCCAGGAATTTTATTCATTGATACTCCAGGTCATGCCGCGTTTACTTCACTTAGAAAGAGAGGGGGAAATATATCTGACATTGCCGTTCTTGTAGTCGATATAAGAGAGGGATTCAAGCAGCAGACAATGGAGGCAATAGAAATACTTAAACATTACAAAACCCCATTCATTGTTGCGCTTAACAAGGTTGATTTGTTAACTGGATGGCAGAAAAAAGACATGCCCCTGCTTTCGAGCATTTTAGTGCAGTCCGAAAATGTAAGGAATGTTCTAGATCAAAAAATTTACGAAATAGTGGGCAAACTTTATGAATATGGCTTTGCGTCCGAGAGATTTGACAGAGTGAAAGACTTTACAAAAGAAGTTGCAATCATTCCGGTTTCTGCACTTACCAGCTGCGGAATACCTGAATTACTTATGATTATTACAGGGCTTGCCCAGAGATTTTTGGAGGCAAATCTGAAGATAGATATCTGTGAGGAAGGTAAGGGCGTTGTCCTTGAGGTAAATGAAAAGAAAGGTTCTGGCTGCGTCCTGAATACAATTATTTATGATGGATGCATAAAATGTGGAGATGTGTTTATTGTTGGAAGTTCTTCTGGAGCGATAAAAAGCAAAGTGAGGGGGCTATTTGAAAATGGAAAGCCAGTGAGGGAATCAGTTGCAGCTTCTTATCTTGAGATTTCAGGTCCTAATCTCAAGGATGTAATCTCNGGCATGCCCCTCTTTGTTGCTAATAAGAATGAGAGTAAGATTGAGGGTGAAATCAACAAGCAGTTGAATGAAGTTATGATTAATGCTGAGAAGGATGGAATTGTAATAAAAGCAGATTCCGTCGGAAGCCTTGAAGCACTGATATTCATGCTGAAAGAAAGAGGAATTAAAATTCACAAGGCAAGCATAGGCCAGATAAACAAAAAAGATATTTCTGATGCTGAGTCACAGAATGATGAACTCAATAAAGTTGTTCTTGGATTTAATGTAAAGAAAGTTGACAGCAAGCCAGTTCATATAATCACAAATGAAATCATTTATAAGATAATCGAGGAATTTGAGGAATTTACCGAGAAAAAGAAGAAGGAGATTGAAGTTAAAAAACTGAAAGATATTCAAAGACCTGCCAAAGTTATATTTTTGAGAAATTATATATTCAGACAGAGCAATCCTGCAGTCGTTGGTATGGAAGTTTTAGGCGGAACATTGAGAGTTGGAATGAATCTGATAAAGACTGATGGCTCTAAGATAGGGGAAGTAAAGAGCATTCAGGAGAACGGAAAAGGAGTAAGCGAGGCTGGAAAGGGAAAACAGGTTGCAGTTGCCGTCGGTGGTGCGACTGTAGGAAGGCAGTTAATTGAAGGAGATAAGTATTTTTCTGACATTTCTGAGTCTGAACTCAGGAAATTAAAGGATATGAAAAAATTTTTAAATAGGGATGAGGTTGACTTGTTAAAGGAAATAATAGAAGTAAAGAGAAAAGACAATAACCTGTGGGGTGTTTAAATGGAATTTAAATTAGTAATCAACAACAAAGGAAGAGCAGGAAGCAAGGAGATTAAAGATACTGAGTGCAATGTTTTTTTGAATAAGAAGGTTGGAGACAGTGTATCAGGAAATACTTTTGGCTTTAAGAATTATGAATTTCAAATCACTGGCGGAACTGATAAGGATGGTTTTCCAATCAGATATGATTTATCGGGAACTAACAGAAAAAAAATTCTTTTGAGCTCTGGTCCCTGTGTTAAGATAAAAAGAAGGGGAATGAGAATAAGAAAAACTGTTCGTGGCAACATAATTGCCGAGGACATTAAACAGATTAATATCAATGTTGTCAAGGAAGGAGATAAAAAGTATGATGAAATATTTCCTNCCAAGGTAAAAGAGAAGAAAGAAACCCATGAGGAAAAGAAATAGTTTTATAAAGAATTCTCATTTTTTCTATTTATGACAAACTCGCCTGAAGTTAGCATTGCATTGGTAGGTCATGTTGACCATGGAAAGACTACTCTGCTTGAGAAGCTTTCAGGTATTTGGACAGACACCCACTCTGAAGAAATAAAGAGGGGAATCACAATAAAACTAGGATATGCAAATGTTTCTTTTTACAAGGACAAGAATGGATACACNACTGAAAAAAGCAAGGATGCAAATTTAGTCCGAACAGTAAGCTTTGTTGATTCTCCCGGACATGAAACTCTTATGGCAACAATGCTTTCTGGCGCTGCAATAGTTGATGGCGCATTGTTGTTGGTTGCCGCAAATGAGGAATGCCCCCAGCCGCAGACAAGAGAGCATTTGATGGCTTTGGAGATTACCGGAATAAGGAGCATTGTAATTGTCCAGAATAAAATCGATCTTGTTGATGAGAAGCAGGCATTGAAGAACTATAATCAAATAAAAGAATTTGTAAAAGGTACAGTTGCAGAGAATGCCCCCATAATCCCTATAAGTGCGCAGCATGGAGCAAACATCCCTGAGTTAATAGAGGCTATTGAAGAGACAATTAAAACTCCGAAGAGAGACTATGACAAAAATCCGGTCTTCTTTGTAGCAAGGAGCTTTGATGTCAATCATCCTGGAATTGATGTAAAAGATATTTCAGGAGGGGTTCTTGGCGGCGCTGTCAAGGAGGGCAGATTCAAAATCGGAGATAAAATTGAAATTAATCCTGGATTCAGTAAAGGTGACAAATACCTTAGGATTGTAACTGAGATCAGAGGTATAATGTCAGGTAAAGATAAAATTGATGAAGCTACTCCTGGCGGCTCCATTGCATTACTGACAGAGCTTGACCCTTCTGTTGTGAAGTCGGATGCTTTATCTGGTAATTTAGTAACGCTTGAGGGCAAGAGTCCTGAAGTGTTTCATCGGTTTAGACTCAGGCCTGAACTATTAAAAAGAGTTGTTGGGAGCAAGGAAGATTTGAANGTTGATCCTATAAAAAAAGGAGAAATCCTTATGCTTAATGTTAATTCTGCAACCACTGTCGGTGATGTTGCTAATATAAGCAAAAATGAAATTGAGGCCAGCTTGAGAATACCTGTTGCTGCAAGATTCAGTGATAGAGTAACAATTTCCAGAAGAATAGGAACAAGATGGAGATTGATTGGTGTTGCTGATATTGTAAAATAGTTTCTTTTATATTTATATGCTTAAATTAATTGATTGGACAATCCAACTAAAAAGATGAGGATCACCACTATTCCTACTTTAATCCATTTGTTATGAATTTTGAAAAATCTTCCTGGAATAAATATAAATATTGAAATCATGAGATAAAATAATGCTGCAGTGGCATTAAATCTTGAAAAAGACATTAGTGAAAAGATTAAAAGAATTATTCCAAATATTATTCTCCACAACAAATAGCCTTCAGATTTCTTTATTCTATTATTTTTCATTTTAGTTATTCCTTAAGCCAGTTGGATTGTACTGCAACATCCTGATAACAAGTATGTTTTGTCATAATATCAGTCAGCTTATCGCAAGTTGAAATATCTTGGG
>C687J35174_10013143_pt1 | contig 10061 bp, 9 predicted proteins | sample RifCSPhighO2_01_FD_35174 | JGI IMG/M metagenome (IMG submission 35174)
AATATTTCAGATATTAAAATATCTGCGGAAGAAAAAGGATTAATAATATCGGCGAAAAATTCAGATCGGGGAGAAATCTCCTCTCTCATAGAGGCTAATTTAAAAAATGGCAGATTTGAATTATCAGTTAATTATCGTTATTTTTTGGATGGGTTAAAAGTTATTCCGACTGAAAATGTTATTTTGGAATTTACCGGAGAAGGAAATCCTCTTATTCTACGTCCCGAAGGCAGAAATGATATTACTTATCTGATCATGCCTCTTAGAAGTTGATAAAATTGTTTGCTTGTACCGCCCATTCCCAATTTTTAAATTGGAGGTCGGCACTGGGATTTGATGGAATTTCTCCGCGAGGGTTATTTTTGTCTACGTAATATAGTATCGAATGGATTTCTTTGGAAACAGCAGGGGGAATAATTTCTGATTTTACTGTATTATTTAGGATCTCTTCAGAACCTATGATTATCGGTGTTTCGGCGGGATTATCCTTTTCCATAACATAAGAACCATCAAGCATTATTTTTGAAACTTCTATCGGATCGGGAGGTAAAAATTCTTCGATAGGTTGATTTTCCATAGTTCGGGCTATAAATTGATGCCAAATTGGACCAGCAGCAGAAATTCCCGCTCCTTGGCTGGTCATGGATTGTTGTCGGTTATTTCCGCTCCTTGGCTGGTCATGGATTGTTGTCGGTTATTTCCTACCCATACCCCAACACTTAAAGCAGGGGTGTATCCTATCACCCAAGCATCACGGTTTTCTTGAGTAGTACCAGTTTTTGCCGCTACTGGTCTGTCTGGAAAATAAAGCATGCTATTAGGACCGAATACGGCCGATCTGGCTTTATTATCGGAAAGCATACTGTTTATTATTCTGGCAGTTTGTTGACTAATAGCACGCTCTTCTTTTGGTTTGTAATTTTCTAAAATATTTCCAGCCCCATCTTCTATGCTTAAAATAAAGACTGGCGCTTCATGTAGTCCATCATTAGCAAATGAGCCATAAGCGGAGACTATGTCAATTAATTTTACCTCTGCTCCCCCTAAGACCAAGGATAATCCAAAATTATTTCTATTTTCTTCCAAAGTAGTGATACCTGTTTTTTGAGCCAATTCAATAGTTTCATCTATACCTGCCAGATAGAGTGTTTTAACAGAGGGTACATTAAGGGATTGGGCTAAGGATTGCCGCATCGTAACAGGACCACGGAAAGTCCCGTCATAGTTTCGCGGATGATAGCATTCCAAGTTGTATTGATCTTTCAGTTGATTTCCATCCGGAGTGCAACTGGGATTAAATTCTGTTTTATAATCAAATAAAATTGTAGAGTCAGGGTAACCTTTCTCAATAGCTGTGGCGTAAGCAAAGGGTTTAAAAGCGGAACCAGGTTGGCGTTCGGCTGTAGCCACATTAAAATTGCCTTCATTTTCCAAATCAAAATAATCACGTGATCCGACCATGGCCAAAATTTGTCCGGTGCGGGGATCAATGGCGGTCAAAGCGGCATTGTGGGCTTTATAAAGCTTTTCATTTTTTTCAGCTTGTTTGGAAACAACATCTTCGGCGATAGATTGAAGATTGTAATCCAAAGTAGTCATTATTTTCAACCCCCCGCTTTGTACCATTTCTTCTCCATATTTTTTGGTTAAATAGTCCCGCACTAACATTACAAAGTGAGGAGCAAAAATGTCGGCTCGAGGAGGTTTGAGAGCAGTTTCGATATCTTCTTGGAGAGCTTTTTTATATTCTTCTTCAGTAATATATTCTAAATTTTTCATACGCAAGAGGACATAATCTTTGCGAGCCAGAGTTTCTGGAAGATGATCGTGGTTGTATGGAGAATAAAAAGTGGGTGCTTTGGGCAAAGTGGCCAGTAAAGCTGCTTGGGCGACAGTCAAATCCTTAGCTTGTTTGCCGAAAAAAGTCTGGCTGGCTGCTTCGATACCGTAAGCATTGGAGCCGTAAGGAATTTGGTTTAGATACATCCAAAAAATCTGGTCTTTAGAGAACTTTCTTTCTATTTCTATGGCCAAAACAGCCTCCTTTACTTTTCTGGAAGTGATGGAGTAAAAACTCTGCCGCTGATCTCCCAACAGCGCTTTTTTTATCAATTGTTGAGTGATGGTAGATCCCCCTTGGGCAATTCCGAAGCTGGTTAAGTTTTTGATAAAAGAACGGGCAATTCCTTTATAGTCTAACCCCCCATGTTCATAAAAAGAGGAATCTTCCGAGGCTAAGGTAGCCCATTTGACAGTTTCGGGAATATTTTCCCACGGAATGATGGTTCTTTTTTCTTCTCCATGAATATTATAGAGAACAGCCTGTCCAGTGCGATCGTAAATTTTGGTTGATTCGCTGATCTGGCGGGAGATAATAGCATCAGGACTTGGCAAATCGCGGGCTATGAAGAAAAAAACACCCATTCCCAGGGCTAAACCGATTACCACTAAAAGCAAAATAAGGCGGACTAAGGGCTTAAAATAAGGAGCCCACTTTCTTCCTATTTTTCTTATCATCGGCTCTATTTTGACATAAAAAGGCAATTTTCGCAAGAAATTGATAAACATTCTTTTTAGGGGTATGATAAGGGATCTAGATTACAAATAGAATCAAGCTTAGAAACTAAAAAATGTGATGATTTCGCGACACGACGACGAAGGAGTACTTTTAGTACTTCTAGGAGGAGCAACAAAGAAATCAGCCATTTTTTAGTTTCCCTTCGGGCGGGCGAATTAGGGCAAGCTTCTTCGTTGCTCGTTGCTCATGTACTGAAAGTACACATCGCTCCTCGCGCCTTGGATCTTGCCCTAATTCGCTCCGCTAAATTGATTCTATTTGTAATCTAGATCCCCAAAATAAATGACTCAGATTATAACCGATGAAATTAAAATAAGGGAAGTTTTGGGCCGATACGTCGAGGCAGTGTTTCCTTCTCCTGAAAAAGCGTTGGAAATTTTCAAATCGGGCCGTAAATTAACTTTTTATCTGGGGATAGATCCTACCGGGCCGGATATTCATCTTGGTCATTTAACTAATCTTCTGGTGCTAAAAAAGATCATCGAATTAGGCCATAAGGTTATTTTACTTATTGGCGATTTTACAGCCAGAATCGGCGATCCCACCGGCAAAGATGCTGTCCGCCAGCCTCTTTCAAAAGAACAGATCAAACAAAATATGAAGACCTATTTAGACCAGGTCTACAAAATCTTAAGGAAAGGATCGGTAGAGGTAAAATACAACAGCAAGTGGCTAGAAAAGATGAACTTGGAAAAAATAATTGCTTTAGAAAGCCATGTGACAGTCCAGCAAATGCTGGCGAGAGATATGTTTCAAAGGAGGATACAGGAACAGAAACCAATCAGTCAAAATGAATTCATCTATCCTCTTCTCCAGGGCTACGATTCGGTAGCTATGGAGGTGGACGGGGAAATAGGAGGAAACGACCAGACTTTTAATATGCTTATCGGCCGGGATCTGGTAAAGAAACTTTTGGACAAAGAAAAGATCGTGATTGCCACCACACTGCTTGAAGATCCCGAAAGCGGGCAAAAAATGATGAGCAAGAGCGAAGGCCGGTATATTTCTCTTAATGACCTGCCAAAGGAAATGTTCGGAAAAGTAATGGCTTTGCCCGACTCTGCCATCTTACCCCTCTTTACTCTTTCTACCGAGGTATCCGAAGAAATACTATCTCAAATTAAAAATCGTCTTAGCGGAGGAGAAAATCCCAAAAACATTAAAGAAGAGTTAGCCCAGGAACTAGTAAGAATGGTCTATGGAGAGAAAAAAGCAGAGGAGGCGAGAAACGAATTTCGGAAAATATTCGTTAACAGCGAACCGCCCACCGTTATGGATGAATTTGGAGTAGGAGAGTCTATGCCATTATCCCAGCTTCTTAGCGAATGGTTGAAAATTTCCATGACCGAAGCGAAGCGTTTAATCAATGAGAAAAAAGCAGTTTCGGTTAATGATCAAATTGTCGAAAGCTGGGATTATCAAGTTAAGTCGGGAGATATAGTAAAAGCCGGGCCGAGACATTTTGTGAAGGCAACATAAAAACCGCCCTAGGGCGGTTTTTATGTTAGCGAAGTTACTGCACAGAAGTTTCGTCTTCGGAAACTTCTTCTCCTTCGGCTTTCTCTTTTTTTTCTTCTCCCTCGACTTCTTCGACGCTTGCTTCTGTAGCTTCAGCGTCATCAAAAAGCATTTTAATGTCTTCCATTACTATCTCGAGAGGCCTCTGGTGAACAAAGTTTTTATTTTAAATATTTAAAATAAAAACTGTTCCCCTGCGCCTCTGGTTAATTTATGTAAAACTAGTACGACCTTATTCGTTGTATTATATTCTTTTTTAAAAATAAATCAAGCTCTAAATAAACTTCGAAGTATTAGCACAGCAGATGGCCACGGCCAAAGCGTCGGCTGCATCGTCCGGATGGGGAATCTCTTTCAAGCCCAGAATCAGGCTGATGATTTTTTGCACCTGTTTTTTATCAGCCCGGCCGTAGTTGGAAACCGCCTGTTTTACCTGGAGGGGAGTAAATTCGCTTAGCTCCACCCCTTGTTTAGCTATGGCTAGAATAATTGCTCCCTTTATTTCGCTGACTTGAGTAATAGTTTTGGCGTTTTTAAAAAAGAAGAGTTTTTCTATGCCTGCTTTATCCGGCCGGTGTTTTTTAATCAGCGCTTCGAAAAAATTATAGATGGAAGTAATCTTGTCCTGGTTAGCGGTGTTGGAAGGGGCGCGGAAGACGCCGTAATCAAGACAGGCAAATCCTTTTGGGGTGGTTTCGATTACTCCGTAGCCAATAATTGTAGTGCCTGGATCAATTCCAAGTATTTTCATAGAAAGTTATCCACATGCAAGGTCCAACCTTGCATGGACGGTTAATTTGCTAAGTTGTCGTAGACTTTCTGGACGTCTTCGTTGTCGTCCAGCTTTTCAAATATTTTTTCCAAACTGTTTTTGGTATTTTCACTGATATTTTCAATTGGGTATTGAGGTACGAACTCTTGTCCTTGTTTGGTAAATCCCCACATTACCGATCCTTGTTTGTATCCAAATTCTGAAAGAATTTTTTTTATTTCTCCCATGGTGCGGTTTTTGTTATCAGTGATAGCGGTAATGATTAAAGCTAGGGATTCCGGACCGATCGCTTCAATGGCCAATTCTTCTAGCTGGGCGGCCCCTTTTTCACNTACTCTTTTGATGGCCCGNTCAATATTTTCTTTCGGCATATTCGCTTCCCGCGCTTTCTCGATGGCATTTTTCAGTTCCATATTCATTTCGGGGTCAGCCCCTCTTCGAGCGGCGATGGAAATTACTTTCGACAATTTCGAAAAAAGCTGGCCTTTTTTCTGGTCAGCGACTCCTTTTTGTCTTTTGATTTGACTCCAACGACTATGACCGCTCATAGTTTAAAACTATCAGCCAAATTNAATCTTGGCAAGGTTTCTAAATTGTAATCTCATCTTTCATTTTTTCAAAAGTTTTGTCGCCGATACCTTTTACATTTTTAAGGTCTTCAATTTTTTGAAAAGGGCCGTTGGTTTGCCGATAGTCAATTATTCGCTGGGCAATAGTCGGTCCAACNCCGNTAATTTCTTCGAGGCCTTGTTTATCGGCAGTATTAATATTTATTTTGCCGGATTGTTCAGGTGTTTGGCTTGGGGTTGAAGTTGGTGCGGGAGTTGGAGTGGTGGTTGGGGCAGGAGTCAAGACTGGTGTTGCTGTGGGAAGAGGGGTGGGAGTTGGTGCTATCTCTGGAACGGATCCAATTACAGGGCTGCCCTGTAATGACTTTGGAGTTGGCGAAGGTAATGGTGTAATTGCAGTTTCGACAATACCGGCGGATTGAGATTCTGGTTTTGAGTCCGAAGAAAACAAAAACAGACCACCAACTGTAGCCAATCCAACGAGAGTAGTCATTAAGAGTTTTGAATTCAAAGACGAATTATCCCTCCGATTTTTATATTTATGGCCAGCCTATTGCTTTCGTTCAAATATGGCCGATTGGCTACAAATTACCGAAGCGGAATGAAAATTTGGCCGGTAACTAAAATTCGGTCCGACTCTTGGAGGGGTACTGAATTTTAGTCGGCAAATTGAGTGAAGCGAGGATAATTTGTCCAAGAGGACATCTTGAAAAGAAAGTAGTAGGCTGGCCATAGCAATCAGATTAAAGATCCTTGCGCAGTTTTGCTAAATTTCAGTCCTAGATGTTTAGCGCCTTCTTCGGTAATAATTCTTCCGCGCGTAGTTCTAGCCAGAAAACCGATTTGCATCAGGTAAGGTTCGTAAACGTCTTCGATAGTACTTTCTTCTTCGGCAATGGCCGCGGCGATGGTTTTCAGTCCCACTGGTCCGCCGTTAAAGTTATTGGCGATAGTGGTAAGAATCTTCTTGTCGGTTCCCTCCAGTCCCAGGTGATCGATTTCTAGCATATCCAGGGCCTGTCTGGCCAGATCAGCGGTGACTATTTCGTTATTGTGGTGCTGGGCGAAGTCTCGAGCCCTCTTGAGAAGCTTATTAGCAATACGCGGAGTGAAGCGGGAAGCGGCGGCAATGACGGAAAGAGCTTCAGAATCAGTTTTCACATTAAGGAGGCGAGCCGAGCGGGAGATAATTTTTTCTATTTCGTTTTGTTGATAGAAATCTAATTTAAAGTTTACCCCAAAACGGGAACGAAAAGGGTTGGAAAGCAGGGATATTCTGGTGGTGGCGGCGATGAGGGTAAATTTTGGCAGTTGGATTTGTAGAGTCTTGGCGGAATTGCCTTTGCCGATAATAATGTCCAGTTTATAATTTTCCATGGCGGGATAGAGAGTTTCTTCCACCAACTTGTTTAAACGGTGTACCTCATCTATAAAAAGAAAGTCTCCTTCATTTAGGCCGGTTAGGATAGAACCTAAGTCGCCTGCTTTTTCCAAAGCGGCTCCGGAGGTGATGCGCAGACTGGAATTCATCTGACGGGAAATGATATAGGCGAGAGTAGTTTTGCCTAAACCGGAAGGGCCGTGGATCAAGATATGCTCCAAAGGATCTTTTCTTTTTTTGGCGGCCCCGATTAAAATAGCCAGATTTTTTTTGGCTTTCTCTTGGCCGATGTATTCTTCAAAAGTAGTAGGGCGGAGGGCCAGATCAAGAATATTTTCGTCTTCAGAAGTTATTTTTTGTATATTTTTGATATTGTTCTCTACCATTGACAATCATGATAAATTCATATAAAATAAGGTGATAAAGAGTCTAATCTGTAGGCAAATAAATCCTTTTTAACGACTGTGGTTTATTGGGGTAGTTTAATGATGTGTACCCTGGTTTCGACTGGGATATTACTCAGGATTATCCTGTCCCGGCATATCTAATATCCGGGTTTTGCCTACAGGTTAGACTTTTTATTTTTGTGATTTATGTGCTCGAATCGCGGAGCTTTCGAAGACTTGTAAGCTCATCGCGATTCTCGCCTTTTAGGTTTGGCCGATTTCTTCGTTAAAATATTATTTTTAAATTCACCGTAATTTATTACGCCTCATTTAAAAATAATATTTTGCCTCGAACTTGACCAAACACAAAAATCACAAGATTCAAAGAACTATCCTAATACTCGCTGTACTTCCTCTAGGGAAGTGATGCCTTCTAAAACTTTTAAATAACCGTCCTGCAGCATGGTGACCATGCCTTTTTTCATGGCGGCTTCTCGCATTTCGGAAACGGCCGGGGATTTTAAGATCAGATTTTCCATTTCATCATCAACTTCAAATATTTCAAATACACCTATTCTTCCGCGGTAACCGGAAAAATTACACTCGGCGCATTGGCCGGGGTCGAAGATTTCCAAGGTTGAACCTTTTGTTATTGTGCCAAGTTTAGTTATTTCTTCTTTGGCAAGCGCTCTTTTCTTTTTGCATTCTTGGCACAGCTTGCGAACCAAACGCTGGGCCATGACCGCATTAAGAGCCGGGGCGATCGATACGGGTTTTACTCCCAGGTCAATCAAGCGGGGAATAGCGCCGGCCGCATCGTTGGTATGCAAAGTAGAAAAAACTAAATGTCCGGTTAAAGCGGCTTGCATGGCAATTTCGGCCGTTTCTCCATCACGGATTTCTCCTACTAGAATCACATCTGGATCCTGGCGGACAATAGCTCGGAGGCCTCCGGCAAAGGTGTAACCCTTGGCAGGATCAACTTGGGTCTGGGAAATTCCATCGACGTGATATTCCACCGGATCTTCAATGGTAATAATTTTCAGTCCCGGCTCATTGACCTGATTGATGAAAGCATACAAAGTGGTAGTTTTTCCTGAACCGGTCGGCCCGGTGGTTAAAATGGCTCCCGTTGTTTTTTGCAATAAATTTTTAATTAACTTCAGATTACTTTCAGATAACCCCAAGTCCTCGATTTTTTGTTTAATTCCTTCCGGATCCAAAATTCTCATCACCACATTTTCACCATAAGATCCTGGCAAAACCGAAGTTCTAATCTCTATAATTTTTTGAAGGTAATTTACCGTGAAGCGGCCGTCTTGCGGGGCGTTATGGATATTTAGTTTTAATCCGGAATTAATTTTTATCCTGGACAGCACTTTCTGGTAACTTTCCGGATCAATTTCCACGACATCGCTTAATACCCCGTCCATTCGATAGCGGATGCGGACGGTTTTCTCTTCTGGTTCCAAATGAATATCCGAAGCGCCTATTTTGATGCCGCCGGCCATAACCATTTCCAAGATATTACTGGTGGAGAGTCCGGCCAGTTTTTCTTTTAAATCGGCGATGTTTTTAATTTCTTTCTGTACTTCGGAGAAGATTCCTTCATTAATAGAAACAGTGCCGAGCTGTTCTTGGGATGACCTAGGAAGTTCTTTGTATTTTTGCCATAGTTTCTGAATTCCCAGAGAAGAAACGACACTGACTGTCAGTAAGAAACCTTCGGAGGAAAGGCGGTCAATATTTTTTTTGGCCAGAGGATCAGCGGGATCCACCAGCACTACTCTTAGTTTTTTACCGTCTCTGGAGATAACACCTATCCGGCCGGCGCGGGAATCTTCTTCGCTAACTAAAGCAAGCGCCTCTGGCTCGATAGGATTGATGGCGATGTTGATATAGGAGAGCTTGTTGGTTTTGGCCAGATCTTTGGCTTGTTGTTCGATTCTTTCTTTTTCAATTTCGCTTAATTTTTCTTCAAGCTCTTGAGGAAGGGTAGGGGAAGAAGGCATAAGGAATAATTTATCTGAAGCTAAACTAATTATATCACTGCTGGGGTTACATTAGCTAACTAAAAAATATAAACAATAGAATTTCTGTGGATAACGGCCTGCCCTTGACAAAAAAGCTGGTCTGGAATAGAATTAAGGTGTTACAGTCCACTCTAAAGTGGGCTTTTGTTTTTAATAAGGTATAATAAATAAACTAAATCTAAATAATATGTTAGATACCAAAGAGTTTTTATCTGCCATTAAGCAGATTGCCGAAGAAAAAGGCATCCCTCTTGAAAAGATTATCGAGACCATCCAGCTGGCCATCGCCGCCGCCTACAAAAGGGAATATGGAGAGAAGGGGCAGATTATCAGAGCCAAATTAAATCCGGAAGACGGGAGTATTAAGCTAACTCAGATTAAATATGTGGTGGAAGGGGTAGATGAAGAAGGATATCTGACCGGCCCGCTTCCGCAAAGATTGGAAGAAGATAGGGAGTTTATGGGCAGACGGGAAAGAGAAGAAGCGCAGCAGCAGGCGGAAACCGAAGGAGCAGAAGGGGAAGAATTGAAAATGAAATATAGTCCGGAGAAGCACATTCTTTTATCTGAAGCTAAAGAGATAGATGCTAAACTAAAAGTGGGAGACGAATTGATTACTGCCTTGGAAACAAAAACAGATTTTGGCCGGATTGCCGCGCAGACCGCCAAGCAGGTCATCATCCAGAAGTTGCGCGAAGTTGAGCGCGAAGTGATTTTCGAGGAGTTTAAAAAGAAAGAAGGCGAGGTAATCAGCGGAGTGGTTCAGCGTCGGGAGGGACCGATGGTTTTTGTGGACCTTGGTAAAACTAACGGACTTTTGATCC
>C687J35174_10013146_pt1 | contig 10060 bp, 9 predicted proteins | sample RifCSPhighO2_01_FD_35174 | JGI IMG/M metagenome (IMG submission 35174)
ATTAATTCGGCTGGATTAAAAAAGGCCATGGTGAATTTTACCGCGTGGCGTTCGTCTTCCGTCATTTTTGCCCAGTCTTCCAAATCTTCTTTTAATGCAATTTCGTGGGGAAACCACGTGTTTCTGACCGCCTGGTTGTACAAATCATACGCCCACTGATAGCGCATAGGGTGAAGATTCATATCTTCCGGCGAAGCTTTTCCTAATATTGGCATGTTTTTTATGTTTTATTTTTGTCTAAAAACTAACAACTCATAACTAATAACTGTAAATTTTCCGCTATGCGGAAAATTTATTGGCAGCCGTCGCAGGTGAAATTTTCTTGCGGGTCGGATGGCATATGAATTTTATACACCTTACCATCGATTACTTTTTCTTGGTAGTGCACATGGTTTTCTTGCGGGCTTGTTTCTTGTATCTTGGTTATTGTTTCTTCGTTTTTAAGCGGGATTTGCGTTTGCACGTTGCTGAAAATCTGTTTTGAGGGTATATCAGCCGGTATTTCCACTGGTTTTACCTCGTCCGCCGAAGCTTTAGCGAAGGAGGAATCAACAATTTGTTCTTGTTCTTTTTCAATCACTTCTTCTTGAACCACTTCAACTACCGTTTCCATAGTTTCCATTTGAACTTCTGTTGCTTTTGTCTCTATTGTTTCCTCTGTTGTTTTTCTAAAAACCGAAGCAAACCCGGTCTTGCCCAATTTTTCTGATTTGTTGACAGCCACNGTGCTTTGNTCGGCNGTGTGGCGCGGCTTCATGTGCAAGTAGTACGTTGATTTTACACCTTTTTTCCAGGCTGTAAAGTAAATGTCCATGGTTTTTTCAATGTCGCGGTCGTCCAAGTACATATTTCGGCTCAAAGCTTGGTCAACCCATTTTTGGGCTCGGGCCGCCACTTCAATAAACGCATATGGCGAAACAGAAAAAGAAGTTTTGTAAATGTCTCGGATGTGGGCGGGGATTTCTTCAATGGTTGAAATATCTCCTTGCAATTCAATGATTTTAGTTTTGACCATGTCCCACAAATTCATGTTTTTTAATTCTGTCACCAAGTTATGATTGATGTCCAAATATTTTCCGGAAATTTTGTTTCGGCTAAAAACCTGCGCAAATCTTGGATCAATTCCTGGAGTGGTTCCAGCTACCAAGCCAATATTGGCGTTGGGGGCAACGGCCATTAGCGTGGCATTTCTCATGCCGTTTTTTACTTTGGTTCTTAATGTATCCCAGTCCAGCCAATTTTGTTTTGACTTTTTATCAATATCAATGGCGACCCCCCTGTTGTTTTCCAAAGTTTCTAGCGTATCAATCGGCACTTTGCCTTTTGACCATTCTGATCCTTGAAAGTTTTGATAACTTCCCCTTTCAGCCGCCAAATTGGCCGACTCATCAATGGCCATGTGGCTGATAAACTCAAAAATTTTATCGGTAAAGTCGTAAGCGTGAGGCGAATCATAGGGAATTCCTAATTGTTCAATGGCATCGGAAAAACCCATCACGCCCAAACCAATGGCGCGGTTTTCTTTGTCTGACCTTACGGCTTCGGGAATGGGCAGAACATTAATATCAATTAAATTGTCCAATTGGCGCACTGCCAATCTTGCCGACTCTTCCAGTTTTTGCCAGTCAATTTGCTTTTTCTTTAAGTGAGCCGCAATGTTTATAGACGCCAAATTGCAAACAGCAATGTTGTCTTTGTTTTGTGGCAGGCAAATTTCTGTGCACAAATTGGACATGTGGATTGTGCCGGTATTGTTGTTTAGGGCGCGCAAATTTATGGAATCTTTCCAAACCAGCCATGGGTGCGAAGTAGTTTGCAAAGCCACTAAAATGGCGCGATATTGTTCTGTTGCCGGAACTTTTTTAAAAATCCTTAATTTTCCTTCATCGGCCATTTGTACATATTCATTGTACCTTTTTGAAAACTCTTGGCCGTATAATTCATTTAAATCCGGCACTTCTTTTGGGTCAAACATATACCAGTCGGCTTTAGCTTCCACTCTTTTCATAAATTCGTCTGATAAATAAGCTGCGGTGTCGGCTGTACGCATTCTTAAATAATCGTCTCCGGCGCTTTGTTTCCAGGTGATAAAATCAGGGAAGTCCATGTGCCAGTTTTCCATGTAAAAACATAAAGCTCCTTTTTTCTTTCCGCCTCTTTGAATGGCGCGAATGGCCGTGTCAATAATTTTTGCAAATGGCGTAGGTCCTGAAGAAGTAGTGTTGTTGCTTGATAAAGGAGATCCTGTAGCACGCAGTTTTGTAATAGAAGCNCCAATGCCGCCGGATGCTTTGCTTAACATCATTACATCTGAAACCGATTTTGAAATGTGCCCCATGTCGTCGTGAATTTCCAGCAAAAAGCAATTTGAAAGGGCGGGAGTGATGGCGCCGGCGTTAATATTAGTTGATCCGCCGGCAATGTAATCGTGATTGGACATTTTTTCGTAAAATTTTATTGCCCATTCCGTTGGATCTTTTTCGTTAAAAGAATTTCCCATTGCCACGCGCATAAAAAGATATTGCGGAGTTTCAAACGGTTTTTGCTTTTTGTCTTTTACCGAATATCTGTCCAGCAAACTTGAAAGTCCGGCGTAAATGAATAATTCATCCCGTGAAATGTCCAAAGCTTTTGACAATTTTTCCAAGTCAAAATTCTTTTCCATTCTTTCGTCAAAAATTTTGTTGGCGACTGCATTTTTGACATATGTTGAAAAGTGTTCTTGGTGCAGTTTTTTTAACTGCTCGGCGTTTTCCCCGTAATCTCCCAAAACATGTTTGTAAACTGTTTTTAAAAGCAAGCGCGTGGCAATTTTGTCATAATCCGGATTTTCTTTTATATTTTGCACCGCCGCATTAATAGTGGCCAAGTCCAATTCTTCGGTGGTAATGCCGTTGTATAAAATAACTTTGGTGTCGGTGGCCACTTGCGTCACCTTGGCAATCGGGTCAATCATGCCAAAAGCCGCCCGTTCAATTGAGCGATTTATTCTGTCGGCATTAAATAATTCTTTTGACCCGTCGCGCTTGGTGATTGTGAGTTCCATAATTGAATAAATATTGATAATTCTGCCCCAAATATTAGACCTGTTGCGTATTAATCCTTGACTGCAAACCGCATATTTTGACCACAAATTCGCTATAATTTTTTACCGTACCACAGAGGGTACGCTAAAAAATTCTATCAAATTTCTGGCCTAAAATCTGCAATTTTCGTTAACAAAGATTAATACGAAACAGGTCTATTTTTTAAAAAATATTTGGGGCAGAATTATTTTTTAAAGTTTTAAATTACATCATTTTACACCTTTCAAGTTTTGCGTGCAACTTTTATTTTCAAGGTAAAAAATTAAAAACCTGTGGATAACTTCGAGCCACAGCGAGAACCCCGCCCTCTATGCTAGATTTAAAATTCAATTGCTTAGAGGGCGGGGTTGTTTGGCTTTTATGTAGTTTTTATAGTGTTGCCAAGCAAAAAAAAGACCAAGGATTTAACTTGGCTCCATAATTTGGATGAAAGAAAAAGAATCTTCTTTTTGAAAATTCCTGAAAAACAAACAGACTTTTTCTTGGCCGTTTATTTCCATCCATTTCTTGGCAAATTGATCACAGAAGCTTTCAATGAGTTTGTAAATTTCCTCTATCATGTCTTTCAGGAATTTTGGAAAATCATTAGGGGCAAAATGAGGAAATTCAAGGATCTCGTAGTACAAGTTATCCTCAATTTCAAAGGTGTGAGCAATCTCATGCCCCAAAGTGAAAATCTTTTCTTTTGTGCTTTGGCCATCTTTAATTTTTATGTAAAAGTTTTCTCCTATTCTTGCAAATGACCCTAACGCATGGATATTAAAATGACACACACGGTTACTGATCACGACTCTGGCAACTTTTCTTTCGTGCAACTGTTCTAAAATCGTTTTTTCTTTGAGTGACCCAAGCCACTCATCAGCGTTTTTTGCAAAATCCAGCTGTGGAAATTTTTGGGCTAATGAAATTTTCATTTTCTATCCTTTTAAATTGGGAAAGGGCGATGCCCCCAGTGTATCAAAAAACCTTGCACAAGTGCAAGGTTTTTTGGCCAAAACCAATTTTTTTAATAATTTACCACGGCTCCCGTAGAAGCATCAATGTAAACATTAGTAATTATTAAGCTTTTTAAACCGCTTACGCGCCAAACTTTTTTACCCGATTGCATGGTGAGCATAACGGAAGTGGTAACGTCTAAATACCCGCCGCTTATAGCTTTATCAATTGCGGTGTTGGGGGTTATTTTAACAGATGTGCTGTTTTCGTCTTTGACTTTAATTTTTATAGTGCCTCCAATTAAATCCAGCACTTCATTTTTATTAAGCATGAAATTTGATTTTATTTCTCCGCTTACATCCATCCCGAAGCTAGCATTGGTTTCTGTTTTGCCATTTTGTATTGCCACCATATTATCTGCATTAACCTGCACATCGGCGTTACTTTTTGCTTCTAATTGTATGACCGGAGCAAAAATAAATTGGCCGTTGCCGGTGACATGAAGCGAATCATCAACTATAAAGTCAAACACAACTGTTGATGTTGAGTTATTGTTGACCACGACGTTTGCATTGATTTTTATTTCTCCAGATGGCAGTGTCGCCTCTTTTTGCACGCCGTTTTCCACTACAACAACTTTGCTTACCAAAAGCCGGACTTGGTTGTATGTGCCCATATCAACAACTGTGTCAGCAATTAACGCTATCCCTCCTGACTGTTTTAATGCCAGCAAATCGTATTGTTTTGGTTCATTGGCAACAGCAATCCACCCTTTTTGTTCGCTGTGGATTTGTGCGCTATCTACTGTAATCAATACAGAACTGATGTTGCTCATGGATGCGGCCGCATCAGTAATGCCAAAGATAATTTTTCCCTGGGTTTGGGTATTATAATTATTTGAATTTGTGTTTTGGTTTTGTGAAGGATTTTTCAGGGTATAATTATAAAGTCCAAATGCCCCCAAACCGACAACCGCTAAAATTGTAATTGTTGTAAGAACAATATTTTTTTCTTCCATATTTTTTATATTTAAGTATTAGATCTTTTTTCGACCTTTTTAATGTATAGAAATCCACAGGCTTACGCCTGTGGTACTTTTCTGTCAATCCTGCTTTTAAGCAGGATTGACAGACGTACCTTTCCCAAAGTTTTGCTTATGCAAAACTTTGGGGATTTATGTTATTTCCTTCGTCCCGACTTCGGTTGGGACTCCGGGCTTGCTCTGTCTCTACAGTCTTACGCCCGTAGAGACAGAGCAAGAAATAATAAAAAAACGCCCTGATTACTATTAAGACGGTTTTAGACGCTAAATCTTTCATTAATTTTACATTATCCTATTTGTGCCCCAGTAGGAATCGCCCAGTGATTAACACTGGGCGACCGATGTTCATCATCGGACGAACCCTTTAATTTTGTGTCCCCAAGAAGAATCGAACTTCTATCGTAAGATCCGCAATCTTACATTTTATCCATTAAACTATGGGGACATTGGCGGAGGAGGTGGGAGTCGAACCCACTTAACCCTTGCGGGTTATAGTTTTCAAGACTATGGCACCAGCCGTTATGCGCCTCCTCCGGATATATTATTATCACAAAAATTAAAATTTATCAAATTGACGGAATGGTTTTTTTAAGATAGACTTAAATTCAATTGGGAGAGGTGGCTGAGCGGTTTAAAGCGGCAGGTTGCTAACCTGCGACTACGCAAGTGGTCTCGTGGGTTCAAATCCCACCCTCTCCGCACCGCGGGATTTTGAGCATAGGCAAGTTCCAAATCCCTCACATTTTTGCCACTTTTCGGAGGTTTTAACTTACTATGAATGTCATTAACCTCCCTTGAAAGCTCCTCAAACACTTGAAGGACTTTTTTAGTACAAATACTGAATATTCTGCCTTTAAGCGAGGGGTTTGAGCCGAGCGTAGAAACAACACGTCGGCGTTTCTCTGGTGAACCATTTTCAATCTCGTTTGCGCCGTCCCGGGCCAAGTCAAAATACTCCTCGCCTTTGGAAATGAGTTCTTGGATAATGTCTTCGCTATTTACCTGAGCCGCATTAAGGCGCACCTTGTCTTTGTTGAGTTCTGCATACTTGCTTTGATATGCTTCTTCACTGATTACTTCTCGTGTCAGCAAATCAAGCAATTTGGAGAGTTGCTTTGCTATTCCTTCGCCTTGCTTCTGCTTGTTTTCCATAACCTTATCGGTAAAGCGTTCCTCTTGGTAAATATCTCTTTTAATTTTTTCTAGTCCCCATGCATGAAATCCAGCAGGGATATTAATGCGTTTAGTAATTTTACCAATTTGCTCTTTGAGTTTACTTTCCTCAACACATTTTTCAGAGCAGTTGGGATTTATCTTTTTCGTGCAACGGTAATAAATATATCGGTGGATGTTCCCATTCTTTTGTCTTTTAGTAGCGTGCTGAGCCGTAATCATCCCTCCACAACCTCCGCAACGAATAACGCCAGTAAAAGAGAAAATATGTTTTTGTTGTCGTGGCTTTCCTTTTTTTCCGAGAATAATTTGTATGTTGTCATATTCTTCAAGTGTAATAATTGGCTCGTGTGTCCCCTTGTGCCATTCGCCACTGCCTACGGGGTATTCAAATATCCCTGCGTAAACAGGGCTAGTGAGCATACGATAAATTGTTGAGCGGCCAACGGATTTAGTCTGCGATGTAGTCATTTTCCATTCTTCTTTCGCAATGCGCCATACCTGAACTGGCGTAAGGTGATCATGTAGTATGAAGTCAAATATCTTTCGCACCTGTTCAAACCTAACAGGGTCTTTAATAATCTTCTTCATACCCTTGGGATCAAGGGGATTATTTAGATAGCCAAGCGGAGCAAAGCAGGGGAATAGTCCACGTTTTGCCTTCTCATGTAATCCACGCTTCACATTATTACTCAAATCTCGGCTATATTGATTAGCCATGCCGAACTCAACGAATGATAATAGTGAGCTTTCTTCGGGATAATAGTCACGATGTGGCGTCTTAATGCATTTGATTTCGCCTCTTTGCAACATACCTAAAATAATTCCTGCTTCTTCGGGGTTGCGAGCCAAACGATCCAATTTCCAACATAAAATACCAAAATCACTCCCTGATTTTATTTTCCGCACCATTTCAGAAAATACCGGGCGCATGTTTGCGGTTTTCGCAGAGTGTGCTTCGCGCATGGCCTCGGCCGTTTTCAAGCCATAGCGTTTTGCTAATTCCATTAGCACTTTTTCTTGGTCGCCAAGGCTCGCAACCTGCCGGCCTTCGTCTTCGGAAGACTTACGGACATACGGAACAAAGATTATTTTATTAGTAGTTTGATTCATTACTTTTTTATATTTTTATCTAACTAAAAGGGACTGAAACGGAAAAAGTTATTTGTTGAGGATAACTCGTGTTTCAGCCCCTTTTAGTATTCTATTATAAAAATAAAATACTTTTTCCAGACGAATTACCCTCAACAATTTTATTATATCACTATCAGATTTAAAAATGCAATTTATCTTCTCCATTCTATTTCCCATTCATGACCCGTAAAATCATGATGTTCTCCACCCTCTTTGGGTATTAATTTCCATTTCCCATTATCCATTTTATAAAGTCTCATTCCCTTATAGTACGGTTTTGGGTTTTTAAAAGAAACCTCTATTGTTTTAAACTGTTTTGTACGAGTGGTTATTGTGTCTCCCTTTCTCGGAGTAACTGCTTCTCCATTTTGGTTAGTGATGTCCTCCGTTTTGGTCGGTACCCTCAATTTATATGTATTAGTTTTTCGCCATTTCCTAATAATATATATAAAACCCAGTTCTTCTAATCTTTTAGTGGCATTTATTATAGTTTCATCCTTCTTTAAGCCAGTACCTCTTTCCGTCCAACTTCCATCTTTTTTCTTAATGCCGTTTTTAAATTGAGATAGGCTAATACTATCTACTAATTTGCCCCATCCTAAAGTTCGACGCAATATAAAATCCAACACTTTTTGTTCTGAACCACTCAACTGTCTCCAATAGCTATCTATTATTTTTGGATACGGCCAATACTTACCTTTCATTTCCGTTGGGAATCCTGGAAATTTTAATTTTTCATTGTCTGTCATAGGAATTTTCGAACATTTTATTTACCTTTTCACTTACTGCTTCCTCTATCGCTCTACCTGTTTCAGAATTGATTGGATAAAAAATATTGATATTTTGCTCACCTACTTTCTTGGCTGGATACACAAGCCGAAAATCTGTGCCATTGAGCCGAGTAAAGACTGCCACTGAACCAACGTAGTATTTTCGATCTAACACAAAAGAGGCAAACGCAATAAGTCCATCCTTTGGTTTGACGGGTATAATTTGGATTTCAGTTATTTTGATTTCTTCGTTCATAATCTTGCTTTATCAATAAATTATCCGGCTCTACGGGCAAATAAACTGCCCGATATAATTCATAAAGTTCTTGGGCGTATTGCGTTGCCTCGGAGTGATTTAACTCCTTATGAAAAGTCCTTTTGAATATCTGCTGAAATTCTTTAATGTCTTGCTCATTTAGCATGGCTTCCGCCCTGCTTTTACGTAAATAAAAAAGCAAGGACAAGTCCATGCTCTCATACAGGCTGGCTGGCAGACGCCTAGCAGCCGAATAAATCTAAGCTATTCTTTTAAAGCTCTTGGTTCCACAGGAGAAAATGTTTCTACGAGTAGCTTTTTTTACTTTTTGGTTTGTATCATAACATGCATTACGCATGCTTTTTTGCTTCTCTTTGGGATTCACTATGCTACCATCGTGAACTTTATCCACCAATTCATCAAGCCCCACAACAACATGCAAGGGTTTGCTTAATAAAACTTCGGCAACATTCGCCTGTATAGTTTCCTCATCAATCCGTATTTCTTTACCTCTGAATAAAATCCGCAAAGGATTTTTGGCAAGACGTGAAACTGGATTTGCCAATACTTTTTTCCGAATAGCGCTATATGCGGGGTCTGCTTTGAGTGTCTGATACTGTATAAAAAGTTTCTCTAATTCAAAAACACTCATAGTGAGTGGAAATGTCAGGGGTGTTGCTTTGACACGCTTAAATATGGTAATTGGTACTGCGCCCCTGATGTTTTCCGTGAAATATTTATTCAATGCCTCACCTATATCATCATAGCCAGGATTTTGTTTCCATGTCATTTCTTTGGCGCTATATTCCGGGCCTAATCCATGCTCGTATTTTTCTAGTTTAGGAAACGGTGTTTTACCTTTTATCATCGGAATAGGAATGAGAGGATGTTGCGACAAGTCATCTCTTTCTGCAATTGCGCTTATCACGTACCACAAAAACGCCCGCGTGTTTTCATGATTAACGTTTACTCGAATAGGCATTTTTACTTTTTCATTACTTTTTTATTTCCCCTTCACCTCTTTATTCTCGAGGACTCAATCTCTGCTCCAACCTCCGTATCTTCGCCTGTACGCACGAAAACTGGGCTAGGCGGCCCGAAAACTCACCACCATTTTCATTGGCCCTGCTTATGTCAATGAAGACTTTTAAGTTAATCTCCTCAAGTCTTAGTGCCTCTAATTCCACATTTGTTCTCGGCACATCGCTATCTGCAAACTTCCTCACGTCTAATCCATAATTTCCCTTTGGGTTTATCTCTAAATAAACACCTTTCTTCCAGAAATTTGCCTTAACAATATCAGCCGGCACATTAACCATCCACTGTTTTCCTCTTTTTTGTAATCTTCTAACTTTGTTCATTATGTTAGTTCTACCGCCAATTTAACGTTTTTTCAATGTGGGAGCCAACCATAAAGCACGGGGCGGGGAGGGTATCCCCGACCTCCCTCTGAACAGTATGCCATATTCTTGAATAAATACGTTATACGTTTTTTTCGTAATCGTCACGGGGGGATAATCACAACCACTCGGCGAAACGTTTTTGTTGCCGCCCCGCAGGGCGGCGTAGAGCGGGCCCGCAGGCCCGCGCGTAGTGCCTTGCGTGCTTAATGTTAGTCACTTAAATTTTCAAGGGTGGGTCAATGCTTTCAAAAAGAATGAGG
>C687J35174_10013147_pt1 | contig 10060 bp, 9 predicted proteins | sample RifCSPhighO2_01_FD_35174 | JGI IMG/M metagenome (IMG submission 35174)
CGTATCTCAATATCGGATGCTTGACCTTCTGCGCCACCCAAAGGTTGGTGGATCATTATTTCCGAGTTCGGGAGAGCGAATCGCTTACCTTTTGTTCCGGCAGAGAGTAACCATGCGCCGCCGGACGCCGCCATTCCAACACAGATCGTAGAAACATCATTTTTTATATGATTCATCGTGTCGATCATTGCGAGGGTTGCCGACGCCGAACCTCCGGGCGAGTTTATATAAAGCGCAATATCCTTTTTCGGATTTTCGGATTGGAGGAAAAGCATCTGAGCGATGACGAGGTTTGCCACGTGGTCGTCTATAGGACCATCGAGGAAAATAATATTGTCCCGGAGTAGGCGCGAAAAGATATCGTATGCGCGCTCACCGAATTGGGATTTTTCTATAACGGTTGGTATAAGCATTGTAGTTTTATAAGTTACGCTTCGCTTAAGTCTAATAAGTTCTATAAGTCCTGAATTCTTAACTTATCAAACTTTTTAAACTTATTCAACTTTCTAACTTAGGCAGAGTATAGCAGAAAGAGCATTTTTGTAAAATATGCTATATTTTGGCTATGAGATTTCACAGATTTTATGTAGACAGGCCTATTTCGGAAGAGACTTTCGATATAGTCGATGCCAACCTCATTCATCAGTGGCGGGATGTTTTTCGTTATAATGTTGGTGGTCGGGTGATTTTGTTTGACGGAAGCGGGACGGATTTTATTTGCATGATTACATCTCTACGCAATCTTGGCGCCACTGTTTCTGTTGTGCAGAAAATGGAAAATATTCAGAAACCGAAAAGAAGTTTATGGTTATGTGTCGGAATAGTAAAAAAGGACAATTTTGAATTGGTTGTTCAAAAAGCTACGGAGCTAGGGGTTACTCATATTATTCCCTTACTCTGTGAAAGAACCGAAAAGAAAAATATAAACATGGATCGTTTACACAAGATTGCCATAGAATCTTCCGAGCAGTCCGGTAGAGCGGATTTGCCCGTTATCCACGATATTCGCACTTTATCAGAGTTGTTCAAAGAAATGATTTTACCAAGAGAAAAATTTGTCCTAAATTTTGATGGTAAATATATAGGCGATATATCGCCTACAGTCCCAAGTGAGTTGGCTGTATTTATTGGTCCTGAAGGTGGTTGGAGTGATAGGGAGATGAAAGAGTTTGTCTTACAGAACATTCAGGCGGTTTCTCTCGGTACCCAAGTTTTGCGTGCAGAAACAGCGTCTGTTGCCGTTTCCAGTTTATTGCTTCTCTAAAAACTGGAATACAAGTTCGTTTGTCAGAAATGTTTCTACATACATTCGTACACGGAATCTTTCCGCATCTTTGTAGTGAGCGAGAATATTTTCCATTTCTTTTTTTATCTCCTCTTCTTTTGGGGCGATTCCCTCCTCTTTTGCAATCGTATTCAGGATTACCTGCGACTTTGCTCGTTTTACAGCGACATCTTTCCACTCTTTTTTCAGATCCTCCTCGGTCTTTTTTATGTGTTTCAGATAATCCTCGTATGGTATACCGCTTTTTCCTATATCATCTTTGAACTGGGCCAGCATTTTTTCCATTTCACCCTCGACAACAATTTTTGGGAGTTCTATTTTTGATTCGTTCATTATCTCTTCCAAAATCTTTGTTCTTTTTTTATCTTTTTCTTTCAGAGTTTTTTCCATCAAAATATTTTCTTTTATTTTTGACCTCATTTCCTCCACATTTTTGAATCCGCCGATCATCATGGCGAATTCGTCATTGACTTCGGGTAAATCAGAATCCTCGACTTTTCTATGATTATGCTCGGAGCCTCCTCCACTCTCAGAGTGAACTTTTTCGTGAGCAATGTTTTGTCTGATATTTAAAATAACAGCATCAATTTCGTCGTCCGTAACCGGAGAGGATTTTGTCTCAACTGAATTTCCCCTTTTTGCTACTTTCTTGTATTCAGTTAGTTTTACTTCCGGCATAAGAGCAGTTTTAATTTTGAATTCGAGGTCATTTCCGGGGGCAATCTTGGTTATATTTATCTCCGGTCGGCCTATAGCATCTATTTTGTGCTCCTCCAGTATGTTTGGGTATTCTTCGGACAGGGCAATCTCGGCCGCCTCTTCCAAAAGTCTCATTTCTCCTATTTTCTGAGCGACGACAGAATCCGGAGCGTTGCCTTTTCTGAACCCTGGAAGTTCCATGTTTTTTTTCAATTTTTTCAGAGCCTTTTCTCGCATAATAGTCATTTTTTCAGCAGTAATTGCTCCTATAATCTCCAATTCTCTGTCTGGAAGAGAATTTATTACGATGTTTTTGTATCCTTTTTGTGCCATCCCATTAGAGATAGGAAATCCCTCGAGAATACGAGGCATTTCCGTAATTAATGTTTATATAATAATTAATCTAAGCTTTATCTTTATATCACCAGAGCTGTTATAAATCAACGGAGTAATCTCTAACGGGATCATAAGTATTCCCCAGTCTATATGTTCAATATAATTTAGGCAAGTTCTTCGTGATTTCCGAGTGAGAAGTCATGTTATGACTTCGCAAGACCTTGAGCATCTTCAGGGTGCGAAAGGTGTACAGTCCCTGTAAGAGATAGCAAAAGCCCACCAGGGCTTTATGTGCGTCTGCAAAACTTATTATTGAGAGATTTTACTGAACTTCCGTGTCTAAGTTATCGAGATTCGTTGATTGTAGGTCGGCGTCTATAGAATCCAAATCATCCCCTGAGGTAACTGCTTTTATGGTGGCCGCTTCGGATATTTCGGCTGACGAAGTAGGTGAAGTCGTGTCAGACACTAGATTCTCCTTTGATTTTGATTCCTCAACCCGCCTGCCCCAGAAATATAATCCGCCGAGTATGATTATAGCGATGATTATGATTGTTCCTATAATAGAGCCGATTCCAGATTTGTTTTCGTTCATATTTTTATTGTTAATGGTCATACGACCACTGCTCGCTTGGAGCGGTTGTTTTTAATTTTCTTCTTTTGTCGTTGTGGCTTGCGGTTTTGGGTTACTTCTCTTTAGAACTCCGGTGATTTTTTCCATGGTCGTATGAGCCAATCTTATATGTTTTTCTACCACCTTGCTTGCATCCTTCATTTGTTGAAGTAGGGTTTTTGTTGCCTGACCCGTGCTTGTGGCTGTTGTCGTGATAGTTGTACTTTCTACGACGACTTTTAAGGTCTCAAATGCCACCTGAGCTTCTGTTAGATGAGTCTTAGCCTCGACGACCATTTTCTCGGCTTCTGTAGTGTTACCTCCGGCTGTTTTTATTTTCTCAATCCTACTCTCGATTTTGGAAAGTATTTTGTTTTCTCTTTCTATTGTTGCCCCAAATCGGTCGCTCATTTTTGTAAATTGGTTAGCGACTTTTCTTTGGACCATTTCATCTCTCTTCTCTTCCTGTTTACCCCTTATCTCCATTATTTTTTGTGTAGTGCTGGCTTTTATATCTTTAATTTTATCCTCCAGTTCCTCTCGCAACTTTGTGGTGCTTGCTTTTCTGGCGTCTACGGCAGATTTAACTGAAGGGAAATCTCTCGGTTGAGTTGCGCCGACATCGGTATTAGTTTCTGCAAGAGCCAAGGTTGCACCACTGAATGTCATGATAGCAACAAGTGTGTGTGTTATTATTTTTCTCATTTTGTATTTGGAAGTTAATCTGTTTCTAACGCTCTTTATTATACACTAAAGTTCACAGAGTCAATAATATATAAAATAAGGCTTTCGTTCAGCTCTCTTTTGGTGTATATTTATCTTATGATAAAAGTTTTCGCTCACATATCTCCGGATACCGACGCAGTTGGGAGTGCTATATTGTGGTCCTGGTACATGAATACTCATGGTTCACAGAAAGCCACCCCTTTTGTACTAGGAACACTAAACAAAGAAACCAGTTTTGTGCTAAACAAATGGGGAGTTGTTGAGCCGGAACTCCTTTCCGGCATAGAAAAAGGGGATGAGGTAGTTATTGTGGACACAAACAACCCACAGGAATTATTTCCTAATATAAATGAGGCAAAGATTGTAAAAATAATAGACCACCACAAACTTTTTGGTGGATTGGAAACCAGCGGGCCTATCGAAGTAATCCTCAAGCCTTTAGCCTCGACCGCAAGTGTTATCCATGATTCTATAGGGGACGTTGGAGATAAGTTACCAAAAGATATGGCCGGAATCATGCTTTCTTGTATCCTCTCCGATACCCTAGCTTTTCGTTCACCAACGACCACAGCTCATGACAAAGATATTGCAGAAAAGTTGGCGAAACAATTAGGCATAGATATACAATCCTACGCAAACGAAATGTTTTCGGCCAAATCCGATGTTTCCGATTTTACCGATATGGGATTACTTCATATGGATAGCAAAAAGTTTCCTGTTGGAGACAAAAATATTCGTATTTCCGTAATAGAAACCACCACTCCGGCATCTATTTTGGCTAGAAAAGACGGATTGGTTTCGGCAATAAAAGAAATCCTGACAAAAGAGACAGACATCGTTGATGTCCTTGTTTTTGTAGTAGATATTTTCAAGGAAGAAGCAACTGTTTTAACATACAACCAGTTCACAAAGGATCTCGTCGCGACTTCTTTCGGTGTGACAGTATCCAGTGACACGGAAGTTCTACCCGGAATAGTTTCCCGTAAAAAACAAATAGTGCCCGCGCTAAAGTTACCCTAAATTCTAGCTTTGAAAATTAATCTCAAACGGATACATTCCCATCCCGCACATTCCCTGAAGTATCCCGGCTTTTGCTGAACCCAAATCAATATCTGTCGAGCCTGTTTGTGGTAGGATTTTACTTAGACTCATGCTTGGGATTCTTACAAAGGCGGAGCAATCAAATGTGCCGTTAGTTTTGAATCTCAACACTGTCGGTATCCCAGCCTTGGCTTGGCTTTTTGCAGGCCAATAACCGCCTCTGGCATCTATCTCTATTATTTGTTTTCCATCAACTATGCTGACATTGTTTGCCGAACCAACACCACCGCTTGGCGACTGGCCGTATTTTCCGAGGGCAACAACTCCTCCTATTAAGGTCACGGCAAATATGATTGATATAATTGTAGCTTTCATCCCGTTAGAGTTTTTCATAATTATTTTAGTTGATTAAATTTACTATAACTTAAGACATGTGTACTAGCGATTTTCGAGATTTGTAAAACTCTAACGGGATTCATAAGTATGATTGTACTAGAAATTAAAGATTGGCGGTATGAGTCCTATCACAACCAAACTGTTTATAAGATTGAACAGAGCAAAAGCGATTACTACCAGACCGGCTGTTTTGAAAAATATTCCGGCTTTCGAACTGTTTTTTATGCTGAACGAACTGAAACTGATGAGGGCCAGTACAGGTAGAGTTCCTAGAGCAAACGAGAGCATGGTTAGTCCACCTCCCCAAAATCCTCCAGTGGTCAAGGTATAGAGTTGCATCGATTGTGTGAATCCGCAAGGTAAGAAGAAAGTGGCTATACCGACTAAGAGTGGGGTGAGAGTGTGGTTTATTCTGGATACACCGTGAGCATGTTTTGTGATAAATTTCGGCATAGACGGTTGAAGCTTTTTTGCGAAGTGGAATACATCGAGAAGATTTATACCGAGGATTATCATAACTATACCAATGACGAGGCTCAGGATAGATGTAGCAGAGGCGTTGAGTGTAAATGCCGAACCTATACTTCCGATGACTCCACCGAGAATAAAAAACGAAACTATTCTTCCGCCGTGGAACATGAGTTGCGGTTTTATCCGGTCTCCTTCTTTGGCAAATGTAGCCGACATGGATAGAAGTAGTCCTCCGACTACCGCCATGCATGTAGAAAGTGAAGCGATTATTCCTATAACAAAAGCCGTTCCGTAAGAAACATTTCCTCCACCGACCAGATTAACCAGGCCGATTTTTTGAAGGAATATAAACAAGAGGATGAAAGCTAGGGCGATCGGCACAGCGATTTTGAAGTCCGACCACATTTTTATTTTTTCTTGTTTTTCGTGCGACAAGGTATAACCATGCTTGACCAGGACTTGTGACAATTCCTCGGCAATCTCTTGTAACGATTTGTCTCCGAAGTCACCCTCAATCTCGACTGAATGGTAAGTCAGGCTTGGTATAGCTCGGTTTACATTTGGTAGGTCCTGCAGTTCGCTCTCGATCAACAGCACACAGGCGTTGCAGTGCATGCCGTTTACATGGAGTGTGTGTTTTTTGATTTGGGTTGTCATGAAAATAATTTAATTATAATTTCCCCGCTTTGATTCTGAGAGAATTTGATACAACAGAAACACTGGACATAGCCATGGCGAATCCGGCAAAAACAGGGGAGAGGAGCCAGCCGAATACCGGGTAAAAAATTCCGGCGGCCAGAGGAATTCCGACTATATTATAGATGAATGCCCAAAATAAATTTTGTTTTATTCCGCGCATGGTCATTTTTGAGAGTTTTATAGCCTTGACCAATTTTGATATATCTCCACCGAGCAAAGTTATGCCGGCCGACTCTATAGCCACATCCGTTCCTGTTCCCATGGCAATACCGACATCCGCTTGAGCCAAAGCCGGAGCGTCGTTTACACCGTCACCGGCCATAGCCACGATTTTCCCTTGAGATTGCAATTCTTTTATTTTTTCCAGTTTATCCTCAGGCAGAACATGAGCCATGATTTCATCGATGCCGACGAGAGAAGCCATATGCCTTGCCGCTTTTTCGTCGTCTCCGGTTATCATGATCACTTTAATTCCGAGTTTATGAAGATCAGCCACGGCCCGTTTCGATTCCGGTTTTATTTCATCAGAGACCATGACAAATCCAACAACTTTTTCTTTTGTGGCTAATATAACCGGAGTTTTTCCCTGCATAGTAAACTTTTCTATCACGGAGGCATCAAATGATAATCCTAGGTCTACTATTAATTTTATATTACCCGCATAATATTCCGTGTGGTTGACCATGCCCCTAAGTCCCTTACCTTTTATACTTTCGAAGTTTGAAACACTCTCAATATTTATATTTTTTTCCTCGGCATAAGCGACGATTGCATGAGCGATGGGATGTTCGGATTTTTTTTCAAGCGAAGCCAGAATCGACACGATACTTTCGTCCGTTTGACCAGATAAACTTTCTATATCTACCAAGGTCGGTTTACCTATGGTAATTGTTCCGGTTTTATCTACGATGACCGTATCAACTTTGTGTAGTTTCTCAAGAGTGGCCGCATCTTTAATCAGAATTCCTTCTCTGGCACCCTTACCAACACCGACGATGATTGCTGTGGGAGTTGCCAGTCCGAGAGCACACGGACAAGCAATAACCAAGACTCCGACAAAAGAAACCAGACCGAATGAAAGAGCTTGCGAGAATCCCAAGGAACCCGTTCCGACAAGTAGCCATGTGCCCAAAGTAAGAAAAGCAATCACTAGAACAATCGGCACAAAAATTCCCGATATTTTATCAGCCAGAGCTTGAATAGGGGCCTTGCTTCCCTGTGCTTCCTCAACCATTTTTATGATGTGGGCCAGCAGAGTCTCGGAACCGATTTTTGTGGCCTTGAATGTAAACGAGCCGGTTGTATTAATTGTTCCCGCGACTACGGTATCACCAACTTTTTTCTGAGCCGGCATGGGCTCTCCCGTGACCATGGACTCGTCAATAAAAGAAGTACCGTCGGTTATGACACCGTCAACAGGGATCTTTGATCCGGGTTTTACGATAATCAGATCGCCGTGTTTTACATCGTTTACCGAAATCTCCACTTCTTTTCCATCACGAATGACCAGCGCAGTTTTTGCCTGAAGGTTAAGGAGTTTTTCTATTGCGTCTCCGGTTTTTATTTTAGAACGAGCTTCCAAGTATTTACCCAGAGCGATAAAAGTGATCACAACTATGGTTACATCGTAGTACTGATAGTCTACATTTATAAAAGGCCTCAAAGTTTCTTCAAATGCCGTGATAGCGAAACTGTACAAGAAAGCTGCGACGGTTCCGATACCGATGAGGGTGTCCATATTGGCTTTTCCGTAGCGTAAGAATCTATAAAAACCCAGGAGATAAGGTTTTCCAACAACAAACAGAACATATGTGGCCATAAGAGGCAACAAATGATGTACGAACTCTCCCGTTACCGGGCTCATCTCTGTTGCCGGCTTGTATTTTGCCAGAACATCCCAAATCATGATTACGATAGATATGACGGCAAGGGGAATGGCGGAGACGACCTTTGTTTTCATGTCGGACACTTCGGCCAGCTTTTCTTTTTTTGACTGATCAAGTCCGAGATGGACGGCATGTTCATCTGCTGACATGCCTGCCTGCGCAGGCAGGCCCATATCTTCCGCGGTAGGGGAATCACTCAATATTATGGAATAACCCAAGGGCCCTATTTTTTCAGAGAGATGTTGGGGATTTGTTTTTGTTTCGTCAAAGGCTATTTTTGCGGTTTCCGTTCCATAATTGACCTCGGCCGAGTATACACCGTCGGTTTTTTTCCAAGTTTTTTCGATTATGCTGGCGCATGACGCGCAGTGCATTCCTCTTATTCTATAAGTTTTTGTTTCGCTCATTTTATTTGCGTTTTAACTGATAGACTTTTAATATTTCTTTTATAGCCATAGCCTCCCTGCCTTTTTTTATTTGATTTATGACACATGTGCCGAGGTGCTCTTCCATCAAAGCATTTTCTATGCCAGCCAGAGCTTGTTTTACCGCCGAAGTTTGGGTAATAATATCTATGCAGTAGGCGTTTTTTTGTAACATGTCTTCCAGTCCCCGTATTTGCCCCTCAACTATTTTCAAGCGTCGTATAAGTTTTTGTTTGGTTTTACTCATGATACCAGTATACCCCCATGGGGTATTATGTCAAGCGACAAAATAAAAGCCTCACACGAGGCTTTTATTTTTTGTTGTTTTATTGGAATAAACTTATTCGGAAGCGGTTTCTTCGGTTTTTTCCTCTACTACATCCTTCTTTGGATTTGCCGATTGTATATCTATTTTCCAACCTGTAAGTTTTGCGGCGAGACGAACGTTCTGTCCACCTTTTCCTATAGCCAGTGACTGTTGGTCCTCAGAAACTACTACGGTCGCTTGTTTCTCCGTTTCGTTGAGTGTTACCGACAAAGCTTTTGCCGGGGACAATGCGTCTTCTATGAATTTTTTTGGATCTTCGGACCATTCGATGATGTCTATCTTTTCTCCGCCGAGTTCCGACATCACAGTTGAAACACGAACTCCACGCTGTCCAACCATCGAGCCCACGGGATCAATATGAGAATCTTTTGAAGCCACGGCGATTTTTGTTCTACTTCCCGCTTCTCGAGCGACCGATTTTATGATAACCGTACCATTGGCGATTTCAGGGGTCTCCGTTTCAAAAAGTTTCTCCAAAAGTTTCGGATGTGACCGTGAAAGTCTTAGGAAAACTCCCTTGCCGGATTCCTCGACTCTATATAGGTATGCTCGAACACGCTCACCTTGAGAGAATCTCTCTTCGGGAATCTGCTCTTCGTATGGAAGAAGTCCCGTTGCGCGACCCATGTCTATGAATATATTTCCTCGCTCCACTCGTTGGACAGTTCCGGTTACGATTTCTCCTTCACGCTTGCCGTATTCGGCCATGACCGAAACTTTCTCCGCTTCACGGATTTTCTGCATGATAACCTGTTTTGCCGTTTGAGCGGCGATACGACTATAGTCGTTTTGTGCTTCGAGAGGGAATATCATTTCCTCACCGAGAATGACATCTTTTTTTATACGACGAGCGTCGGGCAACATCATATGATGTTCCGGATTATATAAGTCCATTCCTTCCGGGACGCCGTCTTCCGGCTCGTCCATCAAAACAGTACTGTCGTCCACCACGATTTTAACCTGAAACATTTCAGTTTTTCCCGTGTTGAGGTCAAACTTTGCTCGAATTATCTGGCCTTTCTTGCCGTATTCTTTTTTATAGGCGGTTGCCAGGGCAAGTTCAATAGCCTCTACGATTTTCTCTCGTGGAATCCCTCTTTCTTCCTCCAGTTGTGCCAATACACTATTAACTACTTTTAAATCAATCATGATGTT
>C687J35174_10013156_pt1 | contig 10057 bp, 9 predicted proteins | sample RifCSPhighO2_01_FD_35174 | JGI IMG/M metagenome (IMG submission 35174)
GAAATTTTCAGTTACAAATTGATACAGGAATCGATTTTATATGATGTTAATTTAGATGGTATTTTGGAATAATTTAAAAAATGCCAAATTTATCTTTAGTGGCTTTCGGGCCGCGGGGAGTTGAACCCCGGCTGCAAGACCCCCAGCCTCGCGTACTACCGTTATACTACGGCCCGTGATTTTATTTCTTCTTTGTTTTAGCCATCGCTTTAATGCACTTGGCGCAGGCCTTTATTCTGGTTTTACCAGACGCTAAAAGCACCCATTGGAGGTTGGGATATTTTCTTTTTTTATCGGTAGGGTTATACTTACCGCGGAGTTTATTTCGTGGCGTTATTAAAGTCGAGGTCTTGCCGCATATTGAGCAGTTTTTATTCATATTAGGCATGGTCATATATTTCTAACATAAAGCAACATGACAAATCAAGCCATATTTTTTATTTACGCTTTGGTAGTTTTGCTTTTTTCCGCTATATTGCACGAAATAAGCCATGGTTTTTCCGCCAAGCTTCAGGGCGATGGCACCGCTGAAGCGGCCGGCCGGCTTACTTTAAACCCTTTGCCGCATTTAGATCCTTTCGGTTCAATAATTTTACCATTTTTACTGGCCCTGCCGGCGCTTTTTGGCGCCCCGGTTATTATTATCGGCTGGGCCAAGCCGGTACCATTTAATCCGGCTAACTTGAAAAATAAAAAATGGGGGCCGGCCTTTGTGGCTTTGGCAGGGCCTTCGGCCAATGTTCTTCTAGCTGTTTTCTTCGGGCTTTTAATAAGATTTTTTGATTTGTCTTTTTTGCCATCGCTTGGATTTTTCATAGCGATTATTGTTTGGATAAATCTTCTTTTGGCGGTTTTTAACTTAATTCCGATTCCGCCGCTTGACGGCTCAAAAATACTTTTTTCTATTTTGCCCTATTCTTGGCGCGATTTTGAGTTTCAATTGGAACGATACGGTTTTTTTCTTATTTTGCTTTTTGTTTTTTTCGGTTTCGGCCTGATTCTGCCTTTGATATTCTGGCTTTTCGGGGTTATAACCGGTCAGCCCTTCGGATTTTGAAAAGTTGACAAATTAGGCAGCATCGGTTAGTATTAAGGCACAACAAGGAATCTCTGCTAAAGCGGGGATTTTTTGTTTGTCTAAAAATGTTTACATCATTAAAACTTAATATATTATGGCTTAATAAAGCCAAAGTAGTATTAGTTATTTTGGCTGTAACGGTTAATATGCCCATACATGAGGCAAAATCCGCGTGGGACTATAAAGATATATTGAAGTTTGTCGGTAATAAACCGGAAATAAGGCAAAATTTGTTTCTTATTACCGGCAATGATACCTTTATGAGCGTTAGTTCGCCTTTAGAGCCAAAACCGATAAAAGTTGTTTTAACGGCCTATTCTTCAACGCCCGATCAGACCGATGACACGCCTTTTATTACCGCTTCAAATACAACAGTCCGCGATGGTGTGGTGGCGGCTAACTTTTTAGCTTTTGGAACTAAAGTTCAAATTCCGGAAATTTTCGGCGATAAGGTCTTTACCGTTGAGGATAGAATGGCGAGAAAGCACAACGACAAAATTGATATCTGGTTTCCGGAACGGCAATTAGCGAAAAACTTTGGCATTCAAGAAGCGGAAGTGATTGTATTGGAATAAAATTTTTGTCTTGATGGGCGAGGAGGGACTCGAACCCTCATAGTCTTTCGACTGCAACATTTTAAGTGTTGTGCGTGTACCGATTTCGCCACTCGCCCTTAATTAAATTTTGGGAGGCCTCGGGGAGAATCGAACTCCCGTATAGAGCTTTTGCAGAGCTCTGCCTTGCCACTTGGCTACGAGGCCTTATGATTTTTTAGAATATTTTGCCACAAGTTTTAACACTGAGTCAATTGTGCCNTTGCATCTGAAACCNGCCGCGAATTTGTGGCCGCCGCCGCTNCCGAATTTTTTCGCTAGCTTCGCCACATCGTAATTTTTATCGGGCCGGCTGCGCAGTTCGCCGCGGATTCTGTTTTCTCCTTCCTCAATAAGCAGTAAAGCAAAGAGGCCGTTTTTTAAATTTCTAAGCCGTTCCACAAGACCCCTTAAGTCATCCGTTGTTAAATGGCGACTGATAAGCTCATTCCTTTTAAACCACGAATAAACAAAATTTTCTTTTTCTTCATATTTGACGCGGCTCAATATTTTCCCCGACAATTTAAGCGCTTCAAACTTCACCTGGCCGCTTAAGGCATTATCAATTTCAACCGGTTTTATTTTAAATTCTTTCATTAATTCTGCCAATATTTCAAGCGGCTTCGGGTTGTCGGTATATTTAAAAAATCCGGTATCGGTTAAAATGCCAATCGCTAAAGCATAAGCGATATTTTTATCAATTTTAAATTTAATGGTTTTCAAGTAATCGTAAATTATTTCCGATGTTGAAGAGTAAGTTGTGTCAATGATGCCGAAATTTGCTCCTTGATCGGCAACCGGATGGTGGTCAAAAATTAAAATTGGAATTTTTGGGTATTTTTTAAAATAACCGTCAAGCCCCAAACGCCATTCCGAACCGTAATCAAGGCCAATGATTAAATCATAAGGCGTTTTCGGGTGTTTTGATTTTATTAATTTGACGCCGGGAATAAATTTTAACGATTCCGGCACTCCGGAAATTGAAAGAAGATAATTTTGTTTTTTAATTTTTTTAAGATACATTCCCAATGCCGCCAAAGAGCCGATGGCGTCGGCGTCCGGCCCCTGATGAACAGCCACAAGGATTTTTTTGGCTTCTTTAATTATTGTTTCTATTTCTTTAAAGCTTAGATTGCGCATGTTATTTCTCTTTTATTTCTTTAATCAATTTTTCCACTTCTGATGCTTCTTCCGGATTTGTGTCTCGCTTAAAAATTATTTTTGGCACTGGTCTGATTTTTAATTTTTTATTCAAGAGTTGCTGGATTTGATAAATTAGACGGTTTAATTTGCGAAATGCTTCGTTTGCTTCGTTGTCTGGGTAAATGCTTGTAAAAACGGCGGCGGAAAATAGGTCTGGCGCGGTAATAACTCGGGTAATAGTTACCAAAACGCCCGGCTTAACGTCTAAAAAATCAAAAATAATTTTGCCGAGTTCGATCTTAATCAATTCGTTAAATCTTTTAACGCGCAGCTCACTCACAATAATTTTTTAAATAATACAATTATATCGCTTATGGCAATTTTTGGCTCGCCGAAATCAACACTAATTCCAGCTTCTTTACCGGGTAGAACTTTGCCTACTTCTTTTTTATCGGCCTGTAAACTGATAATCCTTCCTCCACCGATTACTATTTCATTTCTCATGATTTCTATTCTCACTCCTTTCACAATTTCGCCGGAAATAACTTTACCGCCAACCACTTGCCGATTTTTTTCCTGGCGGAAAACAGCGAGAACTTGAAGTCGGCCGATTTCTTCTCTCGAGAGCTTAGGTTTTAATTTTTCTTCAATAACTTTTTTGGCGTTGTCTAATACCTCATAAATTATACTTCCGGAAATCAGGGTTATTTTTTCCTTATAAGCGCTTATAGCCGGATCAATTTTTACGTTGAAAGCGATAATTATCGCGTTTGCAATCAAAGCTGTTTTAAAGTCGCTTTCACTGACGTTGCCAGCTTCTGATTTAAGAATTTTGACATTGGGTTGATCGCCTGTAACGGAGAATGCCATTTTCTCAAAGTTTTCTTTTATGGCTTCTGCGGAACTTTGAACATCGGCTTTGATGACTATATAAAAAGTAGGATTTTCGTTTTTCTCTCCGCTTGTTACAAGCGATTTTTCAATGATTTCGCCTATTTTTTTTGCCGCCTTAAGCGCCGGCGTAAACGGTATTTTATCAGTTGCGAATTTTTCACCAACAAGAGGAAGTTCGTTCCAGCCGACAGCCGAAACCGGAGAAGAAAAAGACGCTTTTTTAATTGAATTGCCCAAAAAATCTTCAAGAATCTTAATTTTGCCGCTGGCGGCGCCGCTTAAAATATAATCGCCGACTTCTAAAGCGCCATCCAGTATCAAAAGCGATACTACGAAACCGCGGCGAGAATCAAGATTGGTTTCAATCACAATACCTTCGGCAGGGCTGTTTAAAGAGGCCTTCAGTTCGCCCATATCGGCCAGAAGTTCAATTAAATCCAAAAGTTCGCTTACGTTTTTTCCGGCTTTGGCGGAAATTTCAACTGAAGGAATTTTGCCGCCCCAAGATTCAACTAAGATGTCGTTTTCCGATAATTCTTTTTTTACTTTTTCTGCGTTGGCTTCGGGCTTGTCGATTTTATTGATCGCGACGATAAAAGGCAGTTCGGCTTTTTTGATATGTTCTAAAGCTTCTATTGTTTGGGGCTTTACGCCGTCGTCGGCGGCGACAACTAAAACGGCGATATCCGCGGCTCTGGCGCCGCGGGCGCGCAGTTTAGAAAATGCTTCATGGCCGGGAGTGTCTAAGAAAGTGATTTTTCGGTTTTTATGGGTGATTTCATAAGCGCCGATGCGCTGGGTGATGCCGCCGGCTTCATGCTCGGCCACATTGGTTTTTCTGATGTAATCCAGTAATTTGGTTTTGCCATGGTCAACATGGCCCATTATTACCACAACGGGCGGCCTGGAAACCAAGTTTTTATTTTCTGTGTCTTTCATGACTCGCGAATTATAAAACAAAAACCGCTATTTTTCAAGTTAAAGCTTCATATTGTAATTGCGGGGCATTCTCGCACCGATCCGGAAATTCTCAAAAAATTAGTTTCGGAAACGGATTCAATAATTTCTAGTTTCAAAAAATAAATCAAATAAACCGACCTTCGCGGTCGGTATTTTATTTGCACAAATTTCAATATTTTTCAATAAAAAATGTTGTCTGCGGTGTGTGTCGGTCTAGAACTACACCAATGTGAGCATTATAGGGCTTTTTAGGCGATTTTTCCAGAGGACAGTTTGAGGTGTGTCGGTCGGAGGTTTTTTTAATTTTTAAATTGAGATATAATATTTATATGAATCTAGTATCTATATTTGAAGCATCAAAATGGGCTTCTGCGCTTCTTAATAAAGAAGTGTTATCTACAAATATTTTGTATCTAGTTCAATATGGAAAAGTAAAAAAACATGGAGAAAATGGTTCAACCATGGTTGATTTGAATGATTTAAAAAAATATTACGATTCATACAACGGAAGCAGGGAGATTAGTTGGAAAAAAAGGCTTGGAAATGATTTAAATTGGACACTTTCTTTTGATAATTTGTGTGAAAGAGATACTACAAAACATGTCCATCGACTTCACCCATATAAGGGCAAATATATTCCGCAACTTGTTGAGTATTTTATAGACGCTCATACTGACAATTTCAAAAAAGAAACGTATTTTAAACCCGGGGATATTATTTTAGATCCATTTTTGGGCTCTGGGACAACTATCATCCAATCGCTTGAAACAGGCATCCATTCTGTAGGTATAGACGTTTCAGAATTTAATTGCATGATCGCAAGTTGCAAGGCGGCACATTATGATTATGAATATTTACAGCAAGCGATAAAAAAAATGCTTGTCTCGGTTGATTTATTTGAGCATAACTACAAGATTCAAGAATTTGAAAATGAGCTTTTAGCAGAACTTGCGAAATTTAATCAACGACATTTTCCAAGCTATGATTTCAAATATAAAGTTAATCAAGAAAGTTTTGATGAAAATAAGTTTGCCATAGAGAAAGAAAAAGAATTTTTACCTATTTATCAAAAACTGCTCAAGAAATACTCGATTAAATTAAAACAAGATAAGTCATTGTCGTTTCTTGATAGGTGGTTTATAGAAAACGTGCGCAAAGAAGTTGACCACGTTTTTAAGACGATAAGACAAGAGAAAGATATAAAAACACGAAAAATTCTCGCTTTGATTTTAAGCAGAACAATCAGATCATGTCGCGCTACTACGCATAGCGATTTGGCGACCCTAAAAGTGCCCCAATTTACAACTTATTATTGTTATAAACACAAAAAAATCTGTAAACCGCTTTTCTCCATCGCAACCATGCTTAATCGTTATGTCTTTGACACCTTAAGTAGAATCAGAGAATTTAGTAGATTACGAAAACAGGTTTATTATTCTGTTTTAGCAGATGATTCAAGGACTATAAATATTTTTAAAAAAATAGAAGAACAAAATCCCGAATTTTCTAAAATATTAAAAAAGCAAAAAATAGCAGGTATTTTCTGCTCTCCTCCGTATGTTGGGCAGATTGATTACCACGAACAACATGCTTATGCTTACGATCTGCTCGGATTTAAGCGTAAGGATGATTTAGAGATTGGTCCGCTTTACAAGGGGCAAGGATTGGAAGCTCGCCAGTCATACGCGCAAGGTATTGCAGATGTGTTAAATAACTGTAGACAATATCTAAAAACCGATTTTGATATTTTCCTCGTGGCAAATGATAAGTATAATCTTTATCCAGAAATTGCAGAGAAGTTGGGGATGAAGATTGTAAATCAATTTAAGCGGCCTGTGTTGAACCGGACAGAGCGAGATCGCAATCCTTATTCAGAAATAATTTTCCATTTTAAATCAAAATAATCTATGGCTTTATCTAAAGAACAAATAAATAGTGTCGAAGAAGTGCTGAAAGCAAGTTTACGCAACAAGTTTCAAAACTATAAGCCAGAACCGGCATCAATGCCTTTTCACACACGATTGCTTGGTAAAGACCGCCTCGCCTTATATTCTTTTATTCATTCCTTGAATACAAATTTTGGTACGAGTATCTTTGAACCAGTTGGTCTTGCTCTAGCACAAAAGAATTTTAAAATGGCCGTTTCGCAAGCTACGGCCGGAAATCAAATTAGTTCTGCTGCGCAAGCCGAAATCCAGAAAATAATTGACGGACTAATTACAGCAACAAGCACGCCGAATAAAAAAGAAGAAATTAAGAGAATACGAAAAGTCTGCCAAACAGGCGAGATGATTAAAGTAAAGCCGACAAAAGTGGACTTAATGTTTGAGTCAAAAGATGGTGTGTATTACTTGTTTGATATCAAAACGGCAAAACCAAATGCTGGTGGATTTAAAGAGTTTAAACGCACATTGCTTGAATGGGTTGCCGTTGTTTTGGCAAGCAATCCCAAAGCTGATGTGAATACTTTCGTAGCCATTCCATACAATCCCTATGAGCCCGAACCGTACACCCGGTGGACGATGCGAGGAATGCTTGATCTGGAAAATGAGCTTAAAGTAGCGGATGAATTTTGGGATTTTCTTGGTGGTAAAAATACTTATAGAGATTTACTTAATTGCTTTGAAAGAGTGGGTATTGAGTTGAGAGATGAAATTGACAATTACTTTAAGCGCTTTAATAAAAAATAGAGTTCGAACTTTTTAATGTTGGGCAGTTAAAAGGTTTTCGAGGGCTTATTTAGAAAGCTCAATTTAGGCATTTCGGTCAAAATTGTTTACCGATGTTCTTAAAATAATAGTTTTACAGGTTGCGCCAAACTCAATATTTATATTATTTTCCCCTATATTATACTTATTGGCGAATACCATCTTTACCTTTTGTTTCAAGATTCTTTTATTCTGTTCGCTCGTATGAAACAAGAAGTGATTACTCTCCCACTGAGGGTTTACTTCCCATAGAACGCCATCAATTTTTTTCCTATTGTCTGAATTATCCACAAAATCAACTGATTTTTCTATCTCTATTAAAAATAGATTCCTCTTGTACTGGAAATACTTCAAACAAACATCGCCCGCTACCGAACTCAAGAATGCCCATGGATAATTGACATTACTAGGAATCGGGAATTGATTTGAGTACTCAAACTGATCACATTCTGAAAAATGTGCTATATCACCGTAATCAGAACGATACTCCCAAAATTTTACGATCTTTCCTTGTTCTTCTTGAGTTAGCCCAATTTTCTCACCTGCTTCGTTTAATTTATCCTTAAAATATTTTTTATTAGAAAGTGAGTTGATTATAATTTCAATTGATTTGAAGTGGTCAAGAGCTACTTTTTCCGGGCTATCTAATACTAAATATCCGATAGAAGAACGGTAGAGATACTTAAGAGCGCGTTTTAGTATTTCATCGTGAAAATTATAAATCTCGTTTAGGAATTCTTCTGTATCTCCAGTCCTCCATTGATTTGCCTCAGGTCTATCAGGCAAATATATAGTGCCGCTTTCTAGTTTGAAATTAACTTCAGCTTCATTGCCAGACGAGTTAAGCGAATAAATTTTATTTACTTGATAAACATATGGAAGCAAACCGCCAAGCTTATTATGAAATTTTTCTCTTGCGTCCTTTAAATTCGTTATCGAAAGAAAACGACACAATTTATCAAATTGATTGATTGCAGCACCGAGAGCGCTATTCTCGTCGCATTCTTCAATGTCGCATATGATAATGTGTTCAGATTTAATATATACAGGATCTATGTAGGGCAGCGAGGTAACATAGGTTTTATAATCCATACCTTCACGTTCAGAAAAAACACTTTGAATTGGAGAAAAACTTTTTTTACTCTGTTCCTCGAATGTCATCTTTTTAATTTCTAAGTTAAAAAGTTTTCCGATCGGCAAAATCGGGCCATGAACTAATGCATATATTCGGAATTTATTGTTCATAATTTGCTATAGACTATCTCAGTCTCACAATCGTCTTGGGAGTATCGGTCTCTCGAACCGGTGCTCAGTACTGCGGAGGGGGTGAGATTCGAACTCACGAGTCCCTTTCGGGACGCCGCATTTCAAGTGCGGTGGAATAAACCGCTATCCGACCCCTCCCTGTTAGTAATATTTTTCAACCAACTTTTTTCTAAATAATGTTCTTCGAAATGACAGTTTGGGCAAATAAGTTCTAGATTATTAATAAAGCACAAACGGAGGGTACAGGATTCGAACCTGTGCGACGTTTTTTAGACGTCCGTGGATTAGCAATCCACTGCCATAAGCCTCTCGGCCAACCCTCCTTAGGACATTATTATACGTAAAAATCGGTGGTTTGTAAAATAAGAATCGGCAAAAAATAACGGCTGCAAAAGCCGTATTTAAAAATAAATTTTTTTCAAAAAGCAGGGTTGCCGGCGCGCCGATTAAAATTTCCCAGATTGTCATTTTTTGCCGTCTTTTTCCCGCAGTTTTGCGTTTCTGATATTTGTTTTCCTAATATCTGACGATATGAATAAACTAAGTAAAATTACGACGGTTAAAAGGAACATTCCAAAGATTTGCATTGTGTCCATAGCGCCCTGCCTTTTAATGAATTTAAAAACATGCCAAAGAACAATAATTATATTCTGCGCTTTTTCAGTTATTTTTGCAAAGGTTGAAGTGAGCAAGCGAGCTTCAACGGGTTGCCTGAAAATTTTTAGTAGCGAAGCGGGAAAAAAATTTTCTGTCAACCCAGTTTACCTTTAAATATCTATTTTACTTATGAATATTTAAGATTCAGTGTCTAATTGGAGTTATTTGTAAATCTATTTATTTTATGGTATTATAAATAAAAATGTGGGATTATACTAAAACTGAATACGAAAAACAGGCGGCCGCCGATCCGATATGGAAACTGGAGCGCCTTATTAATTATGGATTAGGAGAAGAAAAAATTGATCGGGAGCTTCTAAAGCGGTTTTTACCAAAACTTCGCATACCGGAAAACCGTCGGGATTTTTTAGAGTTGCTTTTATGGAACAAGCCATTTTAAAACCATGGCAGGAAAAAGTCATTGCGNTTGTTGCTGGCGAGAAAAAAATGGCCGGTTTTTATCTGACGGGAGGCACGGCTCTCGCCGCTTATTATTTACGCCATCGTTTATCNGAGGATCTGGATTTTTTTTGTTTCGAAGAAGCGGATAATATTTTTCTTCACGCTTTTGCCGAACAGATAAAAACAGAAATCGGCGCCGAGAGTTTGCATTACGAACGGCTATATGATAGAAGTCAATATTTTTTTCATGTTAATAAAGCTGAATTCAAAGTCGAGTTCAGTCGCTATCCATTTAAGCAATTGGGAAATTCAGAAATCATCGGCGGGCTGAAGATTGACAGTTTTCGTGACATTGC
>C687J35174_10013162_pt1 | contig 10052 bp, 9 predicted proteins | sample RifCSPhighO2_01_FD_35174 | JGI IMG/M metagenome (IMG submission 35174)
CCGCGCCACCCACTGCGTGCCAGCGTCCGAGCATCTTGACGCCTTCCGGTGGCGCGCCACCGGTCTTGAGAAAGCGCTCGATCGCGCTGTTGCGATTGGCCGAACTGATTTTCCAGCTGACGATGAACAACATCTGCCACCTCCTTCCAGGGATTGGCACCTGCCTGTCTTCGCGCACCGGGTTGGCGCCGGGACCTCGGTCACGTTTGCCTTGCCAGTGTCATCCTGTCTGGCCTGAAACGATTGCTCCCTGCAGAAGGCATAGCAGCGCCACGCACTTCACGTACGACCGCCGATCCTCTTTTACAGGGGGTGTATGGCAGCTGTCTCAGCGCTGAAACAGACGATCAGGTGTCACGCAACAGGTCGTTGGCGTTGAGCAGCTCGAAGGCGATTTGCGGGCGCTTCTCCATGGCCCGGCGAATCGCCGCCGGGATCGCTGCCCGGGTCTTGCGGCACAACCCTGGCAGTTCGTCGATGTGAATGCCGATGCCGCGCATGGTCCGCACTTCATTGAAACCGGGAGCGATGTTCACGCGAATGCCCAACTGCTCGAACATCCGCCGTTGCAGGTGTTCGAGGTCCTGGAGGCTTTGCAGGTTTTCCAGGCGTTCGACCAGGCGCTTTTCTTCCGCGCGGGTCAGGAAAAGGATGCGCACGTCCGCACCCGGTGTTTCCAGCAGCGGGTCACGCCCGCAGTCGCAGGCGCCGGGCGGGCAGGGNTGGCGGATCGGGGCAGAGGNGATCATGGGATTCAATCATAGAGCGCAGTGATCGAATTTGCCCATAGGTAATGTGATCCCTGTAGGAGCGAGCCTGCTCGCGATGGACGTCAACGATGACGCGGGCTGTCTGGATGCCCGCGTTGTCTGGACGTTATTCGCGAGCATGCTCGCTCCTACAGGGGGTTTGCGGGTCCCTGTTATTTCAGTACCAGCATCCGATAAACCCCGGCCTCGGCTTCGATCCCGTGGGTGTCATGGGTGAACCCCGGGAAGGACCTGTCGAAGGCTTCCAGTGCCTTGAGATAGGCCAGCAGCGGCCCGTCGGCAGCCCCGGCGTTCTCACCCGGCATCAGCAAGGGAATGCCCGGCGGATACGGCACGATGCCGGTGGCGGCAATGCGCCCGGCGGCTTGTTCCAGGGTGACCAGTTCGATGTCGTTGCGCACCAGTTTCTCGTAGGCCTCCACCGGGCTGAAGACGGCTTGCGGCAGCGTGCCGAACGCCTGGGCCATGGCCGAGGTGGTCTTGTGTAACTTCATGGCGGCGAAGATTTCGTCCGCCAGGTCCTTCAGGCCCATGCCGGCGTAACGGGTCTGGTTACCGGCCAGCAGGTCAGGCAGGCACAGCTCCAGTTCGACGTTGTCGTCATAGTCGCGCTTGAAGTCCAGCAGCGCGTTGACCAGCGTGCCCCATTTGCCCTTGGTGATGCCGATGGAGAACAGGAACAGGATTGTGAAGTCGGTGGTTTTCTCGACGACGATGCCCTGGCGTCCGAGGTACGCCGTCAGTACACAGGCCGGGATGCCCGTGGCCAGCAGGTTGCCGTCGTCGCCCATGCCAGGGCTGAGCACCGAGACCTTGATCGGGTCGAGCATGCAGTAGCCTTCCTCGATGTCGCCAAAGCCGTGCCACACCTCGTTGGGGTGCAGGACCCAGCATTTGGGCTCGGTCTTGAGCAGCAGCGGATCGACTTCGTGGAACGGCACGGTGGCATTGCCCACTTGCACGGTGGGTGGCTGCCAGCAGGTGAAGAACCAGTCGTCCTTGCTCGACATCTCGTGGTGCATGCGTGAGATGACCTGGCGGAAAGACACGGCCTCTTCTATGGATTCGCTGGTGAGGATCTGCCCGCTGGGCGCTTCCATCATCGCCGAGCTGACATCGCAGGAGGCCATGATCGCGTAGTTGGGCGAGGTCGAGGCGTGCATCATGTACGACTCGTTGAAGCGTCCGTGCTCGATCGGGTTACGGCCGTTGCGCACGTGAATCATCGAGGCCTGCGACAGGGCCGCCAGCAACTTGTGGGTCGACTGGGTGGCGAATACGGTCGGCTTCGAAGCATCGTGGTCGTCCGGGCTGCCGTGCATGGCGTGGCGGTCTTGGTACAGCGGATTGAAGCGCGCATAACCGTACCAGGCTTCGTCGAAATGCAGGCGGTCGACACTCTGGCCCAGCAGTTCTTCGACGCGGGTGACGTTGTAGGTCAGGCCGTCGTAGGTGGAGTTGGTGATGATCGCGTGGACCGGCGTCGGATCGATGCCTTCCTTGACCAGTGGGTTGTTGGCGATGGCCGCTTTCACCCCTTCCGCGCTCAGGGTTTGCGGGAGGATCGGGCCGATGATGCCGTAGCGGTTGCGCGTCGGGACCAGATAGGTCGGCAGCGCCCCTGAAAGGGTCATCGCATGCTCGGCGGACTTGTGGCAATTGCGGTCGCACAGGGCGATCTGGTTACGCGTGACGCTGGCCATGAGGATCACGCGGTTGGACATCGACGAACCGTTGGTCACGTAATACGTGCGATGGGCACCGAACACCTTGGCCGCATAACGCTCGCCCTGGCCGATGGGGCCACTGTGATCGAGCAGCGAACCGAGTTCACCGACCGAAATCGACAGGTCGGAACGCAGCAGGTTTTCCCCGAAGAACTCGTAGAACGCCCGTCCCGCCGTGCTTTTCAGAAATGCCGTGCCACCGGCATGACCGGGGGTGTGCCAGGAATATTCATAGGACCGGGCAAACTTCACCAGTGCGCCGAACATGGGCGGCAGGGCGGCCTGGCGATAGCGTTCGATGGCCGCCAGGATACGTCCGCTGAGGAAGCGGCTGGTGTCTTCCGGCAGCCAGATGAAGTCGTCGGCGTGTTGCATGACCAGGAGCGGAATGCTCGAGGCGGTCGTGCGGTCGCTGATCAGGAACACCGGCACGCGCGTGTTGCGCTCGCGCAGCTTGACCAGCAACTTGATGCAGTCGTCGTGACCTTCGCTGGTGTCCATTTCCCAGCTGATCAGCACGCATTGAACGGCCGGGTCCGAACGCAGGATCGACGCGGCATCGCTGAGGCTTTCCGAGGCCAGTACGCTGACGCCACGTCCCTCTACGTCACTGACCAATTGAGTCAGGGCGCGACCAAACACCGTGCGCTTGTCCGCTGGGTTGCTGACCACCAGCGCGAGCATCCCGAGTGAGTGTTTATATTCCGTCATGCGTGAATCTCCAGAGTGGCTTTTTTCAGGCTATTCACCGGCACCGGTTGGCCAGTGATGTGCTGCGCGCTGACTGTTTGTGTCGGCACGCTGTTGTTGAGTGCTTCAAGGCGAATCAGGCGGTTGTTGACGAAACCGAACAGGGTGTAGCCGAAAATGGTCGCCACACCGCCGAGCATCAGCGCCTGTTCGCCGGAACTGTAGAGCGCCAGGTAGCTGTAGGCCGCCGCCACCCAGGCAATGATGTTGGTAGCCAGCGCCTTGCCGGCGGGTACGTTGGAGACCTTTTGCATGGTCATCAACGCGGCCATGGAGAGGATGTACGGCACCAGGTTGGTGACCACCGCGAGGTTGACCAGGGTGTCGAACTGTTTACTGAGGTCCGGGCTGATGGTGAGGAAACCCAGGGCCGTCTGCGCCGCCAGCAGCACCAGCATGCCGACGATGGGCGTCCCGGCCTTGTTGGCCTTGGCGAAGATCGACAGGAAGTAACCGGTGTCCGCCGAGCTCTTGTAGACCTGGGCAATGGTGAACTGCCAACCCAGCAGCGAGCCGATGCAGGCCAGTACCATCGCTGCCATCACAATGTCGCCAACCAGTGGGGTGAACATCTTCGCGAAGACCAGGCCGAACGGTGCGGTGGAGGCGGCCAGTTCCGGGTTATCGACGATGCCGGCAATCACGTTGGTGGAAACGATGTAGATCACTGCCGCACCCAGGGTGCCGCCGAGCACCGCAATCGGTACGTTCTTCTCGGGGTTTTCCACCGCATCGGTGTTGGCACATGCTGACTCAAGGCCCAGGAATGCCCACAAGGTGATCGCCACCGAGGCCCCCGCGGCGTCGTACCAGGCCATGTTGTGCGGGTTCCAGCCGGCGGCATACACGCTGCTGTCGAACCAGAACCAGCCAATGGTCGACACCAGCACTACCGGCGCAATCACGCCCCATACGGTGACTGCGCCAATGCGACCAGTAATTCGCGCACCGCCAAAGTTGGCGAACGTGGTGATCCACAGTAATGCGATGGTCGCCAGGCCCACTTGCAGTGAGTCCAGTTCAATGTGGAACAGTTCCTGGATGTAGCCGACCGCGGTAATGCTGATCGCCACGTTGGCAATCAGCAACGAGAGACCATAGGTGTAGTTGGTGATGTAGTTACCGGCCTTGCCGAAGGTGTATTCGGCATATCCCCCCATGCCGCCGGTTTTTCGACTGAGCATCCCACATCGCGCAAAGGCGTAGGCCAATGCCAGTGAACCGGTGGCTGTAATCAACCAGGAAAGAATTGAAATCGACCCGACTTCCGCCAGTTTCGACGGTAGTAGCACAATGCCTGAGCCCAACATGTTGACCGCGGTCAACATCGTCAGTTGCCCCACACTCATTTTCTTTGCGACTGACATTCCGTTGCCTCATTAGTTGGCGGTGAGAGCTTAGCTATAGCAAAGTTTTGAAATGTCGCAAGAAAATGACTTTCGGTTACTGACGCAAGTCAATCAATTGAATAGAAGGCATTATGCTGGCCCCCAGATTTCTCGCGTGTTGCCAGAATCGCTTTATTTTCAGGCGGTTAGGTGGAATGCAAATGCGCAATGTCTGGGTCGCGCTGATCTCTTTCAGCGTTGCGGGTCTTACAGTTTCTGCCCAGGCCAGGGAACTGAAGCCCGGTGATACTTATATGTGCAGTTGGGGTGCAGGGACGGCGGCAAGAGCCCAGGAACTCAAGTTGTCCGGGGTTTCGCTGTATGCGGCACGGCAAAAAATCCAGGCGTACAAGTTTGCCAAGCCATGGATGCGGATGATGGCAATGGGCATTACCGAACAAACTTATGACAGCCCGACACGGCTCAAGCCGGCGGCGGTCCGGCAGAGTTTTTATGACGATTGTGTGAAGTACAAGTTGGCGAGTAGGCGCGAGCATGCTCGCGAAAAACTTTAGAACACCGCGGGGTGTCAAGCTCCCCGCGTAATCGTGGACCTTCATCGCGAGCCTGCTCGCGCCTGCAAAGTTTGCGTGTTGCAGGAGGGCCTTTGTCGGATCGGGCGCTGGGTCGGGCACCGCCGTCTATATTGAATGCCTGGCACCAAGCCGGAAGACTGATTCACCTGACAATGCATAAACCTCAATTCAATCAGGAGATCATCATGACCCAGCTCGACAAAGTCCTGTACACCGCAAAAACCCATACCACCGGCGGCCGGGACGGCGCCTCGCGCAGTTCCGACGGCATCCTGGACATCAAGCTGTCGTCGCCGGGCGCAGGCGGCGGTGGCACTAATCCGGAGCAGTTGTTCGCCGCCGGTTGGTCAGCCTGCTTCATTGGCGCGATGGGCGTGGCTGCCAAAGAACTGAAAGTGGCATTGCCCAAGGACGTTGCCGTCGATGCCGAGGTGGACTTGGGTACCAATGAAGGCGGCTATCTTCTGCAGGCCCGGCTGAATGTGAGCCTGCCGGGGCTGGACCGCGAAACCGCACAGAAACTGGTCGACACCGGGCACAAGTATTGCCCGTACTCCAAGGCCACCCGCAACAACATCAACGTGACATTGAAGTTGGTCTGATTTTAGATATAAAACGCGCTTGGCGACTGCTTGGAGAAGCAATGTCGCCAAGACTCAATAAATATTAAATGATCAACAATGGGTTGTTACTGTTGCAATGTTTGGAGGCTAAGTTGACCCGGAGAGCACAGGGGTCTTTCTGTGCCCGGGATGCTTGAAATCGACAAGCCCTGAAAATAGTATGACTGTTTGTTGGCGGGCGATATCAATCAGCCCTCTCGCGATTTACCCCGCTTTTTACTCCACGACAACTAGTGGATCCAATTATAAGTGTCAACGCTCATGTAATCCAACGAACTCAGCTGTCATGGGCCTCAACGCGTAAGTTGATGACCGATCATCCATGTCGGTGGCGTTCGATGCCGCTACCGCTTGTCGGTGCTGTGGTTAAAAAATGAACATTTTCGCGCTGTAGGCCTCAGATCCTGCAGCACGGCATCCATGGCCGGCTCTCGCAATCGAAAAAAAGAAGCGGAATTAGAACCTCAAATGCAATTAATGCAGATGGGGATTTTTTTACCCGAAAATTGAGAGGTAGTAACTAAGATGTCATCAACTCCCTTACTGATCCAATAGGATATCAATAATAATCTATTGGTCGGTTTTCCTGTATGAGCAAGGTCGAGCGGAAAAGCCTGCTGACTGACCGATCTGTACTGTCGAATAAGGTGGAGAGATACCCGTGACGATAAATACAATTATGAGCCTGATCGAACATAAAGAATTCATGGGGTTTTTACGGCTGGGCGTTGTTTACGTTCATTTGCTCGCCTGTTGTGTGGCGATAGGTTTGGTGTTGACCAGTGATATTGCAATGGTCAGGGATATATTGAAGCGCACAATGTTCACTGAACATGACAATGCGCACATGGAAAGTCTTCAGAAGTCTGTCGTGGTTGCGTTGATCTGTCTATGGGTGACAGGCACTGCCATCATCGGCATCGACTACCTCGACAAAGGCCTGGAGTACTTCATGAATCCGAAGCTTCACGCCAAGGTGATCATTGTCGTGCTGCTGACCTATAACGGCATCCTGCTGCACCGACTCGTATTGCCGGCCCTGCAAAAGGCAGGCTCCTTGCTCGACCTCGAATTCAGCGCCCGAATGCTTGCCCTGTTTTGTGGGGCACTATCGGCGGTGTCGTGGCTGTACGCCGCCATGCTCGGCGTCGGCCGTCCTTTGGCCTGGAAATACTCGCTCTCCGATCTGTTGATGGCATACCCGGTTCTGATCATGCTCGGCTTCTTGACGATGCTGGCGCTGACTCAGCGAGCCAAGCGCCACAACACGTCCATCGCGCCGCAATGGGCGACGGCCGGCACGCATTGACAGGGTGATGCGCGAGCGCCTGGCGCGTTGGCGCAGAAGTGGAAAAAGGTCCTGGCGCCATATTTTGCGGAGTAATGCCGCCAGGACCTGAAAGCATCCGCCGCACAGGCCATGTGTCACAACCCCGACAGGGAGTTCGTGGGGCGCCAAGGGGCACCCTTGGGCCTGCTGTGCATCGGGGCGATGCTGGCCGGCCTCATCGGGCTCAAACGGTTGCAGTCGAATCCAGGCTCGATCTTCGTTGACAGGCAGGCTCGCCGGCGGAGATGGCCTTGAGTGAGTGTGTTTTTTGCCGCTGTGCACCTGCAACGACAGGGGCTAGACTGCCGCGATAAAACCAAAATAATCATCGAGTCGGCGCGCGACTGGCTCGCCGGCGGTACCCGCTGGACCACCTTGACCCAGTTACCGGTGGCGTTTTCCGGCGGCAGCAGGGCGAAGTCCGACCCGGCGCCAGGGCTCATGCTGGTCACGTGGGCCTTGAACACGTGCCCGGGGTAAGTGTCGATGCTGATGCGCGCTTCCTGACCTGCTCGCATGTGCGTGACCTGGGTTTCCCGGAAGTTGGCCTCGACCCAGATCTCATGGTCGCTGATCAACGCGAAGGCGGGTGCGCCGCTGTTGAGGTAGTTGCCCACCTGCAAGTCGTCGACCTTGGCAACTATGCCGTCAGCAGGCGCATAGACCGTGGCGTAGGCAAGGTACAGCTGCGCTTCATCGAGCTGCGCCTTGGCTTCACGCACCGAAGGGTGACTGTCGGCCTCGATGTTCGGGTTGCCGTCCAGGGCGACGACGGTGCTGGCGATCTGTTGTTCGATCGAGGCGATGCGTTGTCGAGCGATCTTCAGGTCGGTTTCCGCGCGCTCATAGATGGCCCGGGAAACGAAGTCGGTCGCAACCAACGCTTTCTTGCGGGCAAATTCCTTCTGGTCGAAGTCTGCCGACTCTTTGGCCGATTGCAGTTCAGCCTGCTGTTGACGGTAGCTGGCCTTGAGTCCATCAATGCGCAGCCGCGCGACACTCAGCTGCGCTTGCGTACGATCGATCGCGATCTGCAAGGGCTTGGGGTCGAGGCGAAACAGCACTTGGCCTTTGCTGACCTTCTGGTTGTCCTGGACGGCGATGTCCACGACCTGCCCGGAAATCCGTGCATTGACCGAGGCCTTGGCCACCCGGGCGTAGGCGTTATCCGTGGTAACGAAGGGTTCGCCAGCCACGTAGTACGCATAGCCAACGACAGCGAAAAGGGTAGGCAGGCCCACCATGAGCCAAGGCCGCAGCTTCTCCTTCAGGGGTTTGTTGATCGGCGATTGGGCCTCATAGGCCTGCGAAGCCTTGATGTCGATGGATTGAGTCATGATCGAATGCACCTTTAACCGGGAAGGCGGGCCTGCGGCAATCGCCTGGCACCGACGTCAATGAATGTTGTGGTTAAGCAAACCCGCAGGTGCTTGGGAGGATCGCTCCGGCACCGCTGTTTCGTCGCTGCAACACCCGGTTTGAGCTGCGCTTGAACAAACATGAATCAAGGAATTTGTGGCTCCTTATTTTTGTGCGATTGTGTAAAAATATCCCCGCATCCACCTTCCTGCAAGGATTTTATACGACATGGCACAAAATAAAGTGACAGCGGGCAAAGGCCGCGGCCGACCCCGCGCGTATGACCCGCAGACAGCGTTGCAACAAGCGCTCGGTGTGTTCTGGAGCACTGGCTATTCCGGCGCCTCCCTGGACAGCATCGCCACCGCGGCCGGGATGAATCGCCCCAGCCTCTATGCGGCCTTTGGTGACAAACATGCGCTGTACATCAAGGCGCTCGAGCAGTACTGGGAGTTTGCCGCCGCCGACATGCAGGCCGCGCTGGCCGACAACCAACTGACGTTGTGCCAGGCGCTGATGCGTTTCTACGAGGGACAGTTGTCGATCTACTTTTCGGGCGACGGTCAGCCACGTGGCTGCTTCGCGATTGGCACGGCGACCACCGAGGCTGTCGAGGATCCGCAGATCCGAGCGGTGCTCAGTGATCGCCTGAGCAGGTTGGATGCCGATCTGGAGGCGCGCCTGCGCAGGGCCATTGCATCTGGCGAATTAAAAGACGATGTCGATGCAGGAGCCCTGGCGGTGCTCGCTTCATCGCTGCTGCACAGCATTTCGATCCGTGCGCGAGCCGGCAAGTCGCGTGAGGAATTGACGGCGCTCGCACGTAATGCGGTCGGTGTGATCTGCGGTGAGTGAAGGGCTCGACGATATACTGGCGCCACAATTGGACGTGGTTTTTTGCGGCATCAACCCAGGCGTGACTGCCGCGGCCCAGGGGCATCATTTTGCCGGTCGGGGCAATCGTTTTTGGCGCACATTGCACCTCGCCGGTTTTACGTCACATCAACTTCAGCCGGAGCAAGACCAGGACATTCTGCGCCATGGCTGTGGTTTGACCGCCGTGGTCCAGCGGCCGACGGCGCGGGCGGACCAGCTGTCGGCCCATGAATTTGTCGCGGCCGCGGCGGCTTTCGAACAAAAGATCGCCGGTATTGCGCCACGTTTCGTGGCGTTTCTCGGTAAGGCGGCGTACTGCGCCTTGTCCGATCAGCGCGACGTCGCCTGGGGACCGCAGCCGAAGACATTCGGCAATGCCGCGGTCTGGGTCCTTCCCAACCCCAGCGGGCGAAATCGTGCCTTTTCCCTTGAGCAATTGGTCGCTGCGTACAGCCAACTGTATGTTGCACTGGGCGCGCGCCTGTTTTAGCGCGAGAGTCCAGAAAAGTCTTGGGTGTGCACCAAGGACGCGCCTGACGCCATTTTTTCCGGCCCTGAATATCGCTCGCCCAGACCCGTTCCGTGGCTCTGTGTGGCAGTGATCGGCTGTCCGATGGGAGGCGATCTACGCCGACGCTCGACGGCATCTTCGTTGCATTGGTTTATTTGTGCGATGGGTGATTTGACGGCGTT
>C687J35174_10013163_pt1 | contig 10052 bp, 12 predicted proteins | sample RifCSPhighO2_01_FD_35174 | JGI IMG/M metagenome (IMG submission 35174)
GCCTTCTCTTTGAGTTGTCTTTGCTTCAAGATTGAAGAGTTCTTTAATTAAGAATTTTAATCTTTGAAGAACGTCTTCATCATTATTAGCAACACAAAAGCGAAGCCCTTTGCTATGCAGACTTCCATCCCCCATAAAGTAACCTATAAGTTCGGAAAGAAGAACATTCATGTGCAAAGGAACCCTAGTTTCGAAATCGGCATTCCAATGCATTTCAGGCAATGGAGGCAGAACAACTTTTTTAAGTTCTCCGAAAGTTGAATTCATTGCAAGAGGCACAATGTCTCCCTGCGTGATTTCAGAAAACTTTTTCCACTTCCAGTTTCCATCAACATCAACTATTTTAATTTTATGATTAGGCGTGCCCTGAATTTCATAGCCTGCTGAAGTAATTATTTTTCTTGTTTCCGCTAAACCGTTAATAAAAAATTTTGTTGCATTCTTTGGCCCTTCATCTGTCTGAACTTTTAAAGAAATGTCCTGCCATTGCTCTCCTTTACTGTTTCCAATGCTTTTTAATCGAAGCAAGCCTTGATTTGTTGAAACAAGAGAATTTGGAATTAAACAACCAGTCGGGGCAATTACAGTGACTTGCGCGTTCCTGAAGCCATATTCTTCTCCTAGCTCTAAAGCGCTGTCCCATGCCTGCCTTGCAGCTTCAACCAAATAAGAAGGGCATTTCTCTTGATCAATTCCCGTTGGAGTAATTGTTAAGCCTTCATATTCATAAGCAGGAACATTATAGGAAGCCCTTCTGTGATTTCTAATAACTCTGAGCATGTGCTCCCTGTTTTTTTCAAATGCCTTGAATGCACCTAAATGCTTAGCCATTTCAGCTGAAGCCGCATAGGATTCACCGCACATAATTGCTGTTAAAGCTCCTGAAATTGCTAAAGCTTCCTCTGAATCATAAGGAATTCCCATTCTCATTAAGAGGCTTCCAAGATTAGCATAACCCAAACCAAGAGTCCTGTGCTCAAAACTTTTTTGGGCAATTTCCTTTGAAGGAAACTGAGCCATTAAAACACTTATCTCTAAAACAATTGTCCACAACCTTACAGAGTGCCTGAAGGCATCAACCTTGAATTTTCCTTTCTCGTCAAGGAAGTGAAGCAAATTAATTGAACTTAAGTTGCATGCAGTGTCGTCAAGGTAAAGGTACTCACTGCACGGGTTGCTTGCATTAATTCTTCCATGTTCAGGGCAGGTGTGCCATTCATTGATTGTTGAATCAAACTGCACTCCAGGATCAGCGCTGTGCCACGCAGCCTTAGCTATTTTATTCCATAACTGCTTTGCCTTCATTCTCTTAACTGCTTTCCCCGTTGTTCTAGAAATTAAATTCCAGTCCTTGTCATTCAGCACAGCCTGCATGAATTCATTAGGAATTCTAACAGTATTGTTAGAGTTCTGCCCTGAAACTGTTTCATAGGCTTCGCTTTCATAATGAGTATCCATTTCCTTGAAATCCAGTTCAGTTTCTCCCTGCTCCACTAACTGAAGTGCACGGAAAACATAATTGATTGGAACGCCTGCCTTTAATGCAGAAGAAATTTTCTGCCTTAATTTAAGAGAATTTTTTGGCTTTGAAGTTTTTTCTGCAATGGCTGTCTGCATTATTTCATTTAAATATTTACTGTTAATCTTGGAGCCGGCAACAAGAGAAGCAACTTTCTGCTCTTCCTTTACCTTCCATTCAATGAAATCCTCAACATCAGGGTGATCTGCATTAACAATAACCATTTTAGCAGCTCTTCTTGTAGTGCCTCCGGATTTAATTGCACCTGCGGCACGGTCATTAATCTTCAAGAAACTCATTAAACCAGAAGAAGCACCGCCGCCACTTAAAGTCTCTCCCTTGCCCCGCAAATTAGAAAAATTTGTTCCTGTTCCAGAGCCATACTTGAATATTCTTGCCTCCCTAGTAACTAAATCAAAAATCCCGCCTTCATTCACTAAATCATCTTTAATGCTTTGAATAAAGCAAGCGTGAACCTGTGCACGGGAATAAGCATCCTCTGCTCTGGTTAACTGCTTAGTGACAGGGTCAACATAGTAATGCCCTTGAGCACTGCCAGTGATTCCATACTTGTAATGCAGGCCAGTGTTAAACCATTGAGGAGAATTAGGAGCAGCCAATTGGTTCACAAGCATGAACTTCAATTCATCTTCAAAAGCCTGGGCATCCCTGCCTGAGTTAAAGTAATTGAATTTTTCTCCCCAGTGCCTCCACGTTTCTGCAAGCCTTGCAACTACCTGCCTGACTGATTTCTCAGAGCCAAGCACTTGCTCTCCTTTTTCATTCATTAAAGGAATTCCTTTTTCATCCAATTGAGGCACGCCTGCTTTCCTGAAATATTTCTGGGCAAGAATATCTGTTGCAACCTGGCTCCAGCTTTTAGGAACTTCAATGTCTTTTAATTCAAAAACAATTGATCCGTCAGGGTTTTTTATTGCTGAAGATCTGTTAGTGAATTCAATTGAATTAAATGCATCTTTTCCTTCCTCAGTAAAAATCCTTGGAATAATCAAACCAGCAAAATTATCTTTCAAAACGGTTTCTTCCTTAGAGGCATTAGCATGAAAATCCTTTTTTGGAGCCATTTTTTTATCCCTTTACCTTGTTCTGAATCAATTAAACTGCGCTTTCAATTAAGCTAGGAATAAAGCTTTCTTAACTTTAAAAAGCTTTCGCTGAAAATTTATGTTGTTTTAAATCCGAACAAAAATCATTCAATGATAGAAAAAATCTGAAAGCTACATAATAAAAAATTATGTAAAGATTTGCTTTCTAAAAAATAATTAGTAAATTTATTAATATTTCAAACAGCATTTTTCCTTTGAATTTTCGTCATTTTTTTGAATCTCCCTTCATTGAAGCCTGCAATGATTATTTTTTATTTCTTTGGCTGTTTTCTTCTAAAAAACAGGAGAGGAAATTCATGGAAAAATTAACTGACGGGAACTTTAAGAAAAAAATTAAGGAAAAAGAATTATTTTTGGTTGATTTCTGGGCTGAATGGTGCGGGCCATGCAGAATGATGGAGCCCATTCTGGAAGAAATTGACAGAGAATTTGAAGGAAAAATTTCAATAGGAAAATTAAATGTAGATGAGAATCAGGCAACTGCCCAGGAATTTGAAGTTAGAAGCATTCCAACATTCATTTTTTTCAGAAAAGGAGCAGTGGCTCAGGAATCAATAGGCGGAATGACAAAGCATGATTTAAGCGAAAAAATAAAAGAATTCATTGAAGAATAAAGATTCAATAACTCATTTCAGTTTTCTTTTATTTTTTTCTTCTTCAATAATTTTTTCAACTTGCCTTAAAAGCTCTTTGAATTCTTCGTTGCTTAAGTTTTGAAGAAACTCCTTCATTAATGCTAATTCAAATTCATATACCATCAAATCACAAAAAAGCTGCTTCAGTTTGTTTTTCAAACTCTTTGTTCAGAAATGTAATAAATATTTCTCCAAAAAAATCTTCCTGGTAAATAAATAAATAACCCTGATTGTGGAGGAACAAACATGGAATGAATGTATGAATAATGTCTACATCTTTTTTGCTTTTAGTTAATTGAGAGAAAAGAACCAACCCTTCTGAGTCAATTCTTGTTTTTATTTCGTTTAAAACTTCCTGCATTTTTTCTTCAATGTTTCTTTCAGCGAAAGGAATTGCAAATTCAATCGGCTTTCTTTCCTGCTCTAAAAGCCTCTTCTTTTTAGTCTGAATTAAAATATCTTCAATCGATTTCACTAAGTCATCTAAATTAACTTTTCCTTCCCTCATTAATCTCTGAGGCGCAAGATAAGGCGTTCCTTCCTTTAAGAATAACTTTTCTCTTTCCTTTCTCTGCTCTTCAGTCAAAGAACCCCAGTCATCAAATTCATCTTCTTCCTCTTCAATTGAAGAAATCTTCAATGTTTTTGACTTGAATTTCAATAAAATAGCAGAGCAAAGAATTGCGTTTGCAGGGACTCTTAAATTAGCTGAATCCATTTCATTAACTTTTGCTATATAATAATCTGCAAGCAGACCTATATCAATGTCCCATGGATCAGTCTTAGTGGATTTAATTAACTCCATTAAAATTGTTTTCCAGGTAGGCTGCTCAATGAATTCAACTAAATTAACATTATTATGAATCAAGCTTGACTGCATTAAAAAAATAGGATTTAAAGAGTTTTAAAGGTTTCTATAATAAAAAAGAAAAAGAAAATTACTTTTTCTTATTTATTTTCTTTGAAGCAACCTTAACTTTTTTTGCTTTAGAAGCCTTAGCAACTTTTGCTTTAGCTTTAACTGCTTTAGATTCTTTTGCCTTTAAAGGCTTGCTGTTCTGCATTATTGCTTCTTTTAATTCTTCTTCTTTTCTTTTAGCTTTAAAATTAGCGTAAGCCCTGTATTTTGTTTTAGTCCATGGCTCCGGCTGATTCTGCCTAAGCTTTCTTTCCTGCTCTAAAAGCCTTAACCTCATTTCCTCTGTCACTACAACGCCAAAAATGTTTTCCATTTTGTTCCCTCCAAAAAAAAGTTTTGGTGCCCCCATTAAATAAAAAAAATAAAATAAAATAAAAAAAAATTACTGGTCTCTTGGTTCTTCATTCGTTTCTTCCTCGGATTCTTCCATTGGCTCATCTGAAAGTTCTTCCTCAGATTCTTCCATTGGCTCTTCCTCTGAAGCTTCCTCTCCAGTTTCCGATTCCATTGATTCAGATTCCTCTGATTCCATTGACTCGGATTCAGGTGCTTCAGCTTCCCCTACTACTTCGCCGAAAGAAACCTTTCCCCTAACAGCAGTTATTTTAACATTATAAGATTTTCCCTGCTGCGCTTTAGGGACAACAATAACATATCCTTTAATTTTTGCTATTCCATCTCCCTTTTCTCCAATAGCTTCAATAGTTACTGGATAGATTTCGCCTTCCTTTACAGGCGGTTCTTTTCTTGGCCCTTTTCTAAACATATATTCACTCCTATTAAATTGTAAAAATCAAATCACGAAAAAAAGATAATCAAAACTCCATTAAAAAATAATCAACGCTTTAAAACTCAACATATATATTGCCCTTAAACTCTTTTTAAATGTATCTAAGCCTCATTTAATTAACAAATTCATTTGATTAAAGGCAATTCATTGGAAACCTTTATATTTGTGTAGAGGTTATTTAATTAGAGTTAATTTACTATTTAAAATTTGGAGGTAATGAAAATGGCAAAAAAACCAGCATTCGGCGGATATTCAATAAACTTTAAAGGCTGCATGGATACAGTTGAAGAAGTATTCGGAAAAAAGCCTATAGCGCCAAGCGAAATGACCAAATTAATTTGGGCTTACGTTAAAAAAAAGAAATTAGCGGGAAAGTAAAGGAAACTTTACTTTTCTTTTTCTTTTAAATCTTTTTCTTTTAAAATATCTTAATCCTCAATAAGCAAGCTGACTTTCTTCACTAATTTTTTTGTGACAAACTGATAGCTTTGATGATGGTCAACTAAAGTGACTTCAATTAAATGCTCTCCATTCTCAATTGACTGGCTTGGAAACAAATCAAACTTAAACCTCTTCACTCCCGGAGGGAACTCTCCAAGCTGCCTTGCATCACCTTTCTTTAAACCTGCCCTGTCAAGTGAAATTCCTCTCGGAGTAAGAACCTCTAAAGACAAAAGCCGGGGTTTGTCTCCTTTATTTGAAATCTCTATTTCAAGCTCAACAGGCTTCTTTCTTGACAGCAGCAGCCTGTAAGGAAAAAGCCTTGCATTCAAAGATAAACCGCCAAGCATGAAATAATTAGTAATTAGAAATTTAAATAACTATTCATTAAATATCAGTAAGTTTTTAAATAAAAAAACCCTAGAATAAAAAGGAAAAAGATTTTTTCCGGTGAATGCATGCAGAGATTTCCTGAATCGGATTTAGTGAGAAGAACTTTTACTTTAAGGGAAATGGATTTTCCCCCTGAAGTGAAGCTCACCAAGAGATCTTTACTGAGATGGTTTGCTTTAAGCACTGGATTGATTTCACCGCAGGAATCAAGAGCAACTTTTTTGGAAGTGCTTGACTGCCTGCTTTATTTTCAGGTAAAGAAAAAACAGAACCCCACAACATTGGAGATACAGGATTACTTGAAGAAAAAAAACGNAAAAGAAGTAAGTGAAAAATTAATCAGGTATCATTTGAAGAGACTGCTGGATTTGAATTTTCTGAGAAGAAAGCAGAACAAGTATTTTTTCAATAATTCTCCTAAAGCAGAGAAAGACGATTTAAAGGAAGCATACAATTACTGGATTTCAAAAACAATTTCAAAAACTTTAGAGAATAATGAAACAGTTTTAGAACAATTAATTAAATCATACAAATAAATATTTTTGAAAAAGAAATTAATGAATAAACGAAATTAATTCAATTCTGATTTTTTATGAAAGCAATAATTTGCTCAAAGAAAGATGAAGCAGGAACAAACATGCATAAATATTTCCTTAAGCACGGATTCAGGGAAAGTGAAAAAGAATTTCAAGGAAACAAGGTTTACAGAAAAAATGAATTTGAGTTGTATTTAATTAATAAAGAACAAATTTATGCGGATGAAGTTAATTCAATTCCTGCCGAGGCTTTTATTTTTGCTTCAAAGCATTCAAGCAAAGCAGAAAAAAAATCCCTGACAGTTCATCCGATTGGAAACTGGAGCAAAGCAGATTTTGGAGGAAAAGACTCTGAATTAATTAAAACTTCCTCACATTTAATGAAAAATTACTTGATTTCATTAAATAAATGGAAAGAAAAACTTTTATTAGATTTTGAAGTAACTTTTGAATCAACTCATCACGGGCCTGCATTAACAAAGCCAACTGTTTTCATTGAAACGGGTGGAACAGAAAAGGAATGGAATGACTTAAATGCAGTGAAAGCAGTTTGCGAAACAATTGTAAATGAAACAAAATTTGAAGGAAAAGGAACAATTTCAATTGGATTGGGTGGAACTCATTATGCTTCACTTTTTTCTAAAATGGCTTTAAATGAAGAATTTTCTTTCTCACATATGTGTCCAAAACATTACCTTGAATTTTTAAATGAAGAAATGATTGAAAAAGCAATTGCAAATACAATGGAAAAAGTGGAGGCAATTGTTTTGGATTGGAAGGGTTTAGGGCAATGGAAGGAAAAAGTTTTAGAGCTAAGTGAAAGCACTGAATTAGAAGTAATTAAAAGAAAATAATTCAAAGAAATTTATGGACAAGAATTTCGTTATCATAAAAATTTGGCCTTTTTCTTCCCCTCGAAAGCTCGCCGTATTTCTTAAAACCTAAATTTTCATGAAGCTTAGCGCTTGCCTTGTTTTTTCTATAAAAACTGCTTCGAATTAATTCAAAGTTGGTTTCTTTTTTTGCGATTTCTAAAATTAGTTTTCCAATCAAAGTGCCTAACTTTAAGCCTTGAAATTCAGGCAGAACCCCGACTCCAAATAACGCAATATGTTTGTCGTCATCATATTCCCCTGGATTTAAATCAACCGAAGCAATCAAAATATTTTTTAAATAAACCGAAAGCAAAACTCCTTTCTTTTTCTTCATGTTTTCAATATTTCTTTTAAGGAAATCCTTTTCTGATTTAAGAGTTTCAAAATGCCAGTTCCCCAAATACTTCGAAGTTTTCCTTAATTTATTGACAAAAATTAATTCATGTTTTGCATCAGACATTTTTGGGTATCTAATGAATAATTCAAATATTTTTCCTTTTTTATCCTTTAAATTAATTTTTTCAAGAATTTTCCCAGGCTTAAATTTGAAATTCATTAAATTATTTATTTTAAAAGAAAATAAAAAGAATTACTCTGCCTTAAACGGACAGGAATTTACTGTGCTTGGCTTTTCATTAAAGTATTCCGCGCAATTGTTTGACAAGCCCACTCCCAGGCCTGGATCATTGGGAAGAAGCAATTGCTTTGAGTAGTCACCGCACTGTTTTGTGCTTCCATGAGGAAGGCTTTCATCTTCAATGAAGGCAAACAAGCATTCCCTGCAGCATTCATCTTCTAATTCCGGAGTAACAATAATTTTTGCCCTGCTCGGGGCAACACAGCCGGAAATAAATAAAAAAATGAATAGAATTGCAGGCAGGAAAAAAATTTTTGAATTCATTTAATCACTTAAGCTTTTTTCTCCTATTAAAAACATTGCTGTCCTGAGTTCGTTAATTGTTTTCTCCAAAAAAGATTTAACTGCTTTAAAGCCTCCTTTCTGCTGGGCTTGAAGCACCGGAAAAGCCATCCCTGCCAAGTCAGCTCCTAAAGCGATTGCTTTAGCTACATCCAATCCATTTCTTATTCCGCCTGTAGCAATTAAAGGGCCTTCCCATACTTCTCTTACTTCTTTAATTGACTGCGCCGTAGGAATTCCCCAGTCCCAGAAAGGACCGTCTCTTTCATTGCCTCTTAAATATTCAACTGCAGTCCATGAAGTGCCTCCTGCTCCGCCGACATCAATTGCAGCAATCTTTGTTTTAGCTAATTCCTGGGCAGTTTCCTTTGAAATTCCGGCTCCCACTTCCTTTACATACACCGGCTTGCTTAATTCATCTGCAAGCAATGCTATCTGCTCCAGACACCCTTCAAATTCAGGAGTGCCTTCAGGCTGAACAGCTTCCTGAGCAGCATTAATGTGCACTGCAAGAACATCTGCTTTAATCAAGTCAAGCATTTCCTCTATCTGCTGCCTTGAATATTTCTTCAACTGAGTCACGCCAATGTTTCCTGCAAGAAAAATGCTTGGAGCAACATCTCTTACAAAGTAAGTCGAGGCAAGCGAAGGATCTTCAAGCATTGCTCTCTGCGAGCCAACACCCATTCCAATGCCAATTTCCTCGCAGGCCTTAGCAATATCTTTATTTATCTGCTCAACAGATTTAGCTCCCCCAGTCATTCCTGAAACAAATAAAGGAGCTGAAAAAACTTTTCCGAGAAACTCTATGTCAGTAGAAATCTCTGATTTATTGATTTCAGGCAAAGTTTTGTATTCAAGTTCAATTTCATTCAAGCCATTGGATTTATCTCTGAACTGGACATTGTTTTTAACAACAATATTTACGTGCTGAATTTTTCTTAATTCAGTGTCAAGAAGCTTTTTAGCCATGCAAATATTACCTTTCATTGGTTTAAATAAATAACTATGAAGGAAAGCTCTGCTCTAATTTAAGTCCTTCACCGCTAATCCTTAAATCCAAAACAGTTAAATTAATGCTTTTCCAGAAAGAAATTAATTTTCCTTTATCTTTTTTGTTTAAACAAAAAGCAGCAATTGAATCTCCTCCGCCAGCTCCAGGAAGAATGCATACAAAAGCCCCAGAATCAAGAGAAGAATCAATTAACTCAGAGAACTCTCCAGGCTCGATTTCAGCATTAATTTTCTTTCCAAGCTCTTTCTTTTTCAATCGGGAAAGCATAAAATACTCTTTAAATTTGAATAAATTTTCTTCAGAGAAATCTTCATTCAATAATTTCAAGTCATCAACAACTTTTTTGTTTATTTCATTATAGTCATGAATGAATTCCTTAAACTCTTCAGGCTTTTCCTGCTTCCATGAATTAAATTTTTTAACAAACTCTTTAGTGTCAGCTGATTTATTCAGAGAAGCAATCACTGTTTCAAAAGAAGAAGGAAAATCAATGTGATTAACTTCACAGTCCCATTTTTGGTCAATGCATTCAGGAAACTTTTCTTTTAAAACAAATTCAGGGCTGTACCTAATGTAAGAGCTTGCACCCAAACAGGAAGCGGCAACATCAAAGCCGGAGCCAATTTTTCCCTGCGCAGTGGAATGAGAGAACTGGGCAAGCTTATGAATGATTTTCAAATCCTTAATCAAATCAAAGCCAAAAAAAACCATTAAAGCACCCGTAACAGCAGAAACAACTGCAGCACTGCTTCCCAAACCAGCTTTCACTTCCACGCCGAATTCTTTGTCGGAGAAAGTGTCAAGATCAAAGCCTTTTGCTGGATCGCCGCCGGATCCCTCCGGCGTTTTGTGCTTTTTTTTCTTTAAGTATTCTAGGAGTGAT
>C687J35174_10013164_pt1 | contig 10051 bp, 10 predicted proteins | sample RifCSPhighO2_01_FD_35174 | JGI IMG/M metagenome (IMG submission 35174)
AAAATCCTTCTTTACAGACACAGAGAGATCCTTCTAAAACTTGATTTTCTCCACAAAATTCTTGACCACAAGGAACTGTTTGTTTTTGTATTCCTGCTTCTGTTTGACAAGAATAGATTGTACAAGGAAAAGGCTGTTGTATCCCATCACAAATATAGGTTGTATCTGCACAAGGAGAATATTGCTGTTGTCCATTGCACACAAACAAAACTTCATCAGCACAGAGTCCAGAACACACTTCATTTTGCATACCTGTAGAAATTTCATCACATGTTTGGTAACATGCTGCATTTACTGAAGGTGCTTTACATATTGTACAAGGATCACAGGTTTGTGCACAGTTGATATCCGCTTCTTCAGAACTTTCATATTGTACACGGCATTCTGTACAGGGTGAACATTCATTCATACAGTCATTGACTTCAAGGGTTTGTAAAGAATCTTCACAGGCTGTACATTCTGCACAAACACTTTGCTGCCTACAATTTTCATTACAGGTGTTACATCCAGAGCTTTCACATATTTCATTACAATATTCGTCACCACTTGTTCTATCACAAGTCCAACATTCTTGACAAGAACTTTCAAAGCAATTATTTCTACATTCTCCACAGCCTCCACCACACACATTTTGGCAGAATTTACCACAGGTTTTTGCACAATCTGGATCACTACAATCTGTTACAGTATCTCCATCATCGTCTATTCCATTTTCACAATCTTCTAACCCGCCTAAAGCATAGGTACATGCACCAGCTATACATGCTTCTTCTTGTACATTACACGTTTCTTCATTTGTATTTTGGCACCATGCATCTTGATGTTCTACAGTATTTGTTGCTAATCTTTGTTCGTAGCGACGCTCTTGTACTGTTTCTGTTTCTATAGACCCAAAATCTCCAAGGATATTCTGTAATTGAGATTTTCTTTTTTCAAAATCTTCTTTATTATTTTGTACAGGGCCTTCATGATTATAATATTTTTCACTTAAAGCTTCATTTAATGCTTGCATTTTATCTTGATAGCTTGTTAATGAATCCCAAGAAGCCTCTTCCTGATCTATTCTCTCCATTTGTGTATGAATCTCTTCTAAAGTAGATGTGAGCTCTGCTTCTAACTGTTCTATTGTATAGTCAATAAAACTTTCTCTATTATATTCACCAGAATCACTTGCCCCACTAAAATCCATTGGTTCATCAGATCTTGGATTAAACCAGAGATTTATCCAAGGCCATTGGCAGGTATCAGAACACTCAGGCATACTTACTGTTAGAGTCACTTCCATGTTTTCGCCTTCAAAGAATTCTATATTCCAGCGTTCACTTTTTTCATTGCTTTGTAAAGCTCCTGATGGGAAAATATCATTCATTACTGATTCACAGTTTGCTTTATTTTGATTTACATATTGACTTATTTCTCTCTCTGCTGCAACAACTAAGGCAGTTGTCTCTGTTGCAGAACCTGCTCCTTGAAGATATGCATTTCCAGAAGATTCAATTTCTGCTAAAGTACTGTCCATATCTAGAGTCAATTCCTTTTTGTATCGTATCTGAAAATCTGTCCAATAATACAATGTTTGTTCACCATTGTTTTCATATATATGAGGCCATGCATTAAAACTCATTTGTATTCGCTTTCCATCAAAAAGAATTTTTTCAAACCAAGGAACTTCTTCTTCTAATTTTGTATTTTTATCTGTTGAGCTTGACCATGCTTGCTTTGTGTAGCCTTTTGGAACTCCAAAGAATTGTTCTGCTGCATCTGCAGTGATACCTGAAGGCCCACGCTCTTCTTGATTAAAACTTCCTAGAATCTTATTTACTTTGTTTCTCGTTAAAGAACCCTGAATAAGAAGTTCGAGATAATCTATATTCCCCATTTCATATTGTTCTGCATAGCCTATAAGATGAGAAATTTCTGCATCAACTGTTTGTGCAGATGTTAAAGGGATAAGTAATATAATGAGTAGGGAGATTATTATTTTAGATTTCATTCAGACACCTCTTTTTGTTTTGATAAGANCTACCTCTATTTAAATTTAGCTGATAAAAATTATTTCTGCTTGTGCTAGCTGTTTGTGTATTAAATCATCTAAAGGAATTTTTTCTAACTCCTTTTTTATCTTTTCTGGATCTGATCGTGTTGCAGGATTTTTTGGCCCAAGAAGACAACAAAGTTCAGGGCCTTTGGAAATTTCATATGTTCCTATTTTTTCTCCATGACGCATAATCTCAATTTTATCATAGGTAAGTAAAGGACGAAGAATAATCAGTTTTATAGGCTTGCTGATAGATACTAAATTACTTACTGTTTGACTTGAAACCTGAGAGAGATTTTCCCCTGTGATAAGAAACTCAGCTGCTTCCTTTTCTGCAATCATCTCTGCAGCTCTTATCATTGCAATCTTTGTAAGGATAAAATAATATCTATGCTGGCATTTTGAAACAATCTCTTTGAAAAGATCTGCATAAGGAATGAGATATAATTTTTTTACTCCTAATTGTTTTTGTAAGCGTTTTACTTTTTCTATTTCTTGTTCATCAGTCAAAGGCATTTGGTGAAAATGAATTGNTATAATATCTAAACGGTTTTTTAAGAGATCAATTGCTACAGGAGAATCTTGACCTCCAGATAAGAGTGCTATTGCTTTTTTCATGAAGAAAATGAAAAATAAGGAGTATATAAAACTACTCAGTAATATTTCTCTTCGAAAATTCTCTTTTGTACATCCATGTCTACAATTTTATTCGCCATAAACTTTGCTTGGCGTGTTGCATAGTCAATAACATCATCATAGCTTTCCGATTCAGAAATAGGAAGTTCAATATGAGGAATAGCCTTTTCTTTGAGATATTCTTTAATTTTTTGATCAATTTCTTTCTGCCAGTTTCTATCTACAGAACGAACACCATCCTCAATGAGACCATAAGGAGATACTGGCGTTTTGAAAAGATAGTTATACGTTTCTGCATGGTGCAATACAAAAGGCTCTAACCATGCTGCCATAGGCTGTTCTTCTTTTTTATAGGCATCAACTGCATAGACAAAATTGTCTACAACACTTCTATCACAAAGAACATAATCATAGATGTCTTGATATTCTCTCTCCCATTGTGCTTGTGTGAGAAGAATCCAGTTTTGTGCAAGAACATTTGCATGAGAGCCTTTAAAATAAGGGCAGGCACGAGCAACTTCACGAATAATGCCTACATTTTTTCCTTTTGCTTTCAATACCCCTGCAAGAAAATACACTAAGGTTGTCTTGAATGTTCCATGAGAGCCAATGATGGATATTTTCATCTTTTTTCCTCTTTAAAATCAGGGTGATTTTCTGGTCTTACATAGTGATCATGACAACGAGGCCTGTATTGTACTTTTTTTATTCCCCCCTTGATATCTCCTGAGATAATATTTTTTTTTCCATGGTAGGGGACAAGGCTCTCTCTTTTCTTTTTTCCTCTTCCTTCAATTACTAATAACTGGCTATGCACTCCTTTATTCGTACAGCCTGGTTCTTTACAAATACCATGATAAAATCCTGTACATTCATCAGCTTGTGACATTAAATATGCCGCATTTGGAAAAACACGATCGCCATAATCATTAATCAGAAAGGCTGCGTGAACAACATTTCTCCTGCTGAGTAAAGTATCTACTACCTTTTGGAGATTGGAATTAAACATATGCGCTTCATCAATTAAAACAAAAANATCTTTTCTTCCTACAAGATCTAGGATTCTTTCTGGTTGATCTTCTGGAACAGTAATTGCTTCAATAGTTGGGCCAGCTCTAGAAATTAATTTTGCCTTTCCTAAATCAATTCCTTCACGCTCAGAATTTTTTGGTTTAAAGGCTTTAAACCCATAATGTGTGCCATCGCGGATACGTTGGAGATCTAGAATAGCATAAGCTGTCTTTTGCCCTCCCATTCCCCCAGGGTAAATCACCAATTTTGGACNTTCATACATATTTTTGATTTAGCAGCAAAGACGCTTTATAAAAACTTATATAGATAAACATAGAAACTTTTTTATACATACAAAAGGAGTAGAATCCTATGAAGCTTGTTCTGCTAGGAAAACCACTCTCTGGNAAAGGGACGCAAGCTGCTTTGCTTTCAAAGGCATTAGATATCTCTGTTCTTTCTTTAGGTGCGCTTTTTCGCAGGGAAGTGGAAAAAAAGAGTGTTTTAGGCAAAAAAGTAGAAAAATATATGAAAAAAGGGACATTGGTTCCTCATTCTGTTACTTTTCCTTTCCTTCAAAAATATCTTCCCAAAAAAGATTTCATTTTAGATGGCTATCCTCGAAACCTTGCGCAAGCGAAGGCTTTGGAAAAAATGTGTTCTCTTGATTTTGTTATTGATGTGCATTGTTCCAATAGGCTCATACAAAAGAGAATTATGGCCAGAAGAAGCTGTCCAAAGTGTGGGAAAATCTATGGTTTAGATGTACATCCCCCAAAAGAAGGAATTTGCAGTTGTGGCGCTACGCTTATACAAAGGAAAGACGATACAAAAGCTATTGTTCAAAAAAGATTAGCTGTATATACCAAACAAAGTGCTTCTTTGATTTCATACTACAAACATAAAGGAATCTATTTACAGGTTTCTGGAGAAAAAAATAGATATTCACTCACAAAAAACATCTTAAAAAAGATTTCTTACTGAAAAACGAAACTATTATATAGAAAATTTCCTATTGGATTTCTTTATGGCTCAAACTATTATCCCACAAAAGGCTCCATTATTTGCAAGCCAAAATGATTCCATTCCTGAAAAAAGTTTTTTGCAACGAGTATTTTCCCACAAAAAAATCCTTCTTCTTCTCTTTGTTTTTGTTATTGTAGTTCTTATTTTTTATATCTTTATGACTACTTATACTGCTCAGTTAGGAGAAAAAACTTCTTTACTTTTTGTTATTCCTTCTTTGGTTCCATCTGAGAAATAATTTTATGGATTTTTTGCTCTGTCTTTGTATTAATTGTCTCTGAGAATACTACACTCGCCACTTTTTTATCACTTCTTTCTTTGTTTTTTTAGAAGTTTATATATTTTTTGGAGTCTGCGACAACTTTCTTGGTATTACCTAATGTTATATATGATGAGTGAATGGTATATGATTAAACCTTCTTCAAATAAGCCTTCTCAAGCATCTCCAAAATCTTCCTATTAGATTTATATGCAATTTTATATTTGCCATACAACTTTAATAACTCTACTTTTGTTTTTTTAATACCTTCAACTTGAATAAAATAATTTACAGACTCTTTAGTAAATAATGACAAGCCATCAGCAAATCTAAATATTTCCCCTTCTGGAGTTACAGGACTAGATGAGGATCCATGATTTAGTATGCAATCTTTCTCTATTTTATTTAATTCAAACTTCTTCCCTAAAATATTAAGACTATGGATTGCATGGTCTTTGTCTGAAACAGCTTTTCCTATATCATGAACATATGCTAAAGGTGCTAATAAATCTAAATCAAAAGAATAACCTTCTTTCTTCAACAACTTCAAAATCTTTATAATACTCTTAGAATGAATAAGATTCCATTTATCATCTAATATTTTCTTTTCAAACTCTTTAGCTTCTTTAATTTTCATGTTGTAATTGGGCGTGATTGTAGGATATAAACTTTGTTATCAACAATACCCCACTCTATATCCTGTGGGAACTTAAAATCTTTTTCAATATCTATTCCAATTCCTAACAACTCCATTACTTCTTCAGGATTTAATATCGGAACTTCATTAATTACAGCTTTGTCTACTAACTTTCTATCTTCTAAAAATAATCCACTCGTTTGATTCCCTAGGCTATATTTGTACTTCTTATTCTTTTTAATACATTCAATATGATCAGGAATTACCCTCCCAGAGACAATATATTCTCCCAACCCAAATGCTGCTTCTATAATTACCTGATCATTTCTTTGATTTATGGGATTTTTTGTAAACATTATTCCTGCGACTCTGCAAGGTAACATCTCTTGAACTAGAACTCCAATATCAGTAGAAGTAGCCCCAGCAATATCCCTATATGGTTTCATATTCTTTCTTTTTGCAGATTCAATAACTTTAATGCAAGCATTCTCTAAATCTGCAACTGGTACCCCACAATGTGTAACAAACTGACCAGCAAAAGAATAGTCCTTAGAATCTTCAACACAAGTTGAAGATCTTACTGCAAATACATTAAAATCTAAACTCTCAATAATTTTCCTAACAACATCTTTTGCTAAAATTCTTCCATCAATGATACCCCTTGTAACATTTATAGGTACAACTACACCTCTTGGTATTAAATATTGAGGATATAGTTTTAATAAATTATAAGCCTTATTTCCAATTATCTTAACTTCGCATAATTTTGCTTCTTCATAATTTAATACTAAACCCATCTGTAAACTCTCCCTAAATCTGCATCAAGATATATCCTATCGCCACTCTTTAATCTTTGAGTTGTAACTTTTGCTCCAACAATACAAGGAATCTCAAGTTCTCTTGAAACAATCGCTGCATGGCATAATATCCCCCCTTGATCTGTAACAACTCCTTTTGATGCAATCATGTTTGGGGTCATATCTGGGTCAGTTCTAGCTGCAACAAGTATATCTTCTTCAAAATCATCAACAAATCCATCAACAACTCTACAAACTCCAACAACCTCTCCTTTTGAGGCACTTGTTCCTTTAGCAATGAACTCTAAACCTGAACGTTTTCTTAAAGAAATAAAATTTTTCATATAACTTATTTCATAAGCATCCCTCAAATCTTTATGGGAATATTCAACTAGCCCAGCTATTGGGTCTGCAACTAAAATCTTTCCATTCTTTTCTCCATATATAACAACATGGTGAGTATATTCGTCTAAGGGGTATACAATTTCAATTATTGGAATTCTCCCTTCTTCAACTTCTCTTAATAAATCATTAACCTCAAAATCCAACTTTTTTAATTGATAATGAGGATTATCTTTGATTTCATCAGCTACAGGCCAAAAATTATCCATATATTTTCCCCACTTTGTTTTAGACATAAACTCTGGTGGATTAATTCTAGGTATTTGGAACTTAACTTCTATTCCTAAATTTAATGCATGCCTAGCTAACTTGGGATAACTTCCATATTCACCATCTCCACCTGTCCAAAACTTTATCTTATCATGTAAATACATTTCATTTTCAGAATCAAATGGAAAAGCTTCTGGAAAAAAGTGGTGTAATACCATTAAATACGATGATGCTACACATGTATATTCTGTTGTTTGTCTATATGGTTTCATTTTACCCTCCTAAAAAATTCTTTTTGATTAATTTCTAAACAAAAATTAAATCCTCTGTATTCAGGAATTGAATTTTTATATTTTTGAAATACTAATTCCCTGAATAAATAATCTACAATCCCACCTTCAATTATGTACCTCTTCCTTGGTTCTTCAAATCCTGCCCAATGTGATAATCTCAAAAACCTTCTCAACATAAGCTCAGTTTCTGAATCACATTTGCTGTACAAATCCTCCATTTCATTGTCAAATCTCTTTTTGTTTGTTTCCTGTTTCAACATAATTCTATCTACAACTGTAGCATTTTTAGGATTGTACATTTTCTTTCTTTCAGATTCAGCTATACATAAATCTCCATAAGTATATTTCTTTGCAAACTCTTCTGTACTCAATTCTTTAGATTGACCAACTAAAAACATTTCAAATGAGCTTATGCAAGGTATAATCTCTCTCCCTAATCTCTTTTTTAGTTCATCACCAATATTACTTAATATTCTAGGCATATTAGCAGAAACATAAACTCTTATACCTCTATCATTATCTAAGAATTCTCTTGCAGTTTTAGTAATTCTATGCTTAGATTCAATAATATCCTCAAGATCTGTAAGAGTTTCATAGGCAAAGGAGTCATGTGCATACCATGCATTAAAATATTCTTGAATGGCTTTATCTAGGGATAAATTTAAACAATCTAAATCCATCTTTTGGGATTTCTCATCTTCTAATGTCTTATGCTGTTCTCCATAAAGAATTTCTTTTCTAATTTTAGAAAAATCTTTTCCAGCTTTTCTCACTAGCCCATTAATTAAATCAAATTGGCGTGATATATCTAAACGGTTTAACCAACCAAGATATTCTCTCTCTTCATCAATTTCTGTTAAATTTTTCATTTGCATTTGAAAGGGGGGATTTATTTCCCCCTAATTTTAATCACATTCTTCTTCCAAATTTCCGCTAATCCCGCCACATGCTACGCAGGAAAACTGCCATAATACTTTTTCCATTTTTATACCTCCATCATGTTTTTATTCACAAAAAAACAACAAATAGGATTCTCGGCAAACAATTTCTTTTCTTTCCAATAACCATAAGCACAACATCCACCACATAACTTCAAAAACTTACACTTTCCGCACTTTCCACCCATATCCCTTTTTCTCATATGAATAAATTCTAGACAATTATCCCATACATCTTTTATATCCCTTGATTCTAATTTTGCAATTTCAATATTGTTTAACATTGGACAAAATGATACATTCCCATCATTGTTAATGTACATGTAACTTATCCCAACACTACAACCAGAATAATGATCTAATGAACCAAACTTTTTTTCGATCTGTTCAATTAGTTCTTTGTTTGCAACCAAAGCTAGTGGATCTCCAGAAAAATAAGGCATATTATATTTTTTGCTCCATAAGGGTAAATGAACTAGTATTTTAGAATACGTCTCTTTATCTAAATATAACTCACTTGTATTTTCTTCTGCATTTCCAACATAAATACAGCCTCTTAACCCTAATTCAACTGCTCCCTTTTCTTTTCCTAATTTGAAAAAATCTTCAATTTGATTCAAATTTTTATTATTAATGGTCATTCTTAATACAAAATCAATATTATCTTTTTTGGCAATTTCAATAGCATCCATAACTTTTCTAAAAGAAGAATCATTCTGTCTTAACCAATTATGAGTCTCTGCGTTCACCCCATCTAATGAAAACTGAATTCGTGTTATACCTGCACTTTTCAACTCTTTGGCTTTCTTTTCATTGAATAAAGAGCCATTACTTACAACAATAATCCTTATTTTTTTATTTTTTTTCTTAATATAATGGATCATTTTAGCTAAATCTTTATGTAATAAAGGTTCACCACCACCAATCTCCATCCATTTTAAATCATTATTCCAGTTCTCAAAAATATTATCTATTATTCTTTTAAAATGGCTTAATTCAATAGACTTGTTAGAAAACCTCCCCCTACAATGTAAACATTCAAAATTACATTTGCCTGTGATATCAATATGAATAATCCTTGGTACAAATAAATTATCCTTAGGCATATATAAATAAAATACAGCAGAGGTATATATATCTTATTAATATTCCCTTTAAACTTTAAATTAATAAGCTTAATAAACATGGCAATAACTTTTTTTACTTTGTTTCATTCTCTCTAGCTCATATTTTTTCCTTATTTCTTATATATGCCATCTTCTGTCATGTTTTCCTCCTTTAGATATATGCCCAGAAGAGCTATTTAAACTTAGGAAAGACCTGAGAAGCGCATCTTAGTTGAATGCATATGCGCCTGCCAAAATCACCTCTATAGTGGGAGCGCATCACAGTTGAATAAGGATGCGCGGGACATGCAACATCGTTCGACTGAGAAGCGCCGATTTTCTTGGTATTACCTAATTTTATATAGGATGAGTGAAAAGGATTTATAATTCTTTTTCTTTTAGATGGAAAAGATCAATAAGTTCGTGTGTGGCATATACTTTTACAACTTTTTGATTCTTTAACTGCTTTTCATTTGACCATATTGGACACTGAAGATATAAAGCTAAAGCAAAGTACACTACATCTTTTTGATCAGGGCAGATTTCTATTGCCTGTTCTCTATATGCCAGGAATTCATGTTCAGGAATAACCTCAATTTGTTCTTTTAAAACTACAATAAATTTCTCTATTTCTTCAGAAGTGAGTTTAGACTTTCTTAGGATGAGCGCTTTATTATTCTCAATTTCCTCAAATAAAA
>C687J35174_10013167_pt1 | contig 10049 bp, 9 predicted proteins | sample RifCSPhighO2_01_FD_35174 | JGI IMG/M metagenome (IMG submission 35174)
ATAACGTCCGACAGCGGCCCGGCTTCCCCCAAATATCGCAAAACGGCGCCATAATGGTCAATAAAAAAAACATCACCCTGAACGCCGGTTATTTGCCAGCTACTTAGGGCAATCTTATTTCTAATTGACCATGGGCTTAAAACAGCGATAAAAACTACAATAAAAATTAGCACATTTTTAAAAACTGCGTACCATCCGAAATGTTTCATTTTATAAATAACGAAAAAAATTGCGAACGGCCAGAAGTAAAACATAATAGGCCGGATTAAAGTTGCCGCGCCAAGCAAAGCGGCCGAATACCACAGATAAGGGTATTTTTCCGTCTTAAGATACTTTATAAAACAAAATACAAAAAGAAACAGGGCCGAAGTAAAAATGCCTTCGGTGACTATTGATATTCCCAAAAATAATCCCATTGGCTCTATGGCCGTAAAAACGCCGGCGATAAAAGCCACTTTTTCGGTAAAAATTTCCTTCGCTATTAAGTAGACCAACGGTGCGGCGAAGGCGGAAATTAAAGCGCCTAAAAACATCGCCGGAACAAATGAGTGGAAAATCAGATAAACCAGCGCTAAAAATAAAGGATAGCCGGGGGTGCGGAAATTGTTCGGCCTGTAGGGTTCACTGCCGTCTAAAGAAAGAGTTTTGTGCTCTACCAAATTTTTTGCTAAAAGCATATAACCCGGAGAATCTCCTCCCTGATAAAAATTAAAACCAAATCTTGAAAGGATCGTGATGCCGACAATTATTTCCAACACCAGCATTAAAATATAAAGTGTTAAAGTTTTTTTGTTAGATAGCGGCATTATTTCTCCTTTTAAAACGTTCAAGAAACGTACTGATACCAAAAACAAAAAAAATAAACATTAACCCATTAACGGATGCTTTGGTTCTGCCGCCGCTATTTATAACCGTTGGTCCGGTGATTAAAGCGAAATAAAAAATCACCGTTACTAAAAATAAAATTTGTGCTCGAATATTTTTATAACGATTTTTAAATAGCAACAAAAAAGTCGCAAAGAATGAGCCGGAAATAATAATCCAAAATATTTTACTGCCCCAATAAATCAAAATTCCATTAAAATCCATTTCGCTAAATGTTTTGAATATTGATTTAAAATTAAACCGCAAAAATAATTCAAACGGAATATAGGAAGCTTTGGCCGGAATTCCCAGAATATCTATAAAAAGCGACTTATAGCCATTGGCGATGAAAAAAGAAATCAATGATTTGGCATAAACATTGGCATAAGCTAATTTATGCCCCTTTATTCCGGAAGCTGCCGCTTTGAACAAAATGTCGGAACCTTCGCTTGTAAAAATCTTATCCGGCTTAACGAAAACTAGAGCTTTTGATTGAACGTCTGATAACGACCCGGCTTCCCCCAAATATCGCAAGACGGCGCCATAATGGTCAATAAAAAAAATATATCCCTGAAAGCCGGTAATTTGCCAACTATTAACAGAAATTTTATTGCTAACCAACCATGGGCTTAAAACTAAGAAAAAAATAGCCACAAATACAGTTGCTGCTTTTAAAACCGGGCGCCATCCCAAATTTTTTGTTTTGTAAAAAATAAAAATAACGGCAAGCGGCCAAAAATAAAACGCGATTGGGCGAATTAAAGTGGCCGCGCCAAGCAGGGCCGCTGAATACCAAAGGTAAGAATGCCCTTCCATTTTCAGGTATCTGACGAAATAAAGAATGGTAAGAAATAAAATTGGAGTAAAAACGCCTTCGGTTAATATTGACACTCCCAAAAACAGCCCCATCGGTTCTACTGCCGTTAAAATGCCGGCGCCAAAAGCTATTTTTTCAGAAAATATCTCTTTTGCGATCAGATAAATCAGAGGCGCGGCAAAAGCGGAAATTAAAGCGCCAAAAAATATTGCTGGAACAAAAGAATCGAATATCAGATAAACCAGCGCTAAAAACAAAGGATATCCGGGAGTACGAAAGTTGGTTGGATGGTAAGGATAGCCATCGGCAAAAGAAAGCGTTCCGTGTTCTGCCAAGTTTTTAGCGAGCAGCATGTAACCAGGAGAGTCGCCTCCCTGATAAAAATTAAAACCATGGGTTGAAAGAATAAACCAGGCAATTAAAAGCTCCAAAACCAGCATTAAAGAACAAAGAAACCAGAATTTCCTTCTTGGAGTTAATATCATTTTTTTACGCCGGAGTTTTTTAATTCAAAATCAACCAATACGTTAACCAATTCGGTAAATTTGGTTTTTGGCTTCCATTTTAAAATTTTTTTTGCCTTGGAAGCGTCGCCCTGCAGAAGATTCACTTCATTTGGCCGGTAATATCTCTCATCAATATCGATATATTTCCTCCAGTTTTTAATTTTCGCGCGCTCAAAAGCTGCTTCCACGAATTCTTTTATGGTATGGGTTTCACCGGTGGCAATGACAAAATCATCCGGCTTGTCCTGTTGGAGCATTAGCCACATCGCTTCAACATATTCCGGCGCGTACCCCCAATCTCGTTTAGCATCTAAATTCCCCAGATATAGTTTATCTTGTAACTTCGCCTTTATCCGAGCTATTCCTTCTACAATTTTTTTGGTAACAAAGTTTTCTCCACGCCGAGGTGATTCGTGATTGAATAAAATTCCGCAAGAAATAAATAAGCCGTAGGCATCGCGATAGCGGCAGGCTGTTTCATGCGCGAAAACTTTGGCAATGCCATATGGGCTTTGGGCATTAAACGGCGTTTTTTCGCTTTGCGGAGTTTCTTTTACGTTGCCGAACATTTCTGAAGACGAAGCCTGATAAAACCTGGTATTCGGAATATAACGCTTCATCGCTTCCAGCATCCTTAAAGTTCCGAGCCCGGTTACATCGGCCGTATATTCCGGGATGTCAAAACTCACCCGGACATGCGATTGGGCGCCCAAATTATAAATTTCATCCGGCTCGGTTTTGGCTATAACGCTGTTGATTGAACCGGAATCCGACAAGTCGCCGTAATGTAAAAACAATTTTTCACCCTTATGCGGATAATTCAGAAGATGCTTAATTCTCTCAATATTAAAAGTGCTGGCGCGCCGCACTAAGCCATGGATGATATAACCCTTTTTAAGTAAAAATTCGGCTAGATAAGAACCGTCTTGACCGCTGATACCGGTAATCAAGGCGCTTTTTTTCATCTTTTTCATAATCATAGTATTGGATAAAAACCGGCTTTAGTCAACTAAAATTAAGCCATTTGGGATTATGGATTTTTGGCCTTTTTTGGTGATACTCAAAAGGAATTTTTACGGCCACAGTGGTGATAAAAGATCCAGCGTCTTCTAAAACCGGATTAAATATTTTATTAATTATTTTATTTTCAGGAAGAAAACAGTTTGACTCGATTATTTTAAAGCCGGCGCGTTCAATGGTAAATTCAATGGTCCGACGGGTAAAAGCGTTAATGTGCTGCGCCGCCTCATAACCCAAAAATCCTAAAATTAATTTGTTCAATTTAAGATAAAACCAATTTGACGGAATGGTGGGCACACGGATAAACGCCAAACCATTCGGTTTTAAGGCGCCATGAAAGCGACGCAGCAGCCAATGGGGAGACGCTACATGTTCCAAAACATTGGAACACCAAATGGCGTCAAAAGACTCGGGTTCTTCCCGCCACTCATCTTCAAAATTATATTCGTTCACATCGAGACCGACGGCCCGTGAGAATTTTATCGATTCCGGTAAAACTTCGATGCCTCTGGAGCCGGGTCCGAAATGAATTAAAAATTCCCCCCAAGCCGAACCGATATCCAGAACTTTTTTATTATTAAGTTTATATTTTTTAAGCGGCAACGCCAGCCTTATCGGCATAAACCGAAAATATTTATTCCATATTTTTTGAGTCGATTCAAACTCTAAAGGAGAATTTTCAAAAATTCTTTCTTTTAATCTTAAATTTTCTTTGAAAAAAATTTTTTTATATAAATTTGCGAAATCCATATATTTTAATGATTCCTGATATGAATAACACGATAAGCGGCGGAATGGCAGGAATAAAATAGCGCAACTGGCTTTGAGCGGCCACAAAAAACACATAGAAACCAATATTTAGTAAAGCCCAAAACCCCAAAACCAAAGCTGAAACTTTATTTTTTAAGAACAAAACTTTGAATCCTAATATTAAAATAAAAACTAAAATTGGCAAAATCCATATAAGCGCCGGTAAGTTAAGCCAAATTTGTTTAAAAAATATCGCAGCATTTCCAAATGAAAACCAGTCGCCAATAATTTTAGTCCCCAGGCCGTGACCAGAAAGCTCTTTTATCCGATAGCCATAGGTAAGCGGCGAGCCGAAAAAATAAAGATTATATATCCACTGCGGCAAATAAACCGCGAAAGAAACAGCGCCAAATCCGATGGATTCGCGGTATTTTTTCAAATAAAAAAGAATTATGAAAATCAAAGGCCAATAAAGAATATTGGCAACCCGCGCCAGTGCTGACGCCGCAATTATAGCGCCGACTAAAGAAGCAAAGAATAAGCTGATATTACCGGAATTATATTTCTTAATAAAAATATAAAAACCCAAATATAGTAAAACGGCCGATAAATAATCGGCGCCAATGTTTATCCACATCTGGTAATGAAAAGCAGGAACGGCGCGGGAAAAATTCGCCAGTTGAAGAATTCCGAAAAATAAATAAGGATAGGCTGTAAACAAAACGGCCGCCCCAATCGCGAGTTTTCTGTTCTTAAATATCTCCAATCCGATAACGGCTGTTAAAGTGATAGCCAAACTAAAAAATAAAAATGCCTGGATGACAAATACGATTTTAGCAATATCTTCGGGGCCGGCGGCGCCGGTTAAATAAACTATCGGCGCTAAAAATAACGGATATCCGATATTAGCGACGTTAGCAACCGGAGTAAATTTGGCGAATGACTGCGCCAATTCAAAATAATGGACCTCGTCCGGCCAGTAAGAACCGCCGAAATTAGGGCGGAAGCCGCCGGATTGCATGTCGGTAAAAGGAACATTATTCATCAATAAAAAGACAAGCAAAAACCTGATGGCAATCAGGCCGATAATTATTCGCCAAAAAGTTTTTTTGCTTATATCGTTCATTAGAAATCGTTTATTTTTTGATATTAATAAAAAAATCTAAATTTTAATAATGTCCAGATACTAACTAGGCCATCGCTAAATCCTAATTTTTTCCCTTCTTTTTTGGTTCTTGGAAAATACTGCGTTGGTACCTGGATAATTTTTTCTTTCCTTTTTAAAAGTTTTGCGGTAATTTCTTCGCAGATCTGAAAACGGTCGCTTTGTAAATTTAAATCGCGCCATAAATCGCGTGTCATAACTTTATAACCATTGTTAACATCTTTTATGTTTCCGCCATAAAAAAGTTGGGTAATAAAACTTATCAATTTGCCGCCCCACCAATAAATACTTGATGGATTTTTCACGATTCTGAAACCAAAAACTGCTTTAGTTTCCCCATTAGTTATCGGCCCGATTAAGGCATAAAAATCTTGCGGGTCCGTTTCCAAATCAGCGTCTTGAATGATAACAACGTCGCCAGTTGCTTCTTTCAACCCCGATTTAATCGCCGCTCCCTTGCCAGAATTTTTATCATGTTTAATTAACTTAATTCGACCCTCATTTGCCATCTGAATTAAAACATCAAGTGAACCGTCAGATGAACCGTCGTCAACGGCAATAATTTCTTTATTTAAATTCAAGACCTCAAGCCGTTTTATCGCTTCTTTAACGGTTTTAGCTTCGTTATAGACCGGAATAATAATTGAAGTTTTCACTTTTTTGCTTCCACAAAATGCCCTATTGGGCAGGGTTGTTGAGATTTTAACCTCATAGGAATTAATTCATCAAGCGCCAGCGCTAAAGAGTAAAATATAAATTTAACCGGCCAAAAAAACAAAAACGGACTGATAAGATAGGTAGCGGCGGAAAAACGCTCACCGACAGGAACAATTGAAAATTCTGCAAAATCAGATTCCCTTAGCATTTTTTCCAAAGCCATACTGGTAAATCGCCCGTAGTCGGCCGGTTCTTTGGCTTCGTTAAAAATGAAAGGACTGGTTAAAAATAACTGGCCGCCGGGTTTCAAAACTCTGTAAATTTCCTTCAGAACCGCCGCGGGATTCTCAAGAATGTAAATGACATTAAAAAGAAAAATTGCGTCGGCGAAATTATCGGAAAACGGCAATGGTTTATTTAAATCGGCAACAATATCCGGCTCGGTTTTTTCATTAACGTCAACACAAATAAATTTTTCCGGTTTAATCTGCCAAAAACGCTTATAGCTTGGGTTTTTTCCTCCGCCCAAATCTATAACAACGCCATTTATACTTTTGACGCGTTTTTTGATTTCCAAATTAAAAAGAGAGCGGGCAATGGTTTTTCCTTGACGAGTTTCTTGTAATAAATTAGTCATGTTGCTCGTGTTTGAAGTTCAATTTAAAAATGTAAAAAATTGAAACCAGGGTAAAAGCAATCAGAAACCCATTAACCGGCATTCTGAAACGAGGATCCATTTCTGGAGTTAAAATGGCAAGACTGGCAAAATATAATATTAAAAAGGCAAAGAAAATTAATATCAAGCGGCAATTTGCCATTTTTTTATAATTGATAAAAACACCAAAAAGACTNAGTAAAATAACCATTGACCAAATAACTCTTCCCAAAATAGGCAAAATCAGTTCAGACGGGGAGAATTTTTNGAAAGCAGAAAATATTTCTTTAAATTGCAACTTAGCCACAAAATCGGCAAAATCTACAAAGTGAGGTTTTATATCGGTAATGTAAGAAACAATGCCTTTGTAACCGTCAATGGTAAAAAAGGAGCCCGCCCTAAAAACGTAAATTTTAATAACGGACGGCCAGTTATTTTTAATTCCCACTAAAGATTTTTTTATCAACACGCTCATAGACTGCGATGTTTCCCAACTGCCGCTAAAAATTTTTTCTCCGGGGATGCCTTGATATTCCTTTAAAGTTTCTAAAAAACCCAAAAGATGGGTACCTACAATTGCCGAGGGCTGCCAAGAACCAATTATCAATCGGTTCCTTATTGACCAGGGTAAAATAAATGAAATAAAAATTAGAGTAGCGATTCCTAAAATCTTAAAATTTTTGATTATATTTTGTTTTTTATACAATTTCAAGAAAAAGAAAATAATCATAAACGGCCAAAGAAAAAAGGTAACTAACCTTATTGGAGCAGAAATGCCGAGCGCTGCGGCAGACAGTAAAATATAATTTTTGTTTTCTGGATTAATAAAAAATTTAACGGCAAAAAACACCGCCAAAAGAAAAAAAGGAAGAAACACTTGTTCCGATAAAAGAAACGGCGCCGAAAAAGCCATGCGCGGTTCCAAAGCGAAAATAATGCCGGACCAAAATGCCAATTTTTCGGAAAAAACTTCCCGCATAATCAAATATATAAGCGGCGCTGATAAAGAAAAAATAATCATTCCTAAAAATATCGCCGGCTTAAACGAGTTAAAAATCAAATAAATAGCGGCTAACCAAAACGGGTATCCCGGAGAACGCGAAAAATCCGGTAAAAATGGTGCTTGAGAACTTCTTGAATAAACCTGATGTTCGGCCAAATTGCGCCCGAGAGCCAAATAGTCGTTAGTGTCAAATCCGATCATATATTGATTTAGCGACCAGCCGGCATGTCTTGCAACCAAAATTAAAACCACAAACTCGAGACTAAGCATTAGAAAATAAATTAAAGCAGATTTTTTACTAATTAGCATCATGTTTGCAGTAGCCCCAAATTGTAAGAATCGCAAAAGTAGTTAATAAAAATAACGGCGCATTAATTGCCAATTTATAGCGAGACACATCTCCCCAGGCTACTAAAAACGGAAAATATCCTATCCATAGTATTAAAAACCAAAGCAATAAATTATGCCAATTTTGTCGAATTAATTTTAAAATGCCGATAACCGCCAAAAAAATAATAAGAGGCCAAAAAAGCGTTAAGGCAAGTAAAATCTTGGCGCCTGAAGATATGCCGGCTATTGCTTCAAATGTCTTGCCGATTTCCAACCGACTTAAATAATTTCCGATTATTGACTGAATATTGCTATTTTTAACGCCAAGATCAAAAAAGATATTGCTATAAGAATTTTTAAAGAAAAATAACGCCATATTTTTAAAATGCATCTTTAAAAATAAACTTAAGTTATCTCTAATGCCTTTTGAGGCAACTTTGGCTANTTTTTTTGAATTTTCTACCGTCGTTATCGCCTCTATATCGTTGCTGGCTCCTAATATTTTTTTAGCTTCTTCATATATATCCACATGTTCATTTGTTTTGCCAAGATGCTTTTTCAGCGTTACATAATCGCTAAAAATCCTTATGCCGGAAGCTGAAGAAAATTGCCAGGAATTTAAAACGATTTTATTTCTTATCAGCCACGGAATTAAAACGGCGGTAAAAACTAAAAAAATAAGCGCCGATATTTTAAAAGGCTGCCAAAGCGAATGTCTAAATTCCAAAATGAATGCCAAAAATGCATAAATAATAATAAAGAAAAGAGCCGCTGGCCTGGTTAAAGCCGCAATCGCCAAAATCGCAATGGCTGGGTAAAGATACCGAGCCGATCCCGATTTAAGATAGCGACAGAATAAATAAACGCTTAAAAGAAAAATAGGCATAAAAATTTGTTCGGCNGCCAGGAAGCCCGACTGATAAAGCGCCCACGGTTCTAAGCCGAAAATAATTGCTCCGATTGTGGCAATTTTTTCAGAAAAAATCTCTTTTCCTATAAAATATACAATTGGCGCCGATAAAGCAAAAACAAACGCGCCTATAAAAATCGCGATATTATAAGAACCAAAAATCAGATAAATTAAAGCAAGCCAAAGGGGGTAAACCGGCGTCCGAAAACTTGTCGGCGCGTATGGTGATTCGGGAGTTATGGCCAGCATTTTATTATAAATCAGATTATTGGCTAAATTTTCGTAATCTCTGCCGTCGCCTCTTAAAAATATCTCAATGCCATTTATATTGCTTAAAGCAAAAATTACCGCCAGTTCCGCTGCCAGTACCACCACAAAAATTAAAATTGGCTTTTTGTTTAAAATAAAAAAATTTTTAATCATTAGTAAAATAGAATTTTATTGCCAAAAACTTATATTTTTGATAAATTAACTTACATTATGATTCCGCGCAACATTTATAGAAAAGTTTACGGAACTGTGAAAAAGATTGCCGAAATTATTGGTTATAATTTGGTTATTACACAAAAATATGGCAATAAAGACGAAACTTATGAATCAATACTGCCCGGCGCCACCTATGCGCCCTGGCTATTAGATTATACATTTAATGAAACGTATCGGACAATAAAGAACCATACTTTGGTTGATAAATACAGATGTTATGAGCTTTGGCAACTGGTTGCCGAAATATCTAAATTGCGAGGCGCGTTGATTGAGGTAGGAACGTGGAAAGGCGGAAGCGGCGCTTTAATCGCCAAAAAAGCCAAAATAGCAAACATTAAAGACACCGTATACTTGTGTGATACGTTCAAGGGTATCGTTAAAGCCGGAATTAACGATTCGTTTTATAAAGGCGGCGAACATTCAGATGCTTCAGAAAAAACTGTTAAACAAATAATCGATGAGTTGGAATTAGATAATGTAAAGTTGTTACCCGGGATTTTTCCTGATGAAACAAGCCGAATGATAACCGCGAAGGAATTTCGTCTTTGCCATATTGATGTTGATGTGTACCAATCGGCAAAAGACGCTGTTGAATGGTTATGGCCCAAGTTGGTTGTCGGCGGACTTATTATTTTTGATGATTACGGATGGGAAGGATGCGACGGCGTCACAAAATTTGTTAACGAAGAAAAAGGAAAACAAGATCGGTTGATTTTTTACAACCTGAATGGGCACGCAATAATGATTAAGTTAAAGTAATTTTTTATAAACTTCCTCAATTTGAAGAGCGACAACGGGCCAATCTTTTTGTTTAATGTCTTCAAGATTATTTTTGGCCATTTGTTCTCGCAAATTACTATTGTTAATAATGGTAATAATCGATTCT
>C687J35174_10013169_pt1 | contig 10049 bp, 8 predicted proteins | sample RifCSPhighO2_01_FD_35174 | JGI IMG/M metagenome (IMG submission 35174)
CCCCCCCCCCCCCCGCAGGAGACTTTAGACTCAATTGAACCAGGTGATGAATATAGACCAACCGTACTACAAACAGGCGTAGGCCATGGAAAAACACTCCAACACATTTTTCAGGCAAGAGGACTTAATCCGATAGGTATAGATATATCACCTCGCGCATTAGCTTCAGCGTATAAAAGGGGTCTAGGCGTAGGTCAGGCTGATATGTTAACACTACCTTTTGCAGACTCTTCGTTTGATGGTGTATTTGAAGTTGGTGTTGTTGAGCATTTTGCTACTGAGGATCCTTTTAACGGTCATGAAGTTGATGCTGCAACCATAGTTCATGCATTGATTGAAATGAGGAGAGTGCTTCGACCAGGTGGTAAAGCAGCATTTATCCAACCATCACGCCATTCTGTAGCTCCGTTGCAAAAACGGCTTTGGCAGATGGTAGGTCAATGGGACATGGGTTTTCAACAGGATTTTGGTATAAATCCATTCTTACAGCTTGTTGAGTTGGCTGGGTTTCGGGAAAGAAAAATTGCCGTAATGCAAGCGCCAGATGATTTTCCCTTAGTGGTGAGATGGGGCGATCAAGCGCTTATGACTTATTATGAGGCAACTGGCCAAGATAGAAAAGCTGACTTCACTGGGGCTCTCTTTGCCGTAGTAGCTACAAATCCTGATGAAGGGTACTAAATAACTTCATTGACTTAAAATTACTTATATCCTATAATATATAATCTGTGTCATCCATTGAAGCTTTAAAAAATAATGCAGGTGCTATGCGCTCCGTAGTACGTGTAGGTTATACACTTCTAGGAGATACTCGTACTACTGATCCCGAATTACGCAGGTTATATCGTGAACACACAACGCGAGAGAGACAAAATCCTCAGAATAACATAGATTCTATTCCTGCAATGCTCGAAGTTGTACGAGAATTTTCACCTCACTCCCCGCTTACGTCCTTTACTTTTCAGGAATTATTAGAAATATGGAAGATGGCAGTTCAATTTACTGATGACCATAACGAACTAATATCTGACAAAGTTTTACCATCAGAAGCTGATGTTAGAACATACATTGATTCAGTGATGGCCTCGCCTTCCCCACTAACTATAGACAAGCAATTTGAAATGTTACTTACTATTTCCGAGGGAGATATTGTGAGAGCTGGAATTACAGGGATGATGGCTAGTAGGCTAATGGCTCGAGCTGGAGATACAGGATTATATCCAAATATCCACATAGACCCAAAAGACATGTCGGAATGGGCACAAAAGATGACCCAATTTGAATCAAACCATCCAAACGTCATATATGATCTACCAGGTGATACCTATTACTTTTGGACTCATTTTGTAGGTTCTGTGGCTTTTGGGTGTAGTAATCAAAGTCATCTTTCACTTCTAGATAAGAGTTTCCAATACGGAACATCTATTATGAGTGTCGCCCGTGGATTCGCTGGATCCCCCACAATTACTTCTCATAGAGAGGCTTCTGAACTAGGAAGACAAGCTGGAGCTGCAATTGTAGCCTTCTCACAAGAACTTGAAAATATTTAAATCCTATAGTATAATATATACGTACTTTTACAAACCGATAGGTACGTCTTTTCTTCGGCCCAATAGAGGTTTTGTATCTGTTAAAAATTTACAAACCCTGTACTGGACCGAAGAATACAATCACGGGAATGGTCCTACCCAAATCGCTCCATAGGGAGGAACGCATCATGTCAGACCAGATGGTCCCCAGCTCAGACGAGGAGACCGACGACACCGGCGCCCAGCTGGCGCCACCAACACCGGACACAGAACCGACACCGGCGAGCGCGATCGAGCAGACCATCTCGCAGATCCTCGCACAACCCTTCGTGATCGGCCGTGAGTGGGCTGGTAGGACCTGGAGCGCCATGAAGATGCTCGGCATCTGGACGTTCTGGGGCATGATCATGCTCCTGGCCTTCTGTCTCGGAGTGTTGTACGGAACGGTACAACACGATGAGTTCATCAAGGCCGCGTTCATGGCCCTCCCTGTCATCGGCACCCTGGTCATCCTGACCCGCGTCATGTGGAAGATCAGCACGATCACCGGCATCGCTGCGGTGGTCATCGCCACGATCTACGGGATCGGGTTGATGGTGAACGTCGTCACCGAGAACACGGTCGATAACCCCATCACGACAACCCAGCACCTGTGGCAGATCGTCACCGGCGAGGTCGATCAGCAGATCGGCGACCGTGACACGCGCGCCATCAACGAGCTGGAAGCCGCCTTGAACGAGGCGAACGAGCGCGCTAACAGCTACGCCTACCGGCTCCAGAACCAGGCGCCCTGCCCGGAACAGCCGGAGCTACACCCCGTGATCGGGCCGGTCAAGGCCAGTCTCTGCATCGATGGCGAGCCACACAAGTGGTGCGCCAACTTCGAGGACTGGCAGGTGGGTGACGAACCCATGGACCTAGGCTATGTCGCCACATCGGGCTGGGCTTCCGACGGCTACGCCGTCGTGACGGTTCGCAGCCTGGAGGACTGGACGGAGATTGGCCGGATTCAGCAAGGCGGAAGAGAGCTCGAGAGACACGAGCGCAGCCGCTGGGTCCAGCTGAAGCGGTATCCGTAGTCCGTGACTGACGTACCCGTCGCTTTGGAGTGCCTTGGCTGGGATCAAGGGGAAACCCGAGATCTTGTCGGCGCAATGCGTGCCGTGCGAGAGCTATTTGTCCCCCCCAGCCAGGGTTTTTTTTTGCAAAAAAATTAGTACTACCTCAAAAATACTACGTATAGAAGAATAAAAACAATGAGCGCAAGTGCGTAAGCTATAGCAACCTGCACATTGTAGTCAAAAAAGTCCTTCTTTCTATTCATGCTAATCGTAAAATATACGCAACTTCTAACGTGATTATTGCAAAGAAAGTATTGTATGTCAAATTAATAATTTTATCTCTTTTCGTTCTCCCAGGAAGGTTTGGCGTAATAAAAATCACCCCGATCCAGCCAGCAGAAAGATTAGTAAATATATCTGATAAAACAAGATGTAAAATTTTCATTTCAATCATACAAACCCGAGTATACACTACGAAGATTAAATTTCTATTAACTGAAGGTTGATATGTAGGAAAGATATTTTGTGCTCAGATTTGTTAAATCTGAGTGCGGTGGTGTCTCTACGTAGCCTTACGGCTGCTTGCCTTGCGGCAAAGTAGCTTGATGCTACGCAGAGAGCACCACCGCGGCTCAGACTCAGGTCAGGTACCCGGCTCTCGCTCCTCTACGGAACCGGTGTGGGGCACGGGATTTCCCGTGCTATCTGTCGGTAGATGTCGATCAGGTCGTTCCTTGTGGGCGCGTATCGGAACTTCCCGGGGTCAGAGGCCAAGGCCTCAAGTAACGCACGGTCCGCGTTCGCCCCGAGTCCGATGGTCCAGATCACGATTCCTGCGTCCTTCGCAGCCTTTGCAGACGCGATGGGCAGGTCGCGGATCTGGATTCCGTCGGAGATCAGCACGATCACTGGCGTGTTCGTTGGGATGCGCCGACTGCTCATCAGCTCCTCGCGAGCCTTGTCGATCCCGAGGTCGATCCTGGTTCCTGCTCCAGTCGACCTGTTTTCCATCTCGCGAACGACTCGCGTCTTGTCTGTAGTCAACGCAACGTGGAGCCCCGCGGTGTTCGAGAACGATACCAGCGAGACCTGGTTCGGCGGAGCAATGATCTGCTCCAGAAACACGCGCGCCGCTACCTTGAGCGCCTCGAACTTGGTTCCACCACCAGGGATGGACTCCCCCATACTGCTTGAGGTGTCCATCACGAGCACGATGTCGCCTCTTTGTGAGATTGGGACGCACGTGGGCGTAGGTGTCGGGACCGGAGTCTCCGACGGAGGCAGGGTTGACGTCGGTGTGAGTGTGGACGTCGGTGGCGGTGGCGGCGTATCCGTAGACGGCGGGGGCTCGCAGTTGCCTGAGAACTCCTTGCACTGATCTAAGTCGTTGGGCCAGGCCGCCGGTGCCTGGTCCAGATCGAAGACGCGAAGGAGAGCGCCCGAAAGCGCATCCCACATCGCGAATTCGTACTGCATGACTTCGCCAGGCTTCTGGGCCTGTCCGAACGAACTGACCAGCTTCCCATTCGGTAGCCACGCCACAGGCGCCTGCGGTCCGGCCAAGTAGCTCATTGGGTCCAGGACGGACTCGTTGAGCATGATGGTCTTGACCACTTCGTAACTACTGAAGTCAGGTGACGGCCGCAGGACGACCAGCCGATCCAGCGCGTTCAAGGCTAGCATTCCGTACGTCGCCGCACTAGGATGGAAGTCGAACGCCACGCCGTACACGCGCTTCGTGCCCTCGACAGGGATGAATCTCGACTGGCGTGTCTCGAGATCAGCGAGATTGAAACCGTTTCGGCCGGAACCGATGGCGAGCTTCTTCTCCCACTTCGACGAGTGTGTCCAGTTTCCACGATGCGCGGTGAGGTAGCGGTCCTCTTGGTCTCTCCACCTCCAGATCGGATCGAAGTAGATGGGCACTTCAACCTCGACGAGCGTCTCGGCATCGACCGTACGGACGACGCCCTCGTCTTCGACAAGGTGCAGGATACGGCGACCGTTCGGATCTCGGTCCTCTTCCACTTCGTAGACCGGACTGTTGGTCTCGATCCAAGCAGTTTCCCTTACTCCTACTGCCATCGGATTCGACATATCCATCTCGTAACGCCCGAATCCGAAGGGTCCGCTGGCGGTCTCCGGTGCCGAGGAGTAACCTGTGTCGGTCGCCCCCCACCATTCGTAGACCTTGCCGGTCTTGAATCCGACGAGAACCGCGCCGTTGCGCAGGACGCGACGGTCACCGCCGAAGATGATGTAGACCTGCCAGCCCTCGTCAGTGAGCGTCAGCCACCCGTACTGGGCATTGCTGTTGTTCGTGATGAGCATGACCTTCGGTCGGGCGTCGACCCGCCCAGGACTGATCCACGCGGGCCAGGTCATCCGATACGAACCACTCTCGTTCATCACGTGTGGTCCGTCTCCGTTGGAAATCGGATCCCTTGCCTTGTGGGTGTCGGTGACGGCACCTCCGTCGTCAGTCCCGATGACCGAACGTCCGGCCACCTCAAGGTAGTTGAACGCCTGTTGTGGCGCGAAAGCCACGACGTCCGCGCTCAGCGTGCCTGCTAGCGGCAGCTTTGAACTCGGGCCGGGGTAGGCGCCGGTAGCCTCCTGAGGCGCCGGGGCCATGTGAACCAGAGGTAGGAACGCCTCCCACTGCAGGGTGTTGGGGTTCCATCCCTTCAGCTCACTCCTACCGACCAGCGGGAAGAACAGAGTCCAGGCCTTGACGAAAGGCCGAGGCACGTTCGGGAGGAACGCCACGTGGCGATCCTTGCAGTCCCGAGGTGTGATGAAGGTAATGCGATCGAACTCGCTGATGCCCCCGAGGAACCGCGACGCGAACCCCTTGGGTGCAGGGTCGAATCGACCCTGGATCTCCACTTCGTGACGGTGGTGGGCATCGAGGAGCGCCACCTCATCCGACTGAGGAACAAGCCCGTAGGGCATCGTGCGACTCGCCATCGGCTCAAAGCAGGGGTACAACGCTCTTGGGTATGGCCCTTCCGGGCTACCCAGCGGACCGCTGACCAAGCGCTGTGTGAGATTCTTGTTCGGCGGAATCTTGCAGTAGCCAGTTCTTCCGAGACCGACTACCTGGCCGAGGCCGTTCACCTCGTACACCCGCTCGGTGCTGATGACGACCTCCAAAGCCACATGTCGCTTACCGGAGATCATCCACTTCTCGAACTCGGTCACGACTTCCGCGGCAGGCCGGATCACACCGAAGATTGAGTTGTCGCACCTCGTTGAGATCCAGCCACCCTGGATGGTCTTGGACAGTACGCCGACGACCACGACGGAGTCACCGCTCTGCTGGAGTGAATCCTCCGCCATCAAGGCGAACTGGCCGTTGCTCTTCTCCTGGTAGATGCCGGTCAAGCCGGCGTTAAAGTCGATCTCCCACTGAGGACTCGACGTGACACGAGCCTCGGGAACCGCCGCTGACGAAGAGTTGGGCTGTTGGGCCAGGAGGATGGGTCCGTAGACCCCTCCCAGCATGGCGGCGGCCGCGAACAATATCGCGACCATAACGACTCGTACATGCTTCACGCTTTCCCTCCTAAAGGGAGTATTTCGCGACGATATTCGCGGAGCTGGAAATAACTTCTTAGATCCCGAATTCCGCCAGCCGGCGGATTCGGGATGACGAATGGTTTTACAAATAATCCATTATTCCCAAATTCGCGAACTCGTCGCATGTATTTTTCCTTTCCTGAGTCTGATTGTTAAAGTACACGACAAAATAGCCAGAAGCTTTCTCTGGTATTTCGTCAAAGGCCTATATTATACTCCAGAATCGAAAATCGTTCAAATATTATCGGCCTAAAATACAAGGCCAAACAACCTTAGAGGTTGTTTAGCTTCGCAACCTTGGGTAGTTTACGATTTTTTAACCTCTAGATCAAAAATAAAAAACTAAGAAAATAAAAGTCGAGAATGAGATCTCGTGTATACTATTATTATGAACATTCCCGTCTACATAGCTGTATCTGTCGTTATTATCATGGTGTGGCACTTCATGTTTAACACAAACCCAAAAGACTTTGGTATTATGCAAATGGCTGGAGTATTTGTTCTTGGCGGGGCAATCGGTTGGTTTATGAATTCACTCGAAGCAGGACTTTTAATGTCTATTATTTTATCGCTGATCTTTATTTAGAATCTATGAATAAAGGTTTCTCGTTTGTTCGCATTATAATAATCTGTTTTCTCTCTGCACTCTCATTTATAGTGGGCTTTTGGATTACACAAATGATAATACAAACTCAATCTCCGCTTCCTACACGAATAAGACCTACGCTTTATCCAACACATGCTCCATTAAATAATCTTCAATAAACCAAAGTCAACTTAATAGATTCTTAATATTTTTTTAGTATAGTACCCCTGCGTGGGCCTACTTGGGTAAGGCACCTGGTCCATCAAACCTGGATGCGAGGGTTCAACTCCCTCTAGGTCCACGTGAATATTGACACGTTCCTATCTATTTGATATAGTAGCAATGATGGACTGGGTGTAACCTTACCTAGGTGCATTTAGGTCAAAGAATCCGCCTTGTGCGGATTTTTTGTTTCTTATGTAAGTTTCTTCTCCAGTTCATACACCATCTCTCGAGTCCTATCTACGACATCCGGGGTAACTGAAAGGCTGGTAATGCCCCACTCCACAAGTTTTTCTGCAAGTTCTGGATAATCAGATGGGGCTTGGCCACAGATTGAAACAGTTATTCCATGTTTTTTCCCAGCCTCAATAACTCTTTTTAAAGCCCACATAACCACAGACCTTCTTTCATCATAAATATATGCAATTTCCTGGTTATCCCGATCTACACCAAGTAATAACATGGTTAAATCATTTGTTCCTATGGAAATTCCATCAATGCCCTCTTTGATAAACTCTTCTACCATGATTGCAGATGAAGGAACTTCAACCATCATCCAGAGCTTAAAATTCTTATCTCTATCAAGGCCATGTTCCTTGATCACCTCTTTGATCTGCCGGATCTCTTCAGGAATACGAACAAATGGAATCATAAGCCACACATTTGTATGTCCTGCTTTCCGGACTTTCTTAAGCGCCTCCAACTCCATAGAAAAAACTTCTGTATCGCGGATGTATCGCGAAGCTCCTCTATAACCGATCATTGGATTTTCCTCATGAAACTCATACTTCTCCCCACCTTTCAAGTGACGATATTCATTCGTCCTAAAATCAGTTGCACGGTACACAATAGGCCTTTTCCCAAATGGTTTAGCAAACATCGTGATTTTTTTTGCTAAAGCATTAATATATTCTTTTTGTTTCCCTTGCTCTATGGCAAGCCGTGGATGAATATTTATATGAGCAACAATAAACTCTGCTCGTAAAAGCCCGATTCCGTCAACATTCATTCGTGCTACTCTATCTGCTGATTCTGGTTGTGCCAGATTGGTATAAATTTTTGTTTTTGTCTTAAGTTTTGCACCACGCGAGGCTACTTGTTCGAGTGTGGCACGTTGTTTTTGAGTATAAGGAATTCCTTTAAAAACTTCACCGCGAGAACCATTCACTGTAATCATTTTTTCTTTTTTTAATAATGACGTTGCTTGTGCAGCTCCAACTACAGCCGGTATGCCTAACTCGCGGGAAACAATTGCCGCATGCGAAGTTCTTCCGCCCATTTCAGTCACTATGGCAGCTGCTTTTTTCATAGCAGGAACGTAATCAGGGCTTGTATATGCTGCAACTAAAATATCTCCAGGTTTGACTTTATAATTCTCTTTCGGAGATTTAAGAACCTTAGGAACTCCTGTAGCAACCCCAGGGGAAGCAGGATCGCAAGAAATAAGCAAGTCTTCTTTTGATCCCTCAAGTTTGAGAGCTGGATGTTCGATATTCAACTTACCATTACCTACCCCTTGACCGATGGTCGTTATCGGGCGTGACTGCACGATAAAAACCTCACCATTTTCTATAGCCCACTCTACATCCTGAGGTTTTTTATAATGCTTTTCAATATTTTTTACAAGCTTTGCAATCTGAAGAATTTCTTTGTCTGTAAGCTTTTGCTTATTTCCAATTTTTAATAATTTTACTTCAACATTTCTTGTACCTTTTTTTATCAACGCTTTATTCTGATATCTAATCTCTTTTTTCTTAATCGTTACATTATGCTTATCAACTTCATAATGATCTGGTGTAACTTGCCCACCAACAATATATTCACCGAGTCCAAAAATAGCCTCAATTGTTATGGTTGAATCATCGTTGGTTACTGGATCACTACTAAAAGCAACGCCGGACTTTTCTGACTGGACCATAAGCTGAATAACTGCAGCAAGACCAACTTTGTGATGGTCAAATCCCTGCTCTGCTCGGTAATAAATAGCACGATTGGTAAATAAGGATGCCCAACATTTTTTCACTGCATCAATAAGATCCTTTTTTCCTTGCACATTAAGATATGTTTCCTGCTGTCCAGCAAAAGATGCCGATGGGAGATCCTCCGCTGTTGCCGATGACCTTACAGCAACAAAAGGAATATGTCCGTTTGCATACTTTTTTGAAAAAATTTCGTAATGTTTACCGATTGCCTTTTTTAGCTCTTCTGGAATAGGCTGTTTTTTAATAAGATCGCGAAGTTTTTCTCCTGCTGTCTCTAACTGTTTAGAGTTTTCATGATCAAGACCTTTAAGAATTTCATGTATTTTCTCTTGCAGATGTTGTTTTTCAAGAAAATAAAAATACGCATCCGCAGTTACTATAAAACCATCTGGGACAGGAAGCTTCGCATTTAACATTTCGCCTAAATTCGCTCCTTTCCCCCCAACCCTCTCAACATCATCTTTGCCCACCTCTTTATACCAAAGTATGTGTTTATTACTCATAGAGAATTCAAATTTATAACATATACCTCGTCATCCCGAACTTGCCCGCCTTGCCACGAGGCACGATTCGGAACCTCGGCTTTTGTCATGCTGAACCCATCGGGTCTGAGACCCTCGGGGTCGAAGACTTGATTCAGCATCTCGGGATCCTGAAATAAATTCAGGATGACAGCAAAACGTACTCCTTTAATGCTTTTGACAATATTTCTACAGACCTTTCCAAAGCCCCAACATTCAACACATATGCAATACGCACTTCGTCTTTCCCTAATCCTTTGGTTGCATAAAACCCAGTAGCTGGTGCTACCATAACTGTTTCCTTATGCTCATGAAAATCTGTAAGCAACCACTTTGCAAAATGTGAAGCATTCTTAACAGGTAATTTCACAATAACATAAAACGCACCTTCCGGTTGCGAACACACTACCCCTGGTATTTTGCGTAATCCATTTACTAAAACTGTACGGCGTTTATCATACTCCTCGATAACACCCTTAAAATATGAGTCATCAACTCTATCTAGTTGGGCGGCAACATGCTGATCGATAAAACCAGCAGATAGTCGTGCCTGTGCAAATCGGAGA
>C687J35174_10013170_pt1 | contig 10048 bp, 14 predicted proteins | sample RifCSPhighO2_01_FD_35174 | JGI IMG/M metagenome (IMG submission 35174)
GTTGCCCTGGCGCTGGCAGTCGCCAGGGGCGAAGGTTGAATCCGCGCCCCTGAACATATCTTCAAATGCGTCCGGTGCCTGCATCACGGCCCAGTAGTTGAGCAGGTCGTAATTGCCGGAATACACCGTTTGATACTGGCTAAGCGCGCTGTTGATCCGCGCCAGGCTGGTGGCCTGCATCTGACTCCAGGGAATATGCACCGAGCGCACGGCGTGGATCAGCGCTTCCTTGATGGCAAAGTAGCGATGGCGCGGCGACGAGGAGTTGATGGTCAGTGCGGCATTAACCCGGATGCTGTTCTTCAGCGCGCTGAGCACCTGCTCGAAGTTGCTGGTGTCCAGGGCGCGGAACACGCTGAGCTCGGTCGCGCTAAGCGGGCGATTGCGGGTGGTCTGCGCCTCGTCGAATAGCGAGAAGTAGGCGAACTTGCGCCATACCGCCAGGCTCGCGCCGTTGCCGATCAGCAGCTCGGGGAAGCCGATACTGCTGTTCAGGGTGTTCCAGTCTTCCAGTTCGCCAGTAAATGCCGGGGTTTGCATAATCGCTAGTTGTCGCCTTGGCCGTATCAGGGCGCGACTTTAACATGGGGCGCAGCAACTGCCGGCTTGGCCGCTGCGGCCCATTGCACCGCGAGGATGCTGCCGAGTACCGCGATCAACCCCAGCAGCGCCACGCCAGTGATGCTCTGCCCGAGCAATGCCCAACCCAGCAGCACCGCCACCAGCGGGCTGAGCAGCCCTAGGGAAGACACTGCCACCGGAGCCAACCGGGCAATGCCGCGAAACCACAACACATAGGCCAGCAACGCGCCGAATAGCGACAGGTAGGTGTAGCCCAGCCACTGCAACGGGCTTAATTGCGGCAGCGGTGGGTCGATCAGCCAGGCCACTGGTAGCAGGAACAGACCGCCAATCAGCAACTGCCAGCCGGTAACCGCCAGCAGCGGCACAGTCGGCCGCCAGCGTCGCGTCAGGTAAGTGCCGCTGGCCATGCAGGCTGTGCCGACAAAGGCGGCGGCAATCCCGATCGGGTCCCAACTCGCACCCGGTGCCAGCAGCAATGCAGCCATCCCGGCGATACCCACCACACTGGCAGCAACCGCCACAGATGCCGGCCGCTGACCATCCATCGACCACACCAGGCCCATCACCAGCAGCGGTTGAATCGCCCCAACCACCGCCGCCAAACCGCCCGGCAAGCGATACGCAGCAACAAACAACAACGCCTGGAAGAAGCCGATATTCAGCGCTGCCAGTACCAGCAAGCGCGGCCACTCGCTGCGCCGGGGCAGGTAGCGGCTGTACAGCACTAACAGCAGCCCGGCGGGCAGGGCACGCAGCAGCGCGGCGGTAAACGGCCGGTCCGGCGGCAGAATCTCGGTGGTGACGATATAGGTGGAGCCCCAGATGGCAGGCGCCAATGCTGTGATCAATACATCCAGCCAGGTGCTACGCGATGCTGAGCGGCCCATGCATTTGTCTCGCATTCAAGATAAAATGAGAGGCTAATAACAACTTGTCTTGAGTTCAAGATAAATTTTAGGGGTAAGCCCATGGCAGTCCAGCGACAGATGGATGCGGTCGATGCAATTCTTCAGCAGTGGCACCGCGAGCGGCCCGATCTGGATGTCAGCCCCATGGGGGTGATCGGTCGCCTTGGCCGCTGCGCATCGCTGCTACGGCGCGAGCTGGACAAACTGTTCAGCAGCTTTGGCCTGACCGCCTGGGAGTTCGACGTGCTGGCCACCTTGCGCCGCTCCGGCGAGCCTTACCGCTTAGCCCCGACGACGCTGTTCTCGACCCTGATGGTCACCTCCGGCACCATGACCCGGCAGTTGCAGCAACTTGAAGCCGCAGGCTGGGTCAGTCGTATAGCCAACCCCAGCGATGCGCGCAGCATGCTGGTGCAGCTGACCCCGGCNGGNCTGGANCTGATCGACCGCGCGGTGACCGCGCATGTCGCCAACGAAGCGCGACTGCTGGCGCCGATTGCCGCCACCGAGCTGGCGCAACTGGAGGCGCGGCTATCCGAACTGTTGACGGTGCTGGAACCGACTGGCGAGTGAGTTTTCCGCAAACCAGGCCCTGAGCAGGCCTGCTAGAAGAGGTGATTAATGAGCAACGAATTGGTGATCGAAGATATTCANCTGGGTGACGGCANGGAAGTGGTCAAAGGTGCGCTGATCACCACCCAGTACAACGGATTTCTCGAAGATGGCAGCAAATTCGATTCCTCCTATGATCGCGGCAAAGCCTTCCAGTGCGTGATCGGCACCGGTCGGGTGATCAAGGGCTGGGACCAGGGCCTGATGGGCATGAAAGTCGGCGGCAAGCGCAAACTCTTTGTGCCGTCGCACCTGGGTTATGGCGAGCGCCAGTTCGGCGCGCATATCAAGCCGCACTCTAATCTGATCTTTGAGATTGAGCTGCTGGAAGTGCTGACGCGGGATGATTGAGTCTTAGGGCTGCTGTCGGCCAACAGCAGTCAGTCGTATGCGTCTAGAGAAACAGGGACGATTCACTGGAACACCTTTGCGGCTGCTCATTAATTTCATTTTTGGCAACAGTAAAATTCAGAAAGCATCTATTCTTGCAACCAGCTAGAGCTGAGAGACTTTCCTCACTGCCGATAACGGCACCCAACCTGAGGAACTCATCATGCATAACCTTCATCGCAAGCATCGACTCTTTGCCACGGCCTTGCTGTTCGGCGGCCTCGCCAACCTGGGCAGCGGCCCGTCTTTTGCGGCCGACGGCAGTGAACGCCTGCAGCACAACCCTCCTCATGCCAGCGTCAATAAACTGCAAAAACTGGCCGAAGATGGCAGCGAGCGTAGCAGCCGTTTCAGGCTTGAGCGTGATGTCTATGTGGTGGAGGGCGGTGCCGACCGTGCAAGACTGATACGCAAAGTCTGAGCCTAGCTATCCATAAGCCCCTGAGCGGAAATCCGCTCAGGGGCTTTTTACTTATGGAATCAATTTCAGGTCTGAAACAACAGCCCTCTATCCACTAGCACTGATGGCTGATCTGCTAGCCCGCGGACGACCGGGCCTGCCCCCCAGCATAATCAGTGATCCGCTCATTCGGCCAAGAACACCTGCCAGTACAACAGCTGTATCAGCCGGTTAAGCCACTCCGGATGTTCGGCCAGTGCTGCCGGCAAATGATTTGGCTGGGTAGCTATCTGCAGCAGCTCACAGCTAACCGCATCGAGCGGCTCGGTGCGCAGCAGTAACCCATGTCGCCAGATCAGTACATTTTCCTCCGACCAGTTCTGGGCGGTAGGTGCTGGTGTGCCCCCTTGCTGACTGGCCCACAAACGGTACAGCGGATGATCCGAGCGCAGCAGTGTCACCGAGGGATGCCAGCGCAGGGGCTGCCCGAGTCTGTCGGTCAGGGTCGCCGAGTCCATCTCCGCAATACTTAGCACAGGCGTATCTGGCGCATGGAAGGCACACAATCGGGCCCACTCCAGACGGGCAATGTCTGCCAGATAGCTCAACCCGCTCAGCGGCTGGAATCGGGCGATAAAGCCCGCCAGCTCGGCACCATACTCATGCAGCGCAGCCGAGCGTGGCGGATGCTGCTGGATAAACACCGCAGCCAGGGCGGTGAAATAGTCCGCACCCAGTAGCCGTTCCAGCACCGGAAAGCCCTGACGCAGAGCCTCCGTGCGGGAGGCTCTAACGTTGTTGCGGTAAATGGCAAAACGCTGGGCAAAGGCACCTTCACCACACTCGCCAAGATGCAGTGGCACGGCATCGGAGTTATGTACTGCCAGGGAAAATTCTTCCAGTGCAATGGGCGTCATGCGTGTTTCTCCCGGGAGGCACAGGGCGGCATGTAGGGACTTTGCTGCAGGGTACGAGCGCAATCGACTTCGGCCGCCAGGATGCCCCAGACAGGCAACTCGCGGTCCCATTCGATCAGACTAGGGCGCGGGCCGGCCTGCAGCAGCCACTGCACATACAAGGCCCAGGTATCATCGGCCACTGCACTGGCATGATCGTCAATCAGCAGCGTGCCGTCACCGATCGGCATGCGGGTGCTGCCGGCCAGGTGCAGCTCCGCTACCCGTTCAGCCGGTAATGCCTTCAGGTAGCTGTCGGGGCTGCCGCCGCAGTTGTGGCAGCTGACCAGCAGGTTATTCAGATCCAGCAGCAGGCCGCAGTCGGTATCCCGACAAAGCTGGCGGAGAAACTCCACCTCGCTCATGTCGGACTCATCCAGGCGTAGGTAAACGGCCGGATTCTCGATCAGGATGGTACGGCCCAGCGCCTCCTGTACCTGCTGTATCCGCGAACTCAAACGCTGCAGCGTGGGCGCGTTGTAAGCCAGTGGTAGCAGATCGCCCAGATACTGGCCGGCATTCCCGGACCAGGCCAGGTGCTCGGATACCAGCTGTGGTTCGTAGCGCTCGCACAGCCGGCGAAGGCGTTGCAGATGCAGTGCATCCAGCGGGTCAACGCCGCCCAGCGAAAGCCCCACGCCATGCACCGACAGCGGCAGGTGCATGCGCAGCTCAGCGAGCTGCGCATGCAGCAAGCCGCCCTCGCCAAAATAGTTTTCCGCATGCACTTCGATAAAGTCGACGCGCCCGGGGTTGGCCAGCAGGGCTTCAAAATACACCGGTCTGAACGCCACACCGGCACCGCCACGCAGCGCGAGACTGCTCATGGCTCAAGGCCTTTGCACGGGTTCGAGCGAGCCCTTGCCGAACGGTGTTTCGATCTGCAGGCAGGTGCCTGCCGGAACCAGCTTCCAGGCGTTGCCCTGATAGTCGATCTTCGAGGTGCCCGCGCAGGAGGTACCCGGGCCGGCGGCGCAGTCGTTCTGCCCAGCCAGCGAGATGCCGTAGCATTTTTCCTTACCAGCATTGACCGGGGCATCTGCGGCGCTGGCTAACTGGGTGGCGGCGAGCAAGGCACTGGCCAGCGACAGGGCCAGACAAGTATTAAGCGTTTGCATAAGAATTTCCTCAGATGGGTTAGTTTTGCAGCCGTGCCAATGCCCGCTGCACGGCAGGCCGGGAAGCGATCCGCTCAACCCAGGCCCGCACATGGGGAAACTTGTCCAGGTCGACGCCGGCATAGTCGGCAATGCGTAGCCAGCTGTAGTGCATGATGTCGGCGATTGAGTAGCTGCTGCCGGCGAGCCAGGGTGCCTCGGCCAGACGTTCGTCCAGCAACCCGGTCAGACGCAACGACTCGCTTCGGTAACGCTCGATGGCCAGCGGCACCGGCTCCGGAGCCGAGCGCAGGAACCAGCCAGCCTGGCCGAACATCGGCCCGACGCTGGCCACCTGCAGGAACAGGTACTCCATCGCCCTCTGATACTCACGCGGGTCCTCTGGCAGCAAGGCGCCGTACTTCTGCGCNAGGTACAGCAGAATGGCACCGGACTCGGAGAGACTGAGCGGCTGAGCGCCGGGGCCGTCGAGATCGACCAGCACAGGAATCCGCCCATTGGGATTGAGCGCCAGAAAGGCCGGGCGCTTCTGCTCGCCTTGGCTCAGGTCAACCTTAATCAGACGGTACTCGGCATTAAGCTCTTCCAGGGCAATCGGTACCTTCAGGCCGTTGGGGGTGTTGGCGCTGTAAAGCTCTATCATTGCGGTGCCCTCAGGCATTGTTCCGGGTCGGCATGACCGGCGCAGGGGTTCTGGCTGACGCCCTGGCGACGCAGCCACAGGCGTTGCAGCCCGTGATCAAGCGCCAGACGTCCGCCGCCCTGCCCGATCAACAGCAGCAATGCCACCGCCCAGGTGCCGTGGGTAGGCCAGGCATCGGGGTAGACCAGCAGCTGAATCACCAGTGTCATGCCCAGCAGGCCGGCGGCGGCGAAGCGGGTGCCCAGCCCAAGCAACAACAGGATTGGCAACAGGTGTTCGGCAAAGGCGGCGAGCCCGGCGGCCAGCGTCGGATCGATCAGCGGCAGGCGGTATTCCTCCTGGAACAGATAGAGCGTCGATTCCTTGAGCTGCCAGCCCTCGACCTTGGTCCGGCCTGATTGCCAGAACAGCGCGCCGGGAGTGATGCGGGCCAGCAGCAACAGGGCATCACGGCCCAGCGCCTGCCAGCGTGCGGATACAGTTCGGACTGTCATGTCATGTCTCCGGAAAGCCCCTGCCGGCGGCAATCGCAGGCAGGGGGGCGGCAGGGTTACAGGCTGCTCGGGGCCTTGTCCTTGATGGACGGCCAGTTGGCGTCGGCCTTGGCGATGTTACCCGGCACGTCCTCGGACCACTTCTTGAACACGTCCGCGTTAACGTTCAGGTACAGCTTGCCGTCGACCACCTTGTACTGGCTCGGATCGACATCGAGCTTTTTGCCCAGCGCCGCGCCCATGGCGCAGAAGCCGCCGAACTGCGGCACGTAATGCGCAGCATCGCTCTGGAAGGTCTTCATGTTCTCGGCCGAGGCGAAGTAGTAGGTGGCACCGTCATGCTTCACGGCAAAACGCTTGTCGCCCATGGCCGGCTTGCCCTGGAAATAGGACACGGTGTCGTAACCCTTGAGGATCACCTGGCCGGCTTCGACGTTGATCGACGCAGTAGAGGTTTCGTCGTAGGCAAAGCTGCTGGTGGCGGTCAGCAGAGCTGCACCGCCGCTGGCCAGAGCAACGGCGAGGGAGGTAGCAATAAAGGAGTTCTTCAGGTTCATCGGGGTCTTCCTTACTGGATCAGTTGAACAGTGGGTGAACGTCAGAACCCGTTGAGTCCGACGTGAGCGCACTGTAGAAACTCAAGGAACGAACAAGAACAGCCTAATCTGGCAAGGCTCTATTGCAGATTCTGCAATTAACCACGCAGACTATGGACTCACATTGGGAGCCCAACATGGATCGCTTTCAGGAAATGCAGGTGTTTCTGGCCGTCGCCGAGGAACAGGGGTTTGCCGCCGCAGCCCGACGGCTGAGCATGTCGCCTCCCACTGTGACCCGCGCCGTGGCGGCGTTGGAAGAACGTATCGGCACTCTGTTGCTAACCCGGACCACCCGCAGCGTGCATATCACCGAGGCTGGCCAGCGCTATGCCGAGGACTGCCGGCGCATCCTCGCCGAACTGGAAGAGGCCGAAGAGTCTGCCGCCGGTAGCCATGCCATGCCCCGGGGCCAGCTGACGCTCACTGCGCCTGTGTTGTTTGGCGAACTTTTTGTCGCTCCGTTGATGGTCGACTTCTTAGAGCAGCATCCGGCCGTGCAGATCCGCGCGCTGCTGGTAGACCGGGTGGTGAACATGGTCGATGAAGGCATCGATGTGGCCGTGAGGATCGGTAACCTGCCGGACAGCGGCCTGAATGCCGTGCGGGTAGGTGAAGTGCGCCGCGTGATCTGCGCTTCCCCGGCGTTTCTCAATGCCCATGGGCGGCCGACTCATCCTGAACAATTGCAGCAGCTACAGGTGGTTGCCTCGGCGAGCAGCCAGTTGCTCAGCGACTGGCAATTCGAGGACAACGGCAGCCCGCTCAGCGTGCGCCTGCAACCGCGACTGGTGGTCACCGCCAATCAGGCGGCCATCAACGTGACCGCACTGGGCTGGGGGCTGACTCGGGTGCTGAGTTATCAGGTCGCGGCCAAAGTGGCCAGTGACGAGCTGGAAATCGTTCTGCAGGACTTTGAGCAGCCGCCGCTGCCCGTGCACGTGGTGTATCAGGGCGGGCGCAAGGTCGCGGCCAAGGTGCGGGCCTTTGTCGACTTCTGCGAGCAGCGCCTGGGCCAGGATCCGGCGCTCAATCCGCACAGGCCAAGCTGAGCCATGGACCGCCAGCAACAGATGCAGGTATTCCTCGCGGTCAGCCAGACCCTGAGTCTGGCCGAGGCCGCACGCCAGTTGGAACTCTCCGCGCCAACCGTGACCCGCGCCATCGACGCCCTGGAATCAAGGCTGAACCTGGCGCTGCTGCAACGCAGCACCCGCGGCGTACTGCTCACAGAGGCGGGGGAGCGCTTTACCGCCGACTGTCAGCGCATTCTCGCCGAGGTCCAGGATGCCGAAGCCTCGGCCAGTGGTCTGCACAGCCAGCCCCGCGGGCATCTGATAATCAGCGTGCCCCTGCTGTTCGGGCANGAACTGATGCCAGCCATCCTCCTCGATTACCTGCAGCAGTATCCCGAGGTGCAGCTTTATGCGCGCTATCTGGACCGCCAGCCTAATCTGCACGAGGAAGGCGTCGATGTGGCAATCCTCGCCGGCGCCCTGCCCGACTCCTCGCTGTTTGCCCTCAAGACCGGGCAAATCCGCCGCGTGGTCTGTGCCAGCCCGGCNTACCTGGCACGGCATGGCACACCCNNGCATCCCGAGGAGCTGGCGCAGCACCGCATCATCCACTCCAGTGCCGATGCGCGGCTGACCGAGTGGCGCTTTCAGGTCGGTGGCACCGTACGGCATTACCCGCTGCGCCCCCGGTTGAGCTGCACCACCAATCAGGGTGCCATTCAAGCCGCCAGCCATGATGGCGGCCTGACCCGCTGCATGAGTTATCAGGTGCATGAGCGCCTGCAACGCGGCGAGCTGGTCGAGGTGCTGCAGGATTTCGGCTTGCCGGAGCTGCCGGTGCATGTGGTCTACCGCGAAGGGCGACGCGCCGCGGCGCGGGTGCGCAGCTTTGTCGATTTTGCGGTGAGTCGCTTACGTGAGCACCCGGCGCTGCGCTGAACGACGGGTTCATTTCATTTCACGCAACAATGGATTGCCGATTCTGGCGATTCTGCGATTTCGCTAGGTGGCTCAGTATGGCTCCCACAGCACGGCACACCCGGTGCCGCTGTTTCACCTAGCTAACTGCGGAGTCCACCATGTCCAAGCCGATCAAACTCTTCCGTCACCCGCTCTCCGGCCACGCCCACCGTGTCGAGCTGTTCCTCTCGCTGCTGAATCTGCCGACCGAACTGGTCTTCGTCGATCTGGCCAAGGGCGCGCACAAGTCGGCCGAGTTTCTGGGCATGAACCCCTTCGGCCAGGTGCCGGTAATCGATGACAACGGTGTGGTGCTGAGTGACTCCAACGCCATCTTGGTGTACGTGGCGAAGAAGTACGATACAAGCGGTCAGTGGCTGCCCAAGGAGCCGCTGGCAGGTGCACAGGTACAGCGCTGGTTGTCCGTTGCCGCCGGACAGATTGCCTCGGGCCCGGCCACCGCGCGCTTGATCACGGTTTTCGGCGCACCTTATGACGCCGAATCGACCATCGCCCGCTCCCACGCCCTGCTTAANGTGGTAGAGCAGGAACTGACCAGCAGACCCTTCCTGGCCGGCAACCTGCCGACCCTGGCCGATGTCGCCAGCTATGCCTATATCGCCCACGCACCCGAGGGCAACGTGTCGCTGGCCGATTACCCGCAGGTGCGTGCCTGGCTGGCCCGTATCGAAGTCCTGCCAGGCTTCGTGCCGATGCAGCGTACTGCCGTCGGCCTGCAAAGCGCCTGAGCCGAATCGGCTCGGTTCACAGCCGAGCCGGTCTCCTTATTAGCCTTACGGGGAACATACCCATGAACAAATTACTTCTTACCCTGACCCTCATCGCCCCTCTTGCCAACGCCGCCGAAATCGTCGGCACCACCCAGGACAACCGAGCCGGTGAAGTCTTCGGCAGTGGCGTCGGAGTCCTGCTGGGCGGTGCTGCAGGCGGCCCGATCGGCGCCCTCATCGGTGCCGGTATCGGCTACGTGAGTGGCGAAAAGGTTCAGCAGGGCCTTGGCCAAAGCGGCACGGCCTATCTGGTTGAAGATGAGCAGGGCCAGATCCGCGAAGTACGCCGCAACCGACTGCCTAAAGCACTTCGCGCAGAGGTTGCCCAGTTGGGCTCGGAGCACTGAAAGACATATCCACTCTTGTGAACCAATATCATCAGCTCAACTGGCTCAAAGCCCTCCAGACGGGGGGCTTTTAATTCGTTTTCTGACCGCTATTGGCCGGGAGTCGCCGGTCGCAACAGGCAGGTGTTGGCCAATTTCTGCCGGTGACCAACGGTTGAAAGGGTCGAAATCAAGCTGATTTACCGCTATTTATAAAAACAACAAACCCGGCACCACGCCGGGTTTGTTGTTC
>C687J35174_10013183_pt1 | contig 10043 bp, 7 predicted proteins | sample RifCSPhighO2_01_FD_35174 | JGI IMG/M metagenome (IMG submission 35174)
GACAAAAAAGAAGGATTAGGGCCAGCCTACGTAGCTGGTTTTAAAAAAGTGACCAGTGATGATAAGTTCACACATATAGTAATGATGGACGCAGACTTCTCGCATAATCCGAGTGCCTTACCCGCAATGCTTGAAAAAGCAAAGTATCATGATGTGGTGGTAGGTTCGCGTTATGTGAGGGGGGGAGCTACGGAGGGTTGGGAGTTTTGGCGGCGCATATTGAGTTGGGGAGGCAACCTATATGCCCGAACCATCACCGGTTTGCCCGTTCATGATTGCACCGGCGGTTTTAATGTCATAAATGTAAAAAAATTAAGACAAATTGATTTTGACCGCATGGACGCTTCCGGCTACGCCTTCATACTTGAACTAAAGTTTATGTTGGCTAAAGCCGGAGCCACCTTTGTTGAGGTGCCAATCCTTTTTCGCAATCGTACTGGTGGCGAATCCAAAATGTCCAGTCATATCATCCGAGAAGGGATTCTCGCTCCTTGGAAAATGCGTTTTCTTAACTGAGAATTGTCTGATGGTATAAACTGATAACTGATGTTAGATTAAGGTCATGATGGTGGCGTTAAATCTTACGATGTTTATTGGGGTAGCTCTCCTTTTTGGTTACACCTTTACGCGTGGAGTTTTAGGTCAACGAGAGGCGCATGTGCTTGTGCCACTCTCACTCCTTATCGGGCTAATTGCCCACAACTTTTTTGTTAATCTGTTTTCGTACTTTATGCCGATTAAAACAAGTGTTTGGTTGGTGCTTGGGCTCATGTTGCTTGCCCCAATATTGTTATTGTCAAAACGCATAAAGTGGTCTGTTGTTACAGAGTCCAAGTTTGAACCGCGAAGGCTTAAAATACTTTTTAGTTTTGCCATTGTCATTTCAATTTTATCTGGTTTGGTAGCCATTAAGTCGCTTGGACACGACGACTTTTTCATGGGTCATATGCCTCTAGCTTCCACTATCACAGATGGCAATTTCCCCGTTATGGACCCGAGCTCGCCGGACAGGGCGTTATCATATCACTATGCGGCCGACCTTGAATCGGCCAACATTAATTTAATCACTGGCCTGCCGATTTGGTTAGCATATGATTTACAGATTTTCCTTTTCACTGGCCCATTCTTCCTTTTGCTTTTTGCCCTTCTTTACGAAATAACCAGGGCCTTTGGAGTCTCCCTTGCCGGAGCGGCACTTTTCTTTTACGGCCACGGCCTGCAATGGCTTTATTTTTTCACCAAGGGTTTGCCAGCACTCTGGCGCCGCTTTATTCTCCATGAACAGATACCAGCATTCTGGAAGTGGGTCGCGGATATCGCCTTTCCCAAACTCAACAGCAGTTATATTTTTGTGATGAACAATCACTCGGTTGCTATCGGAGTCCCCGCCCTTGCATTAGGTATCTATCTCCTCGTGCTTGCTTTTCGGACAAGCGAACAAGGTCGGTCTTGGACCACGGTACTAGCCGGCGGGCTTTTATTTGGCTACAGCGCGCTTGCCATTGAAACTTACTTTTCCATTGTTACAATAGCCCTTTTAATATTTTGTATTTGGCAGTTTTTTAGAGATGGTAGGCAGGCCCTATTTACACTGACATTTCTTGTTATCGCGTTGCTCGTTGCGTATTTTCAAGGCGGGATTTTTTCACATGTGTTGNCGGACCCAAGTCGCGACGCGCTAGTGCCAGTATCTAGTTTCCAAGAATTTCGCACACTTGACCTAGCNCCGAACCCAGACAAGATAGACAATTCTGCAANCTACGTTTATCTCTTGTCGCCTGAATTTTTTATTCAATTCGGTTTNCCNCTCATTCTCATTTTGCCTGCCCTTTGGTACTTTTTACGTAAACATAGCCCGCTTGTATTTTTCGTTATAGCTGGACTGGGCGCTTTCGCCGTGCCACTTCTCTTCCGTTACCCAGTTAGGCCATGGGAAATATCACGTTTTTTTGCTTTGGCCATTCCCATCTTCTCATTAGCAGTTGGCGTCTGGCTTATGTACCGATATGATGAAACCCTCGTCAGAAAGATNAAAATAATTTTTGCTACCCTCGTCGTTCTNGTGGGGGCAAGCGGACTCCTGTCGCAAACTATTTTTGCCGTTTCAAGCCTTGATACTTTTGGTCNAGTCAGACCTCTAATCAAGCGTCCGCCCGAACCTTCCGCCCAAGACGCGCTGGCCATTGCTTGGATTCGCGAACATACCACGATATCCGACCGCTTCTTCCCCTACTCCGAAGAGTTTGTGCGCTTTACCGGACGCTTTACCCCCGGCTACTATCCGTATTTTTCCTTCAGTCAGCATGAGAGTGAACAGAAGGCCTATGCCGATATGGTGGAGCGTTGTTCACCTGAAGCCTTCAAGTTTTTCAAAATAAATTACATCTACATGTTCGACAATTTCCCAATCAAAAATCCCCAAACCTGCCTCCGTTCGCTTGACGCAAAGCTGGTCTATGGCAGCAGATTTTCTATCCCCGTTATTTACAAAATACCACATAGTTGGTAGTCTTCATTGGGTTCGGTCTCATGTAGATTAAAAGACAATGAAAGGAGGGCGAAATGAATACGACTCGTAAAGACGAGCTAGTTTGCCTGATTATCCCGCCATCAACTTTCTTGCTCGACGAGCGCGTTTTCATGTCGCTCGGGGTGTTGAAGGTGGCGGCCGTACTTGAAGCCGCTACTGTTCCCGTAGAGGTTCTCGACCTCTCTGGTGTCTCTAACTATCTCGATGCTGTCACGTATCACGTGCGTGTGACGAGAGCAACATGCTTTGGTCTCACGGCTACCACTCCACAATTGCCTGCCGCCCGGGCGATTGCGCAAGTAATCCGGCAAAAGCGTCCCGACGCTAGACTCGTGCTTGGCGGTCCCCATGTGACTCTAGTTTCGGCTGCGTGTAAACGTGAGAAAAAACTAGGACTACATGCTCGGGCTCATCGGGCTATGGGTCGCTTGGAGGACCTTTTCGACGTGCTAGTTGCCGGGGATGGAGAAGAGGCAATTTTCTATGCTCTCGCTATCAACCCACCGAAGCTACTAGATGCCGATGACCCAAACGGGCCGCTGTGGGTACCCGAAGCACGACTCTCTTCACTACCTTTCCCGGCGCGTCACCTCGTTGATGTGGAGAGTTATCATTACGGGGTTGAGGGTTTCCCAGCCTTATCACTCATTGCGCAGTTGGGTTGTCCGTTTGAATGCGGTTTCTGTGGAGGACGATTCTCGCCAATGCTCCGCAGAATTCGGACCAGACTCCCAGAACACATCGTCGCAGAAATGCGACAAATGTTTCAGCATTACGGTCGTCCAGGTTTTATGCTCTACGATGACGAACTCAACGTTTCGAAGGATATGGTGCAACTTATGCACCTTATTCACGAGGCTCAAGATGAACTTGGNGTTGAATGGCGCTTGCGCGGTTTTGTGAAGGCGGAGCTTTTTACTCTTGAGCAAGCANNGTCTATGTACACCGCNGGCTTTCGCTGGGTCTTGGTGGGCTTTGAAAGCGGTTCACCAAAGATACTCAAGAACATCAACAAGAAGTCGACGCGGGAAGATAATACCCGAGCTATCCAAATTGCCCATAGTGTAGGGTTGAAGGTCAAGGCGCTCATGTCACTAGGCCACCCGGGCGAGAGCAAGGAAACAGTCCAAGAGACCCTAGACTGGATTCTCGCTGTTCGTCCCGATGACCTGGATGTAACGGTTATAACATGTTATCCGGGTACGCCGTACTACGACGAGGCTACCCCTGTGAATAACGGCCGCTTATGGGTCTATACCTACAGACGTACCGGCGACCGACTCTACCAAGACGACCCGGACTTCGACCTTGTGGCAGAGTATTACAAAGGCCAGCCGGGCAAGTACAACGTATTTGTTTTTACCGACTTTCTCTCGCGGGAGGAATTGGCGGCTGAACGGGATGGACTTGAAAATAAAGTTAGGCAAGTCCTGAATATCCCGTTCAATGCCGGAGCCCCTGGTGTAGACTACGAACACTCCATGGGCCAAACCGGGTTGCCACCTAGCATTCTTCGGTCCTCATCCTCATGACCCCTCTCTTACAGGAGGGGTCAATCATTACCGGGGTTACTGGCAAAATGTAATTTATTTTAGTAAAATAAGCCGTATGCCTGAACTAAGCCTTGTTATTGCAGCGTATAATGAAGAATACAGGTTGCCACCGACGGTTGATAAGACAATTTCATATTTATATGGCCACAAGATTTCATTCGAGATCTTAATTGTTAATGATGGCAGTAAGGACAATACAGAAACGGTTGTTAAAAAACTTACATCTAAATATCCCGAGATAAGAATATTGTCACATTATCCAAACAAAGGCAGGGGGGCGAGTATTCGCGAGGGGATATTGAATGCCAGGGGTAAGTTTGTACTTGAATCTGATGCTGACGGCAGTGTTCANCNTGAAGCNATAAAGAGATTTTTGCTTATCATGCGTGAGCGTGATGATGTTGATTTAATCATCGGGAGTCGCGAAATGAAGGATTCAGTTATAACAGAACCCCAGCCGTTCCTCCGGGTATTCCTTGGTTATGGTTTTATTTATCTAACAAAGTTGATATTTTGGGCTTGGCACATACATGATTTTACACTTGGATTTAAGATGTTTCGCCTTGAAACAGCCCAAGACATTTTTAAATATCAATTTGATGACCATTATGTAGCCGAGGCTGAAATTATATTTGTAGCGCGCAAAAGAAAATGGAGATTGCTTGAATTGCCCGTAACATGGTCAGACAATAGAGATTCGCGAGTGCGACCATTCCGAGACTCAATACGTTCATTTAGGGGTCTTGCGACGTTGCTCCTGCGAAGTTTAAAGGGGCAATATGGAACAAGGTACACTTAAAAAATTTTGGTGGGTGGGGGTGATTGCTATGTTGGCGGGTGTTTTGCATATAGCGCCATATATTTATTTTGAACGTTCACTTGGGTTGGAATATAAAGATGTGCATATGACCGGCGCTTACGATGAGGATTTTTATTTAGCCCTAGTTAATCAAGCACGCGTAGGCAAAAGCGCTTTTGCTAATCCCTACACATATGAAAATCGCGACCAAGGCATTAACTTTCGCTATCAAATTTTAGAGACACTAATTGGAAAGATTGCTCACGGCCTTAGGCTTAGTATGGATGCAGTCGCTTTGGCGGTCAAGTTCTTTTCTTCAGCAATTCTTTTCATAATTCTTTTTGTGTTTGGTCGAAGCTTGACAAAAAGCGCCACCGGGGGAGTGCTTGNGGCCGTTTTTGTGGAATTCGGAAATGAACTTGCCCGCTTGGAACTTGGGCCAGCGCTAAGCACCATTTTTCACTGGCAGAGCAGTTTTAACAGTTTTCTTTTTTACGACCGACCTGTCTATCCGTCAATTACGGCCATCTTTTTTTTCTTGGCTCTATTCATGAGCTGGCGTCTTTTGGAAAATAACAAACACCTCTTGGCTCTTTGGTTGGGTGTTTTCATCGGCCTTATAAGCTACCTCTATTTCTATTACTGGGCTTTTCTTATAATTCTTATATCCGCTCTACTTGTCATAGCTCTTATCCGCAAAGATTATTCTCTGGCAAAAAACTATATGTTAACAATTGGCATCGCNGTCNTTGCTTCTGGTCCCTTCCTTCTCAANATATATGGCACACTCGGGCAGGCGGGCGCTGATACCGCCAACATTGCTAAAAACTTCATTTTCACACATCGTTTTATTATTGAAAAAGTTTTGCTCCTGCCTATGGCCATTCTTGGCGCCATATTTGTTTGGTTTAAGCACAAAAGCAGAACTTTTCCCCGTCAATTTATTTTTCTCGGGGCAGTTTTAATTACTGGGTTGCTAGCCAGTAATCAGCAAGTAATTACCGGCATGGAGGTTCAACAGCATCACTTCCACTTTATGACAAATATTCCCATCCTCTTGTTGTTTAGCGGAGTGTTCCTGTGGTATTTACTCAATCTGCTTAATAGGGATATTCCAATGTATCGCTATGTTAAAGTTATGACAATTTCATTCGTCATAGTTGCAGTTATTGCCCATGCTGTCGGCGTGCAGGCTTCATCCTATCGTTATTGGGACGATGAGTTTGTTGATAGACAACGCTGGGCCGGCGCGTTCTCGTGGTTGAATGAGCACACAGACAAAAATGATGTGGTCCTGGCTAATTTTGAAGTTTCCGAGTCAGTGCCCGTCTATACCCACAATTATGTTTATGGAGCCTTGCATGCCATGTCTTACCCGGTGCCTATCGAGCGTCTCGCCCATAATTATTTTACAGAAATTTATCTTGCCGGTGTTCGTGCGGATAATGCCCGCGAGTTTATGGACGTCAACCGCGACAAGATGGGCCAATATATATTTGAGGGCCAATATTGGCGAGCCACCTGCGGCTCATTTGGCTGTTTCCCCGATAGCTGGTTTGAAAAACTTGTTTCTGATTATCAAACCTTTGTCTCAAAGCCGTTTGAGGAGCAGCTTAAAAAGTATCGCCTTGACTATGTTATTTGGGATACAAGACGCGACCCAGTGTGGCAGTTGGATAAATATAAATTACCCAAACAAGTTTTTTTACAGGATGACGTCGTAATATACAATCTCAAGCCATGAACGAAATGAGCGAAAGGAAAGTATATGGGATTGCCGTTGGTTTCAGAATTCTATTGTTCTGCCTTATTTTACTTACGGTGGGGAGTTACACCATCACAAACTTTGGTGACGCGCCAGACTATTATGGTATGGCAGGCTATCTTATAAAGCACCATTCCCTCACTACTTTGTATTACCCTCTGCTTGAAAGCGCCCGCCCGCCCGGATACTCTGTTTTTTTGCTCCCGTTCCTTTCTTTAAATTTACCAATTTGGTTGGCGTCTCTTGTCCAGATTGTTTTTGTGTCGTTTATCCCCATAATCGCGATGCGTATAGCATGGTTACTTGGTTTAAACGAAAAAGTACGAAAGTACACTGGCTTAACTCTAGCTCTGGAGCCATTAGGCGCTTTTTACAGCATAATTTTTCTGTCAGACACCTTTGCCGCGCTTATTTTTATAATTGGCGTGTATTTACTGCTAAAGTTTTGGCAAAATCGCGATATCAAACTACTCGCTTTTTCTGCCCTTGCTTTCGGTCTGCTCAATTACATCCGGCCAATCGGGATGTTTTTATACATCCTCATTCCGACATGTTTGTTGGTGGCCGGGGCAATGTGGGACCGCCTTAATCTTAAAAAATATCTGATTTACGGACTCATTTTTGCCGGTTTGTTCAATTTGGTTTTACTGCCTTGGCGCTTGCGAAACATGAAAGAGTTCGGAGTTTTCGGTTTTGTTTCCGGCATTGAGCGCCAACTTTATGACATTACAGCCGCCGGTGTCCGTTCTTCGGCCGAGAGCATGCCCTACCCGGTTATGCAATTACAAATGCGCGATGAGGTTAGACCTCTCTTGCGCGAACCGCGCGACATGGCCAGTTTCTACAATCACGGTGTGCTTATAAGTCCGGCACTTGAAATTATTAAGATGTATCCTTTGCACTACGTTAAAAATTATATTCGCGGTCTTGCCACTTTTTTTGGCTCTGGCAACTACCAATATCCGTTATTTATCTATAACATTATTGATTCTCACTTTGCCTACCTATTCATCTCAGTATTTAGCCGTTTGCTCTGGACACTAATTTTTGGCCTCTCGCTTTTAGGCGCCTACAAGGCTTGGCGGCAAGTTCCAAGTGCCCGTGTTGCTGTCTTGCTGTATACTTTCTTCATTCTGTACTCCATGGCCCTTGTAGCCAACATGACGGTTGGGGTTGAAGCGAGGCATAGATTATTTTTGCATCCCTTTTATTTTATCTTTGCCACTTATGTATATGTTATATTCTTGGAATGGCGCAAAAAATCCCAAACAAAAAAATTATCGTAGTCCTGCCGGCCTATCATGCGGTCAAGACGCTTTCGCGCACCATTAGTGCCATTCCCCGGGATTGGGTGGATGATATTGTGCTTGTGGACGACGCTTCGGGAGACGGTACGGCTGAACTTTCCCGTTCTTTGGGTATCAAAACTTTTGTTCATCAGGCCAACAGAGGTTATGGAGGGAATCAAAAAACCTGTTACGCCGAGGCCCTGCGTTTGGGAGCCGACATTATTGTGATGGTGCACCCAGACTTTCAGTACGACCCTTACTACATTCCAGACCTTATCCGACCGATTGCCGAAAATAGAGCCGACGCCGTGTTCGGCTCGCGCATGATGATTCCGGGCGGGGCGCGCCGGGGCGGTATGCCGCTTTGGAAGTACCTCGCGAACATTAGCCTTTCTAAACTTGGTAATTTGGTACTTGGGTTGCATTTGAGCGAGTATCATTCTGGTTTTAGGGCCTATGCTCGCCATGTTCTTGAGGAAACACCTATTGAACTTAATTCCAATAACTTCGTTTTTGATACCGAAATTATAGCTCAACTGAAGGTGTTTAACTTTAGGATTTTGGAAATGCCAATTGCCACCCGCTATTTCCCCGAAGCCTCTATGATTGGTTTCTGGAAAAGTTGCCAATATGGATTGTCATTCATGTTGGTATTAGCTTCTTACTTCGCACACTTTTGGAGACTTAAGCGCGACCTGCGTCTGCTCCCCTCAAGTAAAACTCATGAGTAGTTTTCAGACCGTTTTTGAATAAAATTCGGGGCTTCCAGCCAAGTTCGCGTTTGATTTTGGAGCAATTCAAGGCGTAACGGAAGTCATGACCAAGGCGGTCAGGGACGTATTTTATGAAAGACGTATTTCGGTCGGTTAAGGAGAGTAATTTTTTGGTTAAAGCAAGATTGGTAAGTTCCGTGCTCCCGCCGATATTATATACTTCGCCTGATTTGCCATGCCGATACACAAGGTCTATCGCCCGGGCGTGGTCATCAACATATAGCCATTCACGCCTCTGTAAGCCCTTGCCATAGAGGGGCACTTTTATGCCTTTTAATAAGTTAGTAATGAAAAGTGGTAAGAGTTTTGTCTTGTCCTGATTTGGGCCATAAGTGTTTGAGGCTCGGGTGATGACCACAGGAAGTCTATAGGTTTTGTAATAAGAACGAGCCAACATTTCTGCCGCCGCCTTGGATGCGCTGTAGGGGTTGTTTGGCGCAAGGGGACTTCTCTCGCTAAAACGCCCAGGCCCGCTCTCGAGAGCTCCATAGACTTCGTCTGTTGAGACTTGCAAAAAACGTCGTAAGCCGTACTTAAGAGAGAGGACCAACAAGTTGTGGGTGCCGGTTACGTTTGTGTCAATGAAGAGTTGGGGATTTTGGATTGAAACATCAACATGGGTTTCGGCCGCGAAGTGGATTAGTCCGGAAGGTCTGTATTTTACAAAAAGTTTTTGGAGCTTTTTGTAATTCCTGACATCAACCTTTTCCCATGCGTAGTTTAGACAGCTAGAGACTTTGATGTTTGATACACTACCAACTTTGGTCAGGCAGTCTATGTTCACGTAACGAACCCCAAGGTTCTTGGGAACAAAGATGTTTAAATAGTTACTGCCGATGAAGCCAAGTCCACCGGTCACAAAAAGAGTCTCTTTAAATTTAGATTTAGGCATTGAGTTTTTTGCGAATATGAGCGGCCGCTTCATGGAGACGGTCAAAGGTGCCTACATCAAACCATTCGCCCGTAATCTTGACGGCCCGAAGCTTACCCTCGGGAATATAGGTGTTCAAGAGGTCGGTAATCTCGTACTCGCCTCGGGCTGAAGGCTTAAGCTTGTCAATGCGAGCAAAGACACTTGGGTCAAAGGCGTAGGTCCCGATGGCCGCGTAGTTAGAGGGCGGGTCTTTAGGCTTTTCAATCAACTCCAATACTTGTTCGCCCCTCATACGGGGCACACCGAAATCTTGNGGGTTTAGCACNTTTTTTATAAATATCAGAGCACCTTCCCGGAAACTTTGGAAGTGCGTTACTAAATCTTCATCAATAATGTTATCGCCGAAAATAAGCGCAGTGCTATCGGCGCCCACAAAATCGCGCGCTACCCCAAGGGCCGC
>C687J35174_10013185_pt1 | contig 10042 bp, 11 predicted proteins | sample RifCSPhighO2_01_FD_35174 | JGI IMG/M metagenome (IMG submission 35174)
CCTCGTGGGGCGGCAGACCGAGTGCCACGTAGGCGACGGTCGTGGAAGCGGTAGCGTCGCCCGCCCCCGTGCGGTTCTTGGGAGGAGCGGGGTCGGGGTACATTGGAATGTGCCATGCGCCGCTGTCGTCCAGAATGTTGGAGCCGTTCGGACCGTCCGTCACAACGACAATTTTGGGCCCGAGCGCGCGGATCCCCTCCATGAGTTTTTTCACGTCGCTCTCCTTTGATTTCAATATCAACTGGGCTTCTTCTTTGTTGCAGAAGAAAAACTCTGTCACGGCGTACACGTCTTTGAGTTCCTCAGCTCCCAATTTTATCTGGAATGTNCCGGGCTGGAATGCGAGTTTGGTTTCGGGATGGGCGCGGACATATGCGGCGACTTCGTGGTGGAACTCCCGCGCGGTCTCCGAGATGGACGAAAAATAAAGATAGCGCGGCGCCTCAAGGGTGGCGGGCAGATGGTACGTATAGTTTTCGTGCTTGATGAGTATCGTGCGTTCGGGACCGAACATAAGCACGTAGTGATAGTTCGTCTTCTTGTCCTTCTCAACGGTCACGTACTCGTCTGCGACTCCCTGCGAGCGCAGGGTATCAAGGCAGTGCCGGCCGTTTTCGTCGTCGCCCATCCAACTCACGAATGCCGAAGAGAGTCCGATGCGGTGCGCGGACACCGCGGCGTTGGCGGCGTTGCCCACGGCACGGACTTCCGTTACTTCTTCGTAGGGCACCTTGTCGCCGAAGCGCACACAGAGCTCCCGCACGCCGTGGTCCATCAGTTCTTCCGCATCTTTGAGCCTGATAAACGCGTCGGTCGTGATATCGCCGACCGCGACGAAATCGTATTTCATGTGGGTAGTTTAGCACATCGCGGGGGCGCGTAAGTTGCATGAGCACGAAAAATCGGTATACTGCCCGCCATGTTAGTGCTTGAAGTCAAAAAGCGCGGAGAAGAGTCCGCAGATACGCTCAGAAAAGAGGGCGCTGTGCCGGCTGTTTTCTACGGTCCGAAAGAATCGGCGACCGCAATCGCGGTTGATGCGCGCCGGCTTGCGCACGTCTGGAAAGAAGCGGGGGAGACCACAATCGTTACTTTGAAAGGCGTCGGCGAGGACAAAGACACGCTTATTCACGACGCGCAATTCCATCCGGTGACCGGTACGCTCCTGCACGCTGATTTTTATGTTCTCGAAAAGGGTAAGAAGATAACGATTAAAGTGCCGCTTGAGTGGTCGGGTGTCGCGCCCGCCGAAAAGGCCGGACACATCGTCGTGAAAGCGTTGCACGAGGTGGAGATAGAAGTCGCGCCCGCGGAGTTGCCGCACCACCTTACCGTGGACCTCGCGAAGCTCGCCAATGTCGGCGACCACATTACCGCGTCAGAAATACCTCTGCCGCCGAGCGCCTCGCTCACCGGCAACAGTGACGAGATTGTCGCGTCGGTAACAGAGTTCAAGGAAGAGGCAGCTGAGATAACGCCCGCACCCGAGACCGTCATCCTCACCGCAAAGCCCGAGGGAGAAGCTCCCGCGGAAGGTGCCGCACCTGAGAAAGAAGAGAAGAAGGAGAAAAAGGCGGAGAAATAGATTTGCTATACTGAGCAGATGCTGTCGCGCTCAATGTGTGCAATTTTTGTGGTGGTGCTCGTTTGCGCGGGCTTTTTGTCCGTCCCCGCGGGTGTACGCGCCGCGACCAACGAAGTCCAGCGCGCCGCACTGCAGGCACAGCTCGACCAGATTGAAAAAGACATCGCGGGAAATCAGGGGACGCTGAGCGTCCTCCAAAAACAACGCACGACGCTTGAGCGCGACATATCGATATTGGACAATAAGATAAAGACGGCGCAACTCCAGATAAAAAAGACGGACGTCGCACTTACGCAGATAAAGACGAACATTTCGGAAAAACAAACCGCGATCTCGGCGGTGGATGCGAAGGTTGCGCGGGGCGAGGAAGCACTGGCGCAGTTGTTGCGCCGCACGCGCGAGATAGACGATCTTTCACTCGCACAGCTCGCGCTCGGCGAGAACATGAGCGATTATTTTCAGGATATTGACGATTTTCAGACCATCCAGCGTGCGCTTGGCGACGCATTCACACAACTTGCGTCGCTACGGGATGATTTGTCGGGTAAGAAAGCCGAGCTCGAAGACAAGCAGGATGAGGCGCAGAAGGTGCGGCAAGTCCAGGTCTTGGCGAAGCAGGCGGTGCAAAACGACGAGAAGCAAAAACAAACCATACTCGCGACCACGAAGGGGCAGGAGAGGACCTACCAGCAGATCATAGCGGACAAGCAAAAACAGGCGGCCGCGATACGAACAGCGCTCTTCGGCCTGCGCGACACGGGTGCGATTCCCTTTGGCACGGCGTACGACTATGCGAAAGAGGCGAGCCGCGGCACCGGAGTCCGTCCCGCGCTCATACTCGCGATTCTCACACAGGAATCCAATCTTGGTGTAAACGTCGGTTCGTGCTACGTCACCGATATTCTCACGGGCGCGGGTGTCGGAAAAAATACGGGAAAGGTGTTCAGTAACGTCATGAAAGCGCCGCGCGATACCCAACCCTTCCGGACGGTGACCGAAGCGCTCGGGCGCGATTGGTCCACCACGCCGGTCTCTTGCCCGCAGGGAAGCGGATACGGGGGAGCGATGGGCCCCGCGCAGTTCATCGCGTCTACGTGGATGTTGTACAAGGACCGCTTGAGCCGGCTCACGGGAGAAAGCGTCCCCGACCCGTGGAACGGACGCACGGCTATTTATGCGACCGCGCTTCTCATGGAAGACAACGGTGCGGATGCGGGCACGCGCACGGCGGAGCGGACGGCGGCCCTCAAATATTTCGCTGGGGGTAACTGGAACAAGCGCAGCTACGCGTTCTACGGCGACAGTGTGATGAATATCGTGGACAAGATACAGGCGGAGATTGATATTTTGGGCGGTTGAAAAATAAACATCCGCGGCACCATGGGGGGCCGCGGATGTTGGTCTCGGTCTGCCGGTTTTTACACTACCGCGAAGAAACCGACAATAAGACCGAGGATGGCGGTGACAACGGACGCTGGTCTGCTTCCGGTAAAGAGAGCACCAACCAAGCCGAAAACGATACCGGTGATGATTGCCACCCACACAGCCTTGCTGAGGTTGACGGGCTGGGCGGCGGCAAAAGCCGGCGAACTCGTTACCAGTACGGCCGCAGCGACCGCAGAAAGAACGTATTTTTTCATCGTCGTCTCTCCATATCGTTGCCTGCTGCAACGTAGCGAAAGAGTGTCATAACCGGAAAACTTGTCAATTCGCCCCGGATTCTATATAGTATGCCGACACTCCTTCTTCCGCCGGCCGGCGGACGATGGGCGGTCAACACATGAAAAAAGATATTCATCCAAAAGAATACCGGCAGGTCATTTTTGACGACGTCACGTCGGGCAAGCGCTTCATGATCGGCTCTACGGTAGAAACCACAAAGAAAGACAAGTGGGAGGACGGCAAAGAGTATCCCGTCTATCAGGTGGAGATATCAAGCGCATCGCACCCTTTTTATACGGGCACTGCCAAGACCATTGACACGGCCGGACGTGTGGACAAGTTCAAGAAACGCAGTGCGGCGGCCAAGCCGAAAGCGGCGAAGACAACGAAGAAGTAACCAATACTCGAGATACAATAACCAAGCGGGCTGTTTGGTTATTGTTTCTTGTATCTTGCACTATGACGGAAGGACAACAGCTTAATCCTCTCGATTACGCGAACGACCATCGCGTCGCGTATCTTATTACCGAATGGAAACGCCTTTCGCAGGCGGAGAAGGACGCGCAGGAGCTCGTCGAGGTGGATCCCGCGATGAAAGAGCTTGCCGAAAAAGAATTGCAGGATATTGAAAATCAGAAGGATGCGCTCATGAAGCAGATAGAAACGATCGTCGGCGGCGACAACGAGCGCGAATGGCCGAACGAAGTCGTCGTTGAAGTCCGAGCGGGCGTGGGCGGCGACGAGGCCGCGCTTTTTGCCGAGGAACTCGCGGCGATGTATCTCAAATATGCCGAGACGCAGGGTTGGAGTTCGAAAGCACTCGACGAGTCACGGAGCGACTTGGGAGGGTACAAAGAAGCACAGTTCGAGATCAAAGGAGAGGATTGCTACCGCAAACTCCGTTTTGAGACCGGCGTGCACCGCGTACAGCGAGTACCCGCCACGGAGAAGCAGGGCCGCATCCACACCTCCACAGCGTCGGTCGCCATTCTCCCCATATACAAACGCTCATTGATACAGATAAATCCGGGCGACCTCGAGATGGAGTTTTCGCGCTCGGGCGGTGCCGGCGGTCAGAACGTCAACAAGGTTGAGACCGCGGTACGCATCATCCACAAGCCGACGGGTATCGACGTGCGCTGTACATCGGAGCGCAGTCAACAGCAAAACCGCGAGAAAGCGATGACGTTACTCATCTCGAAGCTCCAGCAATTGAAGAATGAAGAGGAGGACCGGAGCCGCGCCGCAGACCGCAAGTCGCAGGTCGGCACGGGCGACCGCTCGGAAAAGATACGCACCTACAACTTCCCGCAGGATAGAGTGACCGACCACCGCATCAAAGAATCGTGGTCAAATATCCCGAAAATAATGGCGGGCGGCATCGGCCCCATATTGGATGCTCTTGAGTCGGCGGACGCGGGAAAGGTTGCGGATGAGAGCTGATTTTGCTAGTATCTCCCTCACATGATTACAACCGATATTGAGACACTCTTCGGCGCAGGCACGCATTTCGGCTACGTCCGTGCGCGCCGCCACCCGACCGCGGCGGCTTTCATCTTTACTACCAAAGACCGCACTGACATATTTGACCTCGAAAAGACCGAGAAGCGGCTTGATGCGGCGCGCACATTTGTATCTTCGCTCGCGGCGAACGGCAAGCAGGTCCTCTTCGTCGGCGGCAAGCACGAAGCGCTCGGCATTGTGAAGGATGTGGCGGATCGCGTCGGCGCCCCGTACGTGGCGGGCCGTTGGATTGGAGGCACGCTCACGAATTTCAAGAATATCCGCAAGCGCATCGAACGCCTTCTCAAACTCACGAGCGAGCGCGAAAGCGGCGAGCTCGACAAGTACACGAAGCGCGAGCGGTTGCTCATCGACCGCGAGATTCAGGAGCTTCTCGGCCGTTTCGGCGGATTGGTGAAAATGACGGAACTTCCGGCGGCGCTTTTTATTGTTGACACGCGCCACGAGAACACCGCCGTGCAGGAGGCAAATCAGCTCGGTATTCCGGTCATCGGACTTGCGAGTTCCGACTGCGATTTCTCGCTCGTACAATATCCGATTCCCGGCAACGACACGTCCGTCCGTTCCATCACACTGGTCTCGGACACCATCGCGGAGGCGTACGCGGAAGGTAAACGCACTCCCGCCGCACCGGTACCCGCAACCGCCGCATAACACCATGGCAGTCGATGAGGCCCTCAAGAAGCTCCGTGACGAAACAGGCGTTTCGATAATGCAGTGCAAGAAAGCGCTTGATGAAGCGGGCGGCGACATCGAAAAGGCGAAAGTCATTCTGCGCAAACAAAGTTCGGCGATAGCATCCAAAAAGTCCGACCGCACGCTTGGTGCCGGCGTCGCTTCCGCCTATACGCACGCGGGCAGCACGGTCGTCGGGGCCGTCGTGCTCGCGTGTGAGACCGACTTCGTGTCCAAAAATGAAGAGTTTTCCAAACTCGCTTACGCTATCGCGATGCATGTGGCGGCTATGAATCCGCAGTTCATCTCACGCAGCGACGTGAAGGAAGAAGATCTGAAAGCGGCGCGCGAAGTGTTTGCCACTGAAGCAGCAAAGGTCCCGGAAGCCGCGCGGGCGAAAGCCATCGAGGGCAAAGTGGACAGCTATCTGCGCGAGCGCGTGCTTCTGGAGCAGTCGTTTGTGAAGGACCCCGCGATTACCATACGCGAGCTTATCGACTCCGCGGTGCAGAAATTCGGCGAGAAGATAGAATTGGTACGTTTTGAGCGCCTCTCTGTAAAATAAATTTGTATGTTTGCGGCGATTATTTTCTTTATTTCGCTTGCCTGCATTGCGGGGCTTTTTGTCCTCAAGCACGCGGAGATGCGCACCGGGCGCACACTTATGCCGCAGGTGCGGGGCACACTGGACGTGCGCGCGGGGCAGTTGAAGGAGCTCTTGGTCGCGGCGCGTATTGATCTTGCGAAAGTACCGCCGCAAGCGGTGCGCATCACACGCATTCTGATCCACGAGGCGGCGCTTGAGTTGGCCGCTTTTGCGCGCGCAGCGGAGCGGCAGGCGTACCGTCTGGCGGACCTCGTTTCGCACAAGCACCATTTCGAACGGCGTGAGACCCGATCCGAGTTCCTGAAGAAGGTTGCCGAGCACAAAAATGGAGGGAGTGAGAGCGAGAGCGGTGGTGCCGGCCCCGAACTCAACGAGCGTAGCGAATAGTCCGGACGTCACCACTACTGTATATTGCACACGTATCGTTGTTAGCTGCGCGATGTTCTCTCCGGCACCACTGCTCTCGCTCTTGATGAGGGAGTGTAAAAAATGCACAATGCACATACGCCGCCTTAATCGCTACGCTCATAAGTCGGCGTCGTTCGGAGAAAATGAGAATATCTGATACTCTCATTTTGCTCCTCTCTCGCCGCCTTAGCTCAGTTGGTAGAGCAACGCTTTTGTAAAGCGAAGGTCCCCAGTTCGAGTCTGGGAGGCGGCTCCGATTATTTCTCCGGCGTCGTGGTGGCTGTTTTTTGGAGTGTCGAGAGTTGCGGCAGGACTTTCTTGATGTCATCCACGCTCTGGAAGCCGTAATAGACATTGCTGTTGATATACAGTGCGGGAAGCGTGTTTTTTATGTCGGCGATGGAGATGAGCGTTTGCAGAGCGGAGACATCAAGGTCGTAGTCGAACGAGTAGATGCGCAGTTGCGGATAAGTTTCGGAAAGAGAGGTGAGGACATAGCCCTGTTTTTCGCAGTCGGTACAGTTGCCCGTATTGGAATAAAAATACAGGATGAAGACCGGTTTCAGATTGCACTTCGTCGCTATTTGCTTCATGAGCAGATAATCTTTTATCTCGAGCAGGGAATAGAGACGCTTGAGACGCACCACCTCGTCCTGGTTGCGCGCACCTTGCGCTTCCATGTACGAGAGTTGGCTTCCGAGCGAAGTGAGTACCGACGGGAGCGTGGTATTCTCCGCCACGTCTTTGCACGAGTGTTCCTGCAAAAGGTCGAATTGCGTTTCGAGCGAAAGAATATCGGTGGAAATAGTATCTTGCGTCGCGCGGATGTCGTTGATGCGCCGGCTGTTGAAATAATTAGAGGCGAAAAGAGCCGTCGCGAAAATTACCGCGGTGATGACGAAGGCAACCGCATAGTTGCTCCACCGTGCACCGCGCGTGTTGGCTACAGGACCCTCCATATTAGCGCCAGCGGACGCCCGTCCTGAACGTGGCGCGCACAAGCGCCGCGCACAGCCAGATAGGCGCAATGAAGCTGTAAAGCAGGAGGAAAACAGGCGTACTTGCGGGCGGGACGCGTCGCCCTGTGCCGATGAAGGTGCCCGCGGAAATGAGGACCAGTATCAATGCGAGTCCCATCAGGGTGAGTAACCAGAACACGCTGGTGTTGAGATAAAACGCATCAAACGAAGGATGCGCGATGCCGCCCGTTACCTGCACGCGGACGATTTCGTGTATGAGCGATTGGCCGGCGTACCACGCGGTGCGGACGAAGAAGTAGATACCCGTCGCGATGGAAAGAAGCGCGGTGGGGAGCATGATAATGCCGAGATTGCCGTACGCGCGATTACCGACCATAAACCGGTAGTCAACGGCGTTACGCAGCCAGCCGTACGTCCATCGCACGCGCTGATGGTACAGTCCGCCCAGTGTGCGCGGTGTCGTGGTGTGCACGACGGCCCGGGGGACATTGGCGATGAGATGACCCGCAGCCTGGATGCGCAGCGCCATCTCCATGTCCTCGGTCGAGTGTCCATGACGCCAGCCGCCGAGCTCCCGCACGACGGAAGTGCGGAAGAAAGAAAAAGGTCCCGGTGTGATAAAAATGGAGCCGAGTAGCGCGGACGTAAAACGGATGAAAATGCTCAGGTGGTATTCCACGTTTTGCATGTGTTGCAGAAGGGTGTGCGGCTCACGTACGTGGATGCCGGGCGTCGCCGCCGCGATGCGCGCGTGTGCGAATACGGGGACGATTTCCAGTAGCGCATTCGCATCAACGACAGAATCCGCATCGAGGCATCCGATGAGTTCCGCCTCCGTGTGCTCAAGGGCGAAATTCATCGCGGTATGTTTGCCGCCGTTAGCTTTGTGAAAAACCCGTATGTTCGTGTGCTCGGAAAAGCTGCGCGCGACTGCGAGCGTGTCGTCGCTGGAACCGTCATCTACCACAATGACCTCCAATTTCCCGCGGGGATACTCAAGCGCGGCGAGCGACGAGAGTGTGGTTTTGATGGACGTTTCTTCGTTGTAGCAGGGGACGACAATAGCGACGGTCGGAAGGTCGGCCACTCCGGAACCCGCGACGATATTTCCGCGGCGGTTGCGTCCGTTCTCAACGAACGACACAAGCAGAAAGACCTCGAAGTAGAGGGAGAGAAAAAGAAGCACGTACATTATCCCTGCACCGATCATGGTGGAGTGTTTATACCATAAAATACAGGCTCTGTCCTCCCGACGGCGGGAGGACAGAGCGGATGACATATTTTCTTTTCGGTACGATATACTGAACCGAATGCAGGCGGAACGAGGTCACATTCATCCCATCTCCTCTCTCATACGGGAAGCAAACCGTATCTTTTTTGATATGGGATTTTCTTTTGAGGAGGGTCCGCTTCTTGAAGACGAATGGCACAACTTCGATGCCCTCAATGTGCCCAAAGACCACCCCGCGCGCGACATGCAGGACACATTCTTTATCAAAGACGAGCAAGGCATGGTCCTGCGAACGCACACTTCTCCGGTGCAGATACGCTACATGGAGTCGCGAATCAAGAAGGGAATCCAGCCGCCGTACCGCGTCATCGTGCCCGGCAAAGTCTTCCGCAACGAAGCCACCGACATGACGCACGAGGCGGAATTCTTCCAGATAGAAGGACTTGCCGTCGGCGAAGATATCACACTCGCGAATCTCAAGGGCACGCTTGAGCGGTTCCTTCGCGAGCTTTTCAAGGGCGCCTCGGTCGAGGTGCGTTTCCGCCCGAGCTTCTTTCCTTTTACCGAGCCGTCGGTCGAGGTGGATATGCGCATCACCGGCGAAAGCGCTCCCGAAAAATTGCGCGACCGCTGGATTGAAATGATGGGCGCGGGCATGGTGCATCCGGATGTGCTCAAGAACGCGGGCGTAGACCCGCAGAAGTACCAAGGCTTCGCTTTCGGCGTGGGGCTCGACCGTCTCGCGCTTTTGCGCTGGGGCATCGACGACATCCGCCTCATGCACTCCGCCGACCTTCGTTTTGTGAACCAATTCTAACCATGAAAATCTCGCGCGACTGGCTACAGACATATTTCGATAAACCGCTCCCCGAGGCGCAGGCAATCGCCGACGCGCTCACGTTCCATGCGTTTGAGATAGAGAGTGTTGAAAACGACATTCTGGATGTGAAGGTGACGCCGAATCGCGGGCATGATTGTTTATCATACCGCGGCATCGCAAAGGAAGTGTCAGCGATTCTGCAGCTTCCGCTCGTACCGTACCCGTACGGATTACAGGATATCGCTCTTGAACCTAAAACTTCCGCACTGAGAGTGACCGTAGAAAATCCGCAACTCTGCCCGCGCTTCACGGCCGCATACATTACGGGTGTCAAAGTAGGAGCCTCGCCCGAATGGTTGTGTACGGCGCTTGAGAGCATCGGGCAGAAAAGCATCAACAACGTCGTGGACGCGACGAATTATGTGATGTTCAACGTCGGCCAGCCGCTCCACGCGTTTGACGCGGCAAAGCTCACCGAGAAAGAGGGGGTACGTGCACTTGATGTGCGCATGGCAAAAAATGAGGAAAAGATGCTTGGGCTCGACGACAA
>C687J35174_10013190_pt1 | contig 10040 bp, 8 predicted proteins | sample RifCSPhighO2_01_FD_35174 | JGI IMG/M metagenome (IMG submission 35174)
TTGAAGTTGACATAGGCGTAGACTTTGTCTTTGTGTACTCTCACAATGCCATTGTCTATTAAAAATTCCTGATTTGTTCTGGGCGTTGGATGGACAACAATCTTTTCTTTTATAAGGGAAATAAAGCTTTCATGTTGGGGTAAAACATCGAAGATTCCCTTATCGTTAATAGAGGTTATTGCAAAAGCAGGACCCTTGTACAAAACTTTGTCTTTATTGCGTACAACAACTACGAAATTAGCGGGATTATTCATATGACATTACGAAACTGCTAAGTCTTTCATGCTTGCGATAAAGCTAAATTTNTCATCCGTTGCAGCGTCGTATTTGCCCTTCAGTAAATTATCCACATCCGCAACAGTTGTTTCGCGGGGCACATAAGNTCCNTTTNTTCCTGTTTGATTTTCTGTAACNAAAAAGTTTTGAGTCATAAAATTGCGAAGCTTTTTTGCTCTTTCATAAGTCAATTTATCGCTTGGCGAGAGCTCCGATTCTCCAACCAAAGATACAATTCTATCTAAAGCAGTTGCCTGTTTTAATAAATTCAGCGCTTTGAGGGCAACTTCATAATGAAACTGTCCTACTGTTTCCGGATTCAAATTTGCAGAGGAAGAAGATAGAAGATCAATTGCAGGCAGCAGTCCTTCCTGATAGATATTTCTTGACAGCACAACCGATGAATCCAAGTAAGGAAAAATTGCCTGCACGCCTTGGTCCAGAATATCGTCGTTGGGAATATAAATTGCTTCAATCGATGTTATCGAATTATCTTTGTTGGAAACCAGTCTTTCATGAAAAGAAGCCATTTCGGAAGTTAATGTTGACTGATAGCCGTCTTCGGATGGAATAGTATTCATTAAAATCGATAGCTCATTACCGGCTTGAGCAAATCTGAAAACATTATCTATGAAAAATAGAACATCTTTTTTCAGACTGTCTCTAAAGTATTCAGCCAAAGTTACAGCTGTAAATCCTGTTAAAAATCTAACAGCAGGATTTTCTCCCATTGTGCCTAAAATAAGAGATACCATTGGCAGAACTTCTTTTGCAGCAAGAGTTTCGTAAAGCTCATGTCCCTCCCTAATTCTTTCTCCGACTCCTGCGAAAACCGAAACTCCTTTTCCCTTGTGAAGAACAACAACATTGTGAATAATTTCAGTCAGCAAAACTGTTTTCCCAACGCCCGCTCCTCCAAAAAGCCCTATTTTCCCGCCCCTAATCATTGGAGACAAAAAGTCAATTGCTTTAATCCCCGTTTCTAGAATTTCCTGATGCTTTACTATTTCGCTGTAATCCAGCCCTTTGTCATAAATAGGCTTCACGCCTTCCTTTTTTATCTCTCCAAGTCCGTCAATCGGTTCGCCGAATATATTCATTGCTCTTCCCAGCACATTTTGACCTATCGGAATCATGATTGGCTTTCCTGTGCTTGTAACTTTGAGACCTCTATGTAATTTGTCGGTTGAATGAAAGCAAAAACTTAAAAAAGAAGATGGGCCGGATGCTAGGGCCACCTGCATTCTAACATTAGGATCATTTTCGAGAACCAAAATGTCATGAATGTTGGGCTGATTCTTTTTGAACTCAACCTCGATGATTTGTCCTTGAATGCCNATTATTTTCCCAAAATTATCCATAGTTCTTGTTTGGCTTCGGAAACAGAAATTTTCTTGTCGACGGTTCTTATTCTTTATTGTTTACNCTTGCGTTATTAATAACTCTTAATAACCTTGGATGCGCAACCTGATCCTTATCGACTTACGAAAATTTGCTTCCTTCGCCCTAATTTTATTTCCAGAGTCTCATGCTTGCGAATTTCTCCAATTGCCTTTTGTTGCTTTCCTGATGCTTGATTCTCGCAGCTGCAAGAATAACTTGTTTCAGTCTGTTTTTGGTATTTTCAGATGCGAAATCCAAGGAAACCATGCGGGCTGCAAATTTAGCAAGTTCGGATTCGAATATGGTCTGCTGGAAAATAGAACCAAAAATTTCTTTTTCAAAAAATTCCATTATTTTTTGCAGCGAAGGCTCAAAAAAATATTTAACAGGCGGATTTTCTCTTTTTTCCCATGGAAGAGGATCTCCTGAGATACTTGTAATAATTGGCGATTGGCTGATAACGGTATTAAATTGCTCATAGAAAACAAGCACTCTTTCGTATTGAATGATGTGCTCAACGATTTTTTTTAATATCTCGCTGTCAATTCTATTGTCCGGACAGTCGAAATAACTGACAGGAGCAGATGTCCTGTCCGCCTTAAACATTTCAAGCCCAAGTTTTCCTATAATTGCAACATCACCGGGTTCTTTTTTGATAGAATTAATAAAAACATCGTAGGTTTTTCGAATGATGTCTCCATAAAGACCTGTGTTTGCGGAAACAAATACATATAGAGTTTTACCGTTCCTTTTTATAAAGGTAAGTTTTGTTGGGTCTTTTAGTTTCTTTTTTTTCATAAGAATGACAATCTGATTATTGTAGGACGACTTTACCTGCTGAAAAATCGCATTTATTTCAAGCAGGAAGTCTCTGCTGTCAAGAACAGAGCTTCTAATACGCGCCATTCTTGTCGCGGCAATTTCCTCGTAAGTTTCCAGAATAGTCTGAAGAATAGCGAGAAAATCTTTTTCTTTAATAATCTCTTTTTTAGTTGTCATATTCGTTTATTGGTTTGGGGTCCTGTCAAAAGTAATCCCTCCCGCCAGTACTCTTTTCATTGCGCGCTGTCGGGAGCCCTTCCTCTTTTGCCACCCCTCGCCTAAGCTCTCAGATTTGATAAAAGCTGTTCGCCTTTTTCTCTCATAGTTTTAAGAAAATCATTGAAAGACACAGTATTTCCTATCATTTTGTCGATTTCCCTGTTAAGACTTGGTTTATTATTATAGGAATTAATAATTTTATTTATATCTTCTCCGATTGGCTCTATGTCTTTGTTTTGTAAAATACTGTCCCAGAGAAGACTAAAAAGTAAAAGCTGAAGATTGACAGGCATTGCAATTGATTGTGTCTGGCTTAGAAATTGAACAACCTTTTCTCCGATAGCCAATGTTACTTTCGTGCTGTCTGTTAATTCTGCGCCGAAGTGAGTAAAATTCTGCATTTTTTCGGAGATTGTCAAGAAAGAAAGAATTTCGCGGTTTATGTCTCTTTTTAGAATTGATTGAGTTTGTCTGCCGACTCTAGTTACCGAAAGAAAAGGATTGATAGCGGGACGTCTGCCTTTGGCAAAAAGATCGGAGTCAAAATATAAATGACCGTCTGTCATAGACATAATATTTGTCTGAATATAGCCCGAGAGATCACCCTGCGCAGTTTCAACAACAGGCAGACAGGTGATTGCCTTTTCTCCTTTGGGAGTTTCAAAATTTCCCGCGCGTTCCAGAAGTTTTGCATGTGTATAAAAAATATCCCCGGGGTACGAATTTCTTCCTGGGAATTTTCCCTCCAAAAGAGAAATTTCTCTATAAAATTTTGCATGCGTTGTCAAATCATCAAGCAAAAGTAAAACATCATATCCTTCATCCCGAAAGTATTCGGCTATTGTCATGGCGGCAAACGGAGCCAAATAAGTAAGTCCGATCGGGTCATCAAATCCCGCTGCAACAGTAATTACTTTGTCCGAAATGCCTTGTTTTCGGAAGAATTCTTCAGCATCCTTAATGTCAAGCTGTTTTTTGCCGATTGCGGTATATATGCAGATGTGATTTTGTTTGGCTTGGGCCAAAATCACCTGCATTAAAAAATTTGTTTTACCTGTTTTTCTGTCGCCGATAACTAATTCTCTTTGACCTAGACCAAGCGGCATTACCAAGTCAACAATGGGAACTCCTGTTTCAAATTGCTTGTTGATGGTTTTTCTGGAAAGAATTCCTGAAGCTAAATTATTTATGCCTCTAAACTGCAACGGTTTTTTATAAGCTTTCATTGCGGTTATGGGATTACCAAGCGGATCAATGATTTTTCCCAAAAGCTCGATCCCAACCGGCACTTGGAGCAACTCATCAGTTCTGACTACTCTTGTTCCGTGAGCTACAGGGTCTTTTGAAAAAACAAGTATTTCCGCAATATTTAGGGTAAAAGATAAAGCTATGCCTACTTTGCCTTCTTCGAAAATAACTATTTCGTCAGGCTTTATTTTTGGCAATCCGCTTACACGTACAATTGCGTTGGAAGCTTCCTCAACAAAGCCGATTTCCTTAATTGAGTCAAGGTAAAAATTAAAATCCTTCATAAATCAGAATACTCAGAAAACTCGGTGAATCAGATTGTCAGAATTTCCGATTATCAGATTTTCTGATGTTCTGAGTGTTCTGAGTTTTCTGAACTATTGCATGAGCTTTTGTATTTCTTGCTTTTTTGTTGCAAATGTATCTTCGATACTTTTTTTGAGGCTATTGTCGAAATATCTTCCGTTGCAAATTACAATTGCTCCTGCCAGAATACTTTCCGAGACTTCAATGTCTAAGATGTAGCCAATACCGATGTTATTGGATATGAAGCTATGGATTTTGTCGATTGTTTTGGAAGATGGATCAAATGCCAGAACAAGATTAACAACTTTAAGTTTTTTAATAATCTCTTTGAGGCTTTCCAAAAAACTTCGGTATAAATCCTTGTTGTTAATATCCAAATTATTCTTTGAGAATGTTTCCATTATTTTTTGAGCATTAGCTTCGCTGATTAAAGACAAAGGCTCGGGCTTTGAAAGCGAAGTCTCAAGCGCATCAATCTCCAAGAGTAAACGGTCAGCGTCCCGCACTGTTTTTATTAATGATATTAGTCCTGAGTACATTGAATCTTCTTTTTTCATGTTTCGAATGCCCCTTCTTTTTTTGCTTTTTCCAGAGATTTCATAATCAAATCTTCATGGTCGGAAAGATTTAGAGCTTTTCCTATTACAATCCTGGATATCTTTTCAAGAAGAGTGTAAATTCCATCATTAATTTTCTTAAGCTCGCTTTCTTTGTAGCTCCCGATTTCTTTTTTTACGATTTCATAATCGGAGTCAATTTTTTTCTTAACCAAAGTTTCGGATGAAACAGTCAGCTGTTCAACAGATTTCCTGAAGCTTTTAATTTCTTCAGATGCGTTTGTTTCGATAGCTTGCGATACATTTTGAAGTATTTCGATATTTTTAGACCTTAGATCCTGAAGGGTTTGGCTATAAAGTTTTGAGAACTCCGCAGTTGCTTTCTCAAGCTGCTTAATCTGAAGTAATGCAGCATGCATAGTTTGTTCATTAAGATTTTCAGAAGCGATATCAGCAGACATATTGGTTTTAGTTATGATATCCAGCGCTTTGCCGTTGGCATCGTCGATAATTCTTAGAGCTTTTTCTCGCGCGTCATCCATGATATTCGTTGGAATTGCGTTATGAAGTTTTTTTATTCTGCGGGAGAAATAGAAAATAACACCTGCGAGCACAGCAGACAATATTAATATAGATGCAATCATGTCAAAAAATATTATAGGTTCAATAATCATAGCTCTAAAGAATTAATATCATGTAGCCGATTCCTAATCCTACAATAACTATAACAACCATTAAGATGAGATTGAGAACAAGATTGATCTGGATCATTCTGCTTGCTAGAGGGTTTCTTCCTAGCGCTTCAACTCCCCTTGAGGTAACGCGGCCAAAATAAACAAACCCGATTCCAAATGTAACCAAAACAATTCCTGCAGCAACAACATATCTTAAAGATGTAAGCTGCGTTAAAGTGCTTGGATCGCCTGCATTCCTCAAAACTTCCAAAACATTGGTTTTGGTGTCGGCAAAAGAAGCATTGAAGTGGGGATTAACAGAAACCAGGATCTTTCCTGCTATTTTTGGGTTTGAATTAGCATAATCCTCAAGAGCTGTTCCCAAAATCATGCCGTTGCGGTCTGCTTTTTGCCCGACTCCTGCAATTGTCGAAGTGGTTATGAAATCATTTTTTTTAATTTTGCCATTGATTGAAGAAACTAAAACATAAACCTTTCCATTATGTATTACGGGTTTTGCGGTTGGCTCATCGGTATTTTGAAGAAAAACAGCGGGAGATTCTGTTAATACACCGTACATATTGGAATCGTAGGCAAGAGAAGTGAGCACATAGCCTTTGGGTGTTGAAATAATTATGTGGCCGTCTTTTGCGTTTTTGTCGCTTATCGAAACAGAAAGGGCAGTGCCAACAGATTTACTTTGGGCATAAATTGAAATAGGGGAAAAAATGCCTAAAGCCAATAAAAAAAGTATGACTACAATAAGGGCAGTATATTTCATAATTACTCCATGTCATGCTGAACTCGTTTCAGCATCTCATATTGTTGTCAAGAGCCTGCCTGCCGGCAGGAGATCCCGAAATAAATTCGGGATGACACTAATATATTCAGTTTAGGCTTCTTCTTTCCCGAAGTCAATCCCCTTACGGGAGGAGACTAAGATTCTACTTACAGTTGAGCTTGAGATTTTGTGGCCTGTTTCCTGCAAAATCTTGGTAATTCTGATTTTTCCAAGCCTTGGGTCCACATTTTTCAGGCTTTTGATTGTTTCAAGGTGTGTTTCCAGATGCTTGGAAGTCCTTAATTTATGAGGCCTTCTGGTTTTTGCATTATCTTCCAAAGCAAATAAGTCGTCCGGGTCAAATCTATTTGCCCAAAGGTAAAAGGTGTCCGGAGAAATTCCAAAATGCCTGCAGGTTAATCTGGCATTACGGTATTTTACAAAATGTCTCATCCATTTCAGCCTTTGCTTGGCTGACCGGGACAGGTTCTGAGCCTGCTGACCTATTTGCGTACGGTATGTATTTGATCCTTCTTCGGTTGTGGGGTTTATTTTTTTTCTATCAATCATTTTCTTGAAAATACTTGTACATATCCTCTGAAACTTGGACATTTAGCCTCAAATTTTAGTGTAGTAAACCGAACGTCCTTTGCCATGGGAGAACAAGCATCTCAGATTTGTAAGTTTTGCTAGATCCCTGGATGCTGTTATTTGTGAAACTTTATATTCTTCTTGAACTTGCCTGTTGGTTATTCCAGCTTGAGGTTGGTCAAGACAGTCTAATATTGATTTTTGTCTTTCGTTAAGCGTCAAGAAAGACTTTGTCAAGCCTAAACCGTCTTGTTTGGGAGTTTTTAAGGAAAAGATAATAGCTTCAGCTTGTTTTAGAACGGAATTCGCAAAGTATTCAAGCCATATTGTAAGATTTATTGTGATTTGAGCGCGTTGGCAGTTTTCTTTATATTTTTTTTCATCTTTTAGCCATTCGACTTCATACGCCATAAATCCTTTGAAATCCCAGCCGTATTTATACAAAAAGAGAAGAGAAGTAAGGCAGGCAATTTGTTTGTTATTTTTGGAAAAGAGCTGCATTTTTTCCATTTCGATACACATAATTGCAGCTTGAATTACTGGATTTTCGGAGCTAGCTTGAATGTAATCTAAAAGATGTTGCAGCCCGGCTTGGGGAACCCTTAGCTTTCCATCTCCGATCATTTTGTAAAGCGCAATAATTGCTTGTGCGTCAACTGGCTTTTCTGATCCAAGCCAATTCTGAAATATGTAATCTTGCGCCTTCTTGTATCTAATGATTTCCTGCTGATCATGATTCATCTTCCTGCGCGTAATTCCTGTTAAGGTTTTCAGCACTTCACTTTTACCTAAGGGATTTCCCGTTAGCTTTAAAAGACAATAAGTGCGCTTAAATATAGCGTTCCATTTGAGCTGAAATTCTGCTTCGGGCGTAATAGGAGTTAAAAGTATTTGCTTTCTCAAATTTTCAATTTGAGACAAGTACTCGTTTAGCCTCGGGGAAATGTTGTAGGAAATGTTCAACATACAGAATTAACTCATTTGTATCATAATCTTGTCATAAAGTCAATAGGTGTCCAACTTTGATTGTCATGCAAAATAGAGGCTAAATTATACATTTATGATAAGATTAAGATGCGATTAATCTGCCTCTTGACAATAGCCGTGAAATATGTCGTAATAATACTTGGACAATCTTGGACATTTGAATTCGGATGTCCAACTTTTTTCACAAAAGATGTCGGCTGCCCTTATAAATAGCAAATTATTGAAAATCCAGGAGGTCGCAAACATCCTGGGAGTCTCTACGAAAACACTACGCCGTTGGGACCAACGGGGGCGTTTTGTGCCTACAAGAACAGCCGGAAACCAGCGCCGATATACGCAGGAACAGTTAAGCGAATTCAAAAGTCAAAATTCAAAATTCAAAATTAGCGCAAAAATTGAGGCGGGTGCCCTACAGAGTGAGCCATTTTTTAAACCTCAGTCTCCAAAAGAGTTCAAGCCTGTCCATGGTCTTCCTCCTATCTTGAGCGGTCTTCCCTCCAATAGCTTTCTTAAGCATCATTTTGTTTTAAGACATAAGGAAGAGTTTATCCGATTTGAAAAATTTAATGAAGGTCCCTTTGGCGAGCCCGGAGTAAGAAGGAAGAAATTGTCTGATCAAAGAAAAATGTCCAAGTTTGGTCCTTCGGTTTCGCTCAGGATGAGTCCAATCAAAATGGGCTTTTTGCTTGCAAGCCTTATTTTGATATTTAGTATTGCAGGAGCAGTAGCCGGAACAAAATATAATTTAGTAGCGGGCATAACAGAGAAAAAAGAACAGTTTGCGAAATTCATAGGTAATCTTCCCCGCCTGCACTTGCCTTCGCAAGGCGATGGTGGGCAGGCTCAAATCAGCCTCGTTCCTCAAAATAACCAGGCTGTTTTGGCAGCTGCCATAGGAGACACCGGACTTATTTTAAATATAAATATTCCGAGCATTTTTAGCGAGCCTGCAGCCTTCCTGAAGGAGGTGTCTGTGGGAACCGCAACGCCGTCTGCTTCCGCAATTCTTGATTTGGTTTCGGAGGACAAGGGATTTCTTGCTCCGAGAATGACCGACGCTCAAGTTCAGGAGATAGCGTCTCCCGACACAGGCTTATTTGTGTATAACACTACATCAAACCACTACAATATGTATAATGGTACAGCTTGGCAAGGAGTGTTTACCGCAATTGGAGACTCAACTTTGGGTGAGGCATTCACAAAGGATGGAAAAGAAGGAAATTCTTTATATTTTAATGGCACAGGAGGGGGAAAGACTCAAGTAACAGGAGGATCGAGTTCAGGCACAAGCAATGTCTTAACTCTTCCTGATGTTACGGGAACTTTCGTAACAACAGGGAATCTGACAACAATTACAAAAGTCGGAACGATCTCAACAGGAGTTTGGAACGGTACGGTACTTACAGTTGCTTATGGAGGAACAGGAGTCTCAACTCTCACGGGAATTGTATTGGGTAATGGAAGCGGAGTAATGACAGGACTAACTACATCTGCGGGAATCGCAGGAGCCATAAGTGATGAAACAGGCACAGGAGTATTGGTTTTCGGAACATCGCCAGCAATAACAACATCGTTAACAACAGCATCCACTTCTTTTGATCTTATCAATACAGCTGCCACAACAGTGAATTTTGCAGGTGCGGCAACAACACTTTCAATCGGCGCTGCAACAGGAACAGTAACTCTGAACAATGCAACAACTGCAATCACAGGAGCATTAACAGCCAATGGAGATGTAACCTTGGGAAATGCAATTACAGACAATATTACCTTCACAGGCAGAGTTGCGCAGGACAGTGACTTACTCCCAATCGGAACAACAGGAACCAATGATCTGGGATCTTCAGCTTTGCCCTGGGATAATCTCTACGCAAACAATGTAGTAACAGGAGGAACATCGGGAATATTCGGATGGTGGCAGAGAAACAATCAGGCTTTATCTCCGACAAATATAACAGACGATCTCTTAATAGGAGGAATCAGTACGGCATCTGCAAAATTCGGCTTCCTTAATGTAGCAGGAGGAAGTCCTACTGCAACAATATCATCCAATCTTTCTTTAATTGTCCCAACAGGTAATGGTCCTTCTGCAACTCTTAATCTTCTGAACAACGGAACTCTGAATATCAGAAGATCTCCCGGCGGAGATGGGGGATTGGCAACAGCTTTCTTTATCCAGGGAGACGGCAACGTGGG
>C687J35174_10013192_pt1 | contig 10039 bp, 9 predicted proteins | sample RifCSPhighO2_01_FD_35174 | JGI IMG/M metagenome (IMG submission 35174)
GCAGGATAAAATTTTCCTTTCTTAGCTAAGATTAATAATAAGATTAGACCTAAAGATGCACTTAAAGAAATTATTAAAGCAGGAATAAAACCAAATGTTTTTAGTACAACACCTGAAAGCATTAAAGGAAATGCTATGTCTCCTCCACCTAAAATTGCTTCACTAACTTTTTCTGATTTAATTTTTTTATTTTCTTTTGTTTTTTTATAAGGCACTAGTAAACCTACAAACATTTTTGATTTAGTTTGGAATTTTGCCATAGAAACCATATGTTTAGTTTTCCATACTGCAATCATATCATAAATTGAAATTAAAACTAATAAGATAATTATTGAAATTGGACTTAGAACAGGAACGAAAATTGCTGCTAATCCACCATAAATAAATAACTCTGTAAAATTATGAATGTAAATATTTGGTTTGAAAGTTTTCCAGATTGCAAATATTACTGCTGCTATTATTGCAATTATACTATTTAAAAAAGAAGAAAATGAAACTACTAAAGTTACGAAAACACTTATTAAAAACCAAAATTTCCATAACCTCATAGCTTCAAATTTCATTAAAAACAAAGCTATAATTGTAGCTACAATTATCATAATAAAAATTGGAATAAAAGAAGTGTTTGATTCTAATTGTGGTTTTTGTATTCCTAATGGTAATTCTGAACTTTCAGGTAAATAATGTTTTATTACTAATAAACCTATTACATGAGATACTAGAAATAGAGCTACAAGAATTATAGTTATAGAAATTGAATGTTTCATGTTTAAAATATTTCAAGATAGCTTTATTAAATTTTTCTTTATTTTTTTAACGTATGGTTAGAAAAATAATTGCCAATGGTTTGAAAATTTTGTTAAAAAGATTTCATAATGTTTCTGAAATTGATGGAGAAACAGATGATTGTGGTAGACCAATAGCTAGAAATTATTTCTTTGGTTATTATCCTGCTAATTTATTTGATTCTCGATCAACTGATGGCAGTGTTCCTATTGAAAGGATTCGTCTTGAAGTTATGTCAAATGTTCCAAGTCCAATTTTTAATTGTGAAGCTGGAGGCACTGGACTTTATTTTCCAATATTGGGGTTTGGTAATTCTGTAGAAGAACTTGCTAAGACTTTAGTAGGGCATGAAGACCTACTAAGTTATGGTGGTCCTTATGTTGTTAGAACTAGAAATGGTGTTCCTGATAATTATAGTACTATAGATACTTCAGCTTGTAGGGTAGTGGGAACTGTTAGAGCTCCTTTAATCTTGCCACATGAACTTGAATTACAAAAAAGAATAGATATTCTAAGATTAGATCCTGAAAGAAAAAACGGAATAACTCGTTATGAATGGTCTCCAGAAAATTTGGATGCTTTATTGCAAGGAAGAAGAGTAAAGTTCCAATTTTAAGCTTATTTTGCCCACTTTTAGGCAGTTAATAGGTCGAAAGCTTTATATAACTTAAGTATCACTCATCAGTGATTAAAATGACAATTGATGATGCATTATTGAAGAAATTGAGAAGTGCCTTTAATCTTAACATTTATGAGGTTAAAGTATGGACTTCTTTGCTTAGTAAAGGCAGTGCTACTGCTGGTGAGCTAAGTGATATGAGTAATGTTCCTAGATCTAGAAGTTATGATGTTCTTGAAAGCTTAGAAAAGAAAGGTTTCATTATAATGAAGCTTGGTAGACCAATAAAATANTTAGCTGTTGCTCCNGGTGANATTGTAAAGAGAGTAAAGAAGGGAATTCAAGATAAAGCTGAAAAAGAAATTAAAACTGTTGAAGCAATGCAAGATACAGATGTATTTAGTGAATTGAGTTTATTATTTAATCAAGGAATTAATCATGTAGATCCAACAACTGTTTCTGGAAGTTTTAAAGGAAGAAATAATATTTATGATCATATTACTAATCTTATGGGTAATGCTGAAAAAGATATTTTAATTGCAACAACAAATGAAGGTTTAATTAGAAAATTAGAATATATGAAAAGNACATTTAGAAAAGTTAAAAATAATAAAGTTAAAATTAGAATTGCAGCTCCTTTAAATTCTGAAAAAGCAAAAGCTGCTGCAGAAGAATTAAAAGAATTTGCTGATGTTAGAGATGTAAATGTTAATTCAAGATTTGTTGTTATAGATGGTAAAGATGTTGTATTTATGATTAACCATGATAAAGATGTTGATTCTGAATCTGATGTTGGTATTTGGGTTAGTACTCCTTTTTTTGGAGAAGCATTAAAAAATTTATTTAATAGCAACTGGAAACAATAAACTTTTAATTCTTTAGTTATTTTTGTATTTCTATGGTTGATAAGGATAGATTTCAGACATTATTAGAAGAAATGGAAGATGGAGAATTTTCTAATAGAAATATTCCTAAATCAAAATTTAATTTGCTTGACTCTACTGCGCCGCCTATTACTAAGAGATTAAGAGAAAATTGCTATTTTATTCCTAGATCAACTATACTAGCGAGTCTAAGCAGGGAATACAGGACTTTTTTAGGTAGAGCTGGTTATGGAAATTTAACTACTTGTTCTGGAATTCAAATAGGAAAAAAATTATTAGAATTTGAAAATGGCAGGGAATTACATGAATATGAAAAAATAAGTAGAGCTGCTTCTAGAGGAACTTTAACTTATGATAAGATAGATCATTACGGCGCTAAACACTTATTAGAAGAAAGGTTTACAATGAGATCAAGAGGTAAAGTTTTAACTGTTGGTTTAATGTATAATCTTTTTCTCCCTTATATTAAAAGATTAGCTGAAGAAGGCAGCCTAGATGCACAATCTACTATTGAAGAGATGCGAAGGTCTTCAGAATGGTTAGAAGATAGGGTTAGTGCTTGTGAAAATTGTCATGAGATTAGAATAGCTGAAAACGTAAATAAAAGAGTAACTAGTGGTATAAAGAAAATCGATCTTCCTCCTTTTAATCATCGTTATGGGGGTGAAGACATAAATGAATTTGGTTATCCTAAAGAAAAATCTTATGATGAAAGACATTTTGACGAAAATTCTGAACTTGATTATATTCTTTGCGATAACACCGAACCTGAAAAAGGATGGAAACGTTTTGATAAACCTGTTAAACCTAATTATGATGTTTATTTCAGTAATTATAGAAAGTTATGTTTTTTAGATACGATGAACATAGGAATTTCATATGCAACTAATGGAATACGGTTTTCTCAAATAGTTTAATCACTAATTTATTAACCAAGATCCTTAAATATTTAATATCAAGATAATGTTCTATCGACTTGAAGAAGCTAATGAAAATTATACAATGGGTGTTCGTTTTGCTAAAATTTTAAAGTAAATACTTTTCTAATAATCTTGCTACTGGAGAAAATTCTTGTTTTGTTTTTGGATCTAAACTTTCTATTGTTTCTCCTAATCTCTGATTTAACCTGCCTATCGCAACATCTGGTTGATAGCAACGATAATCACAAACCAATGGTAATCCTCCAGGATATCCACTTATGTATTGGCTAGCATAAGGTTGTATTCTATGTGAAACTGCTCTATATAATGGATGAGATTCTAAATCACTTTCTGCTTTTTTTCCAATATCTTCCAATAAACTTCTTATACGCTCTGCTTTGAATCTTCTTAATTTAAAATTGGCTGAATCTAATTTTTCTTTAATAGAAAATCTTCCTTTTTCAGCTTGATCTAAAACTCTTCCATGAACTTTTTCTTCTTTAGCTGTTAATCTTTCAAAATATTCGAGTGCTTCTTGATAACCAAGATTTAGAACATTATCTGATAAAATTTTAGCTTTATCTGCTTCTGGACTACGTATATGAGCTCTATCAAAATCTATTATTGCACTTACTAAAGCTAATTTACCATCTTCGTCTTTTTTTGATGATGTTATAAAATGGAACAAATAAGGGTCACCTTGAGAAACCCACCAATTGTCTTCACCAGCATCTAATAAAGGTACTATTGTTCTAAAGGCACCATAAAATTCATTAGTCCATGGTTGTAGAGATTTTTTTCTATTAACTAATGCATCTCCTAGAGATATCTTTCCAGCATCTATATAATGCCAATAAACTGCATCTGTAAATCTTCTATGAAGTCTTCCTAAAATTTCATCTCCATCTGGTTTTGGAGTTATTTCTTTTATTTTTTTATTTTCATCCACTTCAGCTAATTTTAGTAAAGCAAATTTACCTCCAATTCCTAAAAAACTTAATGTTGAACCCATAGACATTATTAGATTATCTAATTGTTTTTGTAAATGATGATTTTCTTTTTCAAATTCTTCTTTCTCGTCCTCAGATCTATGAGGACTTCCAATATATGTTCTATTTTCATCAATTCTTTTTTTTATAGCTAAAACATCATCTTCATGATTTGGTCCACCTAAATCAGAAGTAATTAAAATTTCTACTGGAAAAGATTCTGTTCCTAACAATGCTGCTAATCTTTTATCGTCAATAAATGGGGAACTAATTCCTAGATTCAGAGGTAATTGTAAACTAATGTGCCCAACATAATCTGCAACAGGTGCCTCGATTCTGTTGCAAAATTTTAAATAATCAGCTTGATAAGAAACTTTCCTTCCCAATTCAGCAAATAATTTATCTACTTTTGCTTTTAATTCCCTATCATCTCCTCTGGTTTCCAATATATCTCTTTTTATTTGTCTTCTATAACCTTCACCTGCAAATGGATGTGTAGCTTTAGCAAACAAACTAACTTCTCTTTTACCTCCTCTTTGAGGTACAGTTATCCTTGCTAGATCAGAATTATGTAATAATCCACCTTTTACAGCTTTAACTTCTACAGAACTCCAATCTAAATCTATATCTGGAGATAATGCTGCAGCTCTATTTCTTACTTCTCTAATCTGCACTCCGTTATTTTGAACTATTTGGTTTCTTAATATAGCTAGGATTACATCTTCACTGAAATAATTTGGATCTATAGTAATTTCTGTAGTTTTCATTTGTTAAGTAAAATAAAACTAAATTTAAAGCTTATGATTTTTTAATTATTGTATAGTAATGAAATAATATAAGAGGATATTTGACCAATATCCTTAAATATCTAAAATAAAGAATAATCTTATGGATCTAAAGAGCCTAATTAATCAGTTAAATCCACTAGAAAGAAAGATTGTTCCTTTTTTAAATAAAACTTCTAAAGTTAATGAAATTATTGAATTAAGTGAAATGCAAGATACTCAAGTAATGAGAGCATTACAAGGATTAGAGGATAAAGAAATTTTAAAATTGCAAAGTCAAGAAACAAAAATTGTTAAGCTTGCTGAAAAAGGTAAAAATATAATTCAAGCTGTTCCTACAACAAGTCTTGCATTACCTGAATTAAAAATTTATGATCAATTAAATGAAAGACCAAGAAAAATTTCTGAATTAAAAAAATATTTTAGTGATGCTGAAATTGGTGTCTTTATGGGAATATTTAGTAATCATTTAGAAAAGAAAAGTGAAAATGGTGAAATAAATCTTATTTTAAAAAATAGTGCAAAGACTTCTTCAGAGAGAGATTTAAGTAATTCTCTTAATAGGTTCATGCATACTTTGAATAATCACAAGCAAAATCCAAGTCATCTTGATAAAATTGATAAAAATTTAATTCCTTCTATTGAATTAGGAAAAAGAAGAGGATTAGTATTAATAGAAATTTCAAAAGAAAGATCATTTTCATTAACAGAATTGGGAAAAGAATTAACAAAACAAAAAATAGAAACAGGTTTAATTGAAACTTTAACAACTGATGTTCTTAAAAATAAAACTTGGGAAAATAAAAAATTTAGATCATATGATATAAAAGGAAATGTTCCTAATACTTATGGAGGTAGATTACATCCTTTGCAAGAAGCAATAAATCAAATAAGGAGAATTTTCATGGACATGGGTTTCAAAGAAATGAAAGGTCCTTTAGTTGAAACTACATTCTGGTGTTTTGATTCAATGTGGATTCCACAAAATCATCCTGCAAGAGAAGCACAAGATACTTTCTATTTAGATTACGAAGGAAAACTACCAGAACAGATAGCTAAGAAAGTTGCAATTTCTCATGAAAGTGGTGGAAAAACTGGAAGTAAGGGTTATGGTTACAAATGGAATGAAAAAATTGCTAAACAACTATTATTAAGAACGCATACAACTTCAACTACTTTTAGATATTTAGCTCAAAAAAATATTAAAGCTCCTGCTAAATATTTCTATGTTGGAAGAATATTTAGAAATGAAGCAATTGATGCTACACATCTTCCTGAATTCCATCAAAGTGAAGGATTTATTATGGATGAAGGATTAACATTGAGAGATTTAATGGGTTATATTAAAGAATTCTATAGTAAAATGGGAATTACAAAAATTAAATTTAAACCCACTTATAATCCTTATACAGAACCATCAATGGAAGCAATTGGGTGGAATGAACAACTAGGAAAATGGGTTGAATTAATTAATTCTGGAATTTTTAGACCAGAAGCTTTAGAACCTTATGGAATTAATGTTCCTGTAATTGCTTGGGGTTTAGGTGTAGAAAGATTAGCTATGATGATTCATCAACAAAAAGATATTAGAAATATGTTAAGTGCTTCTGGAGATTTAAGCTGGTTTAGAAAAGCCAAGGTGATTAAGAAATGGTAACACTAGAAACTAGTCACAAAGAATTGAATAAATGCGTTGGAAAGAATTTAAAATTGAAAGAATTAGAAGAAACTCTTTTTGATATGGGTTATGAATTAGATAAAGTTGAAGGTGATGAATTAAAAATAGATATTACTGCTGAAAGACCTGATTTACTTTCTACACAAGGAATAGCTAGAGCAATTAAAAGTTATTTAGGATTAAAAGTTGAAGATTATAAAATAAAAAAGTCTAATGATAAATTAATTGTTAAAGATACTGCTAAAGAATGGCCTTATGCAATTGCTTGTATTGTTAAAGGTTTGAAATTTGATGAAGAAAAAATAAAAGAAGTAATTAGAATACAAGAAAAATTAGGAGCTACATTCTTAAGAAAGAGAAAAAAAGGTGGACTTGGCTTATATGAATTAAAAAATATTAAATTTCCAGTTACATTTACTTCTTTAGATCCTAAAAAAATTAAATTTAGACCTTTAGAATATCCAAAAGAGATTAATGGATTAGAAGTTTTAGAAAAACATCCAACTGGACAAAAATATAAACATTTAATGGAAGCAAAAGAAAGAGGAGTTGGATTGTGGAATAAATTTCCAGTATTTATAGATGCAAATAATAAAATTTTATCTATGCCGCCAATAATTAACTCTCATGATTTTGGTAAAATAAGTAATAGTACTACAGATGTTTTTGTAGAAGGGACAGGAACAGATCTTAAAACAATAAATTTAGCTTTAGAAGTTTTAGTTGGTGCTTTAATTGATATGGGTGGAGTTTGTTATTCAATAGATGTTGTTTATGATAAAGAAAAATTTGTAGTTCCTAGTTTCAAAGAAGAAAAAAGAACAATTAAAGTTGATTATGTAAATAAAATTTTAGGGTTAAATTTAAAATCTAAAGATATTAAAAAATATTTAGAGAAAATGGGTTATAAAATTAGTTCTTTGAATGAAAAAGTTTTACAAATTGTAGTGCCAGGAACTAGAAGTGATATTTGGCATGATATAGATGTTGTTGATGATATTGCTAGAGCTTATGGTTTTAATAATTTTGAATTAAATATTAAACCTGTAGCAACTACTGGAAGTACAACTTCAGATGTTTTAGTTAAAGAAGATGTAAGTAAATTAATGATTGGTTTAGAATATCAAGAAGTATTTACTTTAATTCTCAGCAGTAAAGAAGATCAATTTGAAAATATGAATATTAAAGAAATTCCCCATATTAAATTAAGTACTAGTGTTGAACAAAGTTTGAATATTGCTAGAGTTTGGTTATTACCAGAATTAATGAAATGTTTAAGGAATAATAGAAGTGTTGAATATCCACATAAATTATTTGAGATAAATTATGTTATTCATCCTGATTCAAGTAAAGATGTTTTATCTAGAGATGTGTTTAAACTTTCTAGTGTTTCTTGTCATAGTGGAGCTAATTTTACAGAAGTTAAACAATTATTAGATTATTTAATGAATTGTTTAGGATTGAATTACTCTATTAAAGAAGCTGAACATGGAAGTTTTATTTCTGGCAGAGTTGGGAAGGTTATTGTACAAAATAAAGAAGTTGGTGTTGTTGGAGAAATACATCCTAAAGTTATTAATAATTTTGGATTAGAACTTCCTGTAGTTGCTTTAGAATTAGATTTAACTGAAATATTTAATTTAAATTAATTATATTCGCCAGCTTTAAATTGTTTTTGAATTTCTTTAGTTTATGGAAGAACAAATAGAAGTATTAGTTGGAACAGGTATTGGTGGTCAAAGAAATATCTTGGATGCTATAGGAAAACAAGGTTTTAAAACTAAACATGTAGGATGTTTGTGGCCTAGAGACCAATATGTTTATTTTAATGGCAATTATATTTTTAGAGGAGAGGGTTCTAATGAAAACCATTTTGGTGAAGGCGGTTATTTCAGATTTGGAAATGATTATGTTTTAATTGGTGGAGGATTAATTGATTTAGTTACTAAATACAAATTTAGAGATATACTTGGTATGGAAGGAAATTCTAAAAAAGAAGAAGCAACTGTTGGGTTAATTCAAGAAACTAAAAAACATTTTGATGGTTTTTCTATTCATGTAGTTCCAACTGGTGGGTTTAGAGGTAGAGGACATAATCATTTAGATATGAGTGTTTTATTATTACCTAAAAAAAGAATTTTGATTGTAGATACTTATTTTAATCATTTTGCTTCTACAGGAACTGAAATTGATCAAATTGGAGAAAGAGAAAAACTCAAAGTTATAAGATATGATGGTTCACAAGATGAAGTTTGGTATCCTTTAAATTCTTTAGTCCTTGATAAAAATGGAAATGATTTGGTTTTTATAGATAGTAAAGCTGATTCTTTAAAGAGATTATTGGAGAGAGAAAATGTAGCTTTTGTTGACATAGAAATGCCACAACATCAACATCCTTCTGGTAAAATTAATTGCCAAACAAATATTTATAGAAAGTTCGAAGATATTGAAGCAAGATTAGGAAAATTTTAAATTAAAAAAAATAAGCAGTTTTATACTGCTTTTTTATTAAGTTGTACTTGTGCAACAATTATACCTATTATTGATAAAAAGAACATTAAAATAAATAGGCCTGCTGTTGAAAACCCTGTTAATTCATTAATTGCTTTACTGTATTTCCAATAATAAACAATTGAAACAATTATATTAACAATAGGTATTAAGAATAACAATATTAACCAAGGATTTGGCGCAGATTGTGTATTTCTTCTTAATTCGTTTGTTGTTGAAACTAACCAATAAATAGTATAAATTCCCAATGTAATTATTGAAAATATAAGAACTAATACTGGATTTCTGCGTTTTATATCACCCATAATTTTTCCTCCTTTTATTTTATTTATATCTTTAATTTTTATTAATTTGATTCTGCAATTAGTTGTATACTTGTAATTAAAGCCAAAACCCAGATGATTAACATTGATAAAATTCCTAAAAATACTAATGGTAAGCCTATAAACCCAACTGCCAATAATGGTAATCCTACTATAAACACCATAAATGCTAAGACAGATAAAAAGAATTGAATTATTCCTTTTTTTGTTTTTCCACCAATTATTGTTCCTAAACCAGGCAATACTAAATTAACAACTAAACCAATTACTGATAAAATTAATGCATCGTTATCTTTACTAGATGCTTTTTTTGATTGTTTTTTCTTTGCCATTTTAATTATGAAGACTCCTCAACAAGCTGTACACCTGTAACTATTCCCCATATCCATGCTGCCATTACTCCAATAATTAAGATAGGAATACCTATAATAATAAAACTTAGAGGAATACCTATTATTATTGCTCCTAAAAATATAATTAATTGCCATACTCCTGGTTTTACTTTACCACCAATTATTGAACCTAAACCTGGAAGTATAAAAAT
>C687J35174_10013206_pt1 | contig 10031 bp, 9 predicted proteins | sample RifCSPhighO2_01_FD_35174 | JGI IMG/M metagenome (IMG submission 35174)
GGCGCGGGTGTTGCGGGAGAGTAACTTTGCACCAACACATCCGCAACCGGCACAGGCACTGGAGAAAACCAACGCGCAAAAAGATTTTTTAATCCGAAAGAAATTGTTGGGAAAGAAATACCTGGAGCCCCCGTCCCAAAAAAAGGCGACTCAATCTGCGAGAGAGCCGCTTCCTGTCGCACGCCTCCCAGTAGCCCGCTCTGGCCAAACGCCACACTCCCCAAAAGCAACACCCCCGCAAGAGCGGCGAGCGCACCCATTTTTGAGTGAGTACTCGAGAGTGCCTTAAAAAGTTTTACCGGCAGCGACGCATTTTCTTCCTGAAACTGCCTGCTCTCCTCGCGTCGAGTTTCTGAAAGTTCTTTGACACGCTCACTATGGGCCGCCGTACGCTCCTTTTCAAACAGGGTGAGCGAAGTGGGTTCGACAAACCAGCCCTTTTTGTCGCGTATGCCGACCAATTTTCCTTCGCGGCAGAGTTTTCCTATGTAGTCCTGGGTGCAAGAGAGTCGCACGGCGGCGACGCGCGAGGAGAGCAGGGGGATGCCCGATTCTGAAAGTATTTTTTTAGTGCGCTTCATGTGTCCGAAAAAGCTTTTGTTTGTGGGTCAGTTCGGTTGTAGGCCTTCATATATTTTACGCGCGCGCGTCCTTATATGTGCAAAAAATTGATTAAAAATCTGTGGATAAAACGCTTAGGGAATTTAAAAAAATATCCTTATTTTGCAGCGTATAAAATCTATACCGAAGGGTATCTGCCGCTGCAATTAGGATCATTCTAAGCGTCTAAAAAATCTACTTGTTTTTACTCCTATATCGCATATCCGAGATGAGATTATTTTATAAAGCTTTATCGGCAATACATATCCGATATCTCGTTTAGACCAAATGAGATATCGGATAGCTTCCGTATAGTTTTTTTAATAAAGAGTCCGCCCTTGTTTGGGCGGACTCTGCACTTTCTTATGTTCTAAAATGTAAGTTTGACAACTTTTTTAAATGATGCCGAATGCTACCATTCGATGCTGTAGAAGGTGCTTGCGGTGTTTTCCTCCCCCACACTTATATTCAATGATATGACACTTGACGCAGCTGCACTAAAAACAAGCACTCCTACTGCAATCACCGCGAGAGCTAGTGCGCGATTTTTACCTCCACTGCGCGCTCGAACTGCACTCGCAGAATGCACACTTTCTGTCGGAGCAGGCGCTGTTCCCAAAGACAAAGGCACTGCTGCGTGTTGAGCGAGCCGGGGCAGCATCGGTTCGTCGTCGGCGTAGTAACGCAAACCGCTTGTCTGCAAAGGAGCGGGTGCTTCTTTTTTTTCTAGTTCTGGCTCTGGTTCTGCTTTTTCTAGTTCTAGTTCCGGTTCTGTAACAGTGATTTTTATTTTTTGTGCTTCTTCTGTTTTTATTTCTGGTTCTGGCACCGGCTCTGTATTTTGCTCTTCTACCACTGATACCGGAGGCAGATGATCTTCGACAACAACCGGCGCTACAACTACCGGTTCTGAAACTGCCACTTGTTCCGAAGGGCTCAAACCGAGATACACGGAAAAAGAGTCCGCGTCGACATACCAGGCCCGACCGACTTTCTGCCCGACCACCTTGCCTGCGCGGATAAGCTGACCCACGTAGTCCTGGGTGTATCCGTTTTCTCGGGCAACACGGCGAGACGATATATATCGCTTGCCCGATATTTGGAGCTCATCCATATAGCTAGAGTATACTCTAGCCGAGAACTTTTTGTATAGCGTCGCGCAGTTGCTGTGGATTAGCTGAACCCTTACTCATCTTCATCCCCTGCCCTATCAAAAACTGCAGGGCTGACTCCTTCCCCGCTTTAAAGTCCGTTGCAACCGACGGATGGGCCGCCACCACCTGTCGTGCAATATCCTCAAGAGCCCCACTGTCGTTTTGTTGATAGAGCCCTTTTTCTTTGGCGATAGCGCGCGGGTCCGTATGTGTTTCAATCACCAATGCGAGGATGTCCTTCCCCGCTCGAGACGATACCTCTCCTTCGGCAATCATTTCTATCACTGCTTTAAAATGTTTTGTATCTACGCTTCGGCCACTTCCCGCAAGATCATTGGCGATGTAGTTTGCACTAAGGGCAATCCGCTCATCACCCCGAGCAAGCCCCTTAGTGCTCTCATCAAAAAGGGCTCCGTATTCGGGCTGGGAGACAAACATTGCGGCATCCTCCTGTTTGAGTCCGATTTTTATATAACGTGCACGCCTCTCCCACGGCAACTCCGGCAGGACAAATTTCTCATACTCGGCAACGTCAGCAAGCACTACACTCGGCAAATCCGGATCGGGGAAGTAGCGGTAGTCGTGACTGGACTCCTTTTTGCGCTGGCTGAAGGTAACTTGTTTTGACTCGTCCCAGCCGCGCGTCTCCTGCACTACCATGCCCCCGCTCTGGAGCAGCGTGCTCTGGCGTTCTATCTCGTAGGCAACGGCTCGCTCCACCGATCTGAAAGAATTCAGATTCTTTACTTCTACTTTTGTCCCGAGCTGAAGAACCGTCCTTGAAGAGCCCTGGTCTAAGGATGGTCCTTCAGTCGGAGCTATGGAGATATTTGCCTCTACCCGCATTTCTCCCTTCTCCATGTTGGCATCTCCTGCCCCGAGCGAGCGCAGTAATAACTGCAGTTCTCGCGCGAACGCACCGGCTTCTTCGGCGCTGTGTATAACAGGTTCGGTAACAAGTTCCATCAGTGGAACGCCTGCGCGATTGTAATCAACTAAACTGACTTGTGCTTGCCCCGAGCTTGTCGAGGGGTGTTGGGAGCGTGCTGTATCCTCCTCAAGGTGGATCCGGGTAAGCGCTACTCCCGCAAGAGTGCCGCCACGCACCAGCGGATATTTATACTGNCTNATCTGATATCCCTTTCGGGATGTCAGGGTAAAAATAATTTTTGCGGTCAAACTCGGTATACTCTTTTGCCTGCTCTCCTCCCACGGCCTCTCCTACCATAAGCACCTTGCGCACCGCCTCTTTGTTTATCACCGGCAGTGTTCCCGGATGCGCAAGGCATACGGGACAAATATTTTTATTGGGCGTCTTTTCGTCGGGGTTGTTGAGACAATCGCAGAACATTTTGGTTGCGGTCTTAAGCTCTGCATGGACCTCCAAGCCGACAGTGACTCTATACATATATAGAGAGGATAGCGCGCGGCTAGCTCCCCCGCAATACGGCCACTAGTGTGTCGGCGAGCATTTTGACCAAAATGTCATCAAGCACCGAGACGCTTTCGACAGACACACCCCTGCTTTTAAACTGTTCCCTAACATCCTTAAGTTCTTTCGGGTTTTTGGTGTCCGATTTTGTCAAAACGACTATTTCGGGCTTCTTCCCCAACTCTCCCTCCCCAAACCGAGAAATCTCGTCTCGAACGATTTCGTAGTCCTGTAAAGGATTCTCGGATTCCAGAGATACGCAATGTATGAGTATTTTTGTCCGCGCGATGTGACGGAGGAACTTGGAGCCGAGACCCTTCCCCTCGGACGCCCCTTCGATAAGACCGGGGATGTCGGCCAACACAAAGCCGTACAATGCCCCTAAATTGGGGTCGAGAGTGGTAAATGCGTAGGAGCCGACTTTTGCCGCCGCGCCAGTAAGCGCATTAAGGAGCGAGGACTTCCCCGCGTTGGGGAGCCCGATGAGACCCGCATCAGCAATGAGCCGTAGTTCTATAACAAGCTCGGCCTCCTCGCCGGGGAGTCCCGGAGTGGATTCTTTGGGAGAAGTGTTGACGGAGGACTTAAACACGGCGTTGCCCGCGCCGCCCCGACCTCCGCGCAAAATTAATTTCTTTTCATCTTCTACAAGCAGCTCGTGCACCTCGCCGGTCGCCGTGTTTCGCACGACAGAGCCGACAGGCAGATCTATAACAAGATCTTTCCCCGCTTTACCGTCGCGGTTGTAACTTTCGCCGCCATGTCCGCTCTCTGCCTCGAATTTCTTTTCTCCCCTGTAGCGGCCAAGAAGGGAGATATCACGCACCGCATGCACAAAGATGTCCCCGCCGTTGCCGCCGTTGCCGCCCGCAGGACCGGAGTACTCCTTGCCCTTGAGATGCAGCCAGCGCACCACGCCGTCGCCTCCCCTGCCCGCGCGCGCGAGTATTGTTAGTTCATCAACAAGAGCCATATCAAAAAAGGTGGAGGAAGTAGGCCGCGACCGCGGCGGCGATAATAAACAAAATCAAGAGCGAGCGAGTTATGAATCCAAAGAGACCGTAGGCAAGCGCCGCTATAATGAGGATCGTTTGATACTGTGCCACCAGGGGGACAAACTGGGCGAGCAGAAGCACCGTCACAACAAGAAGTAGTGTTTTGATGACCGACTTAATCATGAGAGCATCGTACTGTATTACAAGTAGTCGAGCAACGTGTTGTACCCCCACTCCCCAAAGAGCGAGTATCCATTGGCAATAAACATATCCATCACACCGGTGAGCATCAACACCCCGACCGCGACGAGCCCCACCCCGCCGACGAGCGTGAGGATGCGCACCACACCACCTATCCGTGCGAGGAGTGTTGTTGTCTCGGTCACCAACAAAGCGCACAGGAGGAACGGTATCGAAAGCCCGAGCGAAAAGACGCCGAGCAAGAGTGCTCCATAAAGAGCGGTGGAGGAGGTGGAGGCAATGAGAAGCACTGTCCCAAGGATAGGCCCTATGCAGGGACTCCACCCCAGCGCAAAGAGCGCGCCTATAAGCGCCGAGCTCGGCATCCGCCCCAAAATAAGAAAGGAGGGCAGGCGCAGGTGCCTCTCGCGGGAGATAAACGAGGTGGGCAGGAGCCCGAGCATCGTGAGCCCGAAGAGGATAATGATAGCGCCAGCGGCCTTTGAGAGCAGGTAGCGCCACGGCCCTATAAGAACTCCAAGGAACCCGGCCGCCACCCCGAGCAGTATAAATATGACGGAAAATCCGATGACAAAAGCAAGGGCGTTTAAAAACACCACGCGCCGAGCGCTNTTTTTTGCCGCGGGGTTGCTCAAAGCGGAAAGCGGTATGCCCGCAATGAACGCGAGGTAGCCGGGCACTATGGGGAGCGTGCAGGGGGCAAGAAACATCAGTATCCCCGCAACAAAAGCCCCCACAAACAACGGCAAGTCCATATGCTAAGTATATGTCGAAATTTAGAAATGCAGATATTTCGATAGGATGTCTCCGATCTTTATTGTCGAAATTTAGAAATATTGATATATCGAAATGTCATTTCCTAAACTTTTGCAGCTCGGGATTGTCGCGCAAAAATGTTTCAAGCGGGTCGGCCTTTGGCACCTGTTTAAACTGCGCACCCTTTTCTGAACCTCCCTTAACTTTATTGGCAAAACTTTGGATTAGACGAGAGCACTCGTCGGTTAGGCCGAGACCTTTCTTCAATCCTTCCGCGGACACGTATCCGCGGTCGGAGGCGATATATAATTGCGCACGCACCTCGCCCGCCTCACCTTTCGCGATAAAAAGCGCGTCTATAAACTCGTTGCGCGTGCCGCGGTCAAACCCCTCGGCGATATTGGAGAGCGGTGAGATTGCCGCGCGGCGGATTTGGCGCTTGAGGTCTATGTCTTTAAACTGCGGATTGTCGGTAATATCAAATATGCAGTTTGCCAGTTCCCGCGCTTTCTTCCAGCAAATCAAATCCTCAAACTTTTGTATCGTAGCCATGGGCAAAATGTCGAAATATCGATATGTCCAAATGTCGAAATATCAAAATTTCGATATATCGATATATTAACACCTTGCGCGCCGAGCAAGTATCGAAATATCTACATGTCTACATTTCGAAATATCTTACGTGTGTGGAAGCAAATAAAAAACCGCCTGACGAGCAGGCGGCGAAAATCACTGGATGTCCTGGTGAACCTCGAGACCGATGAACTTGAGCGCTTCGTGCTCACCGGCATCCGGCGCTGATTCGGATCGGCCGAAGATGTCTCGGTAGAAGCATGACTTTGCATTGGTATGGCACGCAAGGCCGGGACCTTGTGGCTCAACCAAATAGAGAATGGCGTCGCCATCGCAGTCGACACGAACACTGACAATCTGCATAAAGTTTCCGCTCTCCTCGCCTTTGACCCAGCTCTTTTTACGGGAGGTGGAATAGAGCGCAACCTTGCCGACCCGCAATGACTCGCGAAAACCGACCTCGTCGGTAAAGGCGACCATGAGCACTCGAAGCGTCTTGGCGTCTTGCACGATAACAAGAGCTAGACCTCCAATGCCGTCGACCGTGCGCTTGAAGTTTGGACCTAACACTCGCATGATACTTCCCTTCTCCGGCCTGGCCGGTGCTTACAATTCTGCTCAGCACTATGCCCTATTTTTTAGCCTCCATCAAGCGCTGGTGTTCTTCGGTGTTTTTGAGGCCGCAGTTCTTCCACTTTTTGCCCGAGCTGCACGGGCACGGGTCATTGCGGCCGATTTCGCTGCCGCCCTCTGGCGGCGCGGAAAGCGTGATAACCGGAGCCGGAGCCGCCACTCCAGAGGGCTGCCTATCTTTGGTAAGGCGCTCCAACATCTCAAACACGTTCCCGCGAAAGACCTCTTCCATCTCTTTATAAATNCTGGTCCCNTCGCGNCGATACTCNGTCAGCGGATCGCGCTGGCCGTAGGCGCGCAAGTTTACCGAGCCGCGCAAGTATTCCATCGACTCAAGATGTTCGACCCATAGGAGGTCGAGCCCTTGCAGCAGTATGCCGCGGGCGGCGGCAAAAAACTGCTCCGCCCCCAACTCCTCCTCTTTTTTTGTCAAAAGTACTTTTGCCTCTGTACTTTCGCCGGCAAGCTCCCCGATAACGCCAGCTATCTCCTCCTTCGTGCCGACCACAATAGTGCGGCGGCGCTCGTAGACGGCACGGCGCTGTTTGTCGAGCACGTTGTCAAACTCGAGCACATGCTTGCGCGCGTCAAAGTTGAATCCTTCTATTTTTGTCTGCGCGCTCTCGAGAGCGCGCGACACGAGCCGATTTTCAATCGGCTCGTCCTCCGGTATCCCGAAGCGGCCCATGAGGCCCTTAATTGAGTCCGGCGCAAAGATGCGCATAAGTTGGTCTTCGAGTGATACAAAAAACTGCGTCTCCCCCGGGTCGCCCTGACGACCCGAGCGGCCGCGCAGCTGGTTGTCGATGCGGCGCGCCTCGTGCCGCTCGGTACCTATAACAAAAAGCCCGCCGAACGCTTTAACCGCCTCATACTGTTCGGTTGTTGCGAGCGCTCCTCCGAGTTTGATGTCGACACCGCGGCCCGCCATATTGGTGGCGACGGTGACGCGGCCTGCCTGACCCGCGGAGGCCACTATCTCTCCCTCGCGTTCGTGGTTTTTGGCGTTGAGCATTTCGTGAGGGACGCCTTCGCTCCTCAAATAGTTCGACAAGAGTTCGTTCTTCTCAATAGATACGGTGCCGATGAGCACCGGCTGGCCTTTTTTATGCAGCTCTTTNANCGCGCGGGCGAGCGCCTTAAACTTGCCCGTTTCGGTCTGAAAGATGAGGTCGTTGTGGTCGNTNCGCACCACTGGCCTGTTGGTCGGCACCTCGACCACCTCGAGCCCGTAGACCTTGTAGAACTCCTCCGAGGAGGTCTTGGCGGTACCGGTCATGCCCGCAAGCCGCTCGTAGAGACGGAAGTAATTCTGGTAGGTGATGCTTGCAAAGGTGCGGCTCTCTTTTTGTACCGCCACCCCCTCTTTGGACTCTATCGCCTGATGCAGACCCTCGCTCCAGCGCCGGCCGGGTTGTAGCCGCCCCGTAAACTCATCGACAATAACCACTTCCCCTCCCTTTACGACATACTCCTTGTCTTTATGAAAGAGCGCCTTTGCCCGTACGGCGGTCTCAAGGTGATGCACATACTTTATCCCGCCCTCCGTATATATGTTTTCTATACCGAGCATCTTCTCCGCCTTGGTGATGCCCTCGTCGGTGAGCTGGATTGCCTTGCGCTTTTCGTCCACCGTATAGTCGGCCTCTTGCACAAGTGTTGCCGCGACGCGCGTCATCACGCGATAGAGGTCGTCGGACTCCGCCGCCGGCGCCGAGATGATGAGCGGGGTGCGTGCCTCATCGATGAGGATAGAGTCGATTTCGTCGATTATGGCGAAGTAATGTCCGCGCTGTCGCAATTCGCTCTCGCTGTAGGAAATGTTGTCGCGCAGGTAGTCGAAGCCAAACTCAGAGTTGGTGCCGTAGGTGATATCGGCTTCATAGGCCTCGCGGCGCGTGCAGGGGCGCAAAAAATCGTAAAATATTTTAAAACTCCCCTCTTCGTCGCGCTTTTTGTCCTCGTCCATATGTCCTNCGTCATAAAGATAGGATGCATCCTGGTTGATGACNCCCACCGACATACCGAGCGTCGCATAAATTTGGCCCATCCACACCGCATCGCGGCGGGCGAGATANTCGTTGACGGTGACTATGTGCACCCCCTTGCCGTGCAGGGCGTTGAGATAGGCCGGCAGTGTTGCTACCAGCGTCTTGCCCTCGCCGGTTTTCATTTCGGCGATGCCGCGGTTGTTGAGTACAAGCCCGCCTACCAGCTGGACGTCGAAGGGCCGGAGTTTGACCGTGCGTCGCGCCGCCTCGCGCGCCGCGGCAAAGGCCTCCGGCAAGAGCGTTTCCTCGCTCTCGCCGGCCATGAGGCGAGCGCAAAACGCGGCGGTTTTTGCCGCAAGCTCGGCGTTTGTAAACCCCTCGTACTGCGCCGAAAGGGCGTTGACGCGCTCTACCACGGAGTGGCTGCGCGCCATAATCTTTTGACCCGGGTCGCCGAAGATGCTTCGGAGCGAAAACATGCCGTGGATAGTACCACAGTTACAAAGAAAAATCGCCCTGAGCTTGTCGCAGGGCGATTTTTCTTTCAAGAGGATGCCCNCAGCCGCTTTTCAGCGGGGCGGGGGTCGCCTTATCGGCGCTTTTTCTTGGCTGCCTTCTTTTTCTTGGCCATAGTAGTTGCGGAGAAACCGCATAATTGGGCTGCGCATCGTTCGACCGTGATCATCGTCTCGACCTAGGACGAGCAGAAGTCACTTCATCGATGCTCCACTTATAAGTATCGCAACTATTCGTGCATATACAATGAAAATTATTTTCTTTCTGTGGATAACTCTGGAGCGGAGATTATTCTTACTTCCTCCTCTATTTCCAATTCTAATCTTTCGCGCGCCATATTTTTTATTTTTTTTGCAAGCGCGCGGACATCGCTTGCCCGCGCGCCGGCGCGCGCTACCACCACAAGCGGCTGTGCTTCGTAGAGCCGCGCGCCGCCGACCTCCATCCCTTTGACCCCGAGTACGTGGTCGAGAAGCCATGCCAGTGAGAGTTTAGTCCCCTCTGCGGTCGGATAGCATGGTAGTCCTTCGTAGTGTGCCGCCAGCCGGGCTGCTGCGTCGGGAGAGACGAGGGGATTGAGAAAAAACGAGCCCGCGGTGCCCTCTTGTGAGAGATCGGGAAACTTTTTTGACCGTATGGCGAGCACCTTTTGGCGTATCTCATCAAGAGTCGACTTTTGCATATCAGCCAGACCAGCGTAAGAGGTGTGAGGAGTACCCTCTTTTGTGAGCGCAAAAGCGGCGCGCAGGAGTATATAGCGCTCCGGCTCGCGTTTAAAGATACTACTGCGATATCTAAAGCCGCACGCGATGCCCTCTATGCGTACCACCTCTCCACTGCNGCGCTCAAGCACCTCGACCCACAAGAGTGTGTCGGAAACCTCGGCACCGTATGCGCCGATGTTTTGTATCGGTGCCGCACCCACGGTACCAGGGATTCCTGAGAGGTTCTCGATNCCCCATAGCCCCTCACNGACCGCATATAGAACAAGTGCGTCCCAACTCTCGCCCGCACTGGCGATAAGTGTATCGCCGACCCTCTCCATCCCTCTCAACTCAATTTTTATAACGAGCCCGCCCCAGCCCGCATCATCAATGAGCATATTTGAGCCCCCACCCAAGATCAGCGTAGCTAGATTTTGGTCCCGAGCAAAGTCGAGGGACTGTTTTAGTTCCTCTAT
>C687J35174_10013212_pt1 | contig 10029 bp, 10 predicted proteins | sample RifCSPhighO2_01_FD_35174 | JGI IMG/M metagenome (IMG submission 35174)
CAGGGTTTGGGAAAGTTGGTGGGGTGGATGGGGGGCGGGATATGGCATTTATGGGTGGAGGGGCAGCCGGTGGGGCATCGGTAGCCACAAGGAGGTAGTTGACCGAGTGTGCAGTTGTTTTTGCACGCGTCATTGTCATTGGTGTTGCCATCGTCGCATACTTCCCAGCCGTCATTATTAGGTCCTCCAACTCCTTCTCCATTGGGTTGTTGAACTGCCCCATCGGTACAATATGTTAGTGTGCAGTCAGTGGTGCAGATTCCAGTAGGGCTGTTGTTGGCTCCTTCATCGCATTCCTCGGCTGGCTCTACAATATTGTTACCGCAGGTAGAGGGGGCTACTTGCAGGCCCATTTTGATAGCGACGGGTTGATCCCAATTCCCTGGATTGGGTTTGGTGGAGTAGTAGACATCTGCGGAAGGTCCTATGATGCCAAATCGGTCCTGTATGGGAAAATCATCGGAATGGGTGGTTCCAGTAATATAAACTATGCTGCCAGCCAGATCGATGGACACGGCGGGATCATAATACTCATTCCTTGTGCCACCAAAATAGGTACTGCCGCCTGTTCCAAAACTTTTTCCATCCGCAGAAATATGGGAAATAAAAAAGTCGCCCACAGATCCTGTTCCAAAAACGGTTTGGTATGCCCCTGGGGTTACTGGAAAATTGGAGGAACCGGTGAACCCAGTAACAAAGGCTTCGTCTAAGCTGTTGATCGCGATTCCCCAGCCTTGTTCCGCATAGTTCCCTCCAAGGTAGGTGCTGTATACTAATCCTGTGCCCAGGTTGTTAATCTTGGTGACAAACACATCCACAGGTTGATTGTATTGTGTTTGAACCGCTCCGGGTGTGGTTGGGAAAGTAGGGGATTCAGTAAAACCTGTGATAAAGGCTTCATCGAGATGATTGACTACAATCGCCTTGCCTCTTTCCTGTCCTCCTGCCCCATTTGCCCCTCCAAGGTAGGTGCTGTATACTAATCCTGTGCCCAGGTTGTTAATCTTGGTAACGAATACGTCAAACTGTCCATTGAGTTGTGTCTGGAACGCTCCCAGTGTAGTTGGGAAATCAGAGGAAGAAGTATATCCTGTGATAAAGGCCTCATTAAATTTGTTGATCGCGATCCCAAATCCAGCATCATAGCCATTTCCTCCAAGGTAGGTGCTGTATACTAATCCTGTGCCCAGGTTGTTAATCTTGGTAATGAATGCATCATCTGTTCCCACCCCATTGAGTTGTGTCTGGCCTGCTCCAGATGTGGTGGGAAAATCAAGAGAATAAGTCCATCCTATGACGAATGCTTCATCAAGTTTGTTGATTGTTATTCCGGAGCTTGTATCCACACCCGTTCCTCCAAGGTAGGTGCTGTATATCAATCCTGTGCCCATATTATTAAGTTTGACAATGAAATTATCATCCTGCCCTTTGAGTTGTGTTTGGTATGCTCCAGGCGTAGTTGGGAAATCTTTAGAGGTAGTCCGTCCTGTAACAAAGATCTCACCGTTTTTGTTGACAGCGCTTCTAATTCCTTCGTCTTCTAGACTTCCACCGATAAAAGTGGAATATATAACACTGGTTCCATCACTTTTTATTTTAGTGACGAAGGCATCCCACACGCCGCCTGCATATTTTTCCTGGTAAACACCAGGTTTAGTGGGATAAGAGTCATCTGCCCGTCCGGTGACATAGGCGTGTCCATCGGTGCCGATATCTATATCAGTGGCATAGTTTTTTAGGTTAAATGCAGTAGCTCCCATGAAGGTGCTCCAGATGAGGGTGAGTGGGTCTATGATGAGTTCTTGTGTTGGGTCGTATAGGCCAAGTATCTTGAATCCGAAGGTGTTGTTGTTCAAGAGGGTGTACTCAATGTTTACTTCTTGTTTTTGGTTGTTGATGACTTGATAACCATAAGGAGATTGATCGGCAACAACTCCCCACGGAGTACGTACTTCCAGTTCTCCGTTTGTGTTGATGAATAGCGAGGTAATGCCTCGGTAGTGGAGTTGGATATCGCTAATGCGGGCGCCTGGTTTGAGGATGAAGTCGTATTTGAGATTGTTTCCCTGGGCGTAAAAAGTGAGGTCGATGTTGTTGTAGAGGTTGGGGTAGGTGAGGGTTTGGTACTGGGGGGTGTGCACAACCCATTTTTCTGGGTTGTTTCCTTTGAGGTAGTTTATTTTGCTGGGTTGTTCGCCGGTGGCTGTGATGGGAGCTGACGTAGTGGCCGAGTTGGCGTTTTGAAAGTCAAGATTGTACACGAGGGATTCGTAGCTATCCTCGCGTTCGGGGTTATTATCATTGCTGTTTTCCTGTTCATTTTCTATTTCTTCTATTTCTCGGCTCGTAGCGAAGCTCAAACTGTTCGCGAGAAAGCGCACGGCGATTCCATGATGCCCTCCTTGGTAAAGAATGTCTGAGTTCCATTGTCCCATGTTTTTGAGGAAGGTGGGGGGACGGTTGTTGTAGTTGGCGAGGAGTGTTTGTTGTTCGGGTGTGAGGGCTTGGAGCGAACTTGTAGTGGTTAGGCTGGCTTTTCCTCCTATGTTTGCAGGGTTGTTTTCAGTAATAAAGTTGGTGGCAAGGGCAGTAATGGCTACGATTCCAACGATAAGGGTGAGGAGCAGGGTTTCTTTGGTCAATTTAGTAATCGTTTTAGTCGTGAACATATTTAAACGTTTGTTTTTCATGTGGGTCGCCTGTTAAATCTAAGAATCGCATCCTCAATTAAAAGAGAATGGGTGTTGCTTATATTCTTTTCCTTATATTAATTCATTGGGTGTTGGGAAATAATATGCACCATTGACTCGATCAACCTCGCTTGCTGTACATTTTTATTTTTTCTTGAGAAAGATTTGGGTGAGGTATCCGGCTCCCATTCCGATGATCGTTCCGGCAGTGACTTGGTCAAAGATCATGCCGATTCCTATTCCTATAAGAACAAAGGCGGACATAACCATCCAAGGCTGTATAGATTGTGTCATTTAATCGGTCTAGATATACTCATTTATATGTTTATTCAAATCAGTGGTGTTGCCTGAAATCGTTTAAAAAGTGATACATCGAAAACTTTATATATACTATTTTCTAGGAAGGAGGGATATGGCTAAAAAAGGGTCTGTTTCCCAGCAGGGAGTGCAAGTGGCAATGGTGGGTATTGTGGCGGTTGTCGCTATTTTGGTTTTGTTTTTGTCTCATTCAGGGTCTTTTAGTGCGAATGGTCCGGCTGTGTTGGATTCGCAGAAGGATTTGGAAAATGTGGGGGGCAGGGCGGGTACCTGGGGTAGTGGTGGATCGCCACCGGGTAGCGGAGGGCCTCCAGCAGGTAGTGGGGGTAGTGGGCCACCTAATGCGGTCAGTGTAAGTTCTAATCCTAGCGGTGCAAATGTGTATATAGATGGAGTGTATAAAGGCGTTACTCCTTTATCAGTAAATGGTGTTGCAGCCGGTGTTCATACAGTTAAGGTGACCAAGTCAGGGTATGCGGATGTTAGTCAAGCAGTTAATGTGCCTCCGTTCGGTACGGTGGCTGTTACGGTCACGCTGCAGTCGAGCGGGAGTGGGAATGTGGCTGCTTTTGTTGACCAAAACCCGGCTGCATCATTTATTGCGATTCCAGGTCAATCGTATGCGTTTAGCGTGGGCATGAAAAATAGTGGCAGTGCAACTTGGAGTGAGGGAAGCGGGTATGAGTTGAAGTCAAAGAGCCAGCTTCCAGGGATAAGTCTGGGTGTAAATAAAGTGAATCCTGCTCAGAATGTTGTTTTCAGAAGCATCATTGAGGCACCGGAAGTGCCCGGTTCATATCCTGCACAGTGGGTGATGGCTCAAAACGGAGCAGGGTTTGATATTGCTTCTGCTCCTTTAAGTATTGCAGTGCAGGAGCCTTCTTTTAGTGCTGTGCTGGATGCTTCATTCGTCTCCCAAAGTCTTTCTTATCCATTCTCAACCAGTCCAGCCACGCCATTTGTTGGAAACCCTGTCTCTACAAGCTATGCCTATGATAACTTTTTGGTTACGGGTGGGACGTATACAGTAGGAATTACAATGAAAAATACAGGCTCGACAACTTGGACTAAAGCAGGCGGGTTTAGGCTGAAATCTCAAGCACCCACAAATAATATGTTTTGGGGTGTTCAAAATATAGAGCTAGGCTCTTCGGATTCGATCGCGCCTGGGCAGTCTAAGATGTTTGTATTTAACATTATTGCTCCTTCCCCTGGAGGAACGTATAACTTTCAGTGGTCGATGGCGCAGATAGGCAAGGGCGTATTTGGGGATTATTCCCCCAACACAATCGTTAATGTGTTGTGGAAAGGAGGATGCAAGCCGCAGTGTGCAAACAAGAAAATAGGGGATTCGGATGGCTGCGCAGATAAATGCAGTATTGATGGTACTATCGGGTATGTTCAATCGGGGAAGATTGGGTTGCCGTGCGACCAGGGTAAATGCAAGGATAAGAGCATCTGCACGCGAGGTCTTTGCCGGATTCCTCCAGTTGCCTGTGGTCATGATAATCAGGTGTGTTGCTCAGGAAATCAGTGCGCTTTCTCCACTAGTTACACGTGCAATAATCAGACAAGTCCTGGGGTCTGCCAGGAGTGTGGTGGGTGGAATAAAATTTGTTGTACCGATGCTGGCGCTTTCAAATGCGACAATTCGAATTGGGATTGCACAAATAAATTTGCAAACGGAGGGCACGGGTATTGCGATATTTGCAATCGAAATACGAACATGTGCGGGCCCGGATCCGGATGTGGGCACTTGAATGAACCTTGCTGTCCGCCTGGAAACCGTTGCGCCCAAGGAACCTGTACAGGGAATTCTCAGGTAGGTTATGCGTGTAAGTAAGGGGTGAGTCTGTATCTCCCAAGTAGGCGAGTGTAGCTTTCTTGTGCCCTAACCAAACATAGAGTACAGAAAGAATACAAGGTAGGTCATTATAAGAAGAGAGAGGGCAAGTCCGATAAGGCCAAGCGTTCTTTTAGGCTCTTTGAGAAAGAACCCAATGATCCCAAAGGCAATGCCGAAAAGGCAGAAGGGGGCTAGGAGGATACCTCCGAAGAGAAGGGCAATGCCTCCTTGTGCGTCGCTGTTCGCCGATTCAGTCAGAAAAGCAAGGAATAGAAAAGAGAGTAAACCGATAGAAAAGCAGGCAATGTTGAAAAAAGGTTTCCGGGGTTGTGTTGTTTTCATCTGGGGTTTAAAAGAAGTTTCTAGGCTTATAAATTTATCCCCCACTAACCACACTTAACAGTTTAACATCGTCTTTGTCTTTAAGTAATTCATCTTCCGTCACCAATTCACCATTCTTGATGATGAGGACAGCAGACGCGCTAATCCTCAGTTCGCCCAGTAGCTTCTTTGCGCTTCCATTGAACTTCTTGTTCAGCTTCTTGTTCTGTTGCTCAAGGTAGATTTTCATCGGTACCTTCTCAGTTCTTCTTGTATCTTTTCTTCTGTGTATCCAATTAAGGGTCTCAAGATGGGTAAGGGGATTTCAGGGTATTTTTTAAAGTTTGCCAGGGTATCTCCTACAATCAGGGCTTGGAGTTCAAATCGGGGTATGTGTTCAGCCAAGTTAATCTCCGAGAGGAGTTTGAATTGGGGCCTTGTACCGTGAGAATATCGTTCTAGGAGGGTTATGTCTTGTGGGGTTTTCGCAATCGGGAATAAAGCGCAGCCGCGCCTCATAGCCATCAATCCAGCTAACAGGCTTTTCTCGTTTTCAATCAGCAACAGCACACTGCCTTCCACGCCTACTGGGAGCCCTCCAAAGCAAGGATGGCTTTTGGTATATATATAGGCATTTCCTTGGAGGATTTCAATGCCAATTTCTTTTTCGTATTTTTTGAGGGAGACGTTGGCACCTGTTTTTTTCACAACCAGTGCCCCAAGTTGTTCGTTGAGTTGTTGCTGAGAGTAAGGAGAGTTATTGTCCAGGACTTGGGCGGTGATGCGGAAGCTGGTTTTTTCAGTGAATCCTTTGCTTAGCTCTTCCACTTTTTTTTGAATGGCTTCGTAGTCTCCAGGTATTTTTGTGCAGGGGCTATAGCTGATAAGTCCGAAGACGGGTTTCCAGTTCACTTTTTTTTCGGTTTCAGCAAAGAGGCGGTTTCGAAGTCGTTGAACCGTTCCTTCAATGCCTTGGCTTTTCAGATAGCTTTTGAGGTTGTGGACGAGTTTGCGTTCAAAGAACGGCCTGTTTTTTCCTTTGAGGCTGATTTCGCCGTAACGTAAGAGGTAGTGTTTCATGTGTAGAGAATGCCTGCTTTCCATTGTTGTTCATAGATGAATTTTTTGAGTAATTCCAGGTTTTTTGGGGTGCAGGCATACGTTCCAGTCATTAGTCCGATGTAGTAATCTTTAGTGGTACTTTTTTTGTTGACGTAGTTTTTAGCATCAAAATAATAGCCTTTGCTGTCTTTCTGGAGTTGTTCGCGTTCATGGTGGGTGATTCCTTCAGGGACCGGGCAATTTTCATTTTTCCGTGCGCACAAGTAGCCTTCTTTGAAGGCTTGTTGAGCGTAGCTATCTAGTTGGGGTTGGAGGCTTTCGCAGTTTATATCGGTTAAGGGGTTTATGGTCTTGGGAGGAGTTGCATTATCTAGAGAAGGAAGGTCTTGAATCTGCGGTTCCCATTGGATCAGGCTTTTGCCGACGAAGTAGGCAAAGACCAGAAGTAAAATTACAATCGGAAGCGCTTTGGCAAGGTCTTTGCGGATTTTAATGAGGTAATAACGGGTCATGGTGCTATGATCTTTTATGGGTATTTATACCTTTTCGTCTTTTAAGCATAAACTTTATTAAAGTGAGTGAATTTCTTATTCTTAGGGGGGTGAATATGGCTGATGGGGGTTTGGTGGCCGTAGTTTTTAGTTCTAGAGACTCTTTAGAGAGATTGCTCGAAGAAAGTGTTTTACCTAGTGGAGACGTTTCTTTGGACCATAAAGAAAGAGTGCTATTAGGCGAACTCGATCGTTTTGAAGCTCCTTATCTAGAAGAGAAATTATTAGGCGAGAGAGTTTTCGACTCTTCTGCGGCATATAATGGAGCTTTCGCTGAATTTAAGAGATTTGTAGCATTGTCTTTAGTTTATGGAAAAAATCTAGCAATGCCCAGTAAAGAGATAGATGCAGTGTGGCACCAATTTATACTTTTCACGAAAAAATACAGGGAGTTCTGCGATCGGTTTTTGGGAAGATATTTAGACCATAATCCGAATACGTCTTTTACCCCTTTAGATCCGGAAGGACTAAGTAATCTCAGGGGATTATACAGAAAAACGTATGGAGATATTCCATCTCTATGGGACATGGCTTCTGCAGAAGACTGTAGTGTGGGGTCTGGTGCATGTACACAGTGTGGAAGCCCAGGGTCTGGTTCTTGTAATTCATCGTGTGGAGGGTCACCAGGATCCGGTTCATGCAGTTCTGGCGGTGGAAGCCCTGGCGGGTAACAGGGATGAGTGTCATGAAGCTTTGCTTCCGTTATTCTGGTGTGTACGATCGTATATTATATACATTCTCTTTTGGTATGCCTTGTTCTGATCCTAACTATTTTAAGGATCGTCGCAATGAAAGTATAAAAGGAATTAAAAGCCTTGAGAAAGGGGTCTTACGCAAGGTACTCTTCTTTTTATCAAAAATTTCAAAAACATTAAGTGTTGATTGGGAGGATAAAGACCTTACGATTTATGTCCTGCCTCACTGGCATAAGCCAATAGGAATGTCTGCTTTTTCAGACCCATTAACGGTTGTTTTAATGAGGTGGGATGGTGGCAAGTTATTGAGAATACCTAATTGGCGTATGGTGGAAATTTTAGTGCATGAGTTGTGTCATGTCATTCAGCAATCCTTATCAAGGACAAATTATTATAAAGACTTAGAAAAAAAAGGTCTTAAGAATATGTTAGTTAGGAATCATCTGTTAACCTATGCGATTTTTGCAAAAATAGTAAATTCAGAGATGCTAATGCATGAAAAAATAGTCACGGAAAAAAATCCTCCCTATAAAGAAGCGTTAGAATTAGTAGAAAAATGGGGCGCAGATAACATTATTCAAGAAGCAAGAAAATACGTTAAAAATGGTAAAGGATAATATAAAAGGGCGTTTATAAGGGTTTAGGGTAATCTTTATTAGGGACATTTGCAAAGGTAAGGTATGCCATCTAAGAAGCCGCCTAAGATCACGGTTCGTTACTCAGGCGTTTACGATCGTATGTTATACTTGTTTGTGGAGGGTCATCCGCCGGCTGATCATGATTATTTTATTCGTAGAAAAGTGGAAGCTCTAGAAGGTGTGCAACGGTTGAAAAAAGAAGTTCTCCCGAAGCTAAATCCGTATCTAGAGCATATGCAGCAGATCTTGGGTGTGTCTTGGGAGTCTCGGGAAGTGGTTTGTTACGCCTTGCCATACCCTCACAAGCCAGGTCCGGTCGGAGCTTTTTCAGATCCCTTGACGATCTTTTTGAAGCGTTGGGAGGGAGAGCGCTTGTTTTCCTTTCCTTCGGATCGTCTGCTGGAGCATCTGATCCATGAGTTCTGTCATATTATTCAGGACCCACTTCTGAAAACAGCCTATCGTAAGGAATTAGGGGAGCATTTGCGCGAGCGCAATCTACAAGTGTTAACCCATATATTGGCGTATGCCATTTTCAGGAAGGTAGTGGATCAGGAGCAGTGGCACCGGGAGGTGAGTATCCGAGCGCAAAATCCTCTTTATAAGAGAGCATTGGACTTAGTGCAAGCCTTGGGCGCTGATAAAATCATCGAGGAAGCCAAGTCTTATTTGGTGAAGAAAAATCGTTCAAAAGAGCTTAAGTAAATCCAGAAGAAGAACGTTTTTTCCAGTGAATTCTTGATAAATCCGTATTTTTTTCGGGGTTAACGAAAGACAGTGTGAGATACGCAAGAGTCTATTTATGGAAAGGTAGAAATTGCTCTGTTTATTCCGTGTTTTCTCCGTTTTTTGGTGGAGCACTCTTTTGAATAACTTCGGTTATTGTATCAGTATGGACTGGTATCGCGCAGACTCAAATGGTTTTTGGGCGCAATGTCCTTTGACGGGCAGGGTCGTCCAGGGAGAGGGGAATCGAGGGTTAAGGTATAAAGTTCAAGTTTCTCAAAAGCAAGGCTGTTTGTTTTGCCCAGGGCAAGAAGAGTCGCAACTGCCGGAAGTAACGCGTCTTCAGGGGGGATCGTTTGCTGATTTCTTAGACATCCAATCTTTAGGGCATGAGTGGTCGGTGCGAGTGTTTCCAAACTTGTTCAAAGGGGGTGGGATTGGAAGTAAAGACTTGGTTCAAGATTGGAAAGCGAAGTACCGTTCAGAAGAAGGGCAACAGTATATTGATCAATTGTTAGAGCGTCTAAAAGAAAAAGGCCTCCCCGTCGGAGAGGATTACCTCTTCGATCTAAGTCATATGGTGATTGTAGGTACACCCGAGCATAAGTCCGATCTTAATCAGGAAGAGGCAGGGTTGGAGTTTTTAGCAGCGGTGCATGCAAGGAATTTAGCGTATCAGGATGAAAAAGTGGTATTTGGGTGTATTTACAAGAATCAAGGAAAAGCAGCAGGAGCTACGCAGGAACATGAGCATGTGCAGCTTCGGTGTTATACAGAGCTTCCTCCTCGGTTGAGCTTTCAAGTAAGTTCATTGATAAAAAATCCTGGTTTGATGGAGCAAGTAACTGATTTTGCAAGAATCAAGGATTGGGTTATATCCGATAAGGACAATCAAGTAAGTTTCGTAGTTCCTTGGGAGGAGGAGCCGGCGGTGTGGTTGGTGTACAAGGGGTTGGAAGCTTCCTTGGAAGAATTAGGAGAGGTAGGTTTGTTAAGGTTAAGTGGGGGGTTGCAAACCATCATAGCGGGTTTAAAAAAGTTGGGTTATTCAGATTATAATTACGCTTGGTTTGATTCGAGCCGTTTGGGGGTGAAGATGCCGATTCATGCAAAGATCGTGACGCGGAAAAAAGTGAGGGGGGGTTCGGATATTTTCTTGGGACCTGAGAAGCACTATGTGCG
>C687J35174_10013219_pt1 | contig 10026 bp, 11 predicted proteins | sample RifCSPhighO2_01_FD_35174 | JGI IMG/M metagenome (IMG submission 35174)
GATATATAGAAACCTATAAATACTTCTTTCTTCTAACACCTATATGTATCCCAACATAAAAAAGAGTGTAATCTATATTTCATTTACCGTGATGTCCAAACCAGCAAAGCTCACTTGCTTTGCTCGCTGGAATTAAAGTTCTTTTTTCACCTAATTCCAGCATGACCACAAAACAACTGCTTCTAGCTTCTGAAATCCTTTCACTGCAATTAAAGAAAGAGCTAGAAAAATACATACAAAGAAACACACTTGCTCTCATAACTGATCCGCAGAAGCGTCCCTGGAATGGCTGCTGCCCGTTCTGTCTCAAAGCACATCTCTTAAAAAGAGCACAAACCGATCTAGACAAAAAGACCATAAACCAAACAATCAGAGGAAAACCTGGGCACGACGGATACTACTTGGATGCAGATGATTTACTGCCAGTAAACTGACGATCAGTAAAGTTTTTAATAAAAGCCTGATGCTTGTCTCGCTGCACAACCGAACTAACGCGCCACATATTCTTACCCTCAACTTGTTGAGCCTTCACTTTTCCTAACGCCTTCGCTCGCACACCCTCAGAAATAAAGATTTCATTATCACTCTGTACCGCCATATTCTTCACAAAGGGCAACGTATTACCCCATGAACTAAACCGTAATTTTCCACTACTACGATCCAAAATCAATTCTCCCTCATGTACCCCAACACCATACACCACACGTTGAGAGGCATTCCCATTATAGACAGTCAGTTCAGAAGAAATCTCATTAGCAACCGAAATTGCCACTGATACAGCATTCTCCACCTCGGGAGTAAACACGATAATTCTAAACGTATCATCAACGTAGATATGCCCCCCAGCAGCCTTAGCACGTAACAACCCCTTCTCAACAGCCGATCTACCTGCATCCGGCAATTCACGCAACTGAACCGCTACAACACTAGATAGTTTCTTCTCCGTAGTTGACTCACGAAGAGGCAAAGAACCAACACTCGTCACCTTAATAGATTCCTTCTCACTGGGCTTAACACCGATAAACGCATTCTTCTTCACTTTCCGATAATAGAAAAAGAGCAACAACGCAAGCAAAGCAAGTAAAAACGACCATACAATCCAGACAAACGAACCTCCTGAAACCAACTCATTAAAAGTACTCAAAGAAATAGCTCGCCCCGTTAAAAACGTAGTACCTAATACCTGCTCTCCCTCTCCCATATCAACCGCAATAGGATACTCACCCTTAGGAGCACTCAATCCAACACGTTTAGTATCTCCTACAGGAATAGAAAGCTCTTGTATTTCCTTCGTATCACCTATAGAAAAAGAAACCGCTTTCTGGAAAGGCACATTACCAACATTGCGAATCAAAACACTGTTATTTTCAAGAATAAACACCGCATCCATCAACGGTTCAATAACAAATGACCGATGTGCCTCCAATCCAAGAACGTGCGCTTCAATCGTCCAGGTGCCAGGCACAGTACTCGTCTCGGTCGGGAACACAACCGGTTCATCTCCACTCGCTAACTGTTGGAGAGAAATGCTTCCGTCAGGATTTTTTATAGATACCGGAACCTCAAGCGCCGCTTCTTCACCTGCTTGATCATACACTAACACACTAAAACTCACATCATCTCCCGGAATGAACGAATCCTTACTCAAAGCAATAGAAATGCTAGCCGGTATCTGGTTTACACGGAGAGAACTACTGCTCGAACCCTCATTTAGGACACTTCCCGATGCTGATTTTTGATACACATAGGCAGAAACAACATAACTACCATGTTTGGCTTTACTAGGTATCACCATCGAACCATTAAAAGCTCCGTGTACCACACTAAATAAGTGCTCGATTCCTATTCCCTCAACTCGCACGCTAGCATACCCTTCCACGACCGCTCCATTCTCTTTAGTCGCCTTACCCATCACTATAACAGCCTCCCCAGGATCGACCATACTCGGTCTCAGTTCTAACTGAGTGTGAATAAGAGAACTAATAACAAAGAGTGGACCATACACCTCATCCTCACCATACCTCACCCCCACTCGACACTCCCCACGCGCATCACCAATAATTGCAGGATCAAGCGACAAAGAAAGAGGCAATCGTATAACTTCTCCCGAACGTAAACCATACGCGCTCTTAAAAAATTCAATCTCACTAACACCACACACTAAACTCGCTCGAACATAATCAGTCACCGGAACAGCAGGACTAATAGTGACTGACACATTCAGCACATCCCCCACATTCACCAAACTCTGACTACTACTCACCGACAACTCACCAGCAACCAAAGGAAGAACCAATAAAACTACCAGTAAAACAACCAACTCTTTTCCAAATCGCATAACTAGAGTAAATTCCTTTTATATATAAACCTTATCACTCTACTCTCAAAAAGTCTTCGTCTAAACAAATCTCTTAAGGCAAACAAATCAAAGTGTACCCCCTCAACGCCAACTGGTACCCTAAGTGACTACTGATACTCCATAGTCACTTCTTCCTCAATTCATTTATAAAAATTTCCGCGATACTTTTATAAATCTCCTCTTCCTTGAACCAACACGACCGAAGAAAAGAGGAATCTGGAACTAATTCCTGGAAAGAAATGGGAAGAGTGGGATATCAATGAAATGTCAAAAAGAATTGAAGAAGACAGGGAAAGAATGAGAGAAGAGCGTGAGAAAAGAAGCAAGCCCTTGTACGATTTAGTTCACGAAGAAACATTCATAGTGCAAGCAGTCAGAGCCTATTCACATAGTACTTCGGTGAGTGAAATAGGAGCCATAGGAGGACCACCGGCACCCAGCCATGAAACAGGATATACACAACAAATCAAACTAGACGTACTATCAATAGAACCCTCGACCATCCCCGTAAGAAAACTTACGTTCGACGGTCTTACTACAGTTCGATCCGGAGAAAAAATACTAGCACTTATCCCCCGATTAGATTCAGAAAGCGAAAGAGACACGTCTGTTTTGTACGAAAGAGAAAATCATTGGCATTTTGACCGTGCATACAAATCAGAAGAAAGAGCGATTAGAATAACAATCCTACAACCCGATGGTAACATAGCCCGAGAAGAACACGCCGTTGATTTTCACCACTATCAAAGACCCAACTATAATAGTCAAGGACATTAATATTTCCTCGTCTTGTCGTTGACTATCAAGGGAAAGACATACAAAAGATGGGAATTACTTATGTCTTTCACTATAACTTAACCTTTATAAATCTCCTCCCTCTTCTATAATCATGGCAAAAGAGTTCTCAGTCACACCCTACGAAGTCTCGGGTGAAGTAAACTATGATAAACTCATTGAACAATTCGGCACACAAAAAATACCAGAATCAATAAAAACAAAACTAAAAAAAGCCCACCCCCTCCTACGAAGAGGAACCTATTTTTCACATAGAGACTTTGATCTCTGGCTTGCCGACGCAGAAAAAGGAAAAACGATCTCAATTGTCTCAGGTCGCGGTCCCTCAGAAAAGATGCATCTCGGCCATTTAGTTCCATTCTTAGCAGTTCAATCGCTCCAGTCCATCTTCAACTGCGAAGTCTACATTCCCATATCAGAAGATGAAAAATTTTACGTTAAGCCCTCTCTCTCCTTCGACCAAGCACAGCAATTCGCCGATGATAATATCCTAGATATCCTCGCACTTGGGTTCAAAAAAGAAAAAACACATCTCTGCAAAGACTTCTCATACGCTCCCCTCTACGGAATGGCTGCAAAGGTTGCCAAACTGATCTCCTATTCAACTGCCAAGGCTGCCTTTGGTCTGCAGCCAGAAAACAATATTGGCTGGTCATTCTACCCAGCCGTGCAAGCAGTCCATATCCTGCTCCCTCAATTTCTGCATGGTTCCCAAAGAACTATCGTTCCCGTAGGTATAGATCAAGATCCATTCATCCGTCTCACGAGAGATATTGCAGAGCATTCTTCACTCAACTTCACAAAACCTGGAGCACTGCACGCGAAATTTATCCCGGGACTCAAAGGCTCAGCAAAAATGTCCTCCTCAGACGCAGAAAATGATGTCATCTATCTCACGGACTCTCCAGAAACAGTAAAAAAGAAAATAAACAAATATGCTTTCTCAGGGGGCAAAGACACCCTCGAAGAACACAAAAAACACGGCGGTAATCCAGATATTGACATCTCCTTCCAATATCTCAAACTCCTCTTTGAAGATGACGATAAAAAACTCAACCAAATAGAAAAAGACTACCGCTCCGGTCTCCTTCTTTCAGGAGAACTCAAAGCCCTCTTGATACGAAAAATCAATGAATTCCTCAAAAACCATCAAACGAACAGAGAAAAAGTAAAAAAAGATGTAGAAAAATATCTGCTGCACTAAACCATCTAAATCTATAAAAACAATAGAAGACATATTGCATATGGCATTCTACCGTGGGTACTCGCTACTCAGGAAACATACAGTTCCTCAAGGATCACCAATTCTCTTTGTAGAAATGGATGAAAGAACGGGCGGCGGAGGGCTTGGCGTAAACTATCAACTCTCTAGAGATAGCGAGCAGATATATTTTTCAATACATATAGATAAAAGAAAATCGCTCCGAGAACAAATAGAACTATGCATACACGAAGTCCTACATATAGGCTATGAATATGAAGTGTATATGAATACAGATTATAAAACGCCCCTAATAGAGCATTTACAATTCGGCGCTCCTCTAAAAGATCCGATACCACCTGAAGATGAAACTCTCAACAACAAAATACAAGCTGAAGCAGAATGGAGAATGCAGCATAATCCTATTCTCGTAAGTCACTTAGAAAAGATAATCCAAGCAACAAAAAGAGAACAAGAAGTAAGAATGCATAAAACATAAAAAAAGGTGCAACTTAAAAAGGGTAATAAAACTTTATATAGCCTACATCCATCTTACTAATGCTGATGCTATCAACGGTTGTCCTGGAAAGGATGCTACCATTGCAGCCTCTGTCATGTATTCGGCTATAAATGGAGAGACCGGACTATAACTCTCTCTATGAAACCTATATGTGTTAAGCTTGATAATGAGGGCGAAGAAGATCACCTTTAAAATGCATCAAAGGTTAAGATTGAAATTGAGAGGTATTTAAGGCACTCTCTTCACCGAGTCCGGTGCGTCAGCTATTATATTCCAATGAAGCATAAAACAAAGAGGAAAGTTACAAAGAAAGCAAAACATCCAAAGAAGGGTGGCAGGTCACCCAGCAAAAAAGATAAGTCTTCTAAAGTAAGAAAGTTAATGAGGCTTGCAAAGTCAGGTTCTAAAAAAAGAAAGCGTAAAAGATAATCGCAAAATAACTTCTCGAACCATGTTCCATTCGTCACCTCACAAGTGTAAGAATAATTTAAATACATGAATTTTAAAGAGAAAAGATGAGTGAAAGTCAATCAAGATATAGCATAGTAGAAAGGCTCACAACCCGAAAGCTTGAGCTAATGAGTAGTAAGTCAAAGTTAAAAGAAGAAGTAAAACAATCTGAGCAAGAAATAACGAAGCTCAAGAAAGAGTTAGAAAATTGGAAAAAAGACGTGCAGGAAGACATAAAACGAGAACAACGAAAGAAGGAACTACAGGTCGAAAGGGAAGAACAGGAATGGAGTAACCTGAAAGAGCAATTAACAGCGAAAGAAAATGTCTATAATGAACAAATAAAAGCTCTTGAAGAAGCACTCACCTCAATTGAAGAAATTAGTAAAACCTCTCCTACTGTACAATCATAGTCCCGTAGAAATCAAAGAATGCCTTGTGCGTCAACGGGCTGCAATGGTGAGAAATAAACCAAAGCCCTGTGCTGGTTCCCTAAGTGGGTTCAACTCCCACGCCCGGCGATTAATTTCGCCGGAAGGGTCTTTAGGAACTTCTGTTATAGTCTAGGAAATTAATAACTGAACAGTTTATCACAGACTATCCAGGGAAAGACATACTATCTTGTTCAATTATATGTGTCTTTCACTATATTTCCAAGAAAAAGATCTTTTTCACTTGCTCGTCGCTTAGTTAATCCATTACTCTCTTTCCCATTTACTTTGTTCCACTTTTCAAACTCTTTCGCTGCACCCACATAATCCCCCCTATTCAACTTCTGTCGCAAAGTACTATCATAAAAACCAGATTTCACTTTTCTGTCAGGATTAGAACTACCAGCACCAACATTAAACACATAACTCACTAATGAATCATACTGATTCTGCGTCAGCGGCACCGAGACCATCTCCCCAACCGCCCGCTCAGCCTTTCGTACATCTTTTCTCAATAGCATACGAGCTTCTGACTCACTAATCTTCCCAAACCGCTCTCCCTTTAATACGACGTGCCCATACCCAATCGTCGGCTTTCCTGCCTGACACAAATACTTCACCGGTGAAAACCCCTCATAACGAGTAATCAAGTCCAATCCTCTCTCAGATAAAGCATATCCCTTATTGACTGAACCAAACACCTTAGCATCTTCATAGGTATAGTCCTCCCCACATGGGTCTTCTCCACGCACATCAGACACAATTCGTTCCAAATCAGTATGAGAAGATGATGTCTCTGTGACAACATTCGACTGCATAGTTGAATTTATCGGTGGTCGTTCAGCATAATTCTTGGTATCTTCAGTTCCCCTAGCACAAAATAATATCGGAGACGCAGCTAACACCAAACCTCCAAATGCTTTTCCAAAATTCTGCATCTTTTTCATTTCCCATCAAAAAAACAATCATATTTAAATCTTTGTATATTGTAACTCCTTATTAATAACAACATAAACAGAAGATTTAAATATGTAGAGTGTAAAAAGACCAAAACCGCCATCTTTTTATACACCCTTTATCTCCTTGATATATGAGAATCATTACCCTCCATTGCGATCACATCACTTTCAAACCCATAAAAAAAGCCCTTAAAAGCGCACCTGACTTGAACGAAGCTGAAAAGAAAGAAATAACAGTCAAAGACCCCCTCGTCATTTTAACAGCCATCGAAGAAGGAGACAATGATGCAACTATTAAACAACTCATTGAATCAATCAAAAAAACAGCAGGAGAAGTAAAAGCAAAAAATATAGTGCTCTATCCCTATGCCCACCTCTCATCAAACCTAGCAAAACCAGATACTGCCCTCGGCTATCTGACACTCGCAGAGCACTCGCTCAAAAAAGAGGGCTTTGAAGTCACTCGTGCTCCCTTCGGGTATTACAAAGAATTTGAACTCAAAGTAAAAGGTCATCCGCTCTCCGAGCTCTCAAAAGAATTCAGATCCGAAGAGCAAAAAAGTACAACCCCTCTAACAAAACCTATACTCAAAGAAGAACCAGTCGACCCTTCCAAGCTCCTCAGAGAACTACAAAGAACCAAGCTAGACACCTCAAAATTAAAAGACAACGATCATCGTATCTTAGGACAAAGGTTAGACCTTTTCTCCTTCAACGAAGCAGCCCCAGGAGCAGTCTTCTGGCATCCTAAAGGACAAATCATATTCAACGAACTCATACAATTCTCACGTGAGCTCCAGAAAGAAGCAGGCTATCAAGAAATTTCAACCCCTCAAATTCTAGACAACAAGCTCTGGAGGGTCTCAGGTCACTGGCAGCACTACAAAGATAATATGTTTATAACCGACTATGAGGGCAGGCAGATGGGGGCAAAACCCATGAACTGCCCTGGGGGCATGCTTCTATTCCGATCCCAAGCTCGAAGTTACAAAGATCTGCCGTTGAGATGGTCAGAATATGGATCATTACATAGAATGGAACTCTCAGGTACCCTTGCTGGTCTCTTTCGTGTTATCCGATTTACCCAAGATGATACGCACATTTTCTGCTCCCTCGATCAACTCCCACAAGAAATTGAAGGCGTCTTTAACTTAATAAAAAAAATATACAAAGACACCTTTAACTTCGACTATAAACTCTTCCTCTCCACACGACCTGAGAAATACCTTGGTGATATAAAAGACTGGAGTTACGCTGAAGAAACCCTAGAAAAAGCACTAAAAAAACTCAAAATACCATACACTATTAACAAAGGCGATGGTGCCTTCTATGGTCCTAAAATAGATATTACTATCCTAGATTCTCAAAAGAGAGAATGGCAATGCGGTACCGTACAACTGGATATGCAGTTACCTCAACGATTCGAGTTGTCATACACCGGTGCAGACAACAAGGAGCATCGTCCTCTCGTCATACATAGAGCAATCTTTGGCTCCTTAGAGCGATTTATAGGCATCCTTTTAGAACATCTCAACGGAAATCTCCCTCTCTGGCTCGCCCCTGTCCAGGTCAAACTCATCAACTTCACTGACAGAAACACCAAAGCAGTTGAAAAACTAGAAAAACAACTCAAAGCAGAACTCCCCCAGCTTAGAGTAGAAACTGATCTCAGAAACACCACCGTTAACGACAAAATCCGAGATGCAGAACTCCAGAAAATCAATTATATGATCGTTCTAGGAGACAAAGAAGAGGAAAAGGGGACGCTCGCAGTCAGACAAAGAGGAGAGAAAAAGCCTCAATTCGGCGTCAAACTTCCCGCATTCATAAAAGAACTCAAAGAAAAGCTAGAAAAACGAGCATGAAGAAACAACTAACCCTCATTCACTTAATATGGTTTGCTCTCGAAATAATCTTGTTTATAGTTAGTACCTATCTACTCACACCACTCATTCAAATCAAGTTCAACCTCCCCTATACTTCCTCTCTGATTCTCGTAGCAATAGTAGTTCTCCTCATTCTTTGGGCTGTTATTAAACCAATATTCATGAAAATATGTAACCCTCCTGAGCGCCTTATAGACAAATATTTCGGCATAGACAGAGATGCCAAAGAACCCTTTATTCGAGATAAAACAGATAGAATTGATAGAATGGAAAAACAAAAAGCTAAAACCTTATAAACTCCCGTTCTCTAAAAACTAAAAGGATACAAAAAAAGATGAAACTCGCACCCTATCTCACGCGACTGAATAACTCAACAGAGTACAAAGACTTCTCAAAGAAATACACTGATGCATTTATGGTAGCTGGATTCTTCATTATAGACTATGAGGCAGGCAAAAACATTCATCAATTCGACTTCTTTGTGCCTAAAGAACGGAAAATAGCCGCATTTACCATGGATCGACAGATAACCGTGCAACTCTTAGCTACCATGAATGAAAAAGTACCTGAAAAAATGGATTCAAAAACTAATATAGATTTAGACGAACTGCAAGGTATTCTAGAAGATGAGATGAAAAATAGAAACATTACTGAGGATATAAAGAAAGTCATCGCTATCCTGCAAACACTGGATGGCAAAAAGATATGGAATCTGAATTGCGTCCTCTCAGGCATGGGTATTCTCAGAGCGCATGTAGACGACGCCTCAAAAACCGTGCTCAAAATGGAAAAAGTCTCTCTCACCGATATAATGAAAAAACTACCTGCTCAAGCTCTACAAAATCCAGGCATGCCCTCCAAAGAAGATATGAAAACCGAAATGGATAGACTCAACAAACTCCAAGAACAAATAGAAGAACAAAAGACCAAAATTCAGGAAGAAATCGCTAAAGCCCCAAAGAAGCAAGATAAATCCTCAAAGGTAACGAAAAAGCCGCTAAAAAAAGCACCATAGTCTTTAAAAACAACAGATTATCTCAGTTTCTATGAATATTGACTGGAATGCCTGCGCGCACTTCAAAGGCACAAACCAAAAACCGCTCTGGCTCGTCGAAGGTAGAGGTCTCTTTCGTCCAACAATACAAAGAATAGCATCGTATATTGCAAAAAATACGGATCTTGATGCCGTAGTTCTCCGTTCTCATTCACATCCAAATGGCGATGATTTACGATGGTACGATTATCTCAATGCTATGAAATCTAATCCCTTTTTTTCTACTGGTGAATACGGATGTGTAAAATATAAAGGAAAAGACAAAAATCACTATGGTGAACCACCCCACAGCAAGCTTTTGCCTGCGGGCAAATCCGCCTACGGGCGGAGTGGGGCATCTGACGACGGCATAAAATCGAACAGCTGAAGCT
>C687J35174_10013220_pt1 | contig 10026 bp, 2 predicted proteins | sample RifCSPhighO2_01_FD_35174 | JGI IMG/M metagenome (IMG submission 35174)
GAGGTCGCAGGGACTGCCGATGGTCAGGGCGACAAGCCCTGCACGTGGTTCAATCTCTCGTACGGTGATGAAGGCGGGTTCTGCGACCACCTCCGGTTCAGCTGCCCGCAGAATATGAACAACGCCAGCTGCCGCACCGTGAACTACAGTGAAGGGCCGGGAAGCAGCTGGTGCGAGTGGATGGGCGCGAATGACACCATGGGGATGTGCGANGNGNTCNTGCCTGACTGCCACAGCCCCGGAATCCAGGACAACCAGACCGCTTGTCAGGCGGGATCTGGCTGCAAGTGGCTGAGCGGCTTCTGCGACCCGAAGGGCTTCGGCAACGAGTTCGGCTCAGGCGGCGGCTTCGGGATGCTCTGCCAGCTGTACAACGGCGACCAGAACGGATGCGAGGGCACTTCCGGATGCGGCTGGCAGCCCTCACCGAGCAGCTTCTGCGACGCGAACACCTCCATGCGCTGTCCCGAGCAGTTCAATGCGACCCTCTGCAATGCGACCATCGGCTGCTTCTGGAACGTGAACCTCCCGCAGCCCGGCTGCGACTTCAAGGTCTTCCAGTGCCCGAGCCTCACGCCCGGGGGGGCCGGCGCGTGCAATGCGCAGAAGCAGTGCTTCTGGGACGGATTCAGCTGCCAGCCGGGGTGCTTCAGCGCACAAGATGTAGCGGGCTGCGGGGCGGTGAACGCCTCCAACGCCAGCAACCACAACGCGAGCGTCTGTCGTTGGGTCAACGGCTTCTGNGACTCTGCGATGGCCATCAGCTTCTTCAAGGACATCCAGGGAGGGGAGCCCATCCCCCTGGGCATGGATGCCCCGGGCGACGCCGGCGGACGCGACTGGTCGGACATCATGGGCTTCGGCCTCAAGGACATGGGCGCCTCCTCNGGCTTCGGCATCCGGGTGAGCAATATCGCGAACTCCTCNATGTGCAAGGACCAGAACCTGCAGGGCGGCGGGAAGGGCCAGGGCACCAACACGAGCCGNTTCTACTGGTATCTCGACACGGATGGCGTGCGCACAGGAAACTGCGCCCTGCAATTCAACGCTTCCGCGGTCGGCTACGAGTTCCTGCTCTCCTACGAGGCCTCGTGGGACGGCCAGAGCCAGTCGGTGCAGGAATCCTTCTCCTCGTACCGCTGCGCCGGCAGCGCCTGGACCCTGGCCGATATCAAGCTCGCCACATTCAGAAAGATTGCCTGCGAAGACATCAGTGGAGGAATGGTCGCCGTGGAGAAGCTCGACCTGGAGAAGTTCCCGCTGCTCTACAGCGCGGGGGCGGACTGGAGAGTCGCAGTGGCCACNGCGGACGAGGCNGGCAATGGTAGCAACGTGACCGATACTGCTCCTCCAGGATTCACCACCCCAGGAACAGTCGACTTTGCCATCGATTCGCTGGACCTCTTCGCGTACAACGCGAACGGCTCGCGCGGCTACGGCCAGGAGCAGGCCAGCAAGGGGTACATCGAGTACGATGCCGACTGCTGGTCCGCGGCAGGCTGCGCGGAGTACGAGTGCTACAACCACCCGTACTGCGTGGCCAACTCTCTTGGGGTGCACGCGGCCGGCTTCGAGGACAGCAGGGTGCCGACGATTGTCGCGGTGAGCAAGGAGAGCTATCCTGACGGCGCGCTCATCACCTACTTCACGGACAGGCCCGCGAACGGCTCGCTGCTTTTCTATGCCTTCGACGACCGCTGCGGCACCCTGAACGCCACCATTGACGATGTGGGTTCGTACAGCGCCACAGTGCGCGACTACAAGCTCTGGCACACCGCTGAGGTGTACAACGACACGGATTTCGGGAACCACTCGCTGAACTATCCCCTCCAGCCAGATACGGTGTACTTCTTCAAGCTGAAGATATGCGACGAGAATGGGAAATGTGGCATCAGCAAGTGTTCGGAGCTCAGGACCGCGAGGCCGGACAGGTGCGCGTTCTGCGACTTCGTGACNCAGATCAAGGCGCCTTCCGGTTGGAACGTGAGCTACGACCTTGACCAGGACGGAACGTACGAGCACGTGCAGGGCGCGCTCTGCGGACCCAACGCAGGGATGAAGGCAAACTACACGAGCGGCCGCCGCGCCAACATCAAGCTAGCCACCAGCGACAACAGCAGCTGGCTGGAGTTNGTGAGCGCGAGGCTGACCAAGACCGGCCTCACCAGCAGGACGCGTGATGTCGAGGAGAGCGACGCGCTCGGCTCTGGCACCACGAACACCACAGGCGGTGACACCATAGGCTACGCGGGCATGGTNTCNGNNACGCGTGACAAGATTGTGAACAATCTCTTCCCGGAGGTCTGCCGCATCAAGATTCCCGGCACCGGGACGTGCGAGGAGCTCTGGCACTGCAGCGACAATCTCTCCGCCTGCGTGAACCGCACCGCCGAGGCCACTCTGTTGCAGAGCAACACGACCTACTGCCTCTGGCAGCTGCCCTACTGCGAGTTCTCCGCGTGGGCAGGGGGCGAGGCGGACCCCGACTACTCGCCACCTCCACCTCCACCTCCTCCAGCCCCATCCGGTGGCGGCGGCGGAGGCGGGGCGCCTCCCACCGGGGCGGGCAACACAAGCTCCAAGAAGTGGGCTGAAATAACTCCGGACAAGGAGGCTGCGATGAAGATATACAGCAGCGCGATGGGGCTCAGGGAGCTGGTATTCCAGGTCACCGAGAGCGTGGAGAACGCGGAAATCGCGGTGACCAGGCTGGGCGGCAAGCCCTCAGCTGCCTCAGAGGAGGCACCGGGGACAGTGTACCGCTACCTGGACATCGCGAAGAGCGTCCTGAAGGATGCCCAGATACGCCGGGTGAAGTTCCGCTTCCAGGTGGAAAAATCATGGCTGGAATCCGCGGGCGGTACCATCGATACAGTCCGCCTGTTCCGCTACACCGCGGGCGGCTGGGAGCCGCAGATCACCGTCTTCACGGACAGCGATGACACTTACCATCTCTTCAATGCGAGTTCCACTGGGATGTCCTACTTCGCCATCGGGACCACAACCACCGCACCAGTCGAAGAACCCGTCGAGGAGCCTGCCGCTCCCACGGGGATGGTGCCCGTCGCCTTCCCCACGCCGGAGGTGACCGGAGAGGCCACTGCTCCTCCTGAGACCGAGACGTCGGCGGGCCCCGCGGTCATCGGCAGGCAGCGGAGCATCCTCTGGACGGTCTTCACTGCCGTCTCCATCGCGGTGCTCAGCGTGGCAGGGCTGGGATTCCTGTACCAGACCAATCCCTATGTGGAGGCGAAGGTGAACTCGATGCTGGGGCGCTTCAAGCGTGAGCCGGAAGTGCCCGAGCTTCCGAAACTTAAGGACGAGCAGCTCAAGGAAGAGAAGCCGGGCACTCTTGTCAGATCCTCAGGTCCAGTGAAAAAGGGCAAGGCGAAAAAGTAACACCGGCCGGCCGCAGGGCAGTAGGATTCCCGGCCGGACTCACCCGAATCCCTGAGATTNCCCACAGAGCGGTCGCCTGNCGCTGCCAGTTCATTCCTTTCCTTCGGCTTCCTTCTCTGCGCCTTCCGCGGGTGCCTCTTTGCCCTTCCCGAGCAGCTTCGCCATCAGCCCCGGCCCCTTCTTCCCTTCTTCCTGCGCGCGCGCCTCCTCCTCGGCGAGCTGCTTGACCTCCTGCAGGCTCTTCTTCAGCTCGGGCGTTGGCTTCACCAGCTCCTGGAGTATCCTGCTCACGTGCTCCGCCCTGCGGAACTTGAGGTCGAAGCGGTGCTCGAAATCGGTCCGGACATCAGCGAACTCGCGATTCAGGAGCTTGATGACCCTGGTGGTGTGGTCCTCGAACTCCCGGAAGTTGGTGATGATGGACTCGACCTCCTTCTTGTCCGCCTTCTGCAGGAGCTTGACATTCAGCTGGTCAACCGACTTGGTGAGCCTGGAGACACTGTCCTTCAGCTCCTTCTGCGATGCCGCGTATTCCTCGAAGCCCCGCACCTGCTTCTGTATCTCGGAGAAGAAGGTCTCCACCCTGTCCGCGTGGCGCTCAGCGACCGCCTTGACCTTGCGGATCTCCGTGAGCTCGCTCTTGACCTCATCGGTCATCTTCGCCACCTGGTCGATGCCCCGGAACACGCGGATTTTCTGGCGCATCTCCTTGAGCTCGCCNATGATGGTNTGCATCATGANCTCGTTGCTCTCCAGGTTGCCCTTGAGCGCCTCGAGCTTCGCATCCTGCTTGCGTATCATCACCAGGAACTTGTCCGGCTCGATGCTCTCGACCAGCCCGACGGCCTTGGTGGTGGAAAGCTCCACCTTCTGGACGCTCTTACCTGCTTCCAGAATCATCCCGCGCAACTCGCCTATCTGTTCGGTGATGCGGGTGAACCGCTCGTTTGTCGCCTTCCGCGTCTCCCCGAGACCCTCCAGCTGGGCCTTGATGCGCGTCACTTCCGCGATGAGGCTGCCCATCCCCTCGATGGGCGCTGCCGCGCGTTCCGGACCGCGCTCCTCCTCTGCGCCCGCGCCGGGCGGCGCGTTCAGGTCCTCCTCGGGCTTCCTGAACATGCGCGAGAAAATGCTCATCGGGCATCACTCCGGAACGCACGGTATTTATTCATTTGCCCCTGAGCCTCCTGTACAGCTCGATGTAATGCCTGTACACCCTCTGGCGGACATCCTGGGGCAGTCTCTGGTAGAGGGCGTTGATGCGCTTGTGCACCTCGAATGCCTCTCTCCGCCTGCCCTGCTTGAGAAGCCGGTCCATCAGGGCGAAGTGGCGCGCTATCTCCCTCAGCCGCGGGTCCACGGCGGTCGCACGCCTCTCGGTCTGCACGGAGGGCTCTGGTCCAAGGGCGGCTTTAGGAGGGGCGAGGACGACTTCCTCCTTGCTCTTCTCGATGCGGGCGAGCTCAGCGAGAATCTCCTGCCGTGAGCGCAGCTTTCGCAGCCTCTCGGCCTCCCCGGGGAACNCGAGGTCATCCTTGACCCAGTCGGCGACCTCGTGCTTCTGGTCGTTGACGTGGTCCCTGAAGATGTCGTCGCCCATGGTGGAGAGGGCATCCCGCAGCTCCTCCAGCGATGACACGGCCGCGCCGCTGTTGAAGGTGAGGAAAGTGGTAGTGTGCTTCTTGAACTTCAGGACCTTCTCCTCTCTGGGCGCCGCGGCTTCCTGCTTGACGAGTTTTGCGCGCTCCTCCTGTGCCTTCTTGAGCTCCGCCTTGAGCTCCTCCTCTGCCACAAGCTCGACCTCACGCTTCTTCGGCGTCTTCCCAAGCTTCCTCCAGGAGTCGGTAATCCTGGGAGTGAGGCTCTCCAGGTAAATCTCCACCATGTTGAAGTTTCCGCTCTTTATCTTGTCCAGGGCGAGCTTGAGCTCAAGCCGCAGGTCGAAGACGTCGACACCCAGCCCCTCCAGCTGCTGAATCTGGTAGTCGAGGTCCTCGATGATGGCATTGTACTTGTTGTACTGCGCAAGCTCCTCATCGCTGAGACGCTGAATGCTGTGCAGGATGGGGCGGAAGGAGAGGAAGTAGGGATTGCCCCTGTTGGATGCGGTGTTCACCACCATACCGGTACCCACTTCGGACTTGACCAGGGACTGCAGGAGCTCTTCTCCGTACTTGGTCTTGATACGGTCCAGGTCTCCCTCGTCCCTGGTGCGCATCTGGATCTCCGTGTTGATGTTCGCCTTGATCTCCCCTACGAAGTCGCTCAGCACCTGAGACACGAGCATGACGCCGAGGCCCCACTTCCTGAACTCACGGCACGCGCGCTCAATCTGCACAAAACCCTGTCCGGAGCCTCCGAAGCGGGGGAGGAGGCGGTGAACCTCATCGTACACCAGGAGAACCTTCAGCTCCGGAGCCTCCGGGAAGTTCGCGCGGAAGACCGTGCGCACGGTGTTCGCCACGAAGACGTCTATATCCCTTGGGTCCAGGGTGTTGAGGGTGAAAATCTGGATTTCTCCTGGCCGGATGAACTTGGGCAGGTCGATTTTCTCCCTGGCATTGGTGATTGCCTTGATGTTGCCGTTGAAGGCCCGGGCCTCCTCCCTGCGCATCCCGAAGCGGGGATAGTTTGCGAGCATCTTCGGCGAGTTGAGCTTCCGGAGCATGCCGCTCCACTGGGCCGTTGGGTCGAACACCACCACCGCGATGTTCCGCAGCAGCATCTCCTCCACGAGGACCTGCGCGGTGATGCTCTTGCCTCCTCCCGTTGAGCCTGCGATGATGGCGTGGGTGGTGAACTGGTCCATGTCAAAGTAGGCCTTCCGCTCGCTCTCCGCGACCTTGCCGACAAAGATGCTTCTCGGACCAGCTTTTGGGAGGAGACCATAGTCTACCGAGACCACGTAGCGCCTCTTCGCGAGCTGCAGCCTGCGGTATTCCAGCACCCCGTACGTGAGCAGCGCGAGAGAGAGGACGATGGCGAGCAGCAGCCAGAGCGGGATGACTCCGAAGACCGCGTACCGGTAGAAGGGCAGCACCACCCGGAAAGGCGTGCTCACCGAGGAGGTGAGGTTGAGGTAGCTCGCCCGTGCGGTGAAGATGTAGTCTCCAGTCCCGGTGTCCGAAGGAAGCTGAAACTCGTTCAGGAGGGTGAGGAAGGTGGAGATGGTGACCTCGTCCTCACCAATGGCCGTCTCCACGATACTGTCCTGCCTGCGGATGAAATAGCCGAGCGAGACATCGTAGTCGATGTCGGTGAGCAGGTTCCGCAGGTCTATCTTGTAGCGCAGCGTCTCCCCGGCGACGAGGCTCTCCTTGAGCAGGTCCACTCCGAGGAGGAGCGCCCGGATGGGCAGCTTCTCCTGGGGAAGGATGACTAGTGTGATAGGGAGGCTCGCGTTCCCGTCTCCGGAGATGTCCAGTGAGCCGGTGTACAGCCCCGTGGCTCCGGTGGCAAGCAGGGTGACCGCAAGGTCCTCCGTTCCGTTCGCCGCCACGGTCAGCACATCCTTGTCCAGGCGGACAAAGGGCTCAACGTCCCCGCTCACGGATATCTGTGCGGTCTTCGAGTCAGAGCCGAGATTGTAAAACACCACGGTCTCTTCTGCGAAGGTCCCTTGCGTGAGCTTCTTGTTGATTTCCTTCACGGAGACGAAGAAGTCAATGCCAATCTGCTCGATGATGCCCGTTCCCGGTCCAAGGCCTGGTCCAAGACCTGCCCCCTGTCCCGGCCCCTGGCCAGGTCCGCTTCCGGGCCCCTCTCCCGGGCCCGCACCAGGTCCTGCCCCGGGCTCGGTGAACGGCCGGAGGGAGATGTTGTGCGACGTCACGTTGCCGGCGGTGACGTTCGTGAGGTTCGCGTAGATGAAGTATCCCGGCGCGATGGCCACGATGTAGTGCAGGCCCACGTCCACGTCTGTGAGGTTATAGAAGCCGAGCGTGTCCGAGACATTGGCCACGTCGAGGACACTCACCGTGACGTTGGACAGCAGCGTCCCCGTCGTCTCGTCCCGGACAGAGCCGACCACGGAGCCGTTCGCCGCCGGCACCGGACCAAGTGCCGCAATGGGCTGCAGGAAGATGTCGTGCTGGGTGGCATTGTTCGCGGTGATGTTCACGCTGGCGGTGTACGTTTCATATCCGGAGAGCAGGGCGAGGAGGATGTGTGTGCCCTCGATGACGGTGGCATTGTACGTTCCGTTCGCCGAGGAACTTGTGCTGCGCCCTGCGAGGCTGATGAAAACGTTCGCGAGCGTCGCATTCGTGACATTGTCGTACACCGTGCCGTTGATGGTCCCGTTCTGGAGCAACGCGCCCAGCTGGATGGGCTGGAGATACATTGTCTGATTTGTGGTCGCATTGTCCAGAATGGTGATAGTGGCGAAATTGACTTCATACCCTGGCAGCGAAGCGACCAGGTTGTGGATGCCCGCGACCAGGGTGAGATTGAACCCTCCGCTGCTGTTGCTCACCGTGCTTACCCCGGCCGCGCTGAGGGAGACGTTCGCGAGGGTGGCGTTCGTGAGGTTGTCCAGCACCACGCCGCGCACATAGCCGAAGCCTGTCGGAGCCTGAGCGATACTGGGAATCATAGAGAAGTTGTAGCGATTTGTCCCGTTCTCTGGTACCACGACCGGCCAGGTCCAGTAGAGGTCGTAGCCAGAGGCGATGGCCACCATGCTGTACCCCCCCGCGAAGGTGGTGAGGTTGTAGTAGCCGCTCGCATTCGTGGTGGTCGTGGCGTTGTCCACGTAGATGGTGGCGTTCACCACCGGAAGCCCGGTCGTGTTGTCCACCACGAAGCCGTCGATGGACGCGATGAACACCGCGCCCACGCCTCCCGTGGGGCACTCGTCGAACGGGTCGCCCTGCCAGAAGTACAGCCGGCCGCTGTCGTTCNGCACCGGGAAAAGCGCCTGGAAATTCGCGGTCTCATCCGCACGGTAGGAGGTGTTGGTGATCGCGACAAGGGCGACGAACACGATGTTCCCGCTGCCATCCTGGAGCACCCCCGTGGGATAGTAGGTTGACTCATTGAGCTGATTCTGCCAGGTGTACGCCGCAGGCACCCCGGAGAGTGTCGTGGTCCCCACGGTGACATTGATGGAGTAGATGAACGTGCGGTTCGCNGACTCGGTCTCGTTGCCGATGAAGCCGAGATAGGAATCCACCAGGGAGAGATTCCCCACGGTGAGATTATTGAAGTCGGGATTCGAGATGAACGAGAAGTACATCTCCTTCTGCCCGAANGGATTGAGGCACTCGAACTCGTAGATGTTGTTGTGCAGCACCTCGCTCAAGTTGAAGGTGTGGTTGTAGTAAATCGTCCCGACTCCCGGANTCGAGAGCGCTCTGCCCGCGATGCCTGCCCAGTGCGGGACCGTGACAGCTTTCAGATTCAACTGGGTGACCTGGCCTGCGGTCGCATTGACCTCGGCATTCGTGAANCCGATATAGGTCCTCAGCAGGACAAGGCCGGCAAGCGCCGCGACTGCAAGAAGGATGAATCCAGCGGCGGACAGCGCTCTCCGCCTCCGCCTTCTCGGCAGCCTATACGAAAGGGCGAAGGTCACTGCGAGGACTCATGGTCAGCCTGGCGCTTGAGGAGATACTCGAGGCCATGGCTCCTGTTGGCGAAGATGCGCTCCTGCACCTTCTGGTCCAGCCAACTCAGGAGGCCCGGGTCGATGCTTATCGTGATACGTTCCTTTACGCTTGCGATGGCGCTCACCTCCAGTGCATACGCGCACGTATGAGTGCTTACGACGTAATTCGGGATATAAACTTTTCTATTTAGTATTCTAGTAGCTATTTTTCACCACTGGCAGTGCTGTAGGCCTCTTCAGCCTTTCTCGGGCGCATTGCCGGACACGTTGCGTGTTGTCCCGAGGCGATTCCGATGATTCTCCGCAACCCGGCCGACTGCCTCCCACTTCCATGGCCATCAAATAACAAAGTTTTTGTAGGAGAGCCAACAGAAGTCTTTCATGCATGTCATCAAGAAGGAGAAGAACGAGATATTCTCACTTCCCGCAGCGGAGATTTCCCTGGAGGCAGCCGCTGCGGCGAAATCCCCCCTGGCGCGCCGAGTGCTGGCTGCGCTCGCGGAATCTGGCGAGCTGTTCGCAGCGGATATCGCGCGCAGGCTGGGGGTGCACGAGCAGAAAGTCTATTATCATCTCCGCCAGATGGAGCGGGCGGGTTTCATCGCGATGCTCCGCGAGGAGAGCGGAGCGAAGTATTACTCCCTGCGGAAGCCCGCATTCGTGCTGGCGTTGCGTCCCTATGAGCTGACCTCAAGAATCGCGCAGCGGGGCGAATCCAGCTATCTCGACCCTTTCCTGCATGACGGCCAGCTGAACGCCCTCATCGTGGTGGGCAGCCCCGACCCCCATGGGCCTGAGAAGGCCCGCTCACGGGACGGCCACTATGCCGTGGACCTCGGCCTCTTCCTGGGCACCTTCCTGAACTATGTTCCGGACTTGAATGTGGCTCTGGACACTGAAGTCCGCGATGCAGACCTTCAGCGTAATCTCATCCTCGTTGGAGGACCGATTGTCAACGCGGTCACTGGGAGGGTGAACGAGCATCTTCCCATCTACTTCGACCGGTCTGCGCGGCATGC
>C687J35174_10013232_pt1 | contig 10020 bp, 8 predicted proteins | sample RifCSPhighO2_01_FD_35174 | JGI IMG/M metagenome (IMG submission 35174)
CCATTTGGGAGGAGATAATTTTGACCAGAAAATTATTGAATACATTGCAGAGGAATTTAAAAAAGAACACGGTATTGATTTAAAAAAAGACCCACAAGCTTTGCAGAGATTAAGGGAATCAGCAGAAAAAGCAAAAATAGAACTATCCAGCTCTACCCAAGCAGAAATTAATCAGCCCTTTATAACTCAAGGTAAAGAAGGACCGCTTCATCTTACCATGACTCTGACCCGAGCCAAACTTGAACAGTTGGTGGATAACCTTGTTCAAAGTACCTTAAAACCTGTTGAACTGGCTCTTAAAGACGCGGGAATGAAAGCAAGTGATGTGGATGAGGTGGTTATGGTTGGAGGAATGACTCGAATGCCAAAGATTGTTGAGGTTGTCTCGAAATTCTTTGGTAAGGAACCTAATAAATCAGTTAATCCGGACGAAGTAGTTGCAGTCGGATCTGCTGTTCAGGGTGGGGTATTAGGAGGAGAAGTGAAAGACGTATTGCTTTTAGATGTTACTCCTTTAACACTTGGTATCGAAACACTTGGAGGAGTTTCCACACCTTTAATTCCAAGAAATACAACTATTCCTTCTTCTAAATCTCAGGTATTTTCAACAGCAGCTGATAATCAGACACAGGTTGAAATTAATGTACTGCAAGGAGAAAGACCCATGGCTATCGATAATAAGTCACTTGGAAGGTTTATTTTGGATGGAATTCCGCCTGCTCCTCGTGGAATGCCTCAAGTAGAGGTTACCTTTGATATTGACGCCAGCGGAATTTTATCGGTAAAAGCAAAAGATAAGGCAACAGGAAAAGAACAAAGTATTAAAATTACCGGCTCAACCGGACTGACAAAAGAAGAAGTTGAGAAAATGACTAAGGAAGCAGAAATGCATGCAAAAGAAGATGAAGAAAAGAAAGCACACGTTGAAGCCAGAAACCAAGCAGATTCTTTACTATTTACTGCAGAAAAATCCTTAAAAGACGCAGGAGATAAAGTAAGTGTTGACACAAAAAAAGAAGTTGAAGAAAAAATGTCATTACTCAAAGCAGTTTTGGATAGCGGCACAAAAGAAGATTTAGAAGCTAAAACAAAAGATCTTTCCGATTCTTTACAAAAAGTAGGAGAAGCACTTTACAAACAACAGAGTTCAGAGGCCGGAGGTCAGAAATCGGAGGATAAAGAACAAAAGACAGAAGATCAGAGTTCGGAAAAAACAGAAGAACAGAAAAAGTCGGATAAGGATGAGCCGATAGAGGGAGAAGTGGTGGACTAGTTCAGAATTCAGAATTCAGAATTCAGAATTGAGCGCGGAAACCGCGCTTTTTTGTTCAATAATTGGTAAAATAAAAGTATGGCAGAGAAAGATTGTTATCAAGTTTTAGGAGTTTCAAGGACAGCGAGCGCTGACGAAATAAAAAAAGCATATCGTAAGCTTGCTTTAGAGTATCATCCGGATAGAAATAAAGGAAAAGACGCTGCTGAGAAATTTAAAGAAATAAGCAGAGCATACGAAGTATTGTCAGATCCTCAGAAAAAGCAAACATACGATCAATTTGGACATGCTGCTTTCGAGCAAGGCGGCGGGCAAGGGCCGTTTGAGGGGACCCAATCCGGCCGCTATGGTCCGTTTACCTATACATACACCTCCAGTGGGGGCGGCGGCGGATTTGATTTTGGAGGTTTTTCCGATCCATTTGAAATATTTGAACAATTTTTTGGTGGTGCATCGCCATTTGGTGCCCGGCAGAGACGGCCTGTGTATTCAATTACCATAGATTTCATGGAAGCAGTCAAAGGTGTGGAAAAACGAGTAACCATTAATGGGAAAACACAAACCATAAAAATTCCAGCAGGTGTAGATGATGGTTCACGAATCCGTTTTGGCGACTATGATGTGATAGTTGAAGCAATGCCCAACAAGCGATTTAAAAGAGAAGGATACGATATTATCTCGGAAAAGGAAATTTCTTTTCCTCAAGCAGTGCTTGGAACAGAAGCAGAAATTGAAACCGTGCAAGGAGTGGTAAAAATTAAGACTCCAGCAGGTACACAGCCTGATACGATTATTCGATTACGGGGAAAAGGTGTTACTCATTTAAGAAGTTCCGGACACGGTGATCATTATGTTAGGATAAAAGTAACAGTTCCAAAACATCTCTCGTCAGAGCAAAAAAAACTGCTTGAAGAATTTGAAATGGAATCAAAAAGAAACAAAGGTTGGTTTTAAAACATGAATACCAGACACATAGCCAGTATTTATTTTTACGCAATCTCAGCAGCAGCTTTGGCTTTAATTGTCGTTGGAATTTTTGCGACTGTAAATTTTGTTATTAATACAACTCAATACGACACATATCCGCTTCGGTTTAGAGGGAAAGACTGCGAAACGTATCCGTACGCATATTCAAAACCAGTTCCTGCTGCTAATGGTTTGCCAATTTCAACTCCAACACAAAAGGAATTAGACGGACAAAAAAAGAAATGTCAAATACAGCTTGAAAAGGAGCGAAAACAGCAAAAACTCGATGATTTAAAATCTTCACTTACGTTTAGTATTGTCGGATTGGTATTGTTTTTAATTCATTTCCCCAAAGCGTTAAAACATACAAAAGAAGCAAAATAAATTCTTCATGTTCAAGTTCGTTGTAATTTGTTAACAAAAAACCTATACTAAAAATAGATTCTGAAACTAGTTTAGAATGACAATCATTAACGTATGACTGCTCTATTGATGCAATTGCCGTTGCTATGTATAAAATTTTGGTTTTTTGAAGCTCCAAACAGGTTATACACATATTTTGCTTCGCTTAACAGTTCTTTGCTTCAATTATTTTCTCTTCCGCTTTTAGTCAAAACGTTTTTCAAACCCATAAAAAATGAATACAGGGAAGGCTTAGTTGGATTTTCTATTGTCATGGGGATGGCAGTAAAGTCAGTTTTGATTGTGGTTGATTTACTGTTTTTATTTATTGTATTAACGTTTGAACTGCTTATTTTATTGGTGTTTTTACTCATTCCAATTGCAAGTATTGGGATGTTATTTATATGAAAGCTTATTTACAGTTGAATAATTTTTATTCAAATCCTGCGATTGTCGTAATACGAATTCTTTTTATTTCGTTTTTAACAGCACTTATTGTTTTGCAAATATTTTCGCATACTTTGCCTAAAATTCCTTTGGGGTTATTTGGTTTATTTATTGCGTGGGAATTGTTTATGGAATACAAAATAGGCCGGGTAACGCCAAACACCTCAGTTAAAAACAAAACAAAATCAGATATATTTGATTCATTCGCAAAAGAGACCGCAACAGCTTTTATAACTCACCATACTTCCTCAGACGTTATAAAATCTTTGCTTAAGAAGTGGGAGATCAAATTTTTACTTGCCAAAACAGGCATTACGCCTAAAGAAATTCCACTCATTAATATTCCGCTTGATGTACTTACGGCATACTCCATAGAAATTACAAGATATGTAAAAGGAGATTTTGTTACTCCGGTTGATGTTTTAGTATCTTATCTTTTTATTTTAGAACCGCACACAAAATTATTATTTGCAAAAGAATTAAAGCAGGAAGATATTGCCCAAATTTTAAAATTATCAAGAGGTGAGTTTCCATTTATAGAGTATCCAAAAAAACCCGGAATTCAGTATAAAGGTGATGGAATTGGAGAGGGGTTAGTTACCGGCTGGACTCCAAATACCATGCAATTTACTAAAAATATTACGTATAAAAGTTTGTTGCATGAGCCTTATATTTTTGGCAGAGAAGAAGAATTCAAAGAGCTTTTGGAAGGATTATCAAAACAGCAAAGTAATAACGTCCTGATTGTGGGGGAAAGAGGAAGCGGAAAAGATACATTAGTTGAAAGTTTTGCATACAAAAGTTATATGGGAGAGCTGCAAGAACAACTAAGTCACAAGCGAGTTTTGGAATTGCTTACGGGTTTGTTTGTATCCGGAGTTTCGCAGAAAAGTGACTTAGAAACGAGACTCCAAGAAATCATTAATGAGGTTTCTCACGGTGGAAATGTTGTGTTATTTATTCCTGACCTGTCGAATCTGTTAGGCGAAGGTGCAACAGATATAGATATGTCTTCAATACTCATGCCGTATTTAAAAGATGGGAGTCTTGCGGTTGTTGCAACAGCAACAAATGGAGTATATAAAAAATTACTTGAAGACCATCCGATTATGGAGGTATTTGATGTAGTAAAACTTGACGGGGCAGATCAGAGTCAAGCAGTGGGAATGGTATTTAAAAAAGCAGGTGAAATAGAAGCAAAGGAGCATGTGACTGTTACCTATAAAGCAATTAAAGCAAGCGTTGAGTATTCTCATAGATTTATGACTGATGCAGTGCTGCCGGGAAGCGCGGTGTATTTATTGGAAGATAGTGCTCATAAGGTATCTTTGTATACAAAAGACACATATGGCAAAAAATATAGAGGAACTGTTACGGATTTAGATATTGTAAAAACAATAGAAGCAAAAACAAAAATATCTGTAGCAAAGCCTGTTGGAGAAGAAAAATACGTTTTATTACATCTAGAAGATAAACTCCATGAGCGTATAATTGATCAGGCAGAAGCAGTAACGGCAATTTCTGAAGCAATGAGAAGAATTCGGACAGGATTAGCAAGTACAACAAAGCCAATTTCATTTTTATTCTTAGGGCCAACCGGAGTTGGAAAAACCGAAACTGCCAAGGCATTGGCACATGTATATTTTCATGGAGAAGATCATATGATACGACTTGACATGAGTGAGTATAGCGATGAGACAGGATTGAAAAGACTTTTAGGAGCAGGCCCTGGAGAAGGCAGTGAGCGGGGAGAATTAACTGATAAAATCCATGAAAATCCTTTCTCACTTGTTCTATTAGACGAATTCGAGAAAGCAAATACCAGGATTTTAGATTTGTTTCTTCAGGTTCTTGAAGACGGAAGATTAACTGATAACAAAGGTCGGACTGTTTCATTTGTCAATGCAATTGTCATAGCAACTTCAAATGCGGGAGCTGAATTTATTCGGGAGGAAATTAAAAAAGGCACAAAAATTGATGAGGTGTTCCATAAACGGCTTTTAGATGAATTGCAAAGTAAAAATATTTTTAGGCCTGAACTTTTAAACAGATTTGACGCAGTAGTTACATTTAAACCCCTTGGAAAAGATGAAGTGGGTCAAATAACAAAATTGCTTTTAAGCTCATTAATTAAAAAAATGCAGGAGAAAGATATAACTCTTTCCTTTGATGATTCTGTTCTGCAAAAAATAGTTACAGAAGGAACAAATGATGAGTTTGGTGCCAGGCCTTTAAGACGGTTTGTTCAGGATAAAATAGAAGGTCTACTGGCGCAGAAAATGCTCACAGAAGAAATAAAAAGGGGAAACAGAGTTACTTTAAACGTAGATCAAGATAATAACCCGCACGTGATAATTAATACTTAATGTTTTCTTTTTGCTTCCAAAACAGCCGTTTGAGTTTTAAGGTTTGTTACAATTGTTACAGGTAAAGCGTCATGTTGAAGCAAATCTCGGAATCTGGTATACTTGAATACACGAATGTTCATAAATGAACACGAATGATTAAGGAATATGCCGGCTGTGCAAAGAAGCGAGTTTATGCTCGCATTAAATCAAGTAGCAAACGAGCGGGGNGTTGACCCCTCTGTTGTTTTGGAAACAGTTAAAAATGCCATTGTAGCTGCGTATAGAAAAGACCACCCGACAGTAGAAATCGAAGAATATACAGCAACATTAGATGCAAATACCGGTGAAGCGCATATCTTCCACAAAGATACTGATGTTACCCCTCCCGGGTTTGGCAGAATCGCAGCACAAACCGCAAAACAAGTCATTTTGCAAAAAATCAGAGAAAAAGAAAAAGAAGCAATTTTGTCCGACTATAAAGTCAGAATTGGCACTATTGTCAACGGTATGGTGCTTCGGTTTGCCGGACCAAATGTCATTGTTGATATCGGCAAGGCAGAAGGTGTCATGCCTCCCTCCGAGCAAATTCCTAATGAGAAATATCATTTAAATCAGCGCTTGGCTGTTAACCTTTTAGAAATTCGAGAAGGAGCCAGGGAAGAAGAGGTAATTGTATCCAGGGCAAGTAACGGGTTAATAGAGGGGCTTTTTAAACGGGAGGTTCCGGAAGTTGCTCAAGGAAGCGTAGTTATAAAAGCAATAGCCAGAGATCCTGGGAATAGGTGTAAGGTTGTGGTTGCTACTAATCAACCTGGAATTGATCCGGTAGGAAGCTGTGTAGGGCAAAAGGGAGTAAGAGTCCAGGCAATTATACAGGAATTTGGCGGGCTTGAAAAAATTGACATTATTCAATGGCAATTAGACAGTAAAGCATATATTGCAGCTTCGTTGTCTCCTGCAAAAAATATTAGAGTTGAAATTAACGAAAAAGAAAATATTGCCCGCGTATTTGTAGCAAAAGATGAATTGTCATTGGCAATTGGAAAAGAAGGACAAAACGTAAGACTCGCTTCGAAACTGACTGGATATAGAATTGAGATAGAAGGATTCCCCGACGCTGAAGTTTTGGAGGACACGCAAGAAGAAGTTCAAGAAGAGATTGCGTCAAATGCGACTGACGCAAAAGGGACAGAAGGGAAGGCAAAAGAGGTTAAGACGGATGATGTAAGTACTCAGCCGGCAGCTAAAGCTAAAAAGGCAAAGAAAGCAAAAAAGAAAATTCAAAAAGAGAAAAATGATTCGGAAAACTCAGAAAACTCAGTATGACAGAATATCAGCAAATCAGACTATCTGATAATCAGACCCCCTGAAATACTGGATCTCCGAGCATTCCGAGTCTTCTGAAAATTTCGGTCACAGTTACTATTGTATGCCAAAAAAAAATACACAAAAATTAGTTCAAACTTCAGGCAATTTAGGCATTCCGGTAGTTGCGGTCTTGGGTCATGTAGATCACGGAAAAACTTCACTTTTGGATGCAATTCGAAAAACATCTATAGCAGTACTGGAGCACGGCGGAATTACCCAAAGAATTGGTGCCTCAAGCGTTGAGGTTTTTCATGAAGATAAAAAAAGACAGATTACTTTTATTGACACGCCAGGACATGAAGCGTTTAGCAAGATGCGAAGTCGGGGGGCAACAGCTGCAAATATTGGATTGTTAATAGTTTCTTCAAGTGAAGGGATTAAGCCTCAGACAAAAGAATCAATTCAGCATTTACGAGTATCTAAAATCCCTTTTATTGTTGTTTTGACAAAATCAGACCTACCTGATAAAAACCCGGAAAAGGTAATAGGAGAATTGGCAAAAGAAGAAGTACTCGTAGAAGGAAGAGGCGGAGACATACCTCAAATAGAGGTATCAGCAAAAACAGGTCACAATATTAAGGAGTTGCTTGAGCTTATTTTATTAGTATTTGATCTAAAAGTAGGAGCGGAAAAACTTGTCCCAAGTGGAGTCGAAAGGTTTGAGGCAATCGTGATTGAGTCAAAGCGGGATATAAAAAGAGGTTCGCTTGCAACAGTAATTATAAAAAAAGGGAATTTAAAGATAAAAGATGAAATTACTTCAGGAAAAATACATGGCCGTGTCAAAGCTTTAATTACGGATAAAAGAGAAAAGATTCAAAAAGCAGAAGAAGGAGAAGGAGTGGAAATTTTAGGATTTGAAGATCCACCTGTAGTAGGTGAAATGGTCTATAAAAAATCAGATGCACAGATAAAACAAGTAGGAAAAGTAGAAAAAATAGAAAAAGCAGAAGGGAAAAAGTCATTATTTTTTATGAGTAGCGAGGCGAGCGAACTTTCTATTATAGTATGCGCTGAGACTGAAGGAGCATTGGAAGCAATTACGGCCTCTCTTCCCAAAGAAATTAAAGTAATTTTGAAAAAAACAGGAGAAGTAACAGAAGCAGATGTCTTGTTAGCAAAATCAACAGGAGCAATACTCGTTAGTTTTAATACGAAAATAAGGAATGAAGTCCAAAGACTAGCGCAAGTAGAAAGAGTACTTCTGAAAAATTACACGGTTATCTACGAGCTTTTAGACGAGGTAAAAGATGCTTTGGAAGGAAAACAGCTTTCATTGCAAGAACAGATTTTTGGTTCTGCTGTCGTGCTTGCAAGCTTTCCATTTGAAAAAACAAAAGTTTTGGGGATTCGAGTTACAGAGGGACGAGTTGCGAGGGGAGACAAGGTGCGGCTTATAAGAGGAGAAGAAGTTATTGGCGAAAGCACGATTACTTCGGTTAGAATTGGCAAAGAACAAGCTTCTAAAGTTGAGAAGGGAAAAGAATGCGGAATTATCATAGCTCCGGTGCTTGACTTTACTATAGGAGATATGCTATTATGCCACGACTGACAGTATGGACAACCCTACGTTTGCAAAAATTCGTGATCTTCTGTCCAAAAATGACAAAATAGCTATTGCGGTTGGTCAAAATCCAACACTTGACACAATGGCTGCCGCTCTATCCTTAGCTTTATCTTTAGAAAAAATGGGAAAGCAGGTTGTCATTGCTTCTCCAACTTCACCCTTGGTTGAAGTTTCAACACTCGTAGGAATTGATAGGGTAAAAACAGATTTAAACGGTAGCACGGGAGATCTGATTGTTTCTTTTCCGTATAAAGAAGGAGAAATAGAAAAAGTTTCGTATACCCTTGAAGATGGATACCTTAATATAGTTGTTAAGGCTGGAGAAGTCGGACTTACTTTTTCTGAGCAAGAAATACGGTATAAACGAGGTATATCTCCTGCAAAAATCTTATTTGTTATCGGTACACCACGACTTTCTGATTTAGGTAAGTTATTTGATACGGAGAGCTTAAAAGACACAACGGTAGTCAATATTGACAACAATACTCAAAATCAAGGATTTGGCGACGTGGTGTTGGTGTCGCCTAATTTTTCTTCAGTTTCTGAGCAGATTGCAACACTTTTGTCTTCTTTACCCTTAGAATTTGGTATTGACGAAGCTCAAAATCTCCTCTCCGGAATTTCAAGCGCTACAAATAATTTTGGCAATCCGAAAACTTCCACTGTCGCCTTCGAAATGGCAGCACTTCTTATGAAGAAAGGAGCTGTCAGACAAGTATTACCAAAAGGTGATTTTGGAGGAACGTATGATCCGTTTTTTGGACCCAGACCTTCTGCTCAACCGAATAAACAAACTCAACAGAAACTTCCAGCCAGTAGCATAGAAGAGATAGAACAGGAAAAGAAAAAGGAGGCTCCGCCAGATTGGCTTGCTCCTAAAATCTATAAAGGATCAACCATAGTATAAAGTTTTGTATCTTTTTGATACTTTCAATGCTTGTAGTAAGCTTTTGTTCCTGCTATAATACATCCCTATATGTCGTTATCTTCGACACTTAAACAAGAAATTATTAAAGAATTTCAGACGGTTAGTGGAGATACAGGGAGTCCGGAAGTCCAAATTGCGCTTTTAACAAGGAGAATTGAAAGATTAACAGAGCATTTAAAAAATCATACTCATGACATACATAGCAGGCGTGGGCTTTTATCCATGATTGCCAAACGCAGAAGACTTTTAAATTTTTTGGGAAAAGTTGAAAAAAAACGAGCCGCAGCAATTGCTAAGAAGATTGGACTAAAAGATTAACGTGTGATATAATGAGAAAAGTGACCTAAGAGAGATGCTTCTTAAGGCTACGTTAAAGAAAGAAAAAAGAATACATGCAAAAGACCTCAGTAAACTTAGATATTAACGGAAAAACCATAATTCTACAGACAGGACAGCTTGCTGGGCAAGCAACAACCTCCGTACTTGCTCGTTTGGGAGACACAATGGTACTGGTGACTGTTGTGGAAGGAAAGGAAACAGAATTAGGGTATTTTCCTTTGACAGTTGAGTACGTAGAAAGGTTGTACGCAGGCGGAAGAATTAAAGGGAGTAGGTGGGTAAAACGGGAAGGCAGACCTTCAGACGAGGCAATTTTAACAGCACGTTTAATAGACAGGTCAATTCGACCCTTATTTCCTAAAGAATACAAAAAAGAAATCCA
>C687J35174_10013233_pt1 | contig 10020 bp, 7 predicted proteins | sample RifCSPhighO2_01_FD_35174 | JGI IMG/M metagenome (IMG submission 35174)
AAAATGTTAAAAAAAAGAATTTTCATTATATTTCTGAGCTTAATTATTATTATTGGAATAATTATTGTATTTTCACAAAATGCAAAGAATGCGATCAGTGTTATTTATAACTTGGCAACAGGGACGGATATAAATCTTAAAAATAGTGCTGGTAGCATTAATGTCTTGCTGTTGGGGATAGGTGGGGGTAGTCATGAGGGCCCTGATCTTACGGACACTATAATCCTGGCCAATATCAACCAAACAAAAAATGAGGTCAACTTAATTTCCGTACCGCGCGATCTGTGGATTCCCGATCTTTCCTCAAAAATAAATGCAGCCTATGTAGAGGGTGAAAAATATAAAAAGGGGATACTTTTGGCTTCAAAAGTAATGGAAAAAGTCACCGGCCAATCTATAAAATACACAGTAGTGATGGATTTTTCCGGTTTTGAAAAATTAATAAATATTATGGGTGGAGTTGATGTTAATGTCCAAAGAGCCTTTGATGATTACCAATACCCCATTTCAGGGAAAGAAAATGAACCATGCGGGCATAGTCAGGAAGAACTACCCTCTCTTGCTACGGCTTCTTCAGATCTTGAGGCTTTTCCCTGCAGATATGAACATATACGTTTTGAGAAAGGGCAGCAGCAAATGAATGGAAATACGACATTGGAATTTGTAAGGTCAAGACATGCAACCGGAGATGAAGGAACAGATTTTGCAAGAAGTCAAAGACAACACGAAGTAATTACCTCAATGAAAAATAAAATGTTGTCTTTAGGGATAGTATTTAATCCTATTAAAATCTTTGAAATTTATAATGTTTTGAAAGACAATATTAATACGGATATAAAAACGGAAGAAATGGATGATTTTATCAGGCTTGCTCAAAAGCTAAAAAACGCAAAGATTGTAAATTTTGTCTTGGACGTAGGAGATGAAAATAAAAAAACGTATGGTGTATTAATAAACCCTCCCATAACATCAGATTATGATTATCAATGGGTATTGATTCCGCGCGTTGGCAACGATAATTTTACAGAAATTAAAGATTATATAAATTGTATAACAAGTGAAGACAAATGCAGGGTAACAGAAAGCGCTATAGAAAGTGTAAATCAATAGTCATTTAATTTATATATCCGCGTGTCGCCGGTCAGATAAATGATTTTTCCTATTTGATTGAAATTATTTTCATTTAAATTTGGATATTTTTCTTTTTCCAGCTTCCCTAAATATATATACTTTATATCATATTTCTTGACAATCGGAAGTATGTCCTGCATGCTTTTTGCTTCATAAACTGCTTTTACATCTTCTATTCTTGGAATCATCATTTCATATGTTCCGCGCCACAACCATTCATGGACAGTCCATCCTAATACTGTCGGAAGTCCTGTGTTTGCTGATATTCTTTCATAATCGGTATAGGAATCTCCCTGCGCCTCAAGCATTACAGGTTGATTTGGTATATTTTTATTAATCCAATTTATTGCCGCATAATCGTCCGGGTATAAGTTTTTAAGATAAGCAGTTCCATTAAGGCCTGAATATTTATTAAGATCCCCATAATATGATCTAATCGCAAATTTTGAATAATAAAGGGCAAGTCCAAACAATATTATGGAAATTAAATAAAAAGGTAAATTTTTCTTAAAATTTGCTATTCTGACAAAAATATAAACAGAGGTAAGTGTCAGCAAAATAAATGATTGATATACAAGTTTGAACATGGTGTTTGCCCTGTAATGTGTAGGATAAATATCCTTTATGTATATTAGTTCAGGGATGATTATTAGAATCGTGGAAAGCAAAATGAGAATTAAGACAAAGATATCTATATTATTGAGTTCTTGTTTCTTTTTGAAAACAAAATACATGAAATAAAATACAAAAAAGTAAAATAACCCATAAAGCACTAAAAATTCCCAGTATGTTGATCTTTGACAATGGTTTGCTTCAAACAGGAAAGGACCGATCTTTCCTATTTTCACAAGAAAACCGGGAGAACAAATTATACCTATACCGGAGACAAAGGGTTTGAAATGTAAGCTGAATGGAAAAGTGAAGATCAAAAACACCAATAAAATAGACAAAAAATATTTTATACTTCTTGTAATAAAAATATCTAGGTTCTGTATCCGATTGAAATAATTTTTGAATTTTTGATGTTGGGAATGCTTAACTTTTCCTACAGTTATTTTCAGGACACCAAGGTTGACAATTAATATTGTAGATATTCCCAAGAGCAGGTATATGATTCCGTCCCATACGTTTGTCATATACATTATTGAAAGCAGAAAAGATAATAAAAAGATTTTAATTTTCCCAAAACCGTTGTCCAGATACATTGAGTATATTAACGCAATTGTTAACAGTACAAAGGGAATATCAAGTACATGACCGTGTAAATCAGCAACCACAAAAGAATAAATCGGAAATTCATGTATTGTATTTGGAATGAAACGGGTGGCATTGGGATACCAGTAATTATTTGGAAAATTGGAAGGAAAAAATAAAAGTTCCCAAAAAGGTTTGGGATTGTCAACATTGTACGAGGAAAAAAAGGCATAAATTGTATGTATATTTCCTGCTAGGCTCATAAGAAAAGCTCCCAAAAGTCCTGATAGAAAAATTTTTAATTTGTTTTTTGTTATGTTTTTGGCAACAAGATTAATTATTATAGAAAAAGTTGCTGAAAACGTGAAAGCAAAAATAGTAGCGAGCATAAGGTTAAACGTGATATTTGAAGGAATATGAGATAATTTAGTAAGGAGTGCGGTTATGTAATGCCCAAAGTAATAATAATTTATAGAGGAGCCCGCAAACCACATATCTTTTGGAGGGAAAAACTCCGCTCTTAGAATGGAATTGATAAATCCAAAATCCATGAATTTCTCAAGACCATGTATGCTTGGTTCGTTTCCGCGAACAAATGACCAGTAAAATATCCCGCTTAAAAAAATTAACTCTTCAAAAATAATAAGTGGAATTTTATTCTTGAAGCTTTTTAAAGTTTCACTTTTTTTATAAATGAATAAATTAACCAAGAATAAGAAAGCTAAAGTAAGAAATATAGTTAAAGTTGTGAATTTTGATATTTTAAATATTCCCAATATAAATACAGAGTAAGAGATAAAAGCGATTCCTATAATTTTTGAAAAAATATAACCTTTATCCTGAAAATTATTAAAGATATAAAATGATAAAGGAAGGAAAATTAAGCCTATTATCAAAAATACTGCCCACCATTGTAAAACAAAAATTATATCTTGCATAAAATTGAGAAAATTATAAATGTTTTTCGATAAATTGTTTTATATCCTTAATTGGGAAAATATTCTTAGGTATCTGAATATGTTTTGAAAAGATTTTATTACTTAACCAAAAAAATTTAATTTTGGGATTATTTGTCGCAAGATGTATTAGTAGATCTAAATCATCATCTATATATTTTTCTACGCCCAAATTTTTTATTATTCTGTCTTTGAAAATATGAGGTTGTTCGTTGTTGAAATTGAAAAATATCTTTTTAAAATATTTATCAATTTTGTGTTTAACAAACCACTGATTGGTTTTTTCTTTTAAAAATCCGAACCTACCCGATATGAGATATACGTCCAAATTTTTATTTGCGGAAATTTTGGATAAGGCTTTTATATTGTTTTTTATAGGAGATCTAAATATAGATGTGTGAGATAATATTCTGAGTTTCTTTTCAAGATTGCCTGGAAATCGATAAACTAAATTATGGTTTTTCTTTTTGTATAGTTTATCAATAATAAAATTTGGAATAAGCGGTGGATAATCTACAAATACTTTATCAAAGTCAAAACCTATCTTCATAGATATTTTGTAATCAGGTCAATAATTTTAAAATTCCAAAGCGTTCTGTGGGTTGTACCGGTTCTACCGATTAAGCCATCTCTATTTTTTCTATACCAATCATAACTTTCTATAAATATATCCTGATTGGATTTTTTAGGTTTAAAATTTAATATTTTTTCTGCTTTTTTTATATCCACGTAAGAATCAACCGGTAGTGTTTTATAGTGCCAGGCAACAATCGGTGACAAATGTATTTTCTCCAGCAGGGATAAAGCAAGCTGCGCAGGTATTGTAGGAATTGACACTATTTTTGATTTTGATTTCGCATGTTTGATTAATGCTCCAAGATCTCTTCTCCATGTGTTAAATATTTTTGCCCCAATATTAAAAATCTCACCATCTTTTTTCACGATTAAAGCAGATAATATAGCAGAGCATAAATCTCTAACATCAAGTAATTCATAAAGATTGTTGCCGTTTCCCAATATAAAAACAGGTTTATTATTGTAAATTGCTTCAAACCAGAGAGTAAAGATACCCAATCGTTCAGGTCCTAAAAAGGTTTTGGGTCGGATTATGTTTACGGACAACCCCTTTTTATAATACTTGAAACATAGCTTCTCTCCTTCAATTTTTGATTCTCCATAAAAACCAATAGGATCTATTGGATCGTTTTCTGTTTCAGGGAGGTGTTTTGGAACGCCATATACTGCAGTTGATGAAATAAAGACAACTCTTTTTATTTTATTTTTCAGGCAAGCTTCGAGTACATTTTCGGTCCCGTTAACATTTACATCAAAAATTATTTTCTTTGATTGATGAATTGGTAAAGCTGCTGCGGCATGTACAACAAAATCAACATCCTGTATTGAATCAAGCATTTCTTTTTTGTTTTTGATATCAGCATGAATGAATTGAATACTTTCTTTTAAATCTTTTGCAGTTAAGTCTGTTACATCAAGAAGAGTAACTTTATATCCTTTGTTAATTAGGAATCTGGCAAGATGACACCCCAAAAATCCTGTTCCTCCTGTTATTAAAACTCTTTTCATTCTTTAAAGTATTTTAGCATAAATTATTTATTGGTTGTAAGGGATTTTAAAGATTATTTAGATCATTTTACCGCATAAAGTTTTTTTTAAAAATCATAATTTTAGGGTGGTCATATACGGTAAAAGACTCATCTGCACTTTGATCATTAATCGGAATATTCAATATGGGAATAGTTGGATAAACGGAAAATTCAGCGACCTTCTGAAATCCCAGTTCTCCTGAGAAAAGTTTTTTATAATAATTAGCGGTTTGTTTATAACAATAAAATTGCGGCAACTTTTGGCAATCAGTTAATTTTTGCAAGGGGACATACAATCTGTTGGAAGCGATAATTATATAATCTGCCTGAGAAAGCTGCTGGTTTATCCTCTGCCATTTTACGGGAGTATCGGGATTATAGAGTTCAAGAGTGAGTATATGATATTTTTCCTGTCCGAATAACGGAAGACTATCATCCCAATGTTCGATAGCAATATTTGCTCCGTAAGGAATATTGTTATTGATCCAATTAGAAGCAAGAACACGGGTGTTGGGTAAGGAATATATTTTAAGAAAAGAAAGAGGCCAGATTAAAAATAAAATAGTAAATAATAAATAAAAAATAATATTCCGATTAAGTTTAAATTTAATAAGAGCATTAATGATTTTATAAGACAATAACCCGGCAAACAAGCATAATAATGGATAAACAGGTAGCAAGTATCTCATGAAACCGATTGCAAATTTTCCTACGACAAAAAAATATACCCAGAAAAAAATAGCAATTATTGCTTCTTGTGCCCATTTTTGCTTTTTTTCTTTTTTTAAAGCAATATAAGTAAAATAAAAAGCTCCTGCAAGAGACAGAATTGACAATATTGGCCCTTGTCCCCAAAAGAAAATATTTTTCACCTCATATATAAATGGCGTTTTTCCCACATATTGGAGAGTATAGGGAAATACAAATGCGTTATGGGTCATTTGATACTGCTCAAAAGTCTGTCGTATAAAGTTTTGTTTATCAATTAGTGCGTATGGTTCAAAAATAATAAATGTTATTATTGTACTAGGAATGATTGCCAGAGTGTAAAGGATCAAATTTTTAACTGTTCTTGGTAGATGAGGAAGCCAAACATGAGGCCTATGAGGACTTTTCAAAAATATTAAAATGAAATCTATGGTAAGGCTTGCCCCTATTGATAAAAGTAAAACCGAAGCACTCGTTTTTGTAGCAAGAGATAAGCCAAAAATAATTCCAATTAAAACTCCTTTTTTAAAATCAGGTTTTTCATAGAAAGCTATTAGAACATAAAGCAGAGCAATAATAAAAAAAGTGAGCGGAATATCAACTATGTAAAAATGTGCACTTTGTACTGCTAAAACGCTTACTGCATAAAAGAAAGAAGATAAAAGCGCAACATTTTCGGTGAAAAGTTTTTTTGCCAATTTATAAAGAAGAAAAATTGTTAATAATTCAAAAATAACGGATAAAAATCTTCCTAATATGTTTATGCCGTTATATCCCGAAAAGTAGGGATTTAATGTTCCCGCAGCGCTTCCAGCTATTTTCAAAAAGTACAGTGGAAAGTTGCCATATGCAAAAAAATGCGGATTAAGCGGACTTGTGGTATGAAAAAATTCTGCTAAATTTGAAGGGAGAGCAATGGGTAAAGTGAAAATAACAATTGCTCTTTCATCGGGATGCAGGTGAAAGCCTTGATCCCAATTAATATTATATAATCTTAAAGTCGCGGCGAGTATAAAAATTAATATAAGAATTACTCTTTTATTCATTATTGCTTTTTGAAGATATAAATAGTTGGTCTGTCAAAAACATAAACCGTTTCTTCAAGTCCAAAAACCGGATTATTGACATAAACTATTTTACAGAAAATGTCACAAGGAGTAACGTATATCATCTTATACCCGTTTTTTCCGCTAATAAGATTTTTGTAAAAGCTGTATCCTTTTGGAAAAATGCTCGGATTTAAAAACCTGGATCTTAATATTCTTGTGCTTGGTAAAATAATGTAATCGTAATTATTTAGGTTTGCGTAAAGCTCCTTTTCTTTATACAGACTGTTATCAAGGTCGTAGAAGTTAAAGAGATTTATGTTATAAAAATGACTGTTCAATGGAACAATTCCCATATCGTAAACTTCACTTAGCACTTTTGAATTTTTTGGCAAATTCTGTTTTACAAATTCTACCGCAGAAATCCTGGTGTCTTTATGGATATAATTGGTTATAAAAAAAGATAAACAGTAAATAAAACTTGCAAAAAATATAACAATCAAGATTAAATATCTGACTAAAGATAAATTTTTACTCTTTATTAAACTTGATATTTCAACAGAAATTATTAAGTAGATGAATGGAAGCGTTGGCAACATATATCTTGTCCATTTAGCAAATAAAAAAACTTGTGAGAAAAAAATAATAAAGAAAAATGCAAGAAGCAGTAGCTGTTCAAAATCCTTTTTTACTAGGGTTTTGTAAGTAAAGACTATTAAAATCGGCAAAAATAATATCGTTAATACAGGATTGATTAAAAAAGGATAAATTTTTGTAAACTGAAAGAGAATAGGCATAGTGTTGTAAAATCCATCAGTATAGAAAACATGCATGGTTCCAATCGCAACAGAGGATTCGTAGAAAATACTTGATGTAAAAGATTTATAATCAAGTATTGAATAAGGAGAGAATACAAAAAAACAAATAAGGGGAATAACTACCAGTAATAAAACACTAAACAGCAAGTTTCTAAGAATTAATGAGGGGTGAATATTGCTTTTTGAATGATAAAAAATTAAAGCTAAAAGAGGCAGTGGTGTTAATACAAGAGAAGATATTTTAACAGATATTAAAATTCCCAACGTGAATATGGATAACAGATAATAAATATTTTTTCTGTTTTTTATAAATTTTAAAAGAAAATAAAAAAGTAAAGTTGATAATAATGCAAGCCAGGTTTCAAACGTTCCAAAATGGGCAAATTGTATAAATCCTGTACTTGTGGCAGAAAAAATCAATGCGATGATGCCGGCATTTCTTCCTTTAAGCATAGTTGCAGTTTTATAGATGAGCAATAAGAGAATTACAGATAATGCAGCGGAGAATAAACGGCTAATTATTAGAGAATTTTCAAATGATATGCGGGTAATCTGGTTAATTATTGGAATTTGGTAGAAGAAAATACTTTGGATGTAGTTAATTACTACTCCTGTAAAATAAATCGCATATATAGGTAAACTTCCATATGCAAAAAAATGCGGATTCATTTGAGGAAAATTCAGTTGGGTTACAGATGAGGAAATATTTCTTTCATCAGGATGAAAATAGAAAGGTGATCCCCAATTTAAATTATAGAACCGGAAAAAGATACCTATAGCAAGAATTAACAGTAAAATCCATTTTTTTTGTATTAAAATATTTTGCATATTATCTTGCTAATATTTATTGTACTATTTTAAAATTGTTTTATTGACAATCAATAGCAAATAATAAACAGAAAGCTTATTAAATCATTATTCGTTTTATATAATTTTCGCGACTTTTTCTCCCAGTTCAATCGCGTAATTTGTTCCCCTGTCCCATGGATAAACTTGTTGGATATTGGCAATATAAATATTTTTAAGCGGTGAATTAAAAACAGGCACAACAGCAGAATAGTTGACCGAGATAATGGGTTGAGCAAAAGGATCTTTAAATAAATGATATGCGATTATTGAATCTTTATAATTTTTATTTATTTTTTCAAGATATGGATCGTAAATCTCTAAAAGTTCTTCTGCGGTTTTTGAAAAATACGGATGTTGTGGTGGTAGGTACTTTCCTACATAAATAATATGTTCCTGTCCGTAATTTTTTTTGTTTATAAAATTTGTGTGTTCGACAATTGCCATAATTGGGGATTTTTTATCGCATATGCTTAGCCAATAAGTATCATCTTTAAAGAAAGGTTTTTTTAATCTTAATACCAAGTTTATTGCTCCCAAACTTTTTAATCTGGCCATATTTTTTTTGTAGTCTTCTGGTAGATTTTTCACTAATTTTAAAAACAAGAATGAGGGTAATGTAATAATTACTTTATCAAACTCATAGGTGCTGTGTTTTCCGTTTTCACCTGAGGTTTTTACCAAAACCTTATTTTTTTTATCTTCAATCTCAGTAACCTCTGTGCTAAATACAATACTTCCTCCTGATTTTATAATTTTATTGCAAACATTTTCTGCAAAGTTTAAAAATCCGTATTCAGGATAAGCAAGTTTAGCAGTCCTTTTTCTTACTCTGGCCCAAAACCAGGCAAGAGAAATTTCGTTCATGTATTTTCCGAATTTTCCCGAAAGCTGCGGTTCCCATACTGTTTCATAAGCTTTCTTACCTATGGTCTTTGATAAAAAATCCACAGCTTTAATTTTTTCAAGCGGTTTCCAGAAAGGATTGTATCTTAATAAACCTAAGATAGTTGCCATCCTTATCCTTTCAAAAAAATTTAATTTTGAAAAAGTAAGTACTTTCAAAGGAGAATCAAGTTGATATATCTTGTTATCAATGTGTATTGATGTTTTAGGCCTTTTAATGACAATAGGGTGTCCGATCTTTTTGGCGAGTAAAAGTGCAGTACTGTCATTAGTAAAAAAATGATGATAATGTTTTTCCAGCGTCCAATTCCACTGATCAACCCTAAAACCCACTGCAAGTCCTCCGGGTTTTTCATCTTTTTCTATTAATGTAACTTCATGCCCATTTTCTGCAAGATGCAATCCAGCAGAAATACCAGTAAAACCTGCGCCTATGATACCCATTTTCATATCTTTATATAAAGAAAAGAAGAGTGATTCCCAAAAGAATAAAGAATACTGAGGTAGATGTCAAGATTATAGATAAGGGATTTCCGGGTTCTGCGATTGCGGGTGTGGGGGTAGTATTGTTTATGTTATTAACATTAGGGTTATTAAGAAGATTGGTGGTTGTTTTGGTGGGCGTTAGCGTTTTTGTTGTAGTGGGGGTAGCAGTCGGGGGAAGAGTTACTCGAATTGTAGGAGTAGGAGTAGACGTTGTAGCAAGAGCGATTTTAATAGGTGTTGGGGTAGCTGTTGGTAGTTGAATCTGTGTTCTTGTGGGAACAGGTGTTGAAGTAGCTGTTGGGATTGTGGTTGCGGTTGGAACGCG
>C687J35174_10013234_pt1 | contig 10019 bp, 13 predicted proteins | sample RifCSPhighO2_01_FD_35174 | JGI IMG/M metagenome (IMG submission 35174)
TCTTGCGACACGATCCCCGGGGTTTGGAATACTTGCTTTTGCTTCGCTCATTTATTCATCATGGCGACTTGATTCCTGATCCGACACCCTACGAGGCGCCAAGCCTTGGCCACCACGCCCGCCTCAAGATACTCTCTCTTCTTGATAAGGAGCCAGTACTTTTTGTCCAGACTTGTTGCCAGCCCTTCGAGAACGGAGAGGTCGGGTTCCAGAGTCAAGGCACTTGTGAACTTCGCTTCTTCAAGACTGTGTGTATTTAGTAGCTCGTCCACAAGGCTTGCCAGTTGAGACTTCTTTGTCCGCATCTTTACCCCCTATCCCATCCTCACTATACGCCAAAAATATTAAATGTAAAACGGAGGCGGGAGGAGTTTCTCCCTTGGTTCACTTAGAAATTAATTAAAATGTTTCTTCATGAAAGCTCGACCTGAATGTGATTTAAGGTACTTTTCAAAATTGTAGGCAATGAGTTTATTTGAGAATGCGAAATAATGAAGAAGCATCAATGGGCGCATATTTTTTGTTGCAGGAACATAACCTTTCACATGCCTCTCTATCCTCTTCTTAAGATCGTTAGTACAACCAACATACCATCCTCTGTCATTACATTTCAGAATATACACGTATTGCATAAATAGGCGGATTTATCTCGGCGAAGCCTCGGCGTATCCCGTCTCCGTTTTGCGGAGCAAAACTACGCCGAGGCAAAGACGGAGGCGGGAGGATTCGAACCTCCGAGGGCTTGCGCCCTGCCTCCTTAGCAAGGAGGTACATTAGACCACTCTGACACGCCTCCAATGAATACTAGGCTAACACAATTTGTGCTAAAATAAAAATTAGGGAGGTCAGATATGAACTGGAGAAAAGTAGCCCGAAGTTTCTTCAAGTGGAGCTTTGTTTTCTTTATTGCGACTTTTGCGAGTTCGTGGTTGCCGAAGGATTGGAATATGTACGCCTTCATCGTCACAGTAACACTTTTCGTTACTACTTCTTTATCAAACTTGGCATAGTTATAAATAGTATGGACAAACCAATTGAGGTTATTTTGGTTGATGAGCAGGATAGAGCAATAGGCACAGGGGAGAAGTTGGAGGCACATAAGCGGGGCCTCTTGCACCGGGCCTTTTCGATTTTCATATTTAATACGCGCGGAGAGATGCTGATCCAGAGGAGAGCACAAGGTAAGTATCACTCGGGTGGCTTGTGGTCGAATGCCTGTTGCTCGCACCCGCGCCCGGGCGAGGATATGAGCGTTGCTGTGCACCGGCGTTTGCAAGAGGAGATGAGTATTGATTGCGAGCTTGAGGAAAAGTTCACCTTCATATATAAGGTGGCCTTTGATAATGACATGACCGAGTACGAGTTCTTACACGTCTTTTCCGGTATCTGCGATGTGGATCCCATCCCCAATCCCGATGAGGTCGATGACATGGCTTGGATTGATGTTCGTGAATTGAAGCGCGATGTTGATGCCAATCCGGCCAGGTACACCTACTGGTTCCGCGAAGCTTTATCACGCTTGTTGCCCTGAAGAGTGTTGCATCTGAAAATTTCGCTGTTATAATATAAACCATGGAAGTTACAGAGATAAGCAAAAAGGTGTCGCCAATACTTCGCGAACATGGGGTAATTAAGGCTTCAGTATTCGGATCTGTCTCGCGAGGAGATAGCAACCCCATGAGCGATGTAGATATACTTATCAGCTTAGGTAAGCCGATGGGTATGTTCGCTTATATGGGTCTTATACACCAGATGGAGGATAGCCTTGGTAGGAAGGTTGATCTTGTTACGGAAAAGAGTCTTAGCAAATTCGTTAGACCTTATGTTATTCCGGATTTGAAAGTTATCTATGAAGGATGATTCTGTCTATACAAAGCAAATATTGGAATCTATAGGTAAGATTGAGTCCTTTATTGGAGAAGTTTCCAAGAAAATATCGGCCAAGACAAAAAAGTTAATTGATTTGCCGTGGAGAGAGATTGCTGGTTTTAGAAACATGGCAGTGCACAACTATTTTGATATTGATCTCGATATTGTTTGGGACACCGTAACCAAGGACATTTTGATTCTTAAGGAACGATTGGGAAACTAGTATAAGTCCGGGTTAGTTAGATTGATGTAATGGCGAAGTACATAGTAACAGGTGGAGCGGGATTTATCGGGAGTCACATTGTTGATGCGCTGGTGGATAGGGGAGATAGTGTTTGCATTATTGACGATCTATCCGGTGGCAGTCGAGATAATGTAAATAAAAAAGCGGCACTATATGAGGTGGATATCAGAAACAGGGTCGCTATCCGGAAGATAATGAGCGGTGCAGATGGTATTTTCCATTTGGCGGCCCTTGCCAGAGTGCAACCATCAATTCTAGACCCTTGGCTGACTAACGATGTGAATATTGATGGAACACTGGCTGTGCTTTTGGAGGCACGCGATGTAGGAGTTAAGAGTTTTGTCTATTCAGCTTCTTCTTCCGCTTACGGCGATGCGGTAGTATTACCAGCGGGCGAAGACTTGTTGCCTCGACCACTTTCTCCATATGGCTTGCAGAAATATGTGGGTGAGCACTATACTCGTCTTTTCTCGCTACTTTACGGAATGCAGACTGTCTCCCTTAGATATTTTAACGTCTATGGACCAAGAGCTAAGGTAGACGGATCGTATTCACTTGTTGTTTCCAAATTTCTCGCACAGCGCAGTAGAGGTGAGCCAATGACTGTGGCTGGCGATGGGACTAACACACGAGCCTATACGCACGTGCGAGATGTTGTCCGTGCGAATCTCCTGGCCATGGAGATGAAGAAGGTTGGCAAGGGCGAGGTGATTAATATAGGTGGCAATAAAGAGTACTCCGTACTCGACATTGTCGGCATGATTGGTGGCCCAATAACTAATATCGAAAAGCGCGTTGAGCCAAAACGCACACTTGCCGATACAAGTCGAGCCAAGACCCTCCTCGATTGGCAACCGACTATCGATTTTGAAGATGGGATTGCTGAAATGAAGCGTTTGTACAGTCTATGAATCATTTGGGGTCCGGGACCCCAAGTCAAGTGGAGGGGGGATTTACGATAGTTAGTGGGCGAGGGTGTAGGCGCGAGTGGAGCGGGCACCGGCCGCGCGGAGGGTACGAGAGAGTTCGCGGATAGTGGCGCCGGTGGTATAGACGTCGTCGATGATAAGCACGTCCTTGCGAGCGACACTTGTCGGATTAGGGACGTTGAAGGCGCCTTCGAGATTATGCAAGCGCGCTTTGCGGTTGCCGAGGGCCACCTGACTCTCGGTATGCCTAATTTTTTCTACTGCCAGTTCCGAATAAAGACCAGTGATATTACTTACTGACTCGGCCAAGAGTTCGGCCTGATTGAACCCGCGCTCGGCAAGTCGCTCCCGCGAGAGCGGAGCCGGCACTATGATTGTTCGCTCGCTCTTGTAGTCAATATCATCTCCAAGGTCTTCCAAGATTATGTCTGCAAGATATGGGCCTAATATGCCTGCAATACGGGAGGCGTGTCTATACTTGAGAGCTCTGATCGCTTTGCGCATTATCGGGTCGGCATAGGCGAAGCGCGCTCGATGATTGTCTCTCGTATATGGGGCATCAGGGATTGCGTCAACACACTTGGTACAAAGAGGGACATTCGCCTTGTGACAACCAAGACAACTATCTGGGTATAAAATGTTAAGGATAAAGTCGAACATGATATAATTATGGCACAAGTATGAACTTTTCATTGAAAAGGTATTTTTCGAATGCGCTTAGTGACAAAAGAAGCGTAATAGGATTAGATATTGGATCATCCTCGGCCAAGGTTATTCAACTTACTAAGAAGAATGGCCGAGCTGTCCTTGAGACATATGGTGAGATCGCTCTTGGGCCGTATGGTGGTCTTGCTGTTGGTCAATCAATTATTCTCCCAACTGATAAATATGTTGAAGCCGTCAAGGATCTCCTTCGTGAGGCTAATGTCACTACCAAGATTGCGGCTATCGCACTTCCTATCAGGTCATCATTGCTCACTGTTCTTGAGTTGCCTTCATATAAGGAAGATCAGATCAATCACATGGTCCCCATTGAGGCTCGCAAACATATACCGGTTCCAATCAGCGAGGTTACTCTTGATTGGTGGGTTATTCCTCGGCATGAGTTTAAGACTCCAATCGAGGGCGGTGGCAGTAATGTTCCCGGAGATAAGATAGAGGTTCTCCTTGTCGCCATCCACAAGGGTTCGCTCAAGAAGTTTCAAGACATTTCCACTGCCCTTGGCCTTGATGCGCGCACTTACGAGATCGAGACATTCAGCTCAATACGTTCTGTTTTGGCGCGGGACATCAGCGCTATGGCCTTGCTTGATGTGGGGGCGGGCACGAGCAAGCTTACTATTATTGATTATGGCGTTGTGCGGGTGTCGCACACTATCAACAAGGGTGCTCAGGATGTTACCATGGCAATTTCCACCGCTTCCGGATCCAGTTTCACCGAGGCGGAGAAGGAGAAGCGTAAAGGGGCGGTGAGTGGTAATTCTACCGCAAGCACAATTATGGACTACATATTCTTTGAGGCTAACTCGGTCATTGAGGAGTATCAGAAGAAGAATGGTCGCTTGGTCACTAAGGTTATTTGTACTGGCGGGGGAGCGCTCTTGCACGGTTTCATCGGGTCGGCTCAGAAACATTTCCAATCCGAGGTTGTTCTCGGCGATCCTTTCTCCAAAGTGGAGACACCCGCTTTCCTGCGCGATTTACTTGCCCAGGCCGGACCGGAATTCGCCGTAGCTCTTGGCCTGGCTATTCATCAACTCGAAGAGGCGTAACATTGATACTTGACTTCTGTCAAGTATTTTGCTAGGGTGACTCCAGAGGGGAGGTCACCGCCATGAACTGTAAGGTTGCTATGCGCATCACGGTCAGTCGGCAAGGTGGTTGGCACAGGAGGAAGAAGCGTCTACGCAACAAGGCAACCAAGCATATTGCGAATTGTCAGTCGTGCAAGTCTTGGCAAGCTGAGATGATGAGCGCTTACTTCAGGAAGCGACACCTAATGCCTCCGGAGAGTGGAGAGTTGGGTGTGCTCGAGAAGGTGAAAGCCCTATGCAAGTACTGTGGGGGAACCGGTGTTATTGAAACCGGTAATAACGATTTGCCATGCCCTTGCCCGGCGGGAGATACAGCTAAGTTCAGTGTCGCAGGTGAGGGTTTCCTAACAGGTGCTGAGATCAAGCGCCGAGATGCTCAGTCCCAGATGCCCACCAAGACAGGCGATCGCATCGAGTACGGGTATCTGTTTGTGTGGAAGGAAGATCAGCAAGCATGGTTGAGTTTGGCAGGCGATGTTGTTGTCAGGCCACCTATAGGGCCAGGCACCACATGGGAATACGTTGACCGTGTGGCAGAAGAAGAGCACTTGGTTTCCGGCCATCAGGCCGAAGGTCGCGTGTTCTGTATCGCCACATGTCTGATCGAACGCAACAAGAGAGATGCTCACCTGTAATCTAGCAGACAAAAGGCGCACGACCCACTACGGGTACGGCGCCTTTCTTTTTTTTTGTTTATCTCCTGCAACTGTGAATAAGGTTGACGCATAATTACAGGACTCTGATACAATTGTACTTAATATGGATCCCGTTAGAAGTCTAGGGAAATATTATACATACAAGATGTCAAAGCAATTACAATTAGTTACAAGTAACTTCTAACGGGATGGATGTCAACCCAGGAACTTCGTCTCTTCGCACTTCGTTTATACCGAAGTCGAATCTCTCCAACCCGCCAAGGAAGAAGGAAGGTTCGAGTTTTATAACATTCATTTCCATTGCTGTTCTTATGGTTTCGCTCCTTGGCTGGCTTGCCGCGTATGGGTACAAGTATATGATAGCCAAGGACGTACAAGTTCTTGAACAGTCTATCACCAAGGCTCGGGAATCTTTCGACCCGTCACTACTTAAAGTTTTCGAGAATTTGGACAGAAGATTGATTGCCGCAAACGGCCTTCTGGAGAGTCACAGCAAGGTTTTACCCATTTTCGACCTTTTGGATAGAGTTACTCTAAAGAGCGTCAAATACAGCTACCTTGGGTATGTTAATAATGGCATTGCGGTTTCAGTTAAGATTACCGGAGAGGCTATCAACTTCGAGTCTATCGCTCTTCTGGCCCTTGAGTACAATAAGAGCGGGAAGATATTAAACCCCATCATTTCCAATCTCGGTGTACTCGTGGACGGGAAGGTGACCTTCAACGTGGCTTTCAATGTTGATTCGAGTCTTGTCTCGTACGTGGCTCCCAAAACTAAAACACTAGAGGGAATATAATATGAAATTTTTCATCCCAATTATCGCTCTTGCCGTCGCCGGGATCGTTTTCTTCATCCCCACTAAAGGCGCTATGGAAGCGACCAATCCTCTCGTGGCTAAGAGAGAGGATCTGAGGGAGGCCCTGGAGAATGCCAAGAAGATACAAGTAGTGCGCGAGACTCTTGAGAATAGATACAACTCTCTCAAGCCGGATGATCTTGCCAATCTTCAGAAGATGATCCCCGCGCATGTTGATAACGTCCGTTTGGTGATTGATATCAACAGCATGGCGGACAAATATGGTATGGTTCTCAAGAATATTGAGATTGGGAAAGGTTCGAGCGGAAACAAGGATCCCAGCCTTTCCACAATCACTGGCGATGGTCCGGAATACCTTGACATGCGTTTTCTGGTAAGCGGGAGTTATGACGCAATGAAGCTGTTCGTAACAGACCTTAGCAGGAGTTTGCGTATTGTGGATATAACAGATTTAACTTTTTCCGCGCGGGATCTGGATCTTTACGATTTCTCGATTTCCTTGAGGACTTATTGGTTGCAGGATAAATAATTGAAAAAACGGGATGAATCCCGTTAGAAGTCTAACCCAATAATATCACACAATATGGTCAAAAAATTACAATTAGCAACAAGTAACTTCTAACGGGATGAATAACGGAATAAAAATAATCGTGGTGCTCGTCCTCCTTGTTTTGGCTTTTCTCGGCCTTAATTACCTTAAGAGTTCGAATACCGCACCCACTTCCGCAGGTGGTCTTGTCAGTGAAAACTTCAATAATTCCATCTCCAGTGAGAATCAAGATTTCCTTAGAGCGTTGAAGAATCTTGAGAGTGTTTCTCTCGATGGTTCGATGTTCTCGAGCGAAGCCTTCAATTCTTTAATTGACTTTTCAGTCACCCTCGTTCCTCAACCCGTGGGTAGGCCTAACCCCTTCCGACCAATCAATTTACTTGAGGCGGACTTCTCCGCCTTTTCCGACAATGTTTCTAGTACCACATCGTTATAATAATGGATGAAGATAGCCTACAAGATCCAATGGCGGCACCTGCGCGTGACTTGCAGGGGAAGAAGATTTCTCCGGAGATTCTTAAGTATATCCCTCAGGAGTCCGCCGAATACTACAAGCTTGTTCCCATAGGGATTAAGGACAACACCCTGGAGGTGGGGCTTGTTGATCCGGAGAATATTGAGGCTCGTAATGCAATCTCCTTCATTGCCGACAAGCTCTCTATGCCTTACAAGCTTTTCCGGATCTCGCTAAGTGACCTCCACGCTGTTTTGGATAATTATAAGAATGTGGCCAGTGAGGTCAACAAAGTTTTGGGCGAACTTGATACCGAACTATCAGGCGAGGATGCCTTACCGGCAAATGTGCTCAAGAAGATGACCGGTGGAGGAGATGATATTGCTCTGGTTGAGGATGCTCCAGTAACCAAGATTGTGGCTGTGATTATACGTCATGCTATTGATGGCAATGCCTCAGATATACACATAGAGCCTATCGGTGAGAAGGTTAGGGTGCGTTTCCGCGTGGACGGCGCTCTCTACACATCGCTCTATTTACCGGCCAACATATATGACTCTGTAATTGCTCGTCTTAAGATTATTGCCAATCTCAAGATAGACGAAAAACGCAAACCTCAAGATGGACGTTTTTCCGCGCCACTTGACGGCAGGAAGGTGGATTTCCGTATTTCTACAATGCCTGCGTATTACGGTGAGAAGGTTGCCATCCGTATCCTCGATTCCGAGAAGGGGGTAAAGAGGCTTGATGATATAGCCTTTTCCGATGATCACCGTGCGATAATCAAGAATGTTCTGGAACGTCCATACGGTCTTATCCTGATCACAGGGCCTACCGGTTCGGGCAAATCAACCACTCTTTACGCAATGTTAAATGAGCTTGATCGTGAGAGGTTCAATGTCGTTTCCCTGGAGGATCCGGTGGAGTTCTCAATCTCGGGTGTTAACCAATCTCAAATGAGACCGGAGATCGGCTATACCTTCGCCGATGGTCTTCGCTCAATCTTGCGTCAAGACCCTGACATTATTATGGTTGGTGAGATCCGAGACAAAGAGACAGCCGAACTTGCTATACAAGCCGCTCTTACCGGACATCTTGTCTTTTCCACCCTTCACACTAACACGGCCATTGGGGCGATACCTCGACTTATAGATATGGGCATTGACCCGTACCTAATTGCTCCGACTCTTATCCTTGCAGTAGGGCAGAGGTTGGTGCATCAGATATGCGAGGATGGTAAGGATCCGGAGCTGATAGAAGGGGGGATAAAAGCTATTATAGATAAGCAATTTGCCGACCTCCCGCTCGAGTTTAGGAATAAGATCGTTATTCCCAAGGAGGTTTACCATGCAAAACCGACAACACTGTGTCCCGCGGGCACAAGGGGTAGGGTCCCTGTTTTCGAAATGTTTACCATAGATAAGGAAATGCAAGCGCTAGTTCTTAAGGATCCTACAGAACTTACCTTATATAGCCTAGCCAGAAAGAAGGGTATGTTAACAATGAAGGAAGATGCCCTAGTCAAATCTTTCTCCGGCCTTATCCCCTTCGAAGAAGTGAGCGGTCTGTAAAAATGATATAATTAATCTTAATTATGACAGAGAAAAATGGCAAATTTGTGATGATAGTGGAGGATGATCGTTTCCTCCTTGATATGTATGTTGTTAAGTTCAATGAGCGAGGGTTTAAAGTAGACACAGCTTTCGGTGGCGGGGAGGCTCTAACCAAGCTCAATAAAATGGAGGAGAAACCGGATATCTTACTACTTGATCTTGTTATGCCGGGAGTGGGGGGTTTCGAAGTGCTTGAGCGGATCAAGAAGGAGAACCTTTTGCCCAATTCGCTCGTGGTTATCCTATCGAACTTGGGCCAAAAGGAGGATATTGAGAGAGGCTTGAGTCTCGGGGCTGATGGTTACATAGTCAAGGCCAGTGCCACCCCCACAGAGGTAGTCAACAAGGTCTTGGCTATAATTGAGGAGAAGAAGTGAAAGAAGAAAAATGAACCATAAAGCACAATTAGATCAACTTATTGAAACGGTAGGCACGCAAGGTGCCTCTGATTTGCATATTGCTGTTGGATATAGGCCAATGGTCCGCGTCAATAGTCAGCTTATACCTTTGGTCAACTTTCCCGAGATTACCCCAGACGTCGCGGAGGGGCTCTTGTTTGAGATGTTAACTGAGGCAAACAAGGCTCTCTTCCTTAAGGATAAGGAACTTGATTTCTCATATACATCCCCGGCAGGTTTGCGTTTCCGAGGTAATGGTTATTACCAATTAGGCAAGGTGGGTGTTGCCCTTCGTCTGATCACCGAGAAAATACGTTCCGTCACCGATCTCAATCTTCCGCCAATTCTTACTGAGATATCAAGACGCAAACAAGGCTTCTTCCTTGTGGTGGGTCCGGTGGGCCAAGGTAAATCCACCACTCTGGCCGCCATGGTTAATCTTATCAATCAAGAACGATCTGAGCACATTCTTACGATTGAGGATCCGGTGGAGTACATATATCCTAAGGGTAAGTCGATTATCGATCAACGCGAGATACGTTTCGACACGGAGGACTTCCACACTGCCCTTAAATCAATGTTCCGCCAGGACGTCAACGTGGCCCTTATCGGTGAGATGCGTAATCCGGAGACGATATCAACCGCCGTGACGGCCGCCGAGACCGGCCATCTCA
>C687J35174_10013243_pt1 | contig 10014 bp, 9 predicted proteins | sample RifCSPhighO2_01_FD_35174 | JGI IMG/M metagenome (IMG submission 35174)
ACTCGCCACCTGCTCCCGCAAACCGGCGATCTCGATATCCTTACCCTTCTCGCTTGCCCTTAACTCACTACTCACTACCCACAACCCAATCAGAGCGGCCCCAGCCGCCACCCATCCCGCCAGCCACCGGTATTTCTTCATCCAACCAGGATACCAAATTTCCTCCCTGTCACCAAATCAGCTTCGCAGGAGGCTTCGCAGGAGGAGCGCTTGCGAAGCTAAAAAAATCCTCTACAATCAAATCATGCCCGCAAAAAATTCCATCAAGGTTTACTCTGAAAACTCCTACTATCACATTTATAACCGTGGGGTCGAAAAAAGAAATATCTTTCTAGACGATCAGGATTATTCGGTTTTCCTCTCCTATTTGCAAACCTACCTCTCCCCCAAAGACTCTGATTCCCTAAAAGCGATAGTTTCCTCTTCAAATTCTTCCTCAAAAGAAAAAGATAGAGCCCTCAAGCTCCTCCATCTCAAAAACTATTCCCCAGAATTAGACCTCGTTTGTTATGCTCTACTACCCAATCATTTTCACCTTCTCATCCGCCAGCAAACAAACTGCATCGACCGCTTTATGAACTCCTTGGGCATCCGTTATGCCATGTACTTCAATCGTAAATATCGCCGAACCGGCACCCTATTCCAAGACGTCTATAAAGCCGTCCTGGTGACTTCCGAAGAGCAACTCCTGCACCTCTCCCGCTATATTCATCTCAATCCCTCCAAGCTCTCCGGCCATCCACCCTCCAAATGGCAGCTCTCTCCCTACCCGTCATCAATACCGGAATTCTTAGGCCTGCGCCGTTCGACTTGGATCAAGCCCCATCACATTCTCGACTATTTTTCTACCACCAACCCCAAACTCACCTACGAAAACTTTCTCGGCGCCTCCCAAGACAACACTTTTATCTACCCCTACCTTCTCGATCCCTAACTTGCAGTAGATGAAAACGGAACGCAATCCTTATGCCGCTCGTATATCCCTCTCAACCACTCCACGGCTCCCAATGTTTCCTGCCACAAATTTCCCTGATCCAACCAGTATGAGTACGCCTCATCATCTCCGCCTCGGGTTATCATAGTCTCATCATACCCGACGGGCCGCACATGTTCAGTTTTTAATATCTCTTTTATCGAATTCATACAATCGTGGATACATCCATCCAGATAGTCATCCGCCAGTTTTACTTTTCCCAACTTAAACAATGCCAATGTCCTTCCCAAAATTATATCCGGCATCATGTCCGTAGCATATTTTTTAGCCAAATCCACGGCCTTCTCCGACTGGCCGGTCTTCAAATATTTTGTCGCCAGCAACCCCCTCACCCCTTGGTTGTCATTCGGGTTATACCTCAAAATCTGCTCCAGATAAGAAATACTGGCCAATTCGCCTTCCGTCTCAACAATAAACAACGCCTCGTCCAAAAGAAAGCTCAAAAAATCCCGGTTCTCCAGAAACGCCCACGGCAGTTTATGCTTGTTTTTGTCAAATTCTGCCGGAAATACCCCCTCCATCATTTTTACTCCATACATAAAGGCCTCTTTGGCCTTTTTCTCCTCCCCATCTTCATAATAACTTCTGGCCAAAAACGATATCCCCTCCAGCAGGCACGGCTCCATCTTCAGTAAACCCATCAAGTCTTCCCTATCCCACGGCCCATCGTCTTCCCTTACTAACCGTTTGAATTGTTCCTTTATTTCCAAATACCTGGCGCTAAACTCAAACCCCCATTCACCCTTACGCAACTTAATCAGCTTAGTCTGTTTCGGCAACCCCGACTCAAACAACTGATAAATTGACGTCTTGCTTGAATTATATTTCGGCTCCTTAGCCAGAGCTGCCTTTTGATGCGGAGATAATCCGTCCAAAGATTTATGGGGTAAATAATTCCACGCCGTCTGCAAAACCTTTACCATCAGATCCAACTGCTTCTTCTTTTTTGCATACGGCATAAATCCTCCCGCCAACTTCATTGCCCCCATCAAATCCTCCTCGTGGTAAATTACATTTTTGACATCGTCAATCGAAATTTTTCTCTCCAGCTTCAACTCTTCCAACATCTCCTTCAACATTCGGTCTATCTCAACAAACGTTACCTCTTTCAGTTTCCCCATACTCGGATTGTAAACCCTTACCCCCCACCCCGCAAATCCTAGCTTTGCAAGAGGAGCGCTTGCGAAGCTATTCCTCTCTCTGAATTTCAAGCCCCTTGACAACTATTACAGAATCATTATAGAATCGTTACATGATCCAACAGCTTATCAATGATGAACGGTTTACCAATGTTCAAAAAGCCCAGGCCGGGCTCACCAAACTTTTCTACCAGGCAGCCAAGTCCGGTACTTTCTACCGCGTTCTCAAAAACGACGAGCCCCTGGGCGTTCTCATCCCCAATGCCACCTGGGAAAGCTTGACCGAAGACTTTGAGGCTCTTTCCTCTCCTAACTATCTGCGCCAGATTGCCGCCGCCCGTAAGTCCAAAACCCGCTACACATTCGAGGAAGTCAAAAAACACCTCGGGCTCAACTGACATGCGCTACGCTTTTGATGCCCACGCCCTCAAAGATTTAAAAAAACTATCTCCTGAAGTCAGAAAACGTGTTATGGAAAAACTTGATTTTTTTATGGGAACTGTCACTCCAATCGCCTTCGCCGAACATCTCACCAACCACGAAATCGGCTCATATCGTTTTAGAATCGGCGACTACCGAATAGTTTTTGACCTGGAAGACGACACCCTCGTAATCCTCAAAGTTGGTCACCGCCGCGAAATCTATAAATAGCCACTAACCACACAAACTTCAACAGGCGGAGTTGTCTCCTCCATCTCCATGGCTCGTGCGCCAATCGCCATAGCCATTCCAATCCAATCCCATTTATCCAATCCGGAGGTACCTTAACCCGACCGGTCAAATAATCAAACGCTCCCCCCACACCCATGACTACTTTGGCTTTGATCTCCCCAAGGTGCCGGTATATCCATTTCTCCTGCCACGGCGCCCCATACGCCACCAATAGCAAATCCGGTTTATAAACATTTATCTTTTTGACAATCTCTAAATTCTCTTCATCTCTTTCCCCCTCGGCAAATTCACCACCATATTTTCCAGCCATTGACTCTGCGACTCCGTTCCGGCCTCCCAGATAAAACACCCTCAATTTCCATCTCAATAATTCTTCAACCAGTTTCCTCCCCGGAATTACTTCCTTTACCCCGGCCAGCTTCAAACCTACTCCATCCGCAATCGCCAAATCCGCCGAATTTAATATCTTCTTAAATTCACCGTCCTCTTGGGCTTGTATTACAAATTCCTGATTGACAGTTACTATAAAAAAAGGCTTATCATAGGTTTTTTCATCCATTTTACTCATCAAAACCCTTAGCACTTCATTCATCGGACTGCTAGCGACCCTCACTCCCAAAATATCCACTGTTTTAGCCCCGTTTTTCTTCATCCAGCCTCGCATATTAACCATATTTTAGCCCGTCAAGCCAATTAATACTAATGCTCATATTTACTACAGGCACATTATTCATGATTCAATATTCATAATTCATATTTTTTGTTCACAATTACTCCCCAAAATTATCAAGGCTAAATGATCTAGTTATACACAGTCTATCAACAAAATAATTATGGCCAATTGGTCAAAATATTATAAGTCTCTATGGCTGCTTTATCCCAGCTGAACCCCCCTACTCTTTTCTTTCCTTTTACTATTAATAATTTTGTATTTCCCATAGCTCTTTCTATCTTATTCCTCATGTCATCTGTATCCAAGGGGTTAAACAATTCCCCGGCTTCATTCACCACTTCAGCCAGCGCTCCTCCACTTGAACTGGCCACCGGAACCCCGGCGGCCATCGCTTCCAAAACCGGTAATCCAAATCCTTCGGTAATGCTCGGCTGGACATAAACTAAAGCGTTCTCCAGCAAAACCTGCCGTTCTTCGTCATTAACATATCCTGTAAAAATAATGTTCTTGTTTTTAATCCCCTGTAGTTTTTCAAATCCCCACCCCCACTTGCCACAAAGCACTAAGTTCAAATCTCTAAATTCTAAACCCGAAAAAGCTTGGACTAGTCTTTCTAAGTTTTTCCTAGGTTGGATAGTCCCCACGAATAAAATATATTTTTTGGGTTTTAAATTAAATTTTTTTAGAATTTGGGATTTGTTTAGGATTTCGTGCTTAGGATTTAGGATTTGCGCGCCTACTCCCTCATATACCACCTCTATTTTCCCCTGGTCGGCACCTAATCTTTCAACAAGTTGTCTCTTCGTAAACTCCGACACGGCAATAATTTTCTTAGCACTTCGTACTGCGTACTTAGTACTAAGTGGAAGATACCATCTCTGCAACCGGTTTTCATACGCCGGCAGCCACTCATACTCAATTCCGTGAATTGTCACCACAGTTTTAACCTTCGGATTCCGCAAAATAGGCAGCGTATGAGCCGGAACCCATAGCACATCCAGCTTATCCACCCATGTCCTTGCTGCCAACCCAGCTTGGGTCCATAAAAAGGGCAATCTGATCTGCCTCAATATCACCCCCTCTCCCCCTCTTAAATTAAGAGGGGGAATCGAAGAGGGTGATATACGCGTATACAAAACCCATTCATGCCTCTTCGCCTCCGGCAATGCAACTAAACGGGTTATGATCTCAAACGAATACCTCTCCGTCCCCGTCGGCTCCTTCATAAACGCCCGACTGGCATCAATACCAATTCTCATTTCACCCACCATTTTACCCCATCCGAGACTACTTCCACCTCTCCATCATCATCCGTTCGCAGCACTCGGACTCCTTTGCTGCTAAGCAAGTCAATCGCCTCTTTGGTCGGATGACCATAACTGTTCTTGCCCACGGAAATTACCGCCAATTCAGGGGAGATTATACGCAGCCACTCCTCCGTCATCCCCGTCTTACTGCCATGATGCGGAACTTTCAGCACTTCTACTTGCCGCAGCAGTCCGCTAGCTATCTCATCCGCTTCTACCCCCTGATCCACATCGGCAGTCAGCATCACGTCGAAATTTCCGTAAGTCAGTCTCCCCGAAATCCCGAATTCATTTAGATCAGTTTTTTCAGTATTTGCTCCCAATACCCAACCTCTCTCCGGCCACACTATCTCAAACTTCGCTCCCCCCATTTTCATCTCATCCCCGCTATAGACACTTGTGACTTGAAGCTTGTGGTTTGAGACTTGCCTTTGGAGTTCTTTAAATCCAACGGTACTGTTATTTTCCGGACCCATCACCAATTGCATCACATTATATCTTTTAATAACATCAATGATCCCGTTCATGTGATCCGCCTGGGGGTGCGTCACTATTGCCACCTCAATTCTCCGATCGTAAAACGGCACATGCCGCGCCAGGCAACCCAATACTTTATTATCCGGACCTCCGTCAACCAGCATTTGAGTCGTTTTCCGGTAAACCAGGATCGCGTCCCCCTGCCCTACGTCACAAAACACCACGTGCAGTTTGTCATCCGGCAGGATCAAAACCGCCGCCCATACGGTTATCGCCGCCAGCGCCAGTACTTTATACACACTGCCAGGACTAAATAATATCCCGCTACCCATGCCCAACCTATTTTACCAACTTCCCAACTGCTCCAACTTTGGCTCCCGAACCAGCTAACAACTATCGTCATATATTTAAGCATCGGCCAGGCCAGCCAGGATATAATCTGTCCCAAAACCGGAAGCACAAACCCAACCATACTCGCCACCCCGACCACCCCCATAACCAACGGCACAAACGAAATTACCAGTAAATTAACTACCGGAGCCGCGACGCTCAGATTCCCGAAGTGATGCAGGATAAGTGGCGTCGTCATGACAATCGCCGCCATGGTAATTTTGAAATCTTCTAAAATTGTCATCTTGAGCTTCGCGAAAGATCCAGAACCCTCTGGGTCCTTCACTTCGTTCAGGATGACGCGCGAACCACCTGCCCACAACACTCCCACCGTCGCGGCTACGGACAATTGAAACCCTATATCCTCAACATATGCCGGATTTATCATAATCATCCCACATGAGCTGATACCCAACAACCAATATCCGTCTCCTTTCCTGCCTGACATCAACCCGATCATCGCCAAAATCCCCATCACCCCGGCTCTGACCACAGCCGCGCTCATACCTGCCAAAAACATATACACAACCGCTCCGACTACCACAAACCACATCGCAGCCTTTCTGCCGACCGTTGCCACGGCCATGGTCAAAATTACTCCTGCCACCACCAATACGTTGTATCCAGAAGCAGCGACAATGTGCGACACTCCGGTTCGCCGGAAGTTATCCCGGCCTTCCCGGCTCATTTCTCCGCTTCCACCCACCACAATCCCCGCAGCCAACTCCCCTTCGTCTCCTCCCAACCACCTCCTAAGATTATAAAATGTCTTTTGCCTGATAGTGACCAGATACCGACCCCAAACCGATCCATTCTCAATCTTTCGAAATGTCTGGTCATTCAGGTTCAAATACACTGATCCGCTGGTTGTCACTCTCTCCTCAATCGTGCCAACAACATTAATTCTGTCCCCATAATCGACTTTTATTTCCGAAGGCACATCAATCCTGATTCCTAAAATCATTATTTGTTGCTTTCCGTAATTTTCCGCCGGAATTTGGTTTATTCTGGCAGTTATTTTTATCCGTTGTCCATCCACCACTCGCACTTTGTTCTGTTTCCACTCCCACACCCTGGCAGCCAAAACCAGAAGTATTACCAAACCGACACCGATTCTTGTATTTGCTCCCATACTTTTTGGCCGACAATCTTCTTCTCCGCTAACTCCTCTATTCTTCCATATGGTCTCCCGTCAATTATTTTCTTCGCCGTCACCGGCCCGATCCCCGGCAACTCCTCCAATTCTGCCTGAGTCGCACTATTTATATTTATTTTGGAGCTTGTAGCTTGATTATTGGAACTTGTTTGGTCATTGGGATTTGTGGTTTGGGATTTGGACGGGATGAAGATCTTCATCCCGTCCTTGACTACTTCAGCACGATTAAGATATATATCTATCCATTTTGTATCAGCATCGTTACTCAACCCCCCCGCCATTCCCAATACTTCTCCTATTCTCGAACCAACCTGGGCTTCATACAACCCTGGTTTTGCCACCGCTCCTCCTACATCAACCATTATTTTTCCGGATTTTACTTCTATGTCATTTATAATTTCAATCTTGTCTTCCTCCGCTCCTCCACTCCTCCACCAAAACACCCCCGCGCCGATCAAAGCCAAGCCAACCAGCGCCAAAACAACCTCTTTTTTAGGCATCTACCACTAGATTTAAGATCTTCCCCGGCACAAATACAACCCTGTACTTCCTGCCCCCAACGTAATTAATCACTTTATCACTTTTCAAAGCCATTTTTTCTATCTCATCGCCACTCATCTCTTTATTTATCTCAAACCTATCTCTAACTTTCCCATTCACTTGAACCACGATCGTAATCTTTTTATCCGAAATCAGCTTCGGATCATACTCCGGCCACGCCTGCTGATGCACACTAAACTGCCCTCCCAGCCTCTCCCATATCTCCTCGGCCAAGTGCGGCGCGAACGGCGCCAGCAATCTGACAAACACGCTCATTTGCTTCTGATTCAATTTTCCCCCCTCTCTCTCCACCAAATTAACGAAGCTCATCATTGCCGCGATGGCCGTGTTGTAGTGGTACTGCTCCACATCCCCTGTCACCTTCAAAACCAATTTATTCAGTCCGTCAGAAATTTCCTTATTTTCTTCGGTCCCGACAATCAACTTCCACAATCTACGCACCCACCTCACCATCCCCTCTATTCCTGAATCTCGAAAGTCTGGACTCCCATCCATCGGCCCGATAAACATCAAATATAATCTGAAGGCGTCAGCTCCGAACTTCTCGATATACTGGTCAGGACTAACCACATTCCCCCGCGATTTACTCATCTTCGCTCCATCTTTGATCATCAGCCCATGCGCAAAAAACCTGGGAAACGGCTCCTCAAAACTCACAAACTCCAGATCAAAAAGAACCATTGTCACAAACCTGGCATACATCAAATGCAACACCGCGTGCTCCGCGCCTCCAAAATATAGGCTCACCGGCAACCAATCATTAGTTGTCATTTTATCCCACGGAACATTATTGTGATCAACGCATGGGTACCTTAAAAAATACCAAGCCGAATCCAAAAACGTATCAGATACATCCGTCTCCCTTCGCGCCAAGCCGCCGCATCCAGGGCATTTGGTTTCATAAAACTCTTTGTGCTTAGCCAGCGGCCCCCGTCCGGTCCCTTCCGGCTGATAATCCTTAATATAAGGCAATTCTACGGGCAAATCCTCCTCCGGGACCGGATACCACCCCGGACTGTCCCAGTCAGCCGGACACTCGCCCTTATTTTTGGCAAACCAGCAATCCCCTTTTGCCGCACAAGCCTCACAGTAAATCATCGGGATCGGCGGACCCCAATACCTCTGCCTGCTTATCAACCAGTCCCGCAAGTGGTAATGGGTCTCTCTCTTCCCCCACCCTTCTTCTTCCGCTCTTTTCCACCAACTTTCATCTGATTCCATCTCCACTATATCAATCCCATACTTAATAGCAAATTCCCTGTCACGTTCATCGTGCGCCGGCACACCCATGATCGCCCCGGTCCCGTAACTTTCATCCACATAATTTACCTTCCACACCGGAATCTTCTTCTTCGTCGCCGGATTCACCACATACCCCCTTGTAAACTCCCCCACTTTCTCTTTTGTTTCTTGTTTCTTGTTTCTTGTTTCTTTATCAGCTACAGCAATGAAAGTTGCCCCATGCACTGTATCTGGTCTGGTCGTAAACACCTCGATGTTATCAAACTTCAGCTTCATCCCTTCCGACCGACCTATCCAATTTCTTTGTGTCGTTTTTATCTTCTCCGGCCAATCTATCTTATCCAAATTAGCGAGCAATCTGTCCGCGTATCTGGTGATCCGGAAAAACCACTGCATCAACTCCTTCTTTACAACTCCAGTTCCGCATCTTTCGCATCCTCCGTCTATTACCTGCTCATCTGCCAATACCGTTTTACACGACGGACACCAGTTAACTTTAGCGGACTTACGATAAGCCAATCCTGCCTTATATATTTGTACAAACAGCCATTGTGTCCATCTATAATAATCTACATCAGAAGTGGTCACTGTCCGGCTCCAGTCATATCCATGCCCCAAAGTACGTAACTGACGCTCATAGTTCTTGGTAGTTCGTGCCAACATTGTCTGCGGCTGTTCACCTATCTTTATGGCAAAATTTTCTGAATGGATTCCGAAAGAATCGTACCCTATGGGCTGAAACACCTCTTTGCCATGCATCCTCATAAACCGGCCATAAATATCGCTTCCCGTCGAAGCGTAAGCGTGCCCGGAATGTAATCCTTCTCCCGATGGATATGGAAACATCCACAAATTATAAAAATGTTGCTTTCTGCTCATTAAATCCGTTTGGAAGACTTTCTCCTTATCCCATTTTTCCTGCCACTTTTTTTCGATATCTCCGGGGTTGTATTTATCCATGCACAAATTTTACGTCTAATCCCCACTACTATCAATAATGTATATAATCTGCTTTGGTATAATCACCCCGATGAATATTTCCACCCCCGAACTGCTATCAAACTTTTCCGCATACCTCACCGGTCAACAACTCTCTTCCGTCACCATCAAAAACTACCTTTCGGACATCCGCTACTTCATCGACTGGTACGTCACCAATTTTGACAACTCCTCTTCCCTAACCATTGATCAGCAAATAACGCCCCAGACATTAAATTTATTTCATCACCATTTGACTGGCGATCTACCTCTTAAGACTGCCAACCGGAGATTATCGTCTGTCCGCAAGTTTTGTCAGTTTCTGCATGACCAAAATTATACTGTCACAAATTCCGCAAACAATTTGCCAAACATTCCACCCCCATCCTACCACTTACTTCACCAACTGCCCGACCCAATACTCC
>C687J35174_10013250_pt1 | contig 10010 bp, 7 predicted proteins | sample RifCSPhighO2_01_FD_35174 | JGI IMG/M metagenome (IMG submission 35174)
GCACTAATCTGCTCACCTTTATTAAATCTTTTGAAAGGGATACATACTTTGTCGGAGTCCAATCGCCAATTTCCAATCTTATTACCACAGTAGATATCGCCTTTTCTATTGATTTTAAACTTTCTTCCACTACAAATTATGCAAAAAAATAACAACCCAAACAGACTACTTGTAATTCTCGCGATTGTTAATCTCTTGGCTATTGCTATATGGCTTGCAATATTCTTCTTCTCACAAAAATTGGAGGCTTCAATAAACGATGTTATTAGCAAGCTTGCACTGGAGGATGCCAAGGGTAATTACTTGGCCACCACCGCCGGTGATTTACGAGTGACTGAAGAAGGTCGCCAGATTATGAATCAGTCCTTCATAAAACTCGGAGACGAAGCTTCCTTCCTTGAGAATATTGAGTCACTCGCAACCTCAACGAAAATAGAGATGAGCGTGTCCAGTTTTGAAAAAGTAGATAAAACCTTACATTTGGTTATGCAAACCAAAGGCTCGTTTGCGAGGAACTACTACTTCCTTTCTCTACTGGAGTCTTTGCCGTATGAGATGAAAATAAACAAAGCAACTCTTTCGACAAATCCAGGAGACATCGAGAGTGGTTGGTCGGGACGGTATGATATTACCATTAGTAGTTATTTGGACAAATGAAAGAAAAGTTAGTCAGAATATTGAGGTTTCTTAAAGGTAAACCATCTAAGGCTAAAGATGTTTTCTCGCAACCATATCGAGATTGGCACTTACTGATTGTTCTTTCCCTTGTGCTTATGTTGTGTACCGGAATTGCCCACTATTACTTGTACAAATCCTATTCCGACTCCTTCGTCCCGAGTGATGTTTCAAGTGGACCTAAACTTAATGTATCTCAGCTTGATAAGGTTGCAAAGTATATCGAGGCTAAGAGAGCCAGTTACGATATCTTGCTTGATAGTTCACCCCCAAACATAGATCCTAATTAAATGCTATCATAATTTTGTGAACCAAAAAGGATTTGCAAACATCATAATACTTATTATCGCGGTCGTCGCTATTGTCGGAATAGGTGGCTATTTCGTTTTGAATAAGCAAGCTCCGTCACCAGAACCCACACCAACCCCGATTCCAACTCCAAAACAGCCCACCCAATCCCAAAGTCCTAAAAATATTTCGCAAGCTCATAATACTTTTGGTTTTAATTCCATCAAAATACTTGCCAAAGAAGAAGGAAATAAAAATATTTTCATTTCGCCTTCTAGTATTGCTCTAGCTTTGTCCATGGTCTATAACGGAGCAAACGGAGAGACAAAAAGTGCCATGCAAAAAACTTTGCAATTCCAAAATTTGGACATTGCTACTGTCAATCAAGAAAGTCTGGGACTTATCAATAGCTTAAAAAATCCTGATCTGAGGGTGGAACTTTCGGTGGCAAATTCAGTATGGGCAAGAAATGGCGTAGACTTCAAAAAAGATTTTCTAAGTACCGTTGGAAGTTACTTCAACGCGGAAATTTCAACTCTTGATTTTTCAGATTCAAATGCGGCAAATACAATAAACGCTTGGGTTAGCAAAAATACCAAAGGGAAAATACCAACTATAGTAACTCCTCCTGTCCCGTCAGATATGGTGATGTATCTTATCAACGCGGTTTATTTTAAGGGAAGCTGGACTACCGAATTTGATAAGAAACTTTCGGAAGATAGAAACTTCACGACATCCGAGGGCGTTTCTAAAAAACATCCGCTCATGCGACAGCGTGGAAATATGCCTTATTTAGAGACTGAAGATTTCCAAAGTGTGAATCTTCCATATGGCACAAACAAGAGATTAAGTATGTATGTGTTTTTGCCAAAAAATCTAAATAATTTTGTTAAAACTTTGGATACGAACAAATGGAATGATTGGATGAAACAATACAAAGAAACAGAAGGCACTATTTTGCTTCCAAGATTTAAGATGGAGTACGAAAAAGGATTGATACCAATGCTGACACAACTAGGTATGGGCGTGGCATTTCAAGATAACGCTGATTTATCAGGAATTGGTAATAGTCTAAAAATCAGCGAGGTCAAACATAAAACTTATGTTGATGTAAATGAAGAAGGGACGGAAGCTGCCGCGGTAACGAGCGTTGGTGTCGGTATAACATCAGTTCAACCAGTTCAAAAAACATTTTACATGGAAGTCAACCGTCCCTTCTTCTTTGTGATTAGAGACAATCAAACTCAAGAAGTATTGTTTATGGGAACGATACAAAATCCTTAAAAGTAGCCGCCAAATTTTTTGCGAAAGAAACGAAAAATCCTTTTCCCCAAAAGAACAGATTTTCATTTTGCCGAGTCCGCATTTTGGGAGTTAAAAAGCCGTTGAGTTCTGTGTTGGTGCCCTCGGTAGGAATCGGACCTACATTAGGAGATTAGAAGTCTCCCGTTCTATCCATTGAACTACGAGGGCATGGGCATTTCCTCCACTATCTTAAAAAGCAACTCTTCCCAACTCATTATTTTACGGAAGAGATACTTTGAATGGACCATTACCGAACATGTTCCATTGTAAAGGGGATTCTTTCGATAACCAAGAGATGACCTCTTTACGTATGGTGTGTGGAACTGACTATTGGGCACTCCTGTCACTTTACTCCAGAACCTTAATACTTCTTTGTTGATTTGTAAATCATGGAGATGGAGGGCAATTCTAAACTTCTTCTCGGGAGCTCTACAGATACTTCTAAACCATTTCATCATTATTACGATAAGTCTGTGGTCTGAGTTAGTAAACTTTACTCTTTCCTGTTTATTTTTGTCTCCCTCTGCCCAGTAAAGAGCTAAACCAGCAAGGAAGAGAGGCTTCTTAAGAAGGCTGGGGAATTCTCTTAGTGCCTCAAGTCTAGCCTCTGTTGTTGCCTGCAGCCTTTTTGCCCTATTTGTTCTTGCACTATTTTCCCGACCTCTTTCTAGGCCATTTAGAACTCTGTTTCTTGTAGATACAGCCAGTTCCACATCTCTAAGCCATAAGCTTAATGTACTTTTTGAGACGGTAATTCTTTTATTGATTTCTGTGTAGGATTTACCCTCCCTACGCATTTTTAAAGCCAATCTTTTCTCTTGCAATTTCATGTCTCTATAATAGCACATTTATAGGGCACTAGTGTGTGTTCGAATAGTAAATATGTTAATATACAAAAAATGCATCCTTAGCTCAGTTGGTAGAGCAACCCCTTTACACGGGGAAGGTCGTAGGTTCAAGTCCTACAGGATGCACAAATTTTTATGCAAGAGCCGAAAATTATATATGAAGATGCGGATGTACTGGTGCTCGATAAGCCGGCCGGTTTGATCGTGCATGGCGATGGTAGAACAGAGGAGCCTACGCTTGCTGACTGGATCTTAGCGCACTACCCAGATTTGAAGGATGTGGGCGAACCATTCTATCTTCTCCCTAACCTAGTACCTAGTACCAAACAACTAGTACCTATCCCCCGCCCAGGCATCGTGCATCGCCTTGATCGCGAGACATCGGGAGTGATGATCGTGGCGAAGAACGCCGAATCATTCACGTTTCTCAAGCAGTCATTTCAAGAGCACAATATAGAGAAGGAATATCGAGCGTTAGTGTATGGTCATATACCAACAGATAGTGGCATGATCGATACACCCATTGGCAAGAGTAAGCAGGACTACCGCCTCCGTGATGCTACTGATAAAGCTGGTGGCACAATGCGCGAGGCCAAGACTGTGTACGAAGTTTTACAGAGACTGACAGATAAAGAGGGTCATAAGTATACCTACTTGCGTGTTATGCCCAAGACCGGGCGTACCCACCAGATCAGGGCACATATGAAGGCTCTTGGTTATTCAATAGTTTGCGACTCGCTCTATGCCCACGGTCGGATATGTCCGCCCCCGCTTATCCGCCAGGGCCTCCACGCATTCAAGATTACTATTACCCTTCCTTCGGGTGATCTCAAGGTCTTTGAGTCACCTTTGCCAGAGGACTTTCAATTAGTACTTGATTCGCTAGCCTAGCAGTGCTAATATGGTATAGCCTAAAAGAGCCCCCATGCCATATTTAGAAAAAAACATCCGAAAGCGCCTTGAATCCAAACTCGAGCCAATAAATAGATCGAGGCCTCTTTCGCCTGCGGTAGTGGCCAAATTGCGTGAGAGATTTGCTATGGAAATGACGTATAACTCCAATGCTATTGAGGGTAGTCGCCTATCACTCAAGGAGACCTATTTTGTGATTAGCCAAGGGATAACGATTAAGGGGAAATCTCTCAAGGATCATCTGGAAGCCAAGGATCACTATGATGCCCTTAACTATCTCTATGATCTTGTGGAGCACGGCAAGAAACACACATTTTCCGAAGTGTTGATACGTTCTCTCCAGCAATTAATTGTTAGGGAAACAGAGCCAAGTTCCGCAGGAGCTTATCGCAGGGGCAATGTGGGTATCACAGGTTCAACTCACAAGCCACCGGAGGCGCATAATGTTCCGCGTCTTATGCGCGAGCTTGTTGAATGGGTGATAGATAAAACGAAAAACTTGCATCCTGTTGAACTTGCGGCAATAACACACCACAAACTTGTCAGCATTCACCCGTTCGACGATGGCAATGGGCGCACTGCGCGCCTGCTTATGAATCTTGTTCTGATGCAGGCCGGTTATCCCCTCGCCATAATCCTCAAGACTGATCGCAAGAGATACTATGACGCACTTGAACGCGCGGACAGGGGAGACTATAAATCATTCGTGCGTTTCGTGGCGCAGGCAGTGGAACGTTCGCTAACCCTCTACCTTGAGGCAATCGGGCAAGTGAGATCAAAGGGCAATAGATATCTCCCTTTCTCCACAATCAGTCCACAAACCCCGTATTCGGGAAAATACCTTAACCTCCTCGCTCGCGCAGGTAAGATAGACGCGCATAAAGAGGGACGGATCTGGGTTACAACCCTTGACGCTATCTTAAATTATCGCAACGAGCGTGAGCGCAAAAGGAAGTGATGTCCTCCCCGACTTTACCGAGGCGCTTGCAAGTATGATTGATGTTAAGACCTTGGAGTGATATGTTTATGCAATGAAAGAAGAGCATAAGAAGAATTTGGTAGAGTCACCCCCAGCGCCTGTTCTTGGTTGGTCTATAGAGTATACACAAGAAGGCAGTGCTCCAAGGATGACGGTAGACAGGACCAATCAGAAAGTTGTAATTAACAGACCTCTCTTTGCCAGTGAAAATGAATTGTACCGTGCTAGCGCTTTGATTGTAGCAAGGGAGGTGGCCACCACGGAGGTATTTCGTGGTGTGGATCCAAGAGATGCTACGAAGATGTTTAGCGAAGATCCGGATTTTATTCGTGAACTGTTGCGTTTAAGTGGAGCCAGTCTCCTTAAGGAACGTGATCCGATCGTGGCTAAGCGTCTTGGAGAGGAAGCTCCGCCAGCGACGAGCGCGATTACGGAATTTAAGTCTGCTTGTGCCGAGTATTTGGTTACGGGCAAATTTCCTCAGACTACGGAGTCCGTGCGAACTGCTCTTGAGAGTTTGCCCACATCTCCAAAGACTGGGGAACATCTACTAAGTGCTTTTACAAATGGTCGGGTGGCTCTTTCCAGAAAGCAGGATTATTTCAAGAGATATATTAGTCCAGCCATAGAGCAACTCCGCCAGGTTGATGCGGATTTACGAGTTGGAGCGAGGGAAGATTTCCAACCTTCAACCGATGATTCACCAAAGGGACCTGAAGTATTGGAAGAGAATATAGAACAGAGGATTGAGCCGTTTGTGGGCGGATATTACAGGGAGAAAGTTATGGATGCTGTTGATTGGCAAGCTATGAAGGTGGTGGCCACAGGCGTAGAATTTGCACGCCTTCAAGCACCAGAAGAACCTAGGGATGTTACTGATCTGAGATTACATAAATTTTCCGGCAAGAATGCTGGAAAAATGTCGAGTGAAGAGTTAACTCTTCCTATGCTGGCAAGCGCAAATATCTTGCCTGAAACAATTACTCCCGGGTTTGCTGTTCGTCAAAGTATAAATGGTACGTATACACTAGAGATGTTAAATGGTGAGGCTGATAAAAGCGCTATTCCTGATGATTATAATTTTACATTTACTCGTAGTGAGTCACCGTCCTTGTGGCAGAGCCACGAGCCTAGTGAGCAAGAGCAGGGGATACCAGATGATGTTGTGGCTACTTTTTCGGAAGAAACTCAGGCGTTTTTAAATAAGTTGCGAGTGGCTCGTATTACCGATGAGTTGCGAGTAAGGAATATCGCAAGGCGTGTGCAGAAGAATATAGAATATGTGAACGATAGTACAGTAGGCGAGGCCTTGGCTATGGCAGGTAGGCAGTACTTCGCTGAACTAGAAAGGTTAAAGAAGGGAGATTGCGATGTTACAAACTTCTACGCCCTAGCCCAGATCCGAGCATTGGATATTCCGTGCCGTATGATAACCGGGTATCACGTGGGCAATAAGGATGATCGTTTCGAATTTGCCGCCTTGGCTGGCACCAAACACGCATGGCTCGAGTGGTGGGATAAAGAGGTAGGGATTTGGAAAAAGATTGATGCAACTCCGCCGAAGGAGAATGAAGATAAAGATGAAGATAAGAAAAAAAGTGGCGGAATGCCAGTAGCCGATGTGAACATCGGGCTAGATGAAGATCCAAGGGTAGAACCGGACGAATCAGAGGATGATCCGTGGGCTATCCCGTTTAATGAAGATGAGCTTGCGCGCTTGAGGGAGCGACTTGGTGAAATTGGAGGGAATTCTGGGGGTGGTGCAGATAAGAGCAAAGAACAAGCCAATAAAATTTTCAAGGAGATCTATGGTATCTCAAGCGAGAAGTGGGATGCCGTGCGCAAAGTGGCTGAAACAGTTGCTTGTGAGCGTATACCAAAGGAAGCGACTGTGGAGAAGCGCGCAGAATCAACAGTTGGAGAAGAGTGGCGACATATTCTCGATCTTTTGCTAATTGCCTACCGATTGCCTACGAGAAGATCGCGAGTGATGGGTCGCGAGAGTCAGGGAGGCCTTCTTTCGGATCCCGTGTCTGCAGGCGTGGATATTTTGGTTGGTACCGAAGATCCTTACGGATACGAAGTAGTCAAGAAGCGAGAGAGAGTGGAGAAGTTGCCGATTCGGTTCTCTAACGATTTCCTGCTTGACCTCACAGCTTCGATGCAAGCCAGAAACAATCAAGGTAAGTCACTCCTTAATCTCGAGCGCGATTTCGTCATCTCTTCGCTCTATGAAGGTTATCGTCTGAACGAACGAATTAAACAGAGCGCCTCGGAATTGATTGATGTGCCCGTTGTTACTAATCATGTCTTATCTATACATGGAGGTAATAAGTGGCAGGAAATTCTGCAAACAGCCCCGATGTCACTCAAGTCTTTAAGCGAAGTGTATGACTCGTTCAAGATGTCAACCAACGGAGCAGGTGCCATGGCAAGTGCTATAGAAGCTTATGTAAAGACATTGCAAGGTGATGTTGAGACTTTAACCGCGCTAAAAAATGGTGAGATGCTCAAGACGCTTACTATTATCACAGATGGAAATCTTTGGTGTAGTGTGTGCGGTAAAGAGTCTTGCAGTTACGAGCTCCATGGCCCCACACTTGATCGGGTCAACAAAGCATTAAAGCAGGTTCGGGAGGCGGGAGTTGTGGTAAACGTGATCGGCTTCACGGAAGAATCTCAAGTCGTGGCGGAGTTATTCAAGGTTCCAAATGACCCGCTTGCCACAGCTGTGGTTGAGGACTTGCAAGGAGCGCTTGTTGCTCATTATGCCCAAGTTGTACGGGCAATGAGGCCGGTACTTGAGACTGCTCGCAAAAGGGGAGACAAAGTAATATAATCCAATCTATGAAAGAAGAGCCGTCTAAACTGGATAGTGAAAATGGGCAACACCTTTATGCTGATCGTAGTAGACGCGATCTTGCTGTTACGGCCATACCGGAGATATTGTGGCAAGCCACGGACTATAGATGGAGAAAGCGAAGGTGCCACCACGGTATCCAAAGAGAGTGCGAGGGTGCCACTCGATGCTCGACTTATGGAGCTGTACGCTCTTTCCCAAGAGTATGTTATGGAGCCCGTAGATAATGTATCCGTCACTCGTTCTATGCGCATAGATGCTCTTGCTGATATGGCACATGTTTCTGAAGATCAATATTTGGCTTCTCTCCAAGGGTTACTCGCAAGAGAGGAGCAAGATTTTGTTGGACCACCTGATGAAAGCAGAGATACAAAAGCCAAAGTTACCGCTAGGAGGGAATACTTGCGAAAGTCCATATTGGATTTAATGTCTGATCAGGAACTGCGCTTGCGGTATGAAGCGGAAGTTACTCACGAGCGCGCCGTCCGCCACTCAGGGAAGACCCAGGTTAACTTAAAAGAAATAATCTCTACCAGATCGCTTCGTGGTCGATTACAAAGTGAGCGCAGGCGACTACGGATCGAGGAATTGTTTGCGCGCGAAGAGGTTGGAAACGCCAAGCGACCTAAAACTCCCGGTAGGACACCTCAAGCCGTGGCGGTGCTCGAGCGTGGTATTGCCTTATCAGAGAAGAAGGAGAACGAAATTGTCGGCAAGCTCACGAGCCCGGAGCGCGGTCTTCTTGCTACGGAGATGCTCCTTGCCGGCAAGCGTGAGCTTGAGACTAAAGGCTTCGTAATGACCCCTTCCCGAGAGCAAATTTTTTCCGAAATTGCCGATCTGACGGCCCAAGGCTTCCGTGTTTTCCTCGGCGGACCTACCGGTACGGGCAAGACCGCCATAGCCCTTTTCGCACTCAAGGAGCTCACCGACGGTTCATTTTCCTGGGTCACCTGGACGGGCGAAACAAGTGTACGCGATCTCTTCGGTTCTCCCAAGTTGACCACTAATCAAGAAACGGGGAAATTGGAAAGTAGTATGACCAAAGGTCCGATGACGCGGGCGGTCATAGGCGAGAAGCGGGGCATCTTACATGAGGAGCTTACGTCTGGTCAGACAAATGTCCAGATGAGCATGAAGACTATTTGGTCCTCACGCCAAGGGGAACAGATTAACCTGCCCGGTTTTAATGGTACCGAGTTTACCAAAGAAGAAATTGTGGAGCTTGCCACGGGTAATCTTAAAGGCAAGCGCCACCAGGAGCGGGAAAGCATGGATCCGGCCATTGCTCGTGAGATGAAGGCCATTGATGTGCCTTTCATGCCGGCAAGTGAGATGCGCGATATCATATTGATGGAGATTATTGATCGTTCTGGACTTATGCCGATTTCGCGGGCGGACATAGATATGGTTGAGCAGTTCTGCAAGGCGGCCGAACTCTCACAGCTTGCTTATCTCGAAGAGATACCAGATGTGACTAAACAAACTGATTTGTACAAAATTATCTCACCCTCCGGGGAAGCAGTAGCACTCACGAGCGTCTTCCTTGATACAGGCACTGTCAGGGATCTCTTTAAGGGTTGGAGGGCATCAGGAGAGTCGCTCTCTAGTTATCTTGAGGTGGGCTTGCGCCGTTTCGTTGAGGCTAACCCGCATTTCCGTGAACTTAGAAATGAATGTCAAATTTTAAAGAATATCTTGAGAGCGTACGGTTTCTGCCTTGATTCCACGCCATCTTCTGAGTTTTTCATCCCCATCGGTGGTATTAAGACTGAATCCAGACACCCATATTTGCGTCCCACCGAACTTGGCTTCCTTATACCTGGTGCTCCACCGAGTGAGGCGGATGAATTTAGCGTAGACGAAGGCGTCCCAGATTGTTTATCCCAGAATTACGAGAGCGCGGGCTTAACCTTTGTAATCGGCCAGATTTACGTCAAGGATGGCATGGAGATGATATTTAAGGGAGTAAGTTCAGTAGATGGCCGGCCAATTTTCACAGAAATTTCGACACCGGATTCTCCAGAAGTTAAATCCACTGGTGAAGTAACTTTGGTTGAGGCCCGCGCTCTCATCTCCCCCGAGCTCTTCCGTGGTCCAAAGGAGGTGGAGCGAGTCTTCGGCTTCCAGCCCGAAGTGCCCC
>C687J35174_10013251_pt1 | contig 10010 bp, 13 predicted proteins | sample RifCSPhighO2_01_FD_35174 | JGI IMG/M metagenome (IMG submission 35174)
CCGCAGAGGCGATAGTATCGAATATTCTTGACGCCAAAATCAGTGAGAGGATAATGGGAGGTTCCCTATGCTGCTCCCTCTCATCTCTTTAGGCTCCATCATTCTTCTGCTTGAAGGAGGAATGTGGCTCCTCTTCCGGCGAGGGGCTGTTCGCATCTGCATTCCTGCGGATGTGTATGTACTCCGGAAGCCACGGGTAACCATGGCAATGCTTGGCGGATTTGCGCTGATCCATGCTGCGTGTCTCTTCCTCATTCTCGCTACTACTTACTTCTTCCTATGGTAATCGTCACCTCCTGCCACTTGGCCGATATGGATTTTCAGGGCAGACATGCCAATGAAGAGTTCCATCTCTACTACCATCAGCATTGGATTCGCCTCCTATGGCCACTCACCAAACTCATTGCCTGGAATATACTGATCTTTGGACTCGGTGCGCTCACCTTTATTCCATTTTCGATCGAGGACGCAATCACGCGTCGCGCAATTCTCGTCTTGCTCACAGTGTTCTTCTTTGTTGCGCATGCGGAGTTTTTAGCCCGCTTCTATCGGCACTTCCTCACCGTGATCGTCGTCACCGACCGCAAAGTGCATCGCATTAAAAAGACGCTCTTCCTCATTGATGATCATCAGAGTGTGGATCTCTCAATGCTCCAGGACGTCATGAAGTCCCAGCACAGCATTGTTCAGAAGCTCTTTGGTTTTGGCACGATCATTCTGGAGGCACAGGAAACCATGCTGCGGCTGCACTTTACCCCTCATATCCACGAAACATACGATCGGCTGATGCAGCTCAGGGAATTTGCAAGTATAAAGATGTCCTCAGGGGGTGCTGGAGAGAAGCCGGAGAAGCCAGCTCCTCTGATTGACAGGGGAGGGACTCTGCGAAAGAGTGAGCGGTATGCGTATTCTTCGAGTTGATCAGGGTCTAGAGGAAGCAATCGAAGTCATCCGGAGTGGCGGTGTTGTCGCTCATGCAACCGAGACCTGCTATGGATTTGCGTGTGATCTCACGAAGAGCGAAGCAGTCGAGAGATTGTTCCTGCTCAAAGGGCGACTTGCAGCGCAATCAGTGAGCGCGCTCTTCCCTTCGATTGAGGAGGCGAAGGAGTGGGTAGAGTGGAACGAGAAGGCGGAAGAACTTGCAAGGAAGTATTTGCCGGGGCCGCTGACGATTGTTTTAACGGTGAAGAAAGGAATGAGGACAAAGGGAAAAGGAATAGGGGAAACAATGGGAGTACGCATCTCTTCTCATCCTATTGCTCAAAAACTTGCGGAGCTTACTCGTATACCTCTGAGTACCACGTCTGCAAATCTCCATGGAAAACCAAATACCTATAGCGTGAAAGAAATCGTAGATCAGTTTTCGGGGAGGGAAGTTGTACCAGATTTGATTTTGGATTCAGGGGAATTGCCTCACGCGGAACCATCAACAGTCATCGTCATAGAGCAAAACAAGGTCAAAGTTGTACGAAGAGGNTCGATCGATATAGGATGACTCTATGCTAAAAAGATGAGAAGACTGGCTCACGATGAAAGATTTTAAAGACCAAAATCTTCGCCCTGAACTCTATAGTGATGAGCAAACAAATCGTGAAGTTATCGTTGCAAATACCCTTTGCGCGGGTAGTTCCATGCTCATCCTCATTACCGAAACAAGTTATATCGTTTATCAGGCTCTGCAGAGATAAGAAGCCGAAAGTTTTCCATGTAACCTGATATACTGAAGCTGTCATGCACTGCCCTCGCTGCAAACACTCGGATACCTCGGTCGTTGATTCCCGCGTCGGTGAGGATGGTCGCTCCGTGCGCCGCCGCCGCGAGTGCCCCAAGTGTGAGCACCGGTTCACCACGTTCGAGCGACAGGAAGTCGCGGCACTCATCGTCGTGAAGAAGGATGGTACTCGCGAACCCTACAGCCGTGAGAAATTAGAGCGTGGGATCTGGCTCGCCTGCAGTAAGCGCCCAGTGAATGATGAAAAGGTGAGCGATATGCTCTCAAAGCTCGAGGAGAAGTGGCGCGAGAACCAGAAGGAAATCGCAAGNTCTACGATCGGTCGNGATGTGATGAAGGAGCTTAAAAAGCTCGATGAAATNGCNTACATCCGCTATGCGTCGGTGCATCGGCANTTTAAAGACGTCGAGGAGTTGAAGGAGGAGGTGGGGAAGCTGCTCGCATAACTTCTGGTAAAATAGAGGTCGCCTAGGCGCGTAGCTCAGTTGGTAGAGCATCGGTCTCCAAAACCGAGGGTCGTAGGTTCGATCCCTACCGCGCCTGCCAATCGCGAAAATCCGGTCGCTGGCGCAGCACGCGCCAGCCTTTTTTGGCTTCACAACGCAGCGTTTGCCGTTGCAAAAGAAGGTTCGAGCCGACGCGGAGCAAAAATGCCCGAATTTCGGGCTTCTCTTGTTTCGATGATAACTCTTCGGCTTGCACTGCGTCTTTTATCAGCATCCGGACAGGTTCGAGCCGATCAGTTCCCCCGTGCCGAAACTGCCTGATTTGTTCTTCGATGCTGGACTTGCGGTGAAGGAAATCACTCTTTTTGGTGCGGTACTCGTCTGTCGTAAGTTCTCCGGTGAGCCGTAAGTCCAGCAATGTTTGGAGTGTTGTTTCGACATCATTTCTTTCATTATTCAGTGACTGCACGGCTTCCTGCTTGTCACGTTCGGAATCTCCAGCTTCGCTATCGAGTTTTGCAAGCATCTTCTTTCCAATGTCGGCAGGCAGTGAAAACTGTTCGACGATCTCCCGCATCTGGTCGAGGAGTGCTTCCTCACGGGCGTATCGTTCGTTGCAGGGTCCTTTCTTTTTAGTGCAGCGGTAATAGACATGCCCCTTTTGCAATTCGGCAGTAATCGAGCATCCGCAGGTGCCGCACAGCATCATGCCGAGGAAAGGATACTCATGCTGTTTCTTGCGTTGCTTCCTGCTCCTTTGCACGAATACGCGCTGCACCTCGTCGAACAGTTTCTTGGGAATGATCGGCTCGTGGACACCTTCATAGAGCTCGCCCTTAAACAGCATCAGCCCGCAGTAAATTGGTCGCTTGAGAAGTTGCTCGATGCCGGAAGCGTAGGGCGTATTGCCGTGGAAGTTGCGTAAACCTTCTTTTTCGAGCATGTCCCTGATCTGCTTGATGGTGAATCCGCCCGTGGCATACATTTCAAATGCCTTACGGATGAGTGGCGCTGTCTCGGGATCTGGGTCTATACCCTTTGTCTTACGGTTGTTGATGTATCCGATTGGTGCCACGGTCGGCCACAATCCGCGACGCAACTTCTGCCTGTTCCCACGCTTTACGTTCTCGCTTAAATTATCGATGTAGTACTTGCTCTGCCCGAAGGCGATATTGAGCATGAACTTTCCTTGTGGTGTGCTTTCAAACCAGAACGTGGGAAACTTGAGATCAAGAAGCTTTCCGGTATCCAGAAGGTAGATGATGCGTCCCCCGTCGATGCTGTTTCGGGCGAGCCTGTCCGGATGCCATGCGAGGATTCCCTGCGCTTCACCCCGTTCAATACGGGAAAGCATTTCTGCGAACACGGTTCGGCCGGGTTCTTTGGCGGTTTTGGCTTCCTCGAAGGAAGCCGCGATTTCAAGGCGTTCTTTTTCGGAATGCTCGGCCAGCTCCGCAAGTTGCGCCTCGATGGAGAGGACTTGTTTGTCATCCGTCTCCGTCGATTTACGGGCGTAGATGAAGTACTTCATGGCATTAGCGGGAAATGGGGAGAAATTTGCGTTTGGCCACCAACGGCAAACGCTGCGTTGTGAAGCCAAAAAAGGCTGGCGCGTACTGCGCCAGCGACCGGATTTTCGCGATTGGCAGAGGGTGTTGCAAAAAATCCGAACCGATCTGGGCTGTTAGCGGCGCGGCGGCTGCAACAATTCGCGCGCCCAGCCGACCGCGCCGCCGACGTTTTCCGGAAAACCGCCAAAGAACCCGATCGCCGCGTCGGCTCGAACATTCTTTTAGCCAAACGCAAATTTCTCCCCATGGTGTGCTAATCATAGTATGTAGAACTATAGTTAGCAAAATAATATCCTTTAAATCGATGAAAAGCTCAGTATTGGTGAAATTCGGCAATAAAGTACAAAAGGAAAGAAAACGTCTCGGTTTATCACAAGAAGAATTGGCTGCCAAAGCAGGTGTACACAGAACATATATTGGAATGATTGAAAGAGCAGAGAAAAATATTACCTTGGAGAACATTGAAAAGATTGCCAAGGCGTTATCGTTGTCTTTGCCCGACATTTTCACTTAAAGTCTTATGAAACCTGTACAACACATTGCCTATCGCTTTCTCACGGATGCAGATTTTTTCAATATTTATAAACCATTAGGTGCAGAGGAAGGGGGAGGTGGTCAGAAATACATCGACTTCCCTGTCAGTGATATTTCTTTGGAGCAGTGGGAAGATTTTCTTGCAGACATCGAAAATTTAGAAAGGGGAATGCTAACCCATGGTCCCAAATGGAAATTCCCAATATATAGCATTGGCATTGATGTAACTGATCAGCAGACATTAGAAATGTATCAGCGTCGTGCGCCAACTGTGTCAATTTCGAGGCAACATATTCACACTGGCGGAGCGAATCGTGTTTTGGCTTGGCATCCTGATCATGGATTCCCTGCCAATTCAGAGTATCCAGCGCCAATGCCGATCAAACAAGGTGTCCCACATGGTTTGGCTATTTTTTTGGTTAAGACATACGACAATGAAATATGGGCTGGGTGGTTTATGAATGGATCTCAACAGCCGCCAACACAAAATGAAGCTGCCAAAAAGCTTTTAGCCGAAATATTAGATCCCAACAATGAGGAAGGCGATGCAGGCTTTTTGAGTTTTGAAAAAGGGATTCTGAGACTTGTAGAAAGCAACTCGGAACAACCTTTTACGACAGAAATGGCTACCACAAATGTTAAGCCGGTTCGTAGCCCTCGGACATATTCCAAGAAGCAGAAGACAGAAGAGGAGCTCACAGTATCGCTTTTCTCGGAAGATGAGGAGGAAGATGCCACAACAAATACTGAAACAAAAATGGTTATCGTTAAGACTCGAGTGAGGAACAAAAAATCAGTCAACGCCCTCAAGGAACTCTATGGACACGTATGTCAGATCACAGGAAATGAATTCCTCTTCAAGAAGCGAGATGGGGTTCCCTATACCGAAGCTCATCATCTCATCCCTTTGGGCAAGGGCGGAGCTGACTCGCCGCGTAATATGATCATAATTGACCCTCGAGTGCATAGAATGCTGCACTATGCGGAAGTGGAAGGTATAAACCTTTCAAATATCCAAGAAAAAGAAGATGGCTCTGCCACCCTTGCTATCAAAATTAATGGCGATCCTTACACCATTACCTGGCACCCAAAGCACATAGAGTACGTGAAGAAGTTTGAGGAGTCTTAAATTTTTCTAAATGTATAAGGTACTCGGTTATTTTTGGGTTCAACTTACTATCATTACTTTTAAATCTCTTATGCTCCATGGTATGGACTTTTACAGTTCCAAATTCAGAAAAGACACTTTCCAGTTCATCTATCGATAATAAACCATCTTCGCTATAGCTGATGAGAAAATGTGGACATTCCATTTTTTCCAATATTGAACGGAATGAGTCTCGGATTTTTGTTTTAGTGCAGAAATTAGAATATTGATCGCGCCACGGTCTTAATCCGCTCACGCCAATTGCCACAGGATTATCTTCTCTGGCCAATGTCTCTAAGACATGGTAATTAGCAGCATATTGTCGCTTCATATAGGGTGGGTCGATGTAACACACATCGCATTCTAGAGTTGGCGCGATCTCTTCTGCATAGCCTCGCAAGGCTCGATTAAATTTATTCGCGGGATCCACCCTAATATCGCTCATTTTGAGGACAAGTGCGTCTTTAGCTCTCCCCATCAAACTGGAAAGGTAATGTCCATATGTTCCTGCTATGTTCGCCACATCATTAACAGCCATAATCAAATTATGCAGCAAAAGGGAGCGTTCCAAGTCACTGATCATTCCTTCCTGCTTCATTTTTTTAATCCAGAAACGCATGCCATCAATACGTTTTGCATTTTTGGGTGAGAAATAATTTCTTGGATTTTCCGTATTCATAGGATTCCCCTCAGAGGAGAACTCCTGCCAGAAGTAGTCCTTTCTATCCGGAACATTTGATAACGCTGATAGCATACTCTCATAACCCACTTCTCCCTTTGCATACTTTGATATAAAACTATCAGCATCTATGAACCGTGGATATTCATCAAATGAGAGCGCTACCCGCGCATGGTGGTACGAATACGTCATTACATCGACAGCAGTTACCCGGAAGCCCTTCTTAGCCAGAGCCAGAGAAACGGTTGCCGTACCACACATTAGATCAACTACATGACCACCATAAGGCGCAAGCGTGCTAATCTTCATTAGTACCTCATCCAGCAGCCTCGTTTTGGTTCCAATATATCTATACCCCATACTCTAAAAGATATCACATACATTTAAAACCTTTAACTTTCTAAATGGTAAGAGATCTTCCACGGACTCAAATGCTTTGTACATCACATGGTAATCCTCTTCCACAAGTCCGTACAAAGCTGCAATATGCCTTTCAATGCGAGCTTCAATGCCCATCGTTACAGGCTTATTTGTTTTCAATAGTGGACGTAAGATGCGACATATATATTGAATATGTTTTTTCTGCTCCTCTAACTTAGTAGGAATCGGCAAATTCAGAATTTGTTCCTGTGTGAGATATGGATGGGATCTCCATTCCACTTCACCAAATTTTTTTAGCAAAAAGTACGCTATAACTCGAGAATTTAACAAACCAAGAACAACTTCAAGCGGGAATGATTTTTTGTCTTCTAGAGGCTGAAGCATGTAGACCACCTGATTTGTCATAGCGTTGCTGTAGTCTATTGTTGCAGTGATCGAAACTCCGGTTTTTCTCACAAGAATTTTTGGGGGTTTGTAGAGTCCGTCGCTTTTGTAATTAATTCCTTTCTTTTGAGGATCAATCCACAAAACTGAATCAGTTGAGTACCGAGAAAAGCTTTCTCCCGCAAGCATTCTTCTGTAGCCCTTTTGTTTGCTGTGGCTAATAATAGAAACTGGTTTCATGTGTCCAAGTGGGTTGCCGCAATGCAAACAATTTGGATCTTCCAATGAGGGCATAGGCATCCATTTTTGACATTTTAAGCAGCTGCACACCTGACCGGTTTTTGACAACTCAATGCCACGACTCGCTGTAACCAAATCTCTTAATTTTCCTCCTTCACTTATCTTTTTGAGGATGCCAATCTCCTTGCGGCGTAGATCGATATCAAATAAATGCTCTGCATTATTTTGAAATCTAGTTTGCGGAACCTTATGGGAAAACAGTCTTACAACATCCTCATAAGAGCATTCCCCCTGTAGAATCTTTTTTCTCCAAGCGGGAAGCAGCCTCAAACATTCCACCGAAGTGCATAGTTGTGGTTTGCACTTCTTACAAATTACAACCGCACATCCTCGATTAATGCGCGGAAATATTTTTTCGCCCATTCTACCAATAAATTTAATTTCCGATTGTTCCAGTAGCAACTTCCGCAGCGGTTCCCTGCCTCCATTAAACAGTGAGTCGGGAATAATTAGCGCGAAGTAACCACTGGGTTTTGTAATAGCCAGAATAAGCTCAATAAATAGATCCGATGTATCGCACTGACCTCTAAAAAGATCATAGTATCCTTCGCGCAGTCTCTCGTTATATGAACTCTTGTCTGCACCCCAAGGGGGATTAGCAATAACCAAATCAAAGCCTTTTGTAGCACCGACAGCATTCTTAATCTTCTGCCAACTTTCCGCTGGTGTCAGTTTTGCAAATGGAAACAATGCATTGGCATGTATGAGGTTTTTGGAATACCTATCTGATTCTTTCCGAGAAAAATAGCCGTCGAGTCTACCATTCAATTCATCAAGTGCATTCTTATCAAAATCCATTCCACAGAGCGTCTCTACGAAATCAGTATCAAAAGGTAGTTCTGTATTGAATTTATTCATAACACCAACACGTAACGCATCAGCTGCAGCAAAAAGAAGTTCACCTGCACCACAAGCGGGGTCTAAGATTCGCAATTTCTTAATAAATGAGGGGATCATTTTTTTGTTATTTTGTCTCTTTGCACAATCATCCAAAAAATACCCAATCATTTTTTTTGCTACAAACTGTGCCAATAAAGTGGGAGTATATACTGCACCATTTCTTCTGATATCTAAGCTAGATAAAGAATTCCCCTCCTTATTTAGAGTACCGTTGTCAGAAACAGCTCCTTTAGAAGAAACAATATTTTGTATTGCCAATGTTTTTGTCATGGAAGTCATTCTGATAGCTGGATTATGCCTGTAAATTTGCCAGAGAAAAACATGCTGAATACTCACAGACTGCGAATTACCCCTACGAGCTTTCCCCGCACGTCTCCCTTTTTAACTACATAAGGCTCAAGTTCGTCATTTTCCGGTTTGAGCAATAGAGATTTCTTTTTGTGGAAAGCTCGTTTTAGAGTCACTGCTTCAAATGGTGGTTCGTCTGTTGCAATGACTGCTATATCACCGTCCTGAACATCGGGTTGCTTTCGAATCACTAGAATATCTCCATCAAAAATTCCTACACCTATCATGCTATCTCCTTTTGCCCTTAATGCGTAGTGCGCGTAACCGTCAGAAATCATGTTTTCAGGTATCTGTACGTTTTCTTCTATCTCTTCCAAAATAGTGATCGGCTCGCCACATGCAACCACGCCAAGCAGAGGAATTATTTTTGAAGATTTACTCACAAGTCTTACTCCTCGGTGCCCGCCAGTACGTACGAGCAAACCCATACGTTCTATATTTTTGAGATGGTACAGAATATTGCTCCTGTCACGCCCAAGCTTTTCGGCAACCTCACCTAGGCTCGGAGCGCGCTCATTTTGCCGCATGAATTTTCGGTAAAAGTCGAGGATTTCCGCCTGTGCTGGTGAGAGAGAACTGGACATTTGACAACGGGATTACCATCCCTTAGAATTGCAACGATCCTATAACAGGCTATCACAGTCAGTTATCTGGAGCAAGACTATTTTCTTCCCCATAAATGGCATGACTACTCGATCTTCGTCCAAGCTTGGCACAATAACATTCACAGGAAAGTCCGGCACTGAATATGAATTCGGCATATATCCTCTTGATACTGACTTCAGGAAAGACTACGGAGCGGTGTATTTCATCACGCGCCGATACAGCAAGAATGACGGAGGATATTCACACACACAAATATACGTTGGGCAGACAAGCGATCTTTCAGAGCGCTTCAACGCCCATCATAAATGGGATTGTTTCACAAAAAATAGTGCGAACTGTGCTTGTATTCATGGAGAAGAAAGAGAGTCAGTAAGACTTCGGATTGAAGGAGATTTAGTCGACAACTACCATCCCTGCTGCAATGACTAATCCGATTACCTGAATGGATACGTAATAATCTCAGAGCACGTGTAAATGCTTAACAATTTCCCTTCTCTCTTCTCATATGTATCACTCTCGTATCAAGCCCGCAGCGGTTTGTGCGCTCGAATCCTTACTCGGTCATAAGATGGGGCTGTGGTTCAACTTTATAGGGACGCTTCTTATTACTTCCTCTACGGCGTTCAGTTCAGGTTCTGGTCTCGGAGGAAACGGTAAAATGTATCCATTCGTTGTGGCGGTGCGTCCTGAATGGATGAAGCTGGGTCTTACACTGACGATCCTTGGGTTCATCATCCAAACTATGGAAGGACAGAGTCTTAAGATGAAGCTAGCCAATGCTGCCATCTTCCTTGCAATCTTCCTCGGAGTACCTCTAATTATTGGTATTCGCTGAGGGTTTTATCAAAGACCGAAAAAGAACGCCTTGAAATCGCCCAGAAAACGTCGGCGGCGCGGTCGGCTGGGCGCGCGAATTGTTGCAGCCGCCGCGCCGCTAACAGCCCAGATCGGTTCGGATTTTTTGCAACACCCTCTGCCA
>C687J35174_10013264_pt1 | contig 10001 bp, 9 predicted proteins | sample RifCSPhighO2_01_FD_35174 | JGI IMG/M metagenome (IMG submission 35174)
CTCCGCCCGGAGCTCGTGCTTGCGCTTTGCTTTGCGCTTATTCGCTTCAACCAAGAAAGAAAAGAGAGAGTCTTCCTCTACGTACCAGGTCTTTCCGATCACCTTGCCCCGGACCTTCCCCTGCCGAGAGAGGCGGGCAATGTAATCGTTGGTGAGCCCCGCTTTCCGAGCCGCTGCCGTCGATGACGAATAGCGCTTCCCGTCAAATATAAGATGCTCATCAACAGTAGGCATGTGCGTTCAGGCGACTTGCCTATAGTATATCGCACTACGCACCCGCGAGAGCCAAAAATTATGGGGATATCCGCAATAAGTACTTCCCACTTGCGTCAGTGTGGACAATATTCTGTTCGACAACCAACAACGTGTTGCCATGAAATAATATGAAGCGCTTCGGGAAGCAGTATCTCCGGCTCTTGCTCGCCGCGATTGCGGTGCTTGTGCCGTTCTTGATCGGAAATGAGCGTGCAGAGGTAGCTAACCCGCATGCCCAAAAAACAGCTCGCCCCTGAAGACTCCGGATGGATTTGCTCTGAAGAAAAAACGGCGGTTTCCGCCGAAATTTCGCAGGAGAATAAGAACGTCCTACTGTTTATCACGTGCAGCGGATTCCTCGAATAATCCTTTGGGAACGGATGTGAAGCAATTCTACGATGCCTGATCAGGCGGCAATATTTTCCGCGCCACGAGCGCTCCTCCGAACAAGAGAAAGAAAAAGGAGACAGTGACCGGTATCGCGTTGTTACCTTTGAAAAAACGGATGAGAGACATGTATTTTCAGCATATCTCTGATTAATAAATAAATCGGCCCATAGTTTATATGTCGGGCCGAAGTCTACACGGTCTATAAGAGTTTTTGGTTTATGGGATTGCGTACGCAAACCCATATACGGAACCCCACGCGGCTTTGCCATCCGGCTGGTGCCAGTGACCACGCAGTGTGGAACCCCAGTCGTCTTTATCATCCGGCTGGTATGAACGGCGACGCATCCAACGGTCCCCGCGGCGGACGCCGAGATACCCAGCACCGGGATAATAGCGAGTGTTGAGCAGCTTCATGACAACAATCCATGAGAGACCCATTGCCTGAAGCTCCTCGTCAGTAAATTTTTCACGAATAAGACAAGCGGCTTCAGCACGTAACTCGATCAGCCCTCGCTGTTGTGCCTTGACTTGAATGTTGTCGGTGGCTCTTTCTTCCGTGCTGAACGATACTCCCCTGAGAACACACACGCGACTAGTAACACCACTGGTCGGCTTGAAATCCCGAGAACGAAGTAGACACTTGCCATATCCATCCACAAAATCGCCTTTGTCCTCCAATCGCTCAATCCATTCTTCGCCACTTGTTCCGTCAGAAGTAATGTCAAAGCAGATGGCGGTGTCGACCTTATACCACTGTGGAGTTGGCATGCGGTGCCTCCAAAATAATTGCTGCCGGAAAAGACCAAACGCCGTATTTGTCTCGACCTATTATGACAAAGAAGATTCGTTCGTCAATAGTAACTGCGCGCGTTTTTGTGCCATAATGCCGCCGGACTAAAGTAGTGGCCTTTTGGCCGTTAATGTTTCTGAAACAAGGAGAAGGACCTTGAAAACCATGAGATCTCTCGCGGTGTCGCTTTGTGCACTGATTGCCGTCTTCATAGCCCCCACGCAAGCTTCGGGGCAAGAAGGGACAGTGCGAACCGCCTTCTTCGAATCGCTGGGCGCGGTCGATATCTACTGTCATGCCCAAAACGAATCTTCTCTTCTCGATACGGTCGTTTACGACGGACTGCTGAGGGAAGAGGGGTACGAGTTGAGACCAGCACTTGCAACGTCATGGAAGCGCATCGACCCCATGACACTTCAATTCAGCCTGCGTCGCGGCGTGAAATTTCACAACGGGGGCACGTTCGACGCCGACGATATCGTCCACATCGTCAATTGGCTGATTGACGAAAGAACAAAGATCCCCAACAAGACTCGCTTCGACTGGATTAGGGGGGTGGAGAAAGTCGCAGAAGATACAGTTCGAATCAACCTCAAAAAGCAGTTCGCACTTGACTTGCTTTTGATTGCCACTCGGCTACCGATCTATGACGCAGAGGTGCACCAGAGGCTTCAGGAAAAGTGCGACTATGGTCGCCTCGCACAGGTCGGCACAGGCCCTTATAAAGTCACGTCCTTTGACGTGAATGAGGGTATCCGCGTAACCGCCAATAATCGAAACAGCGCATGGAGAAGAGCGGGAAATATACAGAATTTCCATGTCCGGCCAATTCCTGATCTACAGACCCAGGCAGCGGAATTTAAGGTCGGCAATCTCGACTTTCTCCGCCTCCCGTATTACATGGTGCCCTCGTTTAAAGGAGAAAAAGGTGTCGACATTTCTTCGGCAGAGACACCGGAATTCGCTTACATGTGGGTGGATGCTGCCGGACGTTCCGGCAATAAAGCACTCAAAAACGAGCAGGTGCGAAGGGCGATCTTCTTGGCGATTGACCGGGGTGAGATCGGGCGGCAGTATTTCTCGGGAACCCCTCGCGCGCTTAAGCGAATGTGCTTCGAGTGGCAGTTTGCTTGCCCCACCGAAGGAACATCGCCTGCGTATGATCCGGCAACTGCTCGCTCCCTTCTTGCGAAAGCGGGGTACGCCAACGGATTTGACTTGGTAATTTATGCTAACACGAGCGAGAAACACCTTGCGGAAGCGATTGGCGGCTATCTGCGGGAGATTGGCATCCGCCCGAGCATCCAAGTGCTCGCGCAATCCGTCTTCCGGTTGACGCGGCGGAAAGGGGTTTTCCAGTTCGTCGTCGACCAAGGCACCTTTGGGGGTCTCTCCCATGTCTGCTACGGGCTACGCACTTTGGTTACCGTACACACCGCCGGGTACTGGGGGGATGATGACCTGAAAGCGTTGGTCGGCGAAGGTTGTGAGACCCACGATCCCGCCAAGCAGCGCGCACTTTTCCGGGAAGCATACGACAGAATAAACGATCAGGCATTGGGAATGACTTTGTCCTCGGCCCCGGCGACGTTTGTGTCGCGTGAACTGAAGCTCAATCCCAGCTCCGTGGATTACGGCGTGCGGCTCGAGGATATTGACCGCAAGTAGCGTCGCTTCTCCTGGTTTTTACACAGCCGATTTTCTTCGCACCCGCGGGGAAAACCGGCTGTTTTCTTTTTAGGCCAAATTGCCCCTGTGCAGACGCACACTTTTGCCTGCTTCAAACGCATCAACAAGGTGGACTTGTAGCGGAAGAAAGTGTTCTTCCGCTACAAGATCGCCGAGTGTACGTGACGGCGTCACAAACAAGCGGCGTGATATTTCACCCGCAATGAACCGCTCGGGATTTTTCTGAACCAGAAGTTCCTCGGTCGGAATAATGTCCATCACAATCGCTCCATAGGTTTTCTTTCCCTTTCGCTTTTCCTGAACCGTCGCACGATAGTCTGTCACGAACATACTAAGCTCTGACACCACGCGGTCACATTCCCTCTGAAGAATAAGTACCCCAACAATCTTTATGTAGTCAGCGCGTCCTACAACTTCAAATGTTAACTTCTCGCATGGACAGATTCCTATAATTTTCCCCCGATCACCAATGTCATATCGGGAGAATCCTCCATGACGGAGTCTTTTGCTCACAACTATCCTTCCTATCCCCTCCTCATCTTGATCGGCGATCTCTAGCGTGACCTCAGCGACAGGGTGAAACTGATTCCGTTTTAGGTATCGGCATTTTGCAACCCCCAAAAGACCCGCTTCGCTTGCCCGATACCATCTAAGAAAGTGTGCGTTTGGAAACAATCTCCTAAGAACTAATTCTTGTTTCTCTGATAACTCGCTCCCAAGCCCAAACTGCACTATCCCGCCGAAAAGCTCTTTGTGGTTAAGTGTCTCAAAAAGATGAGCGTGTGTTCCCTCTATGCCGCTTGTAGCGTCAGGACGTAAATCGTGGAGTACTTCAGCCAGTTTTTTGTCCATACTGAACGGGTCCACCGAGATAAATAGATCTGCCCATCGTTTGGGGGGGTTATAAAATATCTTCGTGAGCGTGCCGACCTGCGTATCAGGCGGGCGAAAACTCAGCAACACGCGCCCTGGTTCAATACCTTCGTCGTCGCTGGTGGCAGAGCTTCGAATGCGCACGACCGGCGCATCGGTCGTACCGGACGTTACTCGAATGACAAGGTCCCTAATCTCCTTCGGGTCCGTCGGGAGTCCCGGCTTTTCTTTTGCCAATTTTTCTCGATCAAACATACTGGTTCGTTAGAGGATAAATGCTTCCTTGCCACAAGGACAGGCAGACGGACCTTTTGCCGCAAAGAGCTCTGTTTTATATCGAATGACGGGCGTGACGAGCGGGAGCAATTTGGTTACGACTGCACACCCTTCGTGTACCTCAAGAATACTGTTCTTGTCGGCGTGAAAAATAGGTTCAACTCCGCTTCCGGGACATTGTTCCGCGAACACTCCGCATTCCGGTAGTCCGATGATGATCCTCACCGCTGGGAAAAGGGCTCTCCATTTTTGGATCGAACTTGGAAAGGCCCTTTCAATGAGCGTCAGGGCGCGGATACGTCTGGGATCATATACTTTCTCGAGGTGTGGAAAAAACCGTGACAACATCTCAACATCGCTTACAAGCGCATCCGCCTTATACCAAGCGGCGCAATACGCTGCTACCGCCATATTCCGGCTCCTCCCCAACAGCGGCAGGGTATCGTGCTCATAAAACCACAAGACCTTTTCCAAAGCGTCACTGCCGTCAGCAAGCAATACTATAGGGCGCCTGCATGAAGAACCGTAGTTCTCTTCACGTATGTCGGCTATACAACGTTGTATGAGATACGGACCGTCCGGTTTTCTAATTACCTTTACCAAACCCCTTTCGTGAAAATACCTACGTTTCGAAAAAGGAGTTTGAAGAAAATCTTCATCCTCAATAAATGGAAGTTCACTAAATTCCGTCTTAGTTCCCCACCGAGATCGGTAGAAATTGGAGCCGTCACTTGAGTATATATTTTCTATAAGGGACGCAACGGATATGAGCTTGTCTTTTTCGCTCAATTGAGAGGCGTTCATACCTTAGTATACCACTTTTCATATAAGGGACTTTCGTGTAGCGCCAACAATACGCTATACTAAATTTATGAAATGGAATGTTCAAAAGGTACGCCAGCTTTTTATGCTTCTCATCGCAACCATGGCGTTTGGAACATTTAGCAGACCTACACTCTTACCGCCCGTGCAGACAAGCGAGACTCCCACTACCAAAGGAGTCTCTACCGCCCCCTCGTGCATGTCACCTGAGCTCACGCCAACCAAGGAAAATCCGAATGTCTTGTTGTTTGTCAGTTGTGACGACTTCCTAGAATAAGACGATTACCGGCGGACACTGATGTGTTTTAAGATACCTTGCGCTCCAGGGGAGCGTCTTTGTACGTACAATGTATGGCGCAATCGAGACAAATCGTTATGATACCATTATGCTTGTGAAAAAAAGAGAACAAAAGGCGGCACAATGTGGAGTCTTTTTGTTTTTAATCTTTGTATGGTTCATAGTGGGAGCGCAGAGTATCATAAGAACTACGGATGAAGAATCGCTATTAAAGGAGGAATTGCAAGAATTCATTGTTCCGCCCATTGCCTTTAGTGGCGCTGTATACGAAGTGAAGGATGGAGAAGTATTGTCTGGAGAGCGATATGTCTCTTTATTCACCCGCGTGCGGATACTGCGCATCGCACATGCTTCAATCCTTAATCGCCTAGATCCGCTCTTTGGAATGGAAGGAACCAATCCGGAAGCTTTTAAGAAAAATCTAACGCTGCTTGAAACAGAAAAAGCAATCACGGTCGCATTATATGATGAACGGGACCAAAGACTTCTAGAGGAAATTTTTTATCCAATCTCCTTCCTTAGTTTACTGGCACAGACGGAGGAAAAGCGACAAACACTTATTACCACACCATCACAAGAAGGTGCCTCTTCATTTTATCAAGCACTTGATAGAACACTGGAAGAGTACGGACGGTATAACAAAGTGGCGCGGAATATATATGGACGCCTTCCAAACGAAAGATATGTTTTTTTGGGAGGTGAAAGTTCACCCGAGAGATTTGTCTCCGCATTAACCAAATTGGAATCTGCAGTAACTCAAAGAAAAATCGAATTGAGGAAGAGGAGGTTCTGTGCGCAGGATTTTTCTGTCGGTTGTCCCTCTCTGCACGCCGCTTTTCAAAAACTTCACTATGAAATGCCCCCACCGGTTCTAACGGAATCCATTCCTTCCACAATTATAGAGCATAAGGCAATTCTTGATACTATCCACGCAACTCTGATTCCAGAGTATCATCCGGGACATTCCTTTGTGCAAACAGGAGAAGTCATTGTTCAGACCTCTCCAGGCGTGTGCGAAGGAGATGCCTTAGAGAAGCCTGCTTATTATGTAATACAACGGAAAGAAGATGCTTCGACAGCCAGCTCAGATGTCCTTTTTACGTATCTTAACGATATCTATATTTTTGATATCACCAACGAGAATTCGCCCTATCATCAATTTCTTAAGGAGCAAGGGGCACAATATATTGATAAATCTATAGAAAACTTTTACCTTTGTCCGGACGCTAGTGGTCGCTACATGGAACTTGCAACAATTGCGGCTTTACGAGATTTGGTTCGAAAAGAGCCCTTGGCAAAACAACCGCTTGGAAAAAAATTTAAGACTCTTGAAGCAAGGATCGCGTATGCAAATACGCTACCGGAAGCACATATTCTAGCGTATCTTGCAATTCTTTCCGATTTTCTTATTAAGTCCGGAGAGAAAGATGCTGCGGAACAGCTCGGCGGTGCATGGGTGTTGCATGCGGAGTCTCTCCTTTCCATGTACCGCACACAATCGGGCTATTTCAACACGCTCATTCCATTTGTCACATCACGAAACGGTGTTATTGCACGGACGGGGCGCTTTGGTGTCCGACCGTCGATCTCGACACTTCTTGCTACAAGAACTGTTCCTTTGTTTTTTCTACTCGCCCATAATACGAGCGTTATTCCAACCGCTCCACAACTTCTGGAACCAACGGTGTTCAATCGAGGAAGAGCGCGTCTTTTATCATATGAAAATGATTTTAAAAAGATGTATACGCCGGAAGAAGCACTGGGGTTCTTTATCCGCGCAAAGCGTGCAATTATCAAAGCAGACAGAGAGAAATATTCCTTATCACAGCAGAAAATGCCGCAGCGGTGTCCTTTATTTACACCATCTTTTAAGAGCAACCTCCGAAAGAATTGGATATGAGGAAATCGGACCAGATCTCGCTGTTCTTGAGCGCGGTTATCATCGGATCTTTACTGACAACCATATTATTTGAGGTTGCTCTGAGGGTAAACCCTCTTATTGCAGGACAAGGATACGCGAATTTTGTACTAGGTAAACAGTCCAGAAGAGACTCCTCGATATTCGAATACGACCCGGACCTGCAGATTTATTTTATGAAAAAGAATTTCAGTACGAATATGTACGCGAACGGGTATACCTGGGAACATCACACAGACGCGAAAGGATTCAGGAATCCGGAGGCAAAGGAACAAAGCGACATTATTCTCTTAGGGGACAGTTTTATTTATGGTCATGGACTCAATCAAGAGCAAACCTTGGCTTACTTTCTGAATGAGAAAGGGTACAAGACATATAATTTGGCCAGCCAGGGTGATTCTTCCTATTCGGAGATGCATACGCTCGTGCAGAACGGTCTACCTCTAAGACCAAAGTACGTTCTTTATTTCTATTTCACGAACGATATCCAAGACCTCTTTATGCGTGGGTTGAATAGAGAAGAGATGGAAAAGTTTGCGAATCTGCCACTAGAAAATATTTCTCTTAAAAACAGTACTAATAGAATAAGCTTTCACGACAGCCTAATCAATAAGTCTTATGTAGGCAAATACCTAAGGTTTAAAAGGCTCATGTCCAGCAAGCAAGAGAAGTTAAAAACCGTCGATAATAATCTCGGATGGAGATTCACCAACAAAGCAATCGCTTACATGAATTACATTTCAAAACAAAACGGAGCGGAATTCGTCATGGTGCCAATCGTAAAAGATACGTTTGAGGATTATCAAATTCTGAAAGATATTTCTTCGGAACACGATATTGAGTTTGTCGAAACACTCGACATGAACAATAAAAACTATTATTTACAGAACGATGGACACTTTAATGAGGAGGGGCACCGAAAGATGGCGGAACTGATTGAGACATATTTGCAAACACATTGACCGGTGGAAAAATTGATTTTCGCAGACCGACTACGTATAGTTATGTGTATGATCTGGCGCCGGCAGGAGGAAGGTTGTTTTCAGCCCACACACTGACACATGGCAAACGTATCGGTTATTCTACCCTGTNTGAACGAAGCGGAAAGCATTGGCTCATGCATCGAAAAGATACAGGCGATTTTTGTTCAAAATGGTATTGATGGAGAGATCGTTGTGGTTGACAACGGTAGCACCGATACCTCCGCCGCGATCGCACAGCAATTTCAGATCACGTACGTGCACGAACCGAAACGCGGCTACGGTCGGGCATACCTGGCTGGATTCAAACACGCCACCGGGCAATCAATTATTCTTGGAGATCCTGACAATTCGTATGATTTTTTCGAGATACCAAGGTTTCTTTCCTACCTTGTGGAATATGACGTCGTTTTAGGATCGCGATTCAAAGGCCGCATGGAAAAAGATGCGATGCCGTTCTTGCACCGTTACATCGGGAACCCGCTCTTGAGGTTTTTATTGCGTTTCCTCCATGGTCTACATGTTTCCGAGCCGAGCACCGGGTTTCTTGCGATCCGACGCGATAAACTCATGCTTCTCGATCTCAAAGAGCCCGGCATGGAGTTTTCTTCCGAGATGCTTGTCCGAATAAAGCAAAAAAGGTTGTCGCTAAAAGAGATCCCCATTGTGTATCACCAGAGGATTGGGACATCAAAATTACGGACTTTCAGAGACGGGTTCCGGCATCTAAGATTCCTGGCGATAGAAAGTTTCAAATGAAGAACGCGCTGTCCGGTTTTGCATTTGCGGTCATTCTCCCGCTGCTCTTGCTCGTTTTTTTTGAAACAGCCATCCGGATACATCCGAAACTTTTAGGACAAGGATACGCGAATTTCGTTCTGAGCAGGTACAACGCCAAAAAGAACGGGATCTATGTGCACGATCCAGTCCTTAAAATGTATCTTATGAAAGAAAACTTCCACACGACCATGTATGCCAACGGGTATGTATGGGATCACCGAACAGATTCGAAGGGTTTTCGAAATCCCGTCAGCAAAGACAAGACCGACATTGTCCTCCTGGGAGACAGTTTTATTTACGGTCATGGGCTCGATTGGGAAGACACTCTGTCTCATTTTTTGGAGAGCGAGGGATACGACGCATACAATCTGGCGAGACAGGGTGACTCCGCTCACTCCGAAATGTATATGCTTTCACTCTATGGATTACCTCTCAACCCAAAGTATGTTTTTTATTTTTACTACCGCAATGACATCTCCGACCTTTTCACATACGGTCTAAACGAAGATGAAATGAGGGCTTTTATCAACCAGCCGATGGAAACGATCGCTCTCAAGGAGAGCGTCACCAGAAGGATTTGGGAAGAAAGCTTTTTGGACACACTCTCTATATACCGATATATGCAATACCGGTCCGCTCTTTTTGTTCGAAAAAAAGTGTTGGCGTCCGCCGATGATGATCTTGGATGGGAATATACACAAAAAGCGATTGCGTACATGGACTATATTTCGGGACTACACGGAGCGAAATTCGTTATTGTACCGATCGTAAAAGATACATATAATGACTACCTTATTTTAAAAAATTTCGCCTCGGAACAAAACATTGCGTTTCTTGACATGTCTGATTTGAATGACAAAAAGTACTATTTAAAAAACGATGAGCATTTCAACGAAAAGGGACACGAGAGAATGGCGGAGCTTGTTTCAA
>C687J35174_10013265_pt1 | contig 10001 bp, 8 predicted proteins | sample RifCSPhighO2_01_FD_35174 | JGI IMG/M metagenome (IMG submission 35174)
GCTCCGACTCCTTGTAGGCGTATGGTTTCAGGTCTATTTCACTGTCCTCACCGGACTACTTTTCACCTTTCCCTCACGGTACTAGTTCACTATCGATCTGAAGAAGTATTTAGCCTTACCGGTTAGTTCCGGCAGATTCACTCAAGCTATTCGTGTCTTGAGTTACTCAAGAACAACAACAAAAGAGTTGTATTATTTTCGCGTACGGGACTATTACCCCCTGGGGTTCTGCTTCCCAGCAGATTCCGCTAACAATACAATTTGTNACTCTTCTCGTTTTAAAAACGACGTTGTTGCCTTACAACCCCCGATACCACCTCCATCACCCGTTTGCACAGATGGTGAAGGTGAGATCGAGTTTGGGCTCATCCCCTTTCGCTCGCCGCTACTTCGGGAATTCCTTTTGGTTTCTTTTCCTCCGGGTACTGAGATGTTTCACTTCCCCGGGTATGCTCCCTGATGTCAAGCATCAAGGTAACCGACAAAATCGGTTGGGTTCCCCCATTCGGAAATCTACGGATCAAAGGTTGCTAGTCACCTCCCCGTAGCTTATCGCAGACATGCCACGCCCTTCTTCGCCTTCTTCAGTCTAGGCATCCTCCATACGCCCTTAGATTTCCTATTAGGAAATCTAAAAACCGCTTACTTGTTTTGTTTCTCTTAATTTACCTGCTATGACGTTGTCAAAGAACACTCGCGTAATTACAGCCACCAAAAAAACCGCTCGCGCGGCTCGGAGTAGTCAGCACTAAGGTGCTTGGCTACCGCCCCCGCATAATTGGTTCCTTGATAATGCTACTCATAATCACGTAGGGAGAGTATAGCGAACCCACTATGGAAGTCAATAGTCTAGAAAAGAGGGCTTGAACAAAAGGGTTAAAAACACAAAACCCGCCTTCAGGCGGGTTGTTGTGAACAAAAAGAATGTGAGATTATTTGCCGCGAACTTCGCCTCGCAACCGTTCAACGTAATCTGCCGCTGACTTCTGTCCGCCAAGACCGAACGCGAGTCCGAATCCGAGAGAAAGCGCGACGATAACGCCCGTGAAGAGCGTTTGAACGAATGCGGTTGCAACACCAAGTTGATTGAGTGCTGCAAGGATTGCAAAGATCCAGATGGCCCACTTAGCAACGCTGCCAAGAAGGTTTGCTGACAGCATGTCAGCCGCCTTTGCTGCTCCTGCGACCACGTTTCGTGCTACTTCAGCGATAACCGCTGCGACCAAGAGAATGAGTACGGCAACAATGACCTGTGGGACATAGAGCAATACAACTTCCTGAAGGAAGATATTCACCTGGGTCAATCCGAGCACTTCAAGTGACGCGACCAGGAAAACGATGATAATGAACCACTTCACGAGGCCACCGAGAAACGCGCCCGAGTTGAGGTTGAAACCGGCTCGGTTGAACGTGTCTTCGAAGCCTGCGCTGCGAAGCGCATTATCTACCTTGAGGGATCCAACAATCTGCGCAACCACTCGTCCGAGTACCGCACCGATGATCCAGCCGATGACGAATATGATCAACGCAACGATAAGGTTCGGCACGAACGCAGCGATGCCAAGCCAGAGATCCTGGAATGACTGCTGGAGCACCTCAGTCCATGTTTGTAATAACATACAGTAATTTTTTCCTGCCCTAATAAGGCAGGTGCCTAGGCTAGTATAAACGCTATTGTGAATTCTTCATTAACATAAGTCCCACCTGCGGGACTATCGACCGCCCTCGCCCGCGGCGAGTACGAATACATCATAGCATTGATTTGCGCCATATTTTCCGCCTCCTGTGGAAAAACGAATGCTAAAAACGGCTCCCTAGAGCCGTTTCCCTACCAATGTATGCGAAGATGAGTCATACCACTCACCCAGTCGGTTCAAAACGGTCTGATGAGGGTAATCAAAAACATCACGAATCAATTTATCGTAGATATTCAAGCGGTATGCAAAATCACGCGTGTCAAAAACCGCATAGCGTAGCTCTTTGCCGAGTTCTGCTTCGATGTGTTTAACCGCTGTCTCAAGTCTCCCTCGGTCAATACCGTCCCCCACTATTAGTAGATCGAGTCGGCTATTCCAGTCTTGAATAAATGCCCCTGCAAGAATGATGAGCTTGCATTTGCCGACGCCGCCAAGCTTCTTGACGATATCGTTTTGCTGAACCGGAGCGGCAGTGAGGAGGAAATTGCGAAGTGCCGAAAGATATTTAAATTTTTGATCGAGTGTCCAGCCGCGAACTTTTTTCTTCACCGTTTTTTTCCGCTTTCCACTTCCCGTCACCGCTTCAACAAAGAAACTTTTTCGTCGGACCAGTCCAACCTTTTCCATCATTGCGGTTTCGCTTCTCATAACCGCAGGGGTGACGTGCGCCCGCCTTGCGATCTCCCCTGTCTCGAAATTCTCCCCCTCGTTGAAAAGAAAGAGGCGCAATAACTTTACCCGGGCGGCGCTTCCAAAGAGTTTAGACAAAACTTCCATGCGGGTATTGTACCCCCCTCTCCACGGAAAGCAACCAACACAAAACCGCCCCGATATCGGGGCGGTTTTGTATAATTCTCCTATTACTTAAGCGTAACTTTGCCACCTGCTGCTTCTATCTTTGCCTTGATTGCTTCGGCCTCTTCTTTCTTAACTCCTTCTTTGAGAACTGCCGGTGCCCCGTCTACCAAATCCTTGGCTTCTTTGAGACCAAGTGCGAGGACTTCTTTGACTACCTTGATGACTGCAATCTTCTGTTCACCTGCACCGGTAAGTTCGATAGTGAACGCGCTCTGCGCTTCAGCCGCTTCACCTGCTGCCGCAGGAGCAGCAGCAGTGGCCGCAGCAGAGACGCCGAATTTCTTCTCAAGCGTCTTCACAAGCTCATGCAACTCAAGAACCGTCATATTTTCAACTTCTTCAACCAATTTCTTAAACTTCACAGGGACTTCAACAGCTTCTGCAGCTGTANCCTCTTCTTTGATTACTTCGTCTGCCATAGTATTAGTTATAAGTGATAAGTTTTAAGTGATAAGTTATAGTGAACGTACTTCCGACTGATTCCTTACACCTTACCCCTTGCTTGTGCAATCTGATCAAGCGCTACCGCCAAGCCCTGGATGGGCGAGTTGATAACNTTCACAAACATGCCGCGCAAGGTTTGAAGCGGCGGAATCGATGCGATNGTCGTCATTTCAGCCGCGTCCATGAATCGGCGCTCGAAAATACCGCCGAGAATTGCGAGCTTGTCTTTGTGCTTCTTNGCAAACTCGTACACACCGCGCGCAGGAGCAATTGCATCCTCTCCCCACGCAACNGCAAGTTCGCCCTGAAGTTCTGGGATGTTGCCCTCAACTCCCGAGCTCTGGAGCGCTCGCTTAGNAAGCGTCTTTTTCGTAACCAAATAGCCGACTTCCTGATCTTTAAGCGCGCGACGCATGTCNTTCGTGTCTGCAACTCCCAGTCCGTGGAAATTGACGAACACAACCGCTTTTGCGTCTTTGAGTACGCCTTCGATCCGCTTCAGCGCTTCGGTTTTCTGTTGTCTTGTTTTTGCCATCTTAGAGATTCTTTGCGAATCTTGTAATGAGCTTAGAAGCTCTTAGACCGAGCACCACTTTTGAAACAAAGCTTTGGTGATTAGTAGGCGATCAGAGAAAACTCAATCTCTGCAGTAACCACCATTTTCTTCTATCAAAAGTGGTGCTCGGTTAAGTATTTGTAGTCGCTCACTAACGCTCGCGAACAAATACTACATCGACCCTGACGGTCTGAAGTGTCACCCGCCGGAATTTCCGGCTTTGAGAGTAACCTCGGCAGGTCTTAAAGCTAGCTTTAAGCTTTTAGCTGTCAGCTTTTAGGGGAAATCCTGAAAGCTGAAACCTGATAGCTGTAAGCTGAACGTGCCTGCTGTCTTCAGTCCAATGCGGCAACTGTACGCGGATATGTATAAAAAGTCAAATCGTCCGAGACAAAATAAAAGGCCGCCGACCGCACAAATTGTGCAGCGGCGACCCCCGAAAAATGAACAACGTACGAAGTGTAGCGAGAGAGTTTTTCTCGAGTTAGAACCCGAAGTTGAGAATCGGGTACCGCGCGAGAAACTCCTTCCCCACCGCCGAGTCTTTCGCGTATTGATAGAGAGAGATTACGGTCAGTGCGGTTGCGACGGCGAGCCCCATCGTGCCAATCCAGCCGAACGCTTCAGCTGAAACGAATTGCATCGAAATCGGTCCGCCGCGTGCGAGCAAGAACCCGAACGCGATCATCTGTGCTGTGGTCTTCACTTTGCCGCAATACTTGACGGGAATTTCCTCAGTCGAAATCTTCCGCCAGTAGGCGACAAGTAGTTCCCGGGCGATGATTGTTGTGATGAAGAGCACTTCGAGAAGCACTATCCACCAGAAGTACTCTAGATCCCACGAGAAGACTGGCCCGCCGAAGACAACGAGCAGGGCGACCGTGCCGACCCATACTTTGTCGGCGACCGGATCCCATACCACGCCCCATGCGGAGCCTTGGTTTGGAAACGCCCGGGCAATACGCCCGTCAAACCAGTCGGTGAAGCAGATCGTAGTATAGGCGATAACCATCGCCCACTCGAGCCCAACAGCCATCTCTGACGACATGAGCCACCAACCCCGTCCCATTGCGTGCGGCCGGGCAACGAGCTCTTGGAAAACGAACCAGAGCACAATTGCGGGGCCAGCGAAGAGTCGGATTGCAGTCAGTTTGTTTGGAATTGTCGGCACCCAGTCTTTCCTGAACAGTGCCGGTAGTTGAGAAAAGAACGTCCAAATCGTCAGTCTCATTCAACACCCCCTCGACGCTAAAGATCCAATGATACCTCACGCCACTAAATCACAGCACCAATGAAGAGTCAATGAAAAGATGAAAGAATCTTCATTCTCTCATTGAGCAATATGAGGGTCGGTATAATTTTCTACGAACGACGAGAAATTGTACTCATATGACTGAGTCCAAAAGAATTATTCTCCATTATTTATATTTATTCCTTTTATTACTTCTGTTTTATGTACCTATCTTACAAATTTCACGTACGACGATTTTGTAAGACAGGAGTCCTCTGCGAAATCCTACCTCGTACAATTTTCTTACTCGTTGGCTTTTTTCTTGAGGGCTTCAGCGCGCCAGCCAATCATGTTTGAAAGCACTTGGAGAAGGGACCCGACCCCTGCGATCGCAAGAACGAGGATAGGAAACCACGCGTACGGTGTCAGATAATAGAAGAAGGTTGTGGCGAGCGCCGCCCAGATGCCGAAGCACCACGGGCACACCAAAAGCTCGTGCGTCGTCCTCCACGGGCCGCGCACAAACTTTTGCCGCACGATGATAATCTCACCGTTATCTCCTGCAAATACTTCTTTGCGCATGAACCAATCGCGGACAAATTCGGTAATCTTGTCGTAGACAAAAAGCCGCGTCAGGCGGAATGAGGCGAGAATGACGAGAATGAGATCAAAGAGGCCGATGCTTTGCGGGAGTTGCCCGAGTTTAAAGAGTAGAAAACCCGCCCCTGCAAATACCGCGGCAAAAAAGACCGCAAAGAAAAAATTCCACACTCCCTGATCGTCTTTCATCCCGATAGTGTTAGGACACCGGTTTATACAAACCGTTCCGCCAAGATTAGATTTTGAATAAATATCGACATGTTTTGAAGCTGGATCACAGTGTCCGACGGTTGCCTTGTGGCAACCGAACACTATCGGGATTCATGAACAAAGTATAGCTTACAATAAAACGCGTGTGAACGGGATAATTGACAATGGCACCCCACGACCCTACAGTGAGGGCAGGATGTAACCCCCCATGAAAGGAGGGAGATTCGATGAGTACGATCAAGAAAAGACGAGCGGTTTCGACACCGATTGTCGAGAACAAGATTCTCGATCTCGTCATATCTGTCGAAGTACGGGGTATTCCCCATGGTTACTGCGATGTCCTGCTTCAGGGGCGTCGGTGTGGCCTGCGGGCATCGTATGCCGTAGCTGGAATTTTCTCACGGCCGAATCCGGAATCCCGCAAGGGAAGGATTTTTGTAAAGCACCAGATCAGCAGTTGCGATCGGTGCAAAGAAATTGCACGGGAGGAGGTCAGGAGCCGAGCGACCGGTAGCATGAATGAATACATGCAATCTCTCTCACAGAAATAAAAGCGCGGATTAGTTGGAGGACTAATCCGCCTTTTGTTTTTCACTCTGCACGCTTTGTATCGTTTTTTCTTTTACTTCCAAATCCTTGTCCTTTCAAAAAACACATTACCACTTTTTTCACCATGGTGAAAAAAGTGGTAATGTGTTTTTTGTCGTGGGTATATATAAAAATAGACCCCCGACGGAGGTCCTCAAAACGGTGAGGAATCCTCCGAAGGGGAATCTGGTGTTTCGCGATTACTCGCGCTAGCCGTCAGGGCTAGATTGCGGAGCCGCCGTCGATGCGCTCGGTGTTGTCGAGTGCGCGACTGATGATCTGCTTCCACTCTGTGGGCGATGCAGTTGCGAACGGGCTGATGCCCGTTTTTTCGTGCTTCATGGTCGATTCTCCTCTGTTCGACGTGGCGGAGCCGCCCCTATAGGGAAGCCCGTCTCTTTTACTTTACTCCGCACATTTCATGAAAGCAAGGATTTTTCCACACCTAAAAACAATCAACCGACACCCCAGGGGGTGTCGGTTGATTACAAAAAATGAACCTCTGCAAGAAGGGCGGTACTTGGTTGGCCCTTCTGCAGAGGTCGTACGCTTTGCTTTGACTGCCATATGATGCCCCATTGTTGGGGGCACAATCTCCCGACAGAGAACGACAGGTTGATGATAAGCACTTTTAGTATACCGCCACAGCCAAGCCCAGCAATCCTGTTTTCCACACCACTAAATTCCCCCTCCGGGAGGAGGTGGCGGAAATAGAAGCCAACTATTTTTAGACCCCGGCGTACCAGAAATTGCATTACCAAGGGCGTCAGTTGTGCTAACCACGACACCGATATTGTTCCCCCAGTTGGTAGTGTCGGTTCCCGCGCTGTCCGGATCTTTCCGTTCCATGGAGTGAGGAGGTGTGTTGTTATTGCCAGCGCACCACCCACTACAGGATACAACCGTGGGTGTCGCATCGAGAGTGACGTTGACGCTCTCGCCAAGAGACTGTACGAGAGATAATTCTTCTCCGGCATTCCCTAAAGCGCCAAACGGCGCAACCAGATCCTCGACGACGCTTGTTGTCGTCGAGGCAGTTCGCTCTACCAAATAATATCCTTCCGATGAAACAGAGCCAACAAGTGTCGCCTGTGGAGTCCCGTCAGCCGCGATTATTTCGACACGTGAAAGGTCGATCGTGTAGCTGGTGCGATTGAAAAGTTCTATCCACTCGTCAGAAGAGTCTGCCACGGTTCCCGCCCACGCGATTTCGTTGATGACCATCGGCATTTCAAAAATCTCAACATCTATCGAAGAGGAGGTCGCGCTATTCCCCAGCGTATCGTACGCAACAACCGACAGTGCTGATGTAGACCCATCTGAAAGCTCACTCGCGTAGGATGTTTCCGTCGTTGTGGCAACAACCTCATCGTCTACAACAATTTCGTAATAAGAGATATCCTCGGCCGAAGAGCTCCAAGAGGCGTTGACGGTGGTGCTTCCAGATAGACACCCGTCCGACCGCAGAGAGTATGTGCACTGAAGAATTTCAAAAGAATCCACTGTGGGGCCCGTGGTATCCACCTCTATTGAAATTTCCGAGGGGGAGGACGAGAGCCCTTCTGCATCGGAAGCGGTGAATTCAATTGTCGTCTGACCTTCCGGAAGTCCTGAAAGTGTCAGTTCCCAATCCCCGTCCTCGTCGGCAGTCGTTGTATCACCAGAAAAATTCTGCGAGATGACGAGAAGTGGAGTTGAAGTCCCGGAAAATGTGACTTCGGTTGTCCCGAAAAGGGAATTGTTTGAGGGAGATGTAATTCCTAGGTATACGGGCTCGGATTCTTCTTCGGGCTCTGGTTCTGCCGCCTCACGCTCACGCTCAAGTGCCTCTGCATATGCGCCGCTATCTCCGCCAAATCCTACATACGGTACTCCGAGGGGGAACGGGTCAGGGACAGTCGGAGCATTGGCAGGGAGAGTGTTAGAAGGCGTGGTTGGAACGGGCTCCTCAAAAACAGCCGGACTTTGTGCAGTCTCTTGCGGCGCTTGTTTCTGCTGTACTTGAGGAGCCACGGCCACAGCCACAGCTGTGGCAGAAATAGATTTTGCTTGAGCCAGCTTTACGCGCGCGACAAATTCATCAATTGCGGGGTCCCTACTAACGGCTACCGCACTGGAAACTGCGGAAAGATTATTTCCTGCAGAAAAATCCCCTTTCGATTTTCTTTGTATGGAGCTGGCGAAATCTCGAGCGGCACTGTACACAGTGTTTGTTGCGGCCGTTGCGCTCGTTACCATCTTTGAGCTCGCAGCCGCAACTGCCGTCCCCGCCGTAACAGTCGTGTCCCGCGTAACGCGCGCAAATGGATCAGCGACGGCAAACACCGCCTTCTGTGTTTTATATGACATTGTAGTGGGAGGCAGTTCAAAGCACCCTTCATCTCCACCAGATGGCTGTCCCGCGGACAATCCTCCAAGAGCTGTCACAATATTTGAAACTACCTTGCCCGACGCGCCCGCAAGGTACTCGCCGCTGAATGAGTGCCCTCTCCATAACTCATCGGCTTCAGGGCGAGAGAGCGGGATGAGAATGTTCGACGGAAGCGGCTGATTCGCACCCGTTCCGGCAGTCCACTCACGCACGCGCGTAATCAGATTGTCGTTTGCGGAGGTGAGATAGTTCCCACCTCCTGCAACCATGTTCGCCGGAGTCGCCACGTTGTATACGGCAATAGATTTCTCCGGAACGCCGTGTTGGATTAAATAAGTGTACAGCTCGTTTGTATAAAAAGTCCCCTGTGAGTGCCCGACCAACAAAATCTTCTGCGTCGTCACTTCCGGATGAATCTGCATCAAAATGGTCTGCAGATCAAAACTGCTGATTGAAGACCCAAGCGCCTGCGACATCACCTGCACCGCATCCCCCAACCCCGCCAAATGCGACGGGTTGTAGCCCAAACGAAATGTTACGTCTTGCAAGTTTGATTTTTCCGCAAAGACTCGTTTTAAAATACTAAAATCAGATTCTGCCTTGACTCGATCTGTAAAAATCCCGTTAGTAAAAATTACTGTATATCCCGTTTCTCGACACTCTATCGCTTGGGCGAAATTCGGAGTCAGTAAAATTGCTATAACAAAAAGCGAAACTCTTGTAGCTTTAAACATAACAGATCTTATAGCTCTACGTCGCACATATCACCACCGCCGCCAGCGTACGCCGCTTCGAAACGATCAGCTTCTTCTTTTTTCTTTAGACGCTGATCTGAATCAAAAATAAGACCGTCTACATATTCTCTCCATTCATCGGATTTGTTTATTTGATCTTTAATGTCGGTGTACTTTTCAAATGCAACATCGACCAAACAACCGATTCCTTTTCCTCGGTGTTTAATCGCAGCGACCCAAGTCTCTGAGTTAAATACACTTGTTAAATATACCTGTTGTTCTTTTGCATACTGCAACATTGCCGCGCGGATTTTGATATTCTCATTCCCCGGATACCGGTCAAAAATCGCCCGCTCTACATCATCTCGGATGCCGTTTTTGTTCGTATCAATTCCTTCAATTGTTGCGTCTGCAAGTGTTTGGTCAGGCCTCGGTGGCAGGCGTTCGCCCGTCACATCCGCCAAGGTAATCTTTTGTTCTTGAATATATTTGACTGCTTCAGCCGTCTTGTCTTCTTCAATCACCGCCGGAATACGATACAGAACCAGACCAATAAACAAAACAACAAAAGCGGCTACTATCCACCGCCCCACCTTCCAAATATTCCACAATAGAGTCTTCATGACACTTGAGAGCAAGAAAAATATTCAACTTTTCTCCATCATATAGCCGCTTTAATCTAATCTCCTATACATAACCTGTTCATAACTCA
>C687J35174_10013270_pt1 | contig 9998 bp, 9 predicted proteins | sample RifCSPhighO2_01_FD_35174 | JGI IMG/M metagenome (IMG submission 35174)
TCGGCATAGGAAGGCGCGGCACGGTGAATGCCCCAACGCTCTTCTTCGCCAATCGGGCCAGCTTCGTCGATTGGGTTGCCCAGCACGTCCATGATACGGCCNAGGGTTTTCACCCCAACCGGTACCTGGATACCTGCGCCAGTGCTGCCGACGNTCAGGCCACGCTTGAGGCCTTCGGTCGAACCCATCGCAATGGTACGTACCACGCCGTCGCCCAGCTGNTGCTGAACTTCCAGGGTGGTTTCGGCGCCGACTACTTTCAGCGCTTCATAAACACTCGGCACTTGATCACGCGGGAATTCCACGTCGATAACGGCGCCGATGATTTGAACGATACGTCCGCTACTCATCTTTGGTTCCTCTGAATATTTGAACCGTGCTTAAACCGCGGCAGCGCCGCCGACGATTTCCGAAATTTCCTGGGTGATCGCTGCCTGACGTGCCTTGTTGTAAACCAACTGCAGGTCTTTGATGATATCGCCAGCGTTGTCGGTGGCGTTCTTCATCGCGATCATCCGGGCCGCTTGTTCAGCCGCGTTGTTCTCAACCACTGCCTGGTACACCTGCGACTCCACGTAACGCACCATCAAGCCGTCGAGCAGCTCTTTGGCGTCGGGTTCGTACAGGTAATCCCAGTGGTGCTTGAGTTCTTTATCCGGATCGGCCACCAGCGGAATCAACTGCTCCACTGTCGGCTTTTGCGTCATGGTATTGATGAACTTGTTCGAGACCACGGACAAACGATCGATGCGACCATCGAGGTAGGCATCGAGCATTACCTTGACGCTACCAATCAGATCATTGATCGACGGTTCTTCGCCCAGGTGGCTGATCGCAGCAACGATGTTGCCACCAAAGTTGCGGAAGAACGCCGCGCCTTTGCTGCCAACTACGCAGAGATCNATCTCNACGCCTTGCTCGCGATTGCTCGCCATGTCTTTGACCAGAGCCTTGAACAGGTTGGTGTTCAGACCACCACACAGACCACGGTCCGAGCTCACCACGATATAACCTACGCGCTTAACTTCGCGCTCGATCATGAACGGGTGACGGTATTCCGGGTTGGCGTTGGCCAGATGACCAATCACCTGGCGGATACGCTCCGCGTAGGGACGGCTAGCAGCCATGCGCATTTGTGCTCTGCGCATTTTGCTGACCGCCACCTTTTCCATGGCGCTGGTGATCTTCTGCGTGCTTTTGATGCTCGCAATCTTGCTGCGAATCTCTTTTGCGCCTGCCATTTGACACCTATCGGGTTAGCAAGCGGGGACCTCACGGCCCCCGCTGCGGCTTACCAGGTTTGGGTGGCCTTGAACTTCTCGATACCGGCTTTCAGGCCAGCGTCGATTTCGTCATTAAAGTCACCCTTCTCGTTGATCTTCGCCAGCAGTGCGGCGTGATCCCGGTTGAAGTAAGCAATCAGGGCCTGCTCGAATGCACCAATCTTGGCGACTTCGATATCGACCAGGAAACCACGCTCGGCGGCATACAGCGACAGCGACATGTCAGCGATCGACATTGGCGCATATTGCTTCTGCTTCATCAGCTCAGTAACGCGCTGACCGTGCTCAAGTTGCTTACGAGTGGCTTCGTCCAGGTCAGAAGCGAACTGGGCGAATGCTGCCAGTTCACGGTACTGAGCCAGAGCGGTACGGATACCACCGGAAAGCTTCTTGATGATCTTGGTCTGTGCAGCACCACCCACGCGGGATACCGAAATACCGGCGTTGACCGCAGGACGGATACCCGAGTTGAACATGGCCGATTCCAGGAAGATCTGACCGTCGGTGATCGAGATCACGTTGGTCGGAACGAACGCGGAAACGTCGCCNGCCTGGGTTTCGATGATCGGCAGAGCGGTCAGGGAACCGGTTTTGCCAGTCACAGCGCCATTGGTGAACTTCTCAACGTACTCTTCGGAAACGCGGGAAGCGCGCTCCAGCAGACGGCTGTGGAGATAGAACACGTCGCCTGGGTANGCTTCACGGCCTGGCGGACGGCGCAGCAGCAGGGAAATCTGGCGGTAAGCCACTGCTTGCTTGGACAGATCGTCATAAACGATCAGCGCGTCTTCACCGCGGTCGCGGAAGTATTCGCCCATGGTGCAACCGGCGTACGGTGCAATGAACTGCAGAGCAGCGGATTCGGAAGCGGAAGCTGCGACAACGATGGTGTTAGCCANCGCGCCGTTTTCTTCCAGCTTGCGTACCACGTTGGCGATGGTCGATTGCTTCTGACCAATGGCTACGTAGACGCACTTAATGCCGCTGTTCTTCTGGTTGATGATGGCGTCGATGGCCAGAGCGGTTTTACCGATCTGACGGTCACCGATGATCAGCTCACGCTGGCCACGGCCAACCGGGATCATGGCATCGACCGACTTGTAACCGGTTTGCACCGGCTGGTCGACCGACTTACGCCAGATCACGCCCGGCGCAACCTTTTCAACAGCGTCGGTAGCGACGTTGTTCAGCGGGCCTTTGCCGTCAATTGGGTTACCCAGTGCNTCGACAACGCGACCCAGCAGTTCCGGACCAACCGGAACTTCGAGGATACGGCCNGTGCACTTGGCGCTCATGCCTTCGGCAAGGCTGGTGTAAGCACCCAGCACAACAGCACCAACGGAGTCTTGCTCCAGGTTCAGTGCCATACCGTAGACACCGCCCGGGAACTCGATCATTTCGCCGTACATTACGTCGGCGAGACCGTGAATACGCACGATACCGTCAGATACGCTGACGACAGTGCCTTCGTTACGGGCTTGAGAGGCGACATCGAGATTCTCGATACGCCCCTTGATGATTTCACTTATTTCGGAAGGATTGAGTTGCTGCATAGCTCTGCTGCCCCTTCAAACTCAAGATTTCAATGCTTCGGCCAGCTTCGCGATTTTGCCGCGAACTGAGCCATCGATAACCAGGTCGCCGGCGCGGATCACGACACCACCGATAAGGGTGGCATCCTCCGCGGCGTGCAGACGCACTTCTCGGCCGAGCCGTGCACTGAGAACCTTGGCGAGTTTGTCTTGCTGTTCATCGCTCAATGCGAAGGCACTGGTAACGTCCACGTCGATCGACTTTTCCTGCTCGGCTTTGTACAGCTCGAACAGTTCAACGATCTGTGGCAANANNGCCAGNCGATCGTTTTCAGCGACGATGTGAATGAAATTGCGTACCTGGGCGTCGAACTTGTCACCACACACGTCAATAAACGTGGTGGCCTTGTCTGTACTCGTCAAACGCGGAGTCTTAAGCACGCGTTGCATGGTGTCGTCTTGCGACACCGCTGCAGCCAGGCCGAGCATGNCTGACCAATTGGCCAGCTGCTGGTGGGCCTGGGCGTGCTCAAAAGCAGCCTTAGCGTAAGGTCGGGCCAGCGTGGTCAGTTCTGCCATGATCGCGCCCCTCGCTTAAATTTCGGCTGCCAGTTTGGAAACCAGCTCCGCATGCGCGTTTTGGTCGATAGATGCGCCCAGGATCTTCTCGGCACCGCTAACGGCCAGGCTACCCAGTTGGGCACGCAGCGCGTCTTTGACACCATTCAGTTCCTGCTCGATCTCGGCCAGAGCCTGGGCCTTCACACGGTCAGCTTCGACGCGGGCCTGTTCACGGGCTTCGTCGACGATCTGGGTACCGCGTTTCTTGGCTTGCTCAATGATCTCGGCTGCTTGGCCTTTGGCTTCGCGCAGTTGCTGACCCACTTTCTCTTGGGCCAACTCCAGGTCACGAGCCGCACGGCTAGCAGCGTCCAGGCCGTCTGCGATCTTCTTCTGACGTTCTTGCAAAGCCGTAATGACCGGAGGCCACACGTACTTCATGCAGAACAGCACGAAGATGAAGAAGGCAACGGACTGGCCAATCAGGGTTGCATTAATGTTCACGCCAACACCTCGCTCGTTCGTTGTCCATCAAACCAATTCACTCGAAAACGAGTGAATTAGCCTGCGATTTGACCAACGAAAGGGTTCGCGAAGGTGAAGAACAGTGCGATACCAACACCGATCATGGTCACGGCGTCGAGCAGACCGGCGACGATGAACATTTTCACTTGCAGCATCGGAACCATTTCTGGCTGACGCGCAGCGCCTTCCAGGAACTTGCCGCCCAGCAGGCCGAAACCAATGGCGGTACCCAGGGCACCCAGGCCAATCAGCAGTGCTACAGCGATAGCGGTCAGACCAACTACAGTTTCCATCTTTCCTCCCGACTTTTTATGTCGTATTGGTTAAGGTTTTCTAAGGTAAAGCGGTAAAGCAAAATCGGTACTTCTGGTTGCCCTCGCGGGCGTCCACTGCGAGCGCCTAAGCGCTCTTAGTGGTTGTCTTCGTGCGCCATCGACAGGTAGACGATGGTCAGCATCATGAAGATGAACGCCTGCAGCACGATGATCAGGATGTGGAACACAGCCCACGCCCACTGCAGGGCAATACCCAGCGCGCCCAGCAGCAAACCGCCGCCAAACATGATCGCGATGAGGATAAAGATCAACTCGCCGGCATACAGGTTGCCGAACAGACGCAGTGCCAGGGAAATCGGCTTGGCGATCAGGGTCACGAATTCAAGCAGGAAGTTGACCGGAATCAGCAGGGCTTGAACGAACACGTTCTTACTGCCGAACGGGTGCAGGGTCAGCTCGCCGATGAAACCACCAATGCCTTTGACCTTGATGCTGTAGTACAGAATCAGGGCAAATACCGACAGGGCCAGGCCCAGGGTAGCGTTTGGATCAGTGGTCGGCACGACACGGAAGTACAGGTGCGGGTCGCCGGAAATTTTTGCCGCCAGCATTGGCAACCAATCTACCGGGATCAGGTCCATAAAGTTCATCAGGAAAACCCAGACGAAGATGGTCAGACCCAGCGGTGCGATCAGCGCGTTGCGGCCGTGGAAGGTGTCCTTGACGCTGCCGTCAACGAACTCAACCAGGACTTCAACGAAGTTCTGCAGCTTGCCTGGTTGCCCGGAAGTGGCGCGTTTAGCAGCGGCACGGAACAGCAGGATAAAGAACAGGCCCAACACGACAGACACAGCCAGGGTGTCGACGTGAAATGCCCAGAAGCCCATTTCCTGAGCTTCTTTTGCGTTGTGGGCGAAACTCCAGCCGTTGACCGGGTGCTGACCGTAGGTCAGGTTGGTCAAGTGGTGCTGGATATAACCCGAAGCGGTTTCTGCTGCTGCCATATATCCCTCGAGCGCTAAGGTCTTAAAAGTCTTGTTTTCATCAGCAGGGGCGAAAACCAATTGACCAACTGGGTCAGGACGAACACNCCAAATACTGCCAGCGGTTCCAGAGGTTTCACACCTGCAAAGGTCAGTGCAAACAGCACTGCCGTTAAAACCAGTTTGCCCGCCTCACCGGCATAAAAAGACCGGACGATGGCTTGAGCAGCCCGCGCTCCACTGAAACGGAACGCCTTGTGGGCAAAGTACAGATTCGGCAGCCAGGCAATCAGGCCACCACACAACCCGGAGTAGCCTGCTACTGNGCCTTGCCACTGCCACAACACCAGGGCCAGCAACAGCAGTACCAGCAGTTGCACCAGCAGTACCGGGAAAACAGCTAAACGATGGAAGGGCAGGCGATTCGGCGTGCGAACGTCCATCTTGTTTTCCTGAAAGCTGAACTCGGGCGTCGGCACCTGAAATCAATAACTTGGCATACTTTGTGCCGACGAAATGCGCGCAGAGTATAGGGGTGCTTCCCCCCCCATTCAACTGTCGGGTAGTGATTTCCGACTAGTCGCTACACGCTCAATTGTTTCAGCGAATGTGGGCGAGTACGCCCTGCAGTTCGTCCAGCGAGCTGTAGCTGATCACCAGCTGCCCTTTGCCTTTCTGCCCGTGCTTGATCTGCACCGGCGAGCCCAGGCGCTCAGCCAGGCGCTGTTCCAGACGGGTGATGTCCGGATCAACTTTAGCCACTGCNGCNGGCTTCTCTTTGCTGTTCAACCACTGNCGCACCAGNGCTTCGGTTTGGCGCACAGTGAGGCCGCGTGCGACAACATGTCGCGCACCTTCAGTCTGCTGTTCAGCGGGTAGGCCNAGCAACGCACGGGCATGGCCCATTTCCAGATCNCCATGGGACAGCAGCGTCTTGATCTCTTCCGGCAAGGCAATCAGGCGCAGCAGGTTGCTNATGGTGACCCGAGATTTGCCCACAGCATCGGCGACCTGCTGCTGAGTCAGCTGGAACTCTTGCTGCAGACGCTGCAACGCCATGGCTTCTTCGATGGGGTTGAGGTCTTCGCGCTGGATGTTCTCAATCAGGGCCATGGCAATGGCCGCTTCATCCGGCAATTCGCGGACCATGGCCGGGATCTTGTCCAAGCCGGCTTGCTGACTGGCACGCCAGCGGCGTTCGCCGGCAACGATCTCGAAACGTCCTTCGCCAATCGGCCGCACCACAATCGGCTGCATCACGCCGTGGGCCTTGATCGACTGCGCCAGTTCTTCCAGAGCGGTGGCGTCCATGTCACGGCGCGGCTGGTATTTACCGCGCTGNATNAGGTCCAGGGGTACGTATTGCAGTTCACGGCTGTCGACCTGCGCGGCCTCTTCCTGCAAAGCGCTGACACTGGTACCGCCCAGCAACGCATCCAGACCGCGTCCCAGTCCTCGTTTTTTCACAGCCATGGGTATTTCCTTATGCGGTTGCGGTGTGGGCACTTGCGCGNTGGCGGCGNACCAATTCGCCGGCCAGCGCCAGGTAGGCAATGGCACCACGGGATTGCTTGTCATACACCAGCGCCGGCATGCCNAAGCTNGGNGCNTCNGCCAGNCGNACNTTNCGCGGGATGACCACGTCGTAGAGCTGGTCAGGGAAATGCTGCTTGAGCTGCGCCGAGACATCGTTGGTCAGGCTGATGCGNGGGTCNTACATGGTGCGCAGCAAGCCNTCGATCTTCAGCTTGGGATTGAGGATCTCGGCGATGCGCTGAATGCTGTTTACCAGGTCGCTCAACCCTTCCAGCGCGTAGTACTCGCACTGCATGGGGATGATCACNCCATCGGCCGCCACCAGGGCGTTGATCGTNAGCATCGACAGCGCCGGTGGGCAGTCGATGAGAATGTAATCGTAATTCTCGCGGATNGGCGCCAACGCATAACGCAGGCGGCTTTCCTTCATTTTCATTTCCAGCAGCGAGACTTCGGCGGCGGTCAGGTCGCGGTTGGCCGGCAGCAACTGGTAGCCGCCGTGCTCGGAGAACTGCATGGCATCGACCAGGTTGCATTCACCGATCAGCACGTCGTAGATCGAATGCTCCAGGCCGTGTTTATCCACACCGCTGCCCATGGTCGCGTTGCCCTGTGGGTCGAGGTCGATCAACAGCACGCGGCGCTTGGTCGCCACCAGCGAAGCAGCCAGATTGATGCAGGTGGTGGTTTTGCCCACGCCGCCTTTCTGGTTAGCGATTGCGAATACCTTAGCCATGCTGCATTCCCCCTAAACCGAGCGACGCAGTATCAACAGATGGCGCTGACCTTGGCAACCGGGAACCTTGAGTACATGGGTAGCGGTGAGACGAAAGTCCGCTGGCAGGGCCTGCAGCTCGTCATCCGGGTGTACGCCTTTCATCGCCAGCCACTGGGTATGGCCATCACCGAGATGGCGAGTCCAGTTGCTGAAATCTTCCAGCGAGCTGAACGCCCGTGAGCAGATACCGCTGAACGGCACAGCCGGGGTGAACTCTTCAACGCGGCTGTGGATAACTTGCAGGTTAGCCAGTTTCAACTCCAGCTTCACCTGAGTCAGGAAGCGAGTCTTCTTGCCGTTCGAATCGAGCAGGGTGAACTGCCGCTCGGGAAACAGGATAGCCAGCGGAATCCCCGGCATGCCGCCACCACTGCCGACGTCCAGCCAATTATCCCCAGCCTCGGTGACGAAAGGCACCACCGAGAGACTATCGAGCAGATGGCGCGAGACCATTTCATTCGGGTCGCGCACCGCGGTGAGGTTGTAGGCCTTATTCCACTTGATCAATAGGGCCAGATAGGCCAGCAACTGTTCGTGCTGCTGCGCGCTGAGTTCGACACCCAGCTCCAGAGCGCCCTGGCTCAATTCTTCGGCGTGACATGCGGTGACCAACGACATCAGGCGCTGTGCTCCAACTGCTGACCGGCAGTGCGCTTTTTCAGGTGGATCAGCAGCAGGGAAATCGCTGCCGGGGTAACGCCGGGAATCCGCGAGGCCTGGCCAAGAGTTTCCGGGCGGCTGTTGCCGAGCTTGTGCTGGATTTCCTTGGACAACCCGGAAATCCCCGCGTAGTCGATATCGAGCGGCAGCTTGGTGTCTTCACTGGCGCGTAGGCGGGCGATTTCATCCTGCTGGCGATCGATATAACCGGCGTACTTGGTCTTGATTTCGACCTGTTCGGCCACTTGCGGGTCCTGCGCGCCACCTCCGGTGATGGTCACCAGTCCGGCGTAATCGATTTCCGGGCGGGCAAGCAGATTGAGCAGGTTGTATTCGTGGGTCAACGGCGTGCCGAAGTGGGCGGCAATTGCATCGCCCTGAGGCGTGCCTGGGCGTACCCAGGTGCTTTTCAGGCGCTGTTCTTCCTGCACGATGGCTTCGCGTTTGGTTTCGAACGCGGCCCAGCGCACATCATCGACCAGACCCAGCTCTCGGCCTTTCTCGGTTAGGCGCAGGTCGGCGTTGTCTTCGCGCAGGATCAGCCGGTATTCGGCGCGCGAGGTGAACATGCGGTACGGCTCCTGGGTGCCCAGGGTGATCAGGTCGTCGACCAATACGCCGATGTAGGCCTCATCGCGACGCGGGCACCAGCTGTCCTTGCCCTGGGCGCGCAATGCGGCGTTGCAACCAGCGAGCAAACCTTGCGCACCGGCTTCTTCGTAACCGGTGGTGCCGTTGATCTGCCCGGCGAAGAACAGCCCCGCAATCACCTTGGTTTCCAGGCTGTACTTGAGATCGCGCGGGTCGAAGTAGTCGTACTCAATGGCGTAACCGGGACGGACGATATGCGCGTTCTCCATGCCACGGATGCTGCGCACGATCTGCAATTGCACATCGAACGGCAGCGAGGTGGAGATGCCGTTCGGATACAGCTCATGGGTATTCAGGCCTTCTGGCTCGATAAATACCTGATGGCTGTCCTTGTCGGCGAAGCGGTGGATCTTGTCTTCGATCGATGGGCAGTAACGCGGGCCAACGCCTTCGATCACCCCGGAGTACATCGGCGAGCGATCGAGGTTGGCCGCGATGATTTCGTGGGTACGCGCATTGGTGTGGGTGATCCAGCAGCTGACCTGACGCGGTTGCTGCTCGGCACGACCGAGGAAGGACATCAGCGGCGTTGGCGTATCACCCGGCTGCTCGGTCATTACCGAGAAATCCACCGAACGGCCATCGATGCGAGGAGGCGTACCGGTTTTCAGACGCCCGACACGCAGTGGCAACTCACGCAAACGTTGAGCCAGGGCAATCGAAGGTGGGTCACCAGCGCGACCTCCAGAGTAATTCTGCAGGCCTATGTGGATAAGTCCACCGAGGAAGGTGCCAGTGGTCAACACCACGGAATCCGCTAGGAAACGCAGGCCCATCTGGGTGACCACGCCTTTGACTTCGTCGTTTTCTACGATCAGGTCATCGGCTGCCTGCTGAAATATCCACAGGTTGGCCTGGTTTTCCAATGTTTCGCGAATAGCGGCTTTGTACAGCACGCGATCAGCCTGGGCGCGAGTGGCGCGTACNGCTGGGCCCTTGCGGCTGTTCANTACACGGAACTGGATACCACCTTTGTCGGTGGCTTCAGCCATGGCGCCGCCGAGGGCGTCGATTTCCTTGACCAGNTGGCTCTTGCCGATCCCGCCAATGGCCGGGTTGCAGCTCATCTGTCCGAGTGTTTCCACGTTATGGGTCAGCAGCAGGGTTTTTACCCCCATGCGTGCAGCTGCCAACGCAGCTTCGGTACCGGCATGACCGCCGCCGATGACGATCACCTGAAAACGGGAAGGGAAATCCACCACGCACCTCGTGCC
>C687J35174_10013271_pt1 | contig 9998 bp, 9 predicted proteins | sample RifCSPhighO2_01_FD_35174 | JGI IMG/M metagenome (IMG submission 35174)
CCGGGCCCAGGGTTGATAAAGCCACTCCGGCTTTGCCCGTTAAGCGACCCATGGTCGCCGCCATGAACACCGCCGCCTGCTCATGGCGGGTCACGATAAACTTAATCGAGGAGGTTCTTACCGCTTCTAAAAAATCTAAGTTCTCTTCGCCGGGCACGCCGAAAATATACTTAACCCCTTCGGTTTCCAAGCATTTAACAAAAAGTTCAGCGGCTTTCATGGATTTAGACATAACCGGGGAAGAAATCAATCTTAATCTGGCTCTGCGGCACGGCCAAATCCTTTAAGGTTTTTTCAAACGCGACAACCATGCCGCGGGGACCGGCAAGGTAAAACATGCGGTCCTTAAAATCCGGCGCTTCGGCCTGGATTTTTTCCGCGGTCAGCGGGCCGGATTGGTCAGTCAGGGCATAGACCGTCTTCACTCCCACCGACGCAGCCTGGCCGAACAAATCGTGATAAGCCACTTCAGTCTGGGTTTTACAGGAATAAAAAAGCACAGCATCGCGGGATTCGTTTTTATCCAGCATGGACTTGACCATGCTCCGAAACGGCGCGATGCCAATGCCGCCCGCAATAAAGGCCAGCTTCTGGTTTTTATCCGCTGGTAAGGTAAAGTCCCCGGATTGATGCGACGCAGAGAGCACTTCACCTGGCTGCAGGGCATTGAGCCGGCTCTTGAAAGTGCTGGGGTTTTCATAAAACTTAGTGGCTAAAATTATCTCTTTTTCCGTGGGCGAGGATGCGAGGGTAAAGAAGCGNCGATTCCCGCGCAAATCAGGCCTATGTTGCGATAAAGTCCATTCCAAGTATTGCCCAGCTTCATATTTAACCGGGTAATCTGACGTAAAGACGAATTCCTGCATTCCCGTCCCAATCTCATTTTTCCGGACCAGGGTTAACAAATAGCGCCCCTTGGGGCTTACAGTGAATGCGTAAAAATTGCCGATTAACAAGGCCATTTCAGGCAGGATGTAAAAATTCCCGATATAAGTCGGCCAGGCAAACAAAAACCCTATTATCCCCGCATACCCAAGCCTCTGCCACTTGCCCAAAGGGGCAGTTAAGGGCTCGGTAAGCATTACGAAAGCAAAAAAGAAAATTGGGGAAAATAAGACGAGCGATTTTAAAACTTGCGCCGGTTCGGTTCCGTTGATTGTAGCTAACAAAACAGTTATTATTACTACGCCAAAAAAAACACCGACCATCTCCCACCTTTGAATCTTACGGACTATCAGAAATCCGCCCAAAACGATTAGCGGGAGAAGGTTAATATTCCCCGCCCACCAGCTGGCCGAATAGCCAAACCCGGTCAAGGCAGCCACAGACACGGCTACGGCCGCCGGGTTAAAAATATGCTTGTGCCGGAAAGCCAAAAGGTACTTGGCCGCCATGGCAATGGCCGCGGTCAGAGAAAGTAGCCCGATGCTGGCAAGATATCCCGCTCCGACAACTGGCGGGTAAATAATCAAAGCCAGGATTAGGGCAGTNATGTAAGAAGACTCCGCGTTTACCGGCGCTTTAAACACCCAGGCAAAAATTTTATTTACCACTAATGTAGCAATGATTAAAATTACGGCGGACAATGTTAAATCCAGCGGTTCGAAGGACAATATGCCCAGGGCGGATAATATCAGAGACAGTAAAACCAAGCTCATCAAAAAATACAGCATCAGGCGGTACATGGTAATCCGATTCAGGAAATTGTCGATGAAATTCAGCATAGCGGATAATCCCATTATATAGCCAAACCCACTCAAACGCCAAAACTGTGTTATGATTATACAATGATTGGATTTATAAAAAGTTTTTCCACGATCGGGGTCATACTGGTGATTCTCGCCATCGTCAGCCTGTTCATTGTCCCCCGGCACAACCCGATTCCGGCCACGCTAGTTTTACAAGTTCCTTTCACGGCGCAGGCACCGACCAATAACTGGGACCGCAACGAGGACTGCGAGGAAACCAGCATCACAATGGTTAATGCTTACCTCAATGGCCAGAGCCAGAATACCATGTCAGCTTCGGATGCCCAGAATGCCATCAACCAGCTCAAAAATTGGGAGCAAGTCAACATCGGCTACAATGCGGACACTGGGGCGGCGGCCACCACCCGCATGGCGCAAGGGGCGTTCAATATAAAGGTACGGCAAATCAAAAATTTTACCCAGGCGGATTTGAAAAGGGCCTTAGCTGACAACCACCCCGTACTTTTGCCCCATGACGCGAGAAAACTCGGCAGTCCCAAATACGCCAACGGCGGACCGGACTATCATATGCTCGTCATTCGTGGTTATGATGAAACCGGATTCATCGTAAATGACCCAGGCACGAGCGAGGGTAATGGCAATGTCTATACNTTTGAAACTTTGTGGAACGCGGCCGCGGACTGGAACCAGGTAAAGATGGCCATGGAACCGGAAAGCAAAATCGCCCTGGTCCTGTCAAAATAATAAACCCAAGCCTGCCTTCAGCGGCGGGTTTTTTGTTGTTCCTAAGGCTCTTGTAAAAATACCCGGATGCGGATATAGTATGCGTAGTTAAAGGCCCATCCAGGGCACAGTTTCCACAGGAGGAAACTATGAACGTAGTCGTCCTCGGCGCCCAATTCGGAGATGAGGGCAAGGGCAAGATTGTCGACCTGCTGACGCCGCACTTCGGACTTGTCGCGCGATACCAGGGCGGCCACAACGCCGGCCACACGCTCGTGGTCAATGGCAAGAAGTGCGTCCTGCACCTGATTCCGTCCGGCATCCTCCATCCCGACGTTATCTGTGTTATCGGTAGCGGCGTGGTAGTCAACCTGCCGGAACTAAAAAAGGAAACACAGATGCTGGCCGACGACCACGGAATCGAGGTCGGCAAGCGTTTGCTGGTAAGCGGGAAGGCCCACGTCATCCTGCCCTACCACCAGTGCCGGGATTCACACAGCGAACGCCAACGCGGGGAGAACAAGATTGGCACGACTAACCGCGGCATCGGGCCGGCCTACGAGGACAAGTTTGCGCGCCGAGGCATCCGCGTCTGCGACGTATTGGCTGCGCAATCCATGGATAGTCCAATAGCGGACGACATCCGGCGCAACACCCGCGCCTGTAACCAGCTGACGGGAAGCAACCTCAGCTGGGAGGATATCCTGGAAGAAGTGATGGCCGCAGCCAGGTGGCTCAGGCCCATGGTAACCGATGTCTCGGTTTACATTGACCGGGCACGGCACCTAGGCTTGCGAATTCTGTATGAAAGCGCCCAGGGTTCTGCACTGGATGTGGACCACGGGACATACCCGTACGTCACATCCTCAAATCCCACCATCGGCGGAGTATTCACGGGACTGGGCATAGGCCTCTCGGCCGTGAACTACGTGCTCGGAATAACAAAGGCTTACGCCACGCGAGTCGGCGAAGGACCGTTTGTGACCGAGCAGGACAACGAGATCGGCGGTTTGCTTCGCAGTAAAGGCGAGGAGTTCGGGGCTTCTACTGGTCGGCCCCGTCGGTGCGGTTGGTTAGACACCGTTGCTGTTCGTCAGGCAATCCGGGTCAACGGGATTAAGAGTTTGGCGCTAACCAAACTCGACGTCCTGGATGGGATGGAGGTTGTGGAAATCTGCAACTCTTATTTCATCGACGGTAACCGGATTGACGAGGTGCCGGAGGACACCAACCTCTTGCCTCAATGTGTACCTGACTACATCCCTTACAGGGGGTGGGAGAAGACAGCAGGTATCCGCGAATTCCGTCTTCTGCCGCCAGCGGCCAAGAACTATATCCGAGCGCTGGAAGGTATTTGTGGGGTGCCGATAGACATCGTTTCTACTGGACCAGACCGGGCCGACACCATCATCCGTAATCGGACCAAGCTAGGCCTTCGATAACGACAAACCCTCATCAGAGCATTGACCCATTCGTCGGGTAGATGTTCTGATGAGGGATTTTTTATTACTAGTATTTACTATTCCCACTCGACTGTACCGGGAGGCTTGGAAGTGATGTCATATACCACCCGATTGACCCCTTTGACTTCATTTGTGATGCGAGTTGAAATTTTTTCTAACAAAGAATAAGGCAAATGAACCCAATCAGCAGTTAGGAATTCTGCCGTTTCAATCGCCCGCAATATAATTGGCTGGCCATAAGTCCTGGAATCCCCCTGGACCCCAACGGAACGAATATCCGGTAACGCTACGAAATAAAAGAAGTGAGGATTTTTTACGAATTCTGTTTGTTCCATTTCCTCAGTGACAATCCGGTCAGCCTGCCTCAATATCCCGAGTTTCTGAGTGTTCACTTCGCCAATAACCCTGACTGCCAGCCCGGGCCCGGGGAAAGGCATCCGGTAAGTAATTTTTTTGGGCAAACCAAGACTGTCCCCCACTTTTCGGACTTCATATTTATACAGGTCGCGAAGCGGTTCAATCAACTTAAAGCCAAATTTTTCCGGAAGTCCGCCGACATTGTGATGGGACTTGATGGCAGCCGTATGCTTTCCCCCAGAGCTAAATCCGGAACTCACGACATCAGTGTACAAAGTCCCCTGGACCAGCCACTTGGTTTTTGGCAGCTTCTTTGCTTCGCGTTCAAAAATCCTAATAAATAAGCCCCCGATAATCTTCCGCTTCCTTTCTGGATCCGTAACCCCTTTTAGCCGCTTAAGAAATTCCTTTTCAGCGTATACGATACGAAGTTTCATCTTCATATGGTCTTTGAAGATTTTTTTCAACTGCCGCGTTTCTCCCTCGCGCATGAGCCCAGTATCGACATAAATACAGGTCAATTTATCACCAACTGCCCGATGAACCATGGTGGCCGCAACCGCTGAATCCACTCCTCCAGAAAGGGCGCACACTACCCGGTCGGTCCCGACTTGTTTTCTAATCCGCTTTATTGATTCACCTACAAAGTCCTTCATTGACCAGGTTTTTTTAACCGTACAAATTTTTAGAAAATTATCGATGATTTTGTTGCCATTTTGCGTATGCATCACCTCCGGATGAAATTGTAGCCCATAAATTCTTCTGTCCTCTGCGGCCATGCCCGCCACCGGGCAATTAGCCGATGACGCAATCACAGCAAACCCCTTTGGCAAGCGGCTCACCGAATCTCCATGCGACATCCAGGTTTTTTCTGTTTTCCCCAAACCTTTCAAAATTCCTGAAGCTTTTTTTATATCAATAGTCGCGGGACCGTACTCTTTTTTATGGGACGCCTTTACTTCCCCGCCTAACTCAAAGGCAATCAACTGCAGGCCATAGCAAATACCCAAAATCGGCACTCCTAAACTAAAGACTTTTTTATCCACCCTTAAGGCCGTGCTTTCGGACAAATTTTGGGGTCCGCCCGAAAATATTATACCTTTAGCCTCAGCCAGCTTGTCCAAAGGGAAGTTTGGCCCGACTAGTTCAGCAAAAACCCCCGCTTCCCTAATCCTGCGCGCAATCAGGTGGGAGTATTGTGAACCGAAATCTAGGACGTAAATTATGTCTTGCTTCATAGTAACTTCCAGGCGTGGCAGGCGGGTGAGTTCACTTTTTGTACGGACCCCGAGCCTTACTTGATAAAGGTAGCTTCAAATGCCCACTTGGTACATTGGTCAATCTGCTTGTGGGTCAAGATGCCGCTTTTTACCAGCAACTGCTGTTCTTTGTATATATGCGTCATGTACATTTCCGGGCCGTCTGTGTTAATCGTAAACTTCACGTTGTGCTTTACAAGGGTCTGGATGATTTTTTTGAGCTGGCCAATATTTTTTATCACATTATTCCGCAGGTTGGATGTCGGACAAATTTCCAGGGTAATGTTATTGTCCACGATGGCCTGCATAATTTTTGGGTCCTGCACGGCCATGGTTCCATGGCCAATGCGGTGTGGCTTAATTTCGTTGACCACGAACTTCAGTTCTTTCATTGAACCCGCCTCCCCAGTATGGACCGTTCCCCCCAGTCCGGCCTTGCGCGCCTGCCTAAACAGCGGCGCGTGGGCTTTCATGGAAAACCCTCTCTGTTCCGGCCCGGCCAAGTCAACCCCGATAATTCCCTGAGGGCGGTATTTAATCGCTTTTTTGACTATCACCTGGTTTTGCTGGATGGTGTGGCTGCGGTCCATCATAAGAATGACCCCGGCCTTCACCTGGGGATACTCCATCATGGCCCTTTGAATGCCCCAAAGGGCAGCCATGATAATATTATCCAAATCCCGCTCGCCTTTCCTGTTTCTAAACATCGGATTAAAGCGCAATTCCTGCAATGTCAGATTGCAGGCGCGATAGCCGCCGCCGATAACGCTTTTGACCGATTCCTCAATCGCTTCCGGCGACGACTGGATTAATTCCGTCCAACGGTAAAAATTATTATGCATATCGAGAAGGTTCTTGTTCTTACGCTTGCCAGTCATGGTGACCATGGTTTCAAAATCCCAGTAATCGCTGCTGGGCAGTTTAATCCCCTGCCGATGGGCAATCGACCACAAGATGGATGGGTGCACGGCCGCGCCTAAATGGGTATGGAGTTCAGCGCGCTTGATTTTGGTTTTCTGTGGCATAAATTAGTTTAAAAAAAACCGCAACCGAATGGTCGGGTACTGGTTAATAGTTAGGGGCCTTTTTGGAAATGGTGACAGAGTGTGGGTGGGATTCCTTGAGTCCAGCGGCCGTGATTTGGACAAAATTAGCCTGCTCGGGCATATCCGCAATAGTATGCGCCCCGATGTACCCCATGCCGCTGCGGATGCCACCGGTAACCTGTTCAATAATTGCCCCAACCGGACCCTTGTACGGGGTCAAAGCTTCCACGCCTTCTGGCACAAACTTGCGCGCGTTCTTCTGGAAATAACGGTCCGAAGATTCATTTAACTCCATCACAGCCATGCTGCCCATGCCGCGGTAGGACTTGAACATCTGGCCGTCCTTTTTGATTATCTTGCCTGGAGATTCATCAGTGCCGGCAAGCATAGAACCCAGCATAATGCAGGAAGCGCCAGCTGCCAAAGCTTTGACTGCGTCCCCAGAATACTTGATTCCGCCATCCGCAATCACTGGAATATTTTTCTTGCGCGCAACTGCCACCACATCCATTATGGCAGACAACTGCGGCACGCCTATTCCGGCCACAATCCTGGTAGTACAGATGGAGCCTGGGCCAATGCCGACCTTGATGGCGTCAGCATGCGGCAGTAAATCACGAGCCGCAGCCGCTGTGGCAATGTTTCCTAAAATCAACTGCGCCTTAACCGCATTGCGGATTTTTTTCATGCCCTCAATGGCCTGCACGCTGTGTCCGTGCGCCGTATCTACTACAACCACATCCGCCCCAGACTTGTCCAGAGCTATAGCTCTTTGCAAGTCCGATGGGCCAACCGCGGCCCCGACCTTAACTCCAGCTTTCTTGGCGGCTTTTATCCACTTTACCTGCTGCTCAATAGAACAGCTCCTATGAAGAATGGCCATGCCCCCTAAGTGTCCAAGGGCAATGGCCATTTGCAGTTCGCTTACGGTGTCCATGGCAGCGGAAATTACCGGGATGTCGAGTTGGAGCTTCCTGGTGAGGAAGGTAGCAAGCAAAACGCCGCTCCTGGACACGGACGAGCGGCGGGGTTGAAGCAGTACATCATCAAATGTAAGTTTGAGAGGAATTTTTATCATGGACAAATGGATTTTTTCAAGTATAGCACCGTGCTTACCTGTGGGCAAGTCCCAGCGTTTCCAGAAGATTGCGGAGCCCGTGAATGAGGTCATCCATAGCTAGGCACTCCGCGGCAGTAACCCATTTGTAGGCCTGATGCTCAGTAGGACTAATCACAACTGCTATGGGTTGTTTGAGTTTAATCCGAAAAACCGGAAACTCCACGCTTTTGTTTTCAAAATGCCAGGTCTTATCCAACACAAACTCCAATTCTTCATCGTTTGCCTGATATCCCGTTTCCTCAAACACCTCCCGCCAGATGGTTTCCCGGTCGTCCTCGCCCGGATTCACTTTCCCGGCCGGCAGGCCCCACATATTCCCTTCATTCTTATGCGGCTGCCTCTGCAAAATCAAAAATTTGTCGTCATATTCCAAAAAGCGCCCGACAGTTCGGATAGAGGGGTTCATAATTCAATTTCGTGATGCACTATTTTTAGTTTCATTAAGCAAAATCAAGTCTCTCATTTGAATAAACTTGCCTTCATAATCTTCTACGCCTTTTTCAGATTCGATTGTCCTTATTGCTTCATCGAGAGTTAACCATACAGTCTGCAGCCCTTCCTCAATTTCTTCCTGTTCCAGCTTTGGCATTCCTTTTTCACCGACGATACGGGCGGTAAAACCATGCGACATTTGGTGCAAGGAAAGATTATTCCGGTATTCTTCAATTATTCCCAATTCTTGGATATTGCCGATATGACACCCAATTTCCTCCATAGCTTCTCTTTTAAAAGCTTCAACCAAACTTTCGCCAATATTTACCCCTCCACCTGGCAACTTATGATAAAACTTATTGCTGACATTAAGAAGTGCGACTTTCCTATCGTCGTCAAAAATGACACCGCGACTGGCGATTCTTTCCTCATACACAGCTGGTGCCGGAAAATCCAACGATAAATCAGAATCTTTGATAGTTTTATGTAGCATACCTTCAGTATACCAAATTTATCTGCCCGGGAAAGGTTACCTTTCCCTTTTCTATATGTATCCAGATGTAGTCAATCGGCCAGTTTTGGAGACAGAAACTATAGGTTAAGAGCCCTTAAAATTTCCCTATTTACAATTTCAACTTCTGCCAGATTTTTGCGGTAGTCATGGGCGATGCCTGGGATATTTATAAATTTCTTTGGTTCATTGGCGCGGTTAAAAATCTCCATAACAAACTCTGGTAAAACTGTTTTCTCCAGTTCACCCGTGATAAAAACTATAGGAACATGGATATTCTTAACATCAGTTTCTACATCATAACTCCGCTGATCCACGAGGTGGGAGTAAGGCAAGGTATACTCTTTAATCACGTCGCTTCCTTGCACGTCTCGCTGTGAAATCCTAAATCCTTGCTTTTGCCATTCGATGGCTTGGTTTTCATTAATTGTACGGCGCGAAGACGGCATAATAGCTAAGACTTTGGTAATTCTGGAATCCCGAGCCGCAGCCAGTAATGAAACCTGGCCGCCTCTGCTGTGTCCCCCTAATAATATTTCGGTATAGGGCTTTTGACTAAGCATAAAATCCAAAACACTTTTAACGTCCTTCAAGTACTGGGTCGTGGTGTACAAATCTGTCTTTCCTTCACTCTCCCAGGTTCCGGCCGGGTCAAACCGCACTGCTGTATATCCCCTGGCCGATAACACTTCCGCCAACTTAACCAGATGCTGGTAATCCTTGCTGTCCAAATTCCCAGGACAAAGCACAGCCAGCTTATCCGTTTTGGTTTCCGGATAATGAACNACAGCCGCAATATTTTGCCCGAGCGAATTTTTAATGGTTATTTTTTCCATACTATGAGTTTGACAAAGCTTCGTTGCTGAACATAAATAGCTCATTATAAATTTTTTGGTTTCCACCAATGAAAATTCTATCTGCCGGGTCGATGTCGCTGGAACCGCGCAGATTGGTAAATTTTCCACCGGCTTCCCGAATAATCAAAGCGGCTGCAAACTCAGGAAAGGCATCTTTGGTGGCAGTAATTATTCCGTCAGCGCGCCCGCAAGCGACCTCGCAGTACTGGATAGCGATAGAATTCCAGTTGCTGATTACAGAATAACCTTTCAGTAGTTTGTTTAGTCTTTCGATTACTTCCGGTCTTTTCCAGGATGTGGACGGTCTTAGAATAACTTGGCTACTTCTGTGGCTTACACGTATAGATTCGTTGTTTAAAAATGCGCCCTTGCCAATGTATGCCGTGAATAATTCATCAGCCGTGGGATTATACACAGCGGCGAATACTGCTTTGTGGTTAATCAGGTGCGAAATTACTATTGAATAAGAATTCGGCCGGCCTTCAATGAAACCTTTTGTGCCGCTGATTGGGTCAACCACC
>C687J35174_10013276_pt1 | contig 9994 bp, 8 predicted proteins | sample RifCSPhighO2_01_FD_35174 | JGI IMG/M metagenome (IMG submission 35174)
AGATTTAGCTTTCCTGGATTGAGTAAAGAACCACCTACGGAGATCACGATCTTTTTCATTGTTGATTTAGAAGCTTATGATATTTTTAAATGTTTAGTCTACCGTAAATAGTTTTGAATCATGCACATCAAACAAACCAAGACGTGCACCGGCATCCAACCAGCCATGTGCATAGTTTAGTGCTGCAAAGGCATCTACAATTTCTCCTTTCTTTTCAAAGTGCTCTGCATCTTTGATATACCGTTCAATCATATCTAGAAAATCTTCTCTTTCTACAGCTAATTTTGGATGTCTATTTCCAGAATTTTTTGCCATTGTATATGCTTTCTTTGTTACTTGGAAATATTTTTTCAGTTTTTCTTCCGTTATTGTATTCATAAGTCATAGAATAAACAAGCATAATGCTTATAAAGGTTTTCTTAGAGTAGAGAGTTGTGGGAACACCTATGAAAATACTCTTTGTTATGCCTTCTTTAGATAATGGGTATTGGAAGAAATTAGGAAAGAAAGTTGGGCCTAAATCTGAACCATTAAGCCTTTTATATATAGCTACGTATTTGAATAAAAATGGGCATCATGCAGAGGTTGTTGATTGTGAGGCGGAAGGACTTTCTTTAGAAGATTTAGAAGCAAAAATTCAAGCAGGAAACTATGATGTTGTTGGTGTTGCTATGCTTACAGCTATGTATAGTCAGTCTGTTGCTGTGTGTACTTTTGTAAAAAAAATAAATCCTGCGATTAAGGTTGTTGTTGGTGGTTCACATGCAAATCTTCGCCCAAAGGAAACTGCAGAGAAAGAAGATGCTATTGATGTGGTGACTGTAGGTGAAGCCGAGTTGACTTTTATGGAACTTATTGAGGTTTTTCAAGGAAGAAAAGCATTGAAAGATGTACAAGGAATTGCGTTTAAAGATAAGAAGAATGGGGAAGTTACTGTGACACAAGAAAGACCTAAAGTGCAGGATCTTGATTTCTTTCCTATTCCTGATCGTGGTTTGTTGAATATGAAATTGTATAGACCTTCTGTTTCATATTATCGAAGATTGCCTGCATATACGATGATTACTACAAGAGGCTGTCCCTATCGATGTACTTTTTGTGCAACAGCAAAGACAGGGTATAGAATGCATTCTGTTTCAAGGGTTGTTGAGGAGATGAGAATTCTTGTGGAAGATTTTGGTGCGAAAGAAATTCTTTTGCGGGATGATACGTTTACTTTGAATAGAAAAAGAACAATAGAGTTATGCGATGCGATTATTGCATCTGGTATGCACAAAAAAATCACTTGGGATGCCATTACTCGAGCAAATCTTGTAGATAAGGAAATGCTTACAAAGATGAAGGAAGCAGGCTGTTGGGGTATGCATTTTGGTGTTGAAGGTGGAACACAGAAATTGATTGATACTGTGAAGAAAGACAGCACGCTTGAAGTGATTAAGAATGCTTTTACTCTTTGTCGGGAAGTGGGAATTGAGACGAGAGGATATTTTATGGTTGGCATGCCTGGTTCTACTCCTGAGGATGATCTTGCAACTATTGAGTTTGCAAAAGATGTGGATCCTGATTGGGCACAGTTTACTATTGCAACTCCTTATCCTGGAACACAATTGTTTGAAGAAGCGGAACAATGGGGGAAATTCCATACAGATTTTGATGATTGGGATAAATATTTAACATGGTCAGGGTTTGGAGATGATGGGTTAGTGTGGACAGCGCATGGCAGAAGCTCTGATGATGTGAAGGCAATGCAACGAAGGGCAATGCGAGAATTTTATTTTCGGCCAAAATTAATTTTGCGTAAAGCAAGCAATTTTGATAACTTGCCTATTTTAAAAAAGTATATGGTTGGTGCGCTTGCTTTAGCGAGAAGTTAGTTTTCTTTTTGTTCTGTATTTTCTTCACTTTTTTCTGTAGGCTCTACTAGGGGGAAGGCATGTTTAATCTTTTCTACTGTAGAGACTTTGTCTCCTTCTTTCAAACGCATAATTCTCACACCTTGAGTATTTCTGCTAATATTTGGAATGTCTGTGACAGGAGTTCTAATGACAATACCATTTTTTGACACAACCATAATCTCATCATTGTCTTTTACAGTCTTTATAGCAACTACATCACCATTTCTTTCTGTCGTTTGAATGTTAATAACACCTTTTCCTCCTCTAGAAATTAATCTATATTCCGGAATGTCAGTTCTCTTCCCAAAACCATTTTCTGTGATTGTTAATAATTGCCCTGTATCGATTGCCACTTCCATACCAATAACTTCATCATCTTTTCTTAGTCGAATACCTCGTACTCCTTGTGAGTTTCTTCCCACATCACGCACTTCTGATTCTTCAAAGCGCACTGCCATTCCCTTTTTGGTTCCAATGATGAATTTTAATGTTCCAGGAGTGAGTTTTACTGTGACAAGCTCATCACCTTCTATTAATTTTATCCCTACAATTCCATTACTTCTTGGTCTAGAGTATTCCATCAATTCTGTTTTTTTTACTAGACCTGTTTTTGTCATCATAATGAGGAAGTGTTTGTCATCAAAATGCTTGATAGGAATAACAGTAGTAATACGCTCTCCTTCACTGATGTTTAAGAGATTGATAATTGCTTTTCCTTTTGCATATTTCCCTGCTTCTGGAACTTGATAGACTTTTAACCAGTAGACTTGCCCCTGATTTGAGAAGCAGAGAAGATAGTTATGTGTGCTTGTATGGATAATGGTTTCTACATCATCATCTTCTTTCTTTTCTGTACCCTTAACACCGACACCTCCACGCTTTTGCAGTCTGTATTCTTGTATTGGCATTCGTTTAATATAACCAGAGGTTGTCATCATAAGTGCAACTTCTTCATCAGGAATAAGATCTTCCATTTCTAATTCTTCTTCTAGATCGGAAAGTTCTGTCTTTCTATTATCACCATAATTTTCTATAATCTCTCTTAAATCTGTTTTGATTAATTCTAAAACTTTCTCTGTAGATGCAAGGATAGAGTTGAGTTCTGCAATAAGCTTTTTTATTTCTTCAAATTCTTCTTTGAGCTTTTCTGTTTCTAAAGACGTAATCTTTTGTAATTTCATATCTAAAATTGCATTTGCTTGAATTTCTGTGAGTTTGTAATTGGTGATAAGAAAGTTTCGTGCAATTTCTACTGTTTTTGATTCTTTCAATCCTTTGACAATAGGATCAATGTTGTTCAGTGCGATTTCTAGACCTTCAAGGATATGTGCACGTGCTTTTGCTTTTTCTACATCAAATTGTGTTCTTCGAACAATAACTTCTTTTCTGTGTGCAAGATAATAATTTAAGACTTCTTTTAAATTCATAACTTTTGGTTGCTTGTTATCGATTGCAAGCATGATAATTCCAAAAGTGGTTTCTAACTGAGAATGTTTGTAGAGCTGATTGAGTACAACGTTTGCATCTGCTCCGCGTTTTAGTTCAATAACAATGCGCATGCCATCCCTGTCCGATTCATCACGAATATCAGAAATCCCTTCAATTGTTTTTTCTGTAACTAATCTTGCAATGCCTTCAATAAGATTTGATTTATTTACTTGATAAGGAATCTCTGTGATAACGATTGCTTGTTTTTCTTTTTTGACTTCAATGTCTGCTTTTGCACGTACTTGGAGTTTTCCACGACCAGTTTTGTAGGCGTTGAGGATACCCATCTTTCCGCAGATCGTTCCTCCTGTTGGGAAGTCTGGGCCTTTTATATGTTGCATAAGATCTGCAATCTCTGCATTTGGATTCTCAATAAGTGTGATTATTGCTCTACAAACTTCTGTGATATTATGTGGAGGAATGTTTGTTGCCATCCCCACTGCAATTCCTGTAGAACCGTTAATGAGCAAATTTGGAAGTTTTGCTGGAAGAACTTCTGGTTCTTTGAGTGAGCCATCAAAGTTATCTACCCAGTGTACTGTTTCTTTGTTGATGTCTGCAAGAAGTTCTTCTGCAATTTTGGAGAGTTTTGCTTCAGTGTATCTCATGCTTGCAGCACTATCCCCATCTACGCTTCCAAAATTTCCTTGACCTTTTACGAGAGGATATCGTAATGCGAACTCTTGGGCCATTCGCACCATGCTCTCATATACAGCAGCATCCCCATGAGGATGAAATTTTCCTAAAACTTCTCCTGTTATTCTTGCAGATTTTTTAAAAGATTTATTATAGCTCAAGCCTAATTCCTGCATAGCAAATAGAATTCTCCTATGTACAGGTTTCAAACCATCACGTACATCAGGGAGTGCTCTTCCAATAATAACAGACATAGAATAATCTAAGTATGCTTCCTTCATTTCTATTTCAATCGGTTTTTTTATGAGTCGTTCTTCTTCCATTTTAGATGTCTAAGTTCTTTGCGAATTTTGCATTTGCGAATATGAATTCTTTTCTAGGTTCTACTTGATCTCCCATGAGAACAGTGAACATTTCATCTGCAACAACTGCATCGGGGACTGTTATTTGTTTTAAATGCCGTGTGCTTGGGTCAAGAGTTGTTTCCCAAAGTTGATCTGCATTCATTTCTCCAAGACCTTTGTATCTTTGTATGTTTACATCTTTTCCCATTCTTTCTAGTATTGCAGGGAGTTCTTGATCATTCATGACATATATTTTTTCTTTTCCTTTGCTCACTCTATACAAAGGAGGCATTGCTAAATAGATATATCCACTTTCAATAAGTTTTGGCATATATCTGTAAAAGAAGGTTAAAAGGAGACAAGAAATATGTGATCCATCAACATCTGCATCTGTCATGACAATTATTTTATGGTAGCGTACTTTTGTAATATCAAATTCATCTCCAATACCACAGCCTAATGCAGAGATTAATGTTGTTACTTCATTATTTGCAAATATTTTATCTAAACGTGCTTTTTCCACGTTGAGAATTTTTCCTTTTAATGGGAGAACTGCTTGAGATACTCTTGATCTTCCCATACGTGCGCTTCCACCTGCAGAATCTCCTTCCACCAAAAATATTTCTGATTTTGCTGGATCTCTTTCCTGGCAATCTGAAAGTTTTCCTGGTAATGATCCAGAGGAGAGAATACCTTTTCTTCGTGCAAGGTCTTTTGCTTTTCGCGCAGCTTCTCTTGCCTTTGCAGCAAGTAAAACTTTTTCAATGATCTTCTTTGCAATATCAGGATGTTCTTCTAAGTAAGTTGCTAATTCATTATACACAATCTTTGTGACAAGACCTTTAATCTCACTATTTCCTAGCTTTGTTTTTGTTTGCCCTTCAAATTGTGGATTTTGTACTTTCAAGGAAATTACTGCAGTCAAACCTTCTCGCATGTCATTCCCAGAGAGTTTTTCTTCTACATTTTTTATGTTTTTTTCTATGTATTCGTTAATGACTCTTGTGAGTGCCATTCCAAAGCCAACAACATGTGTTCCACCTTCTTGCGTGTTAATGTTGTTTACAAATGAGAATAGATTTTCATTATAGCTATCATTGTATTGCAAAGCAATTTCCACCACTGTTTTTTCTTCTTCTTTTTCAATGTAAATAGGATTGTGTAAAACTTCTTTATTTTTATTTAGGTACGTTACGAACTCAATAATACCACCCTCATATTGAAAGAGGTTTTCTTTGTTCTCTTCTCGTTCATCTTTTAATGTAATTTTAATTCCTTTGTTTAAAAATGCTAATTCTCTTAATCTCTTTGCAAGAATATCATATTCAAAAAGTGTTGTTTCTTGAAAAATAGAATCATCTGGATAGAATTGCACGGATGTTCCACGCTCTTCTGTTTGTCCTAGTGTTTTTACTTCTGTTACAGGAATACCTTTTTCATACATTTGTTGATAGATATTTCCATCTCTATAAATTGTCACAATAAGCTTTTTTGAAAGTGCGTTGACACAAGACACTCCCACTCCATGCAGGCCTCCAGAAACTTTGTATGAATCTTTATCGAATTTTCCTCCAGCATGTAGGACTGTGAGAACTATTTCTACTGCTGGACGGCCTTCAGTAGGATGCATATCTACTGGAATACCTCTTCCATTATCTTTTACAGAAATAGAACCATCTTTGAGAATTATTACTTGGATATCTGTACAAAAACCAGCTAATGCTTCATCAATAGAGTTGTCTACAACTTCATAAACTAAATGGTGAAGACCACGTTGTCCTGTATCTCCTATGTACATGGAAGGTCTTGCTCTCACTGCTTCAAGGCCTTTGAGAACTTGAATATTTATTGCTTTGTAGTCTGCTGTCATTGTTGAGTTTTTGTACTAGTTTCGTGTGTTTTTTCCTTTGATTTTTGTGCGTAAAAATAGCTCTTTTTCTGTGTTTTTTAGCGATTGTTTCTTTATATGCTTTTCTTTTCTCTAAAGTGCATAATTCATGGTTTATACCCTGTTTAAAGCTGTTTTAGAATATTGTAAAAATAACCTTAAAAAGGAGGCTATTTTGCTCCAAATTTATGATAGTGAATCCCTTCAAAAAATATATTTTCTTAGATGATGAAAGAGGAATATTTCAATTCACTTTCCAAATATCTTCAAAGAATAATTTGTATTTTTCTGCAATTTCCTTATGTGATACTTTAAAACCAAAAATTGTATTTGCAAAATAAATTGTCGTTACTGATTTATTTGTTATAAGTAAATATGCTGGTGATACTGAGGAGAAAACTTTTAATTTTGAAATATTTCTTTTTTTACTCTCTTTCCACCATTTTTCATCCCAAGGCGGTGTTCCTGGATCTGCAATGATTTTACACATAATTCCCTTTTCAATTCTTCTCTTTTGCCAATCTTTTAAATAACCACCTGCATATTCAACAATTTTTTTTGGTGTTCCTAAAATTAATATCTCTTCTCCTTTTTTTGTTTCTATTAGTGATTCTTCTAGAAGATGTTTTACTCCATTAATCCCCTCGAAAGCTGTAAGAATGTTTTCTGTTTTTTTGGAATTTTTTTCTGCAAGGAGTTGAGGGATAATTATTTTTAGGATTTCTTTTTCTTTTTGAATTATTAATTCTTTTTCTTCAATTAATGTTTGTAAAGTTCTTGGATCTGCTGCTGAAAAATATTGTTTGCCATTCTTTGTAATAGAACTCACTAAACCTTTTTCTGTTAATCTTCGAAGTATATCATAAATCTTTGAATGTGAGACTTTTGAAAACTTGATAATATTTCCTATTGAAGATTCTCCTATCTTCACAAGCGTTTTATAGGCCTTTGATTCTCCTTCTGTTAAAAATGGAATGTTCATCTTTGAAAATATGTTTGCGAGGTTTATATATCTTCCCCCACTAGGGAGGGGATAGTAATTAAGTATACTTTTGCTTTCTGTACTAGAAGGAGTTAAGAAAATGAAAGTAACAAACACAAGAAAAATTATACAAACACAGCTAAAAACTGATGGAACAGACGCATCTGAGGAGCTTAATGCTCGCACATACAATTGGGTAAAGAGAACAGCAATTCCAACTTTAGATGAGTATATTATAGAGCCTTTTGAGACAAGCTTGAAGGAAATAACTATGAAGATGGCTTCAGAAAAAGAAGGGCTTAAAGAAGGAGAATGGCTACGTGAAAGATATGTGAAAGAATGGACTTTTCCTTTTGTAAGATTTGAAGTTGCAGCGTACAGACATAGCAGTATTTCTCATGAAGCAGTTCTTGGACAAGCACAACGATTTTTAGAAGATTGTATTTTGGATAATGCTGATAATGTACNTAGAGAGTTTATTCGCAAAAATAATGGGGATCCTCATGTTTCTGCAGGATATATTCTTCGAGAGTTTGGGAGATGGAGAAATGAAAATACAAAATTTTACAACAAACAAGATATTCAAACTATGGGAAATTTACCTTCTGCTGTTTCTGAGCTTGTTGTTGCTTTAGATACGAATCGTTTTAAGACAATTCATGAGGTACATGCACAGGACTATCTTCGTGCAAAAGCTTTGAAAGGAGGACTTAACGCTTTTGTCAAGGATTTTACAGAGCATGTTCGTGCAAGGCATGGCATTGATGTTCGAGAAGGAGAACTAGAAACAGATTATGAGCTTTCTGACAGCTCTGCAATACGCTATCTCTTTTATCCTAAAGAAACTTCTGTACAATATGGGAAAATGATTGAAGCGCTCACGCAAGAGTCTAAGAAAGAAATTTCTGCTTCTACAGGTGATTTAGTTCTCTTAGAAGACTTAGGGTTTAAGGATGCATATCAAAAGAAAGGACGAGGAGGCATTATTGTGTCTACAGTACGGAGCCTGGGTCGTTTAGGAATATGTACTCTCGATCGTTTGGATAAAGGAAAATTAGGCTATAGTATCTATGATAATACGCATAAAGGCGTGTATGTGCAGGCACGAGGGCTTCTTGATCGTATTAGTGATTTACGAAAAACTTATAGTAGTGGAGAGACACAAATGAAAGTGGATTTCTTTCCTGGAGCGCCTGAAGGTTTTTAGTTTTTTTTATAGGCTCTGTAGAAAAGATATGAATTCTTAGGCCGTAAGGCTTAAGAACCTTGTTTACACCTAAATATTGTCGTTTACCGAGGTGAAAACATGGATGTAAATACAAACAAATTATTAAGTGATGCTCGCCAGAAATCCAGTGAGCTTGTAGAATAGATTTTTTTTACTAAGTGAGCGACCGATCTTTAGGTTGGGGAGGAGGTCAAGATATTTCTCAATAATTTCTTCTCGAGATAATGTTTGGATTATCATTTTTCCAAAAGTACAATTTTTATTTTTTTCCCCACCCATTCAACAGGCACATAGACACGACCGCTATTGCCACTTTTGTTAACTTGCTTTTCCAACATCTCAAAACCTTTGAGTTGAATTTTTGTTTCTTTCATACTAGCTACTTTGTAGCTAACTAGTATTTATATTTTTCGCTTATATTTTATATAATCCAAAAACAGAAATTAAAAATTAGCTAAACAAATACCGATTTTGCAGAAAATACAATTCGTTGTCATGAGAAAAGATGAATGCTTATTCTTTTTATGAAAAATCGGCGCAAAACCTTGTACTTTAGTGCGAGGATGTAGCGCCGAGATATTTGCAAGCGCCGATTTTACATCCCACGGAAGCGCCACCACTCGTTTGCGAACCGTAAAACCTCGCTCTTTAGAGAGAGGATAGGTGAGCAATAACGTAAGTGGCGCTTCCGTGTTATGTTAAAAGATCATAAACTTCTCCAAGTAAACTTTTGCTGCTCCTTAATTCTTTTAATGCATTATTAAATTCTCCAATTTCTTCAGGTTTTAAATTTTCCATGTCACAACTGTAATCAAAAATAAACCTTTGCCATATTCTCTCATGTTCAGGATCAAAGTTGATTATGTGTTGATAAACCTTATTAATCGAGTCTTTCTCCATAATTTCCAAAAGTGTCCTCTCTTTTTCTGGAATCTTATCCAACAAACTTGTATCATCTTCTTCAGATGTTGGACTATCTAAACTAACTTCATATTGTTTTGTTTTTTGTCCATAATTATACCAAGACAACAATCCCCTCTTATTTTTATTTATTGCGACTAAGTATATGTTTACTTCTTCTTTTGAATATCCAAATTTGCGGTTTAATTCAGCTAAAATAGCATCAACTGAAGCCACTATTTGAATCCCAGAAACAGCGTAAACATTTCTTTCAAATCTGTCAATTTCTTCGTACGTACATTTTTGAATGAGGGCAAAAACAGTTTCACGCCCCTTTCCTTTAAAAATACTATTTCGAAGGTATCCTTCAACAAGAGGAGATATTCTTTCATCATCAATTCTTATCATGTCAAATAAATCTTTATGTTCAGACCATCTTTCTGTTGTAGACTGCCAATCTTTAGTCCTTAAAGATAAAGCTAATTTATTATTAGATAACCCATTTTCTTTAAAAAAGACATAATGTTGAGCGATCCATTCCAGCTTTTCTTCCCAACCCTTACCAACTACAATCTGAGAAACGTGATACCCATTGAATTCCATCGGCTTCAGCAATGCTTCATAATTCGCGGC
>C687J35174_10013283_pt1 | contig 9992 bp, 7 predicted proteins | sample RifCSPhighO2_01_FD_35174 | JGI IMG/M metagenome (IMG submission 35174)
TGCCAGTGCCGGAAAAAGATTTACCGGTGAAATTGCCAAAAGTGAAAAGCTACGAGCCGACCGGGACGGGGGAGTCGCCTCTGGCCGCCATAGATAAATGGGTGAATGTGAAATGTCCGCAATGCAAAGGCAAGGCGAAAAGAGAAACCAACACTATGCCGCAGTGGGCGGGCTCCTGCTGGTATTATTTAAGATATATTGATCCGAAAAATAATAAAACTTTCACTGATAAGAAGAAAGAAAAATACTGGATGCCGGTTGATCTTTATATCGGCGGGGTAGAGCATGCCGCACGCCACCTTATTTACGCCAGATTTTGGCACAAAGTTTTATGCGACTTGAAGTTGGTTTCCGGAAAAGAGCCGTTCAAAAAACTTGTCAGCCAAGGATTAATCTTGGGTCCGGACGGGCAAAAGATGTCCAAATCTTTGGGAAATGTCGTTGCCCCTGATGAAGTGGTAAAAGAATACGGCGCCGATGTTTTGAGAATGTATGAAATGTTTATGGGTCCGCTGGAAGATGAAAAGCCGTGGGATATTAAAGGAGTATCCGGAATTAAAAGATTTTTAGAGAGAACATACCGCTTAATTTCTAATTCCAAATTTCTAATTTCTAAACCCCGAATAGCAGAGCCAAGCTCGCTACGGGACAGGCAAATCCCAAATCCCAAATCCCAAAACACTCAATTTGATAGGTTGTTGCATAGAACTATTAAGAAAGTTACGGAAGATTTGGAGAATTTCAGATTCAATACTGCTATTTCAGCGTTGATGATTTTACTCAATGAAATGGAAAAACAGAAAGAGTTATCAGTTATAAGTTGTCAGTTGTTTGTTAAGTTACTTGCCCCATTCGCTCCGCATCTGACCGAGGAATTGTGGCATAAACTGGGTGGTAAAAAATCCATTCATCTTGAAAAATGGCCGAAATACGATGAGCGGCTTATTAAAGACGACGATTTTGATTTAATTATTCAGGTAAACGGCAAAACGCGCGCCGTCGTGAAAGCGGGGAATGGAATTATTGAAGCGGACGCGCTGGAGTTAGCTTTATCGCAGGAAAGCGTCAAAAGGTTTGTCGCTAACAGAAATGATATACGCAAGACAATATTCGTACCGGACAGATTAATTAATATAATCGCGTGAACTTCAGTTAATTTATGAAAGGAGTAATTTTGGCTGGCGGGTTGGGAACTCGTTTGCGGCCTCTGACTCACATTACAAACAAAGCGCTATTGCCGGTTTATGACAAACCGATGATTTTGTATCCTTTGGATACATTGAGAAACAGCGGGATAAAAGAAATCATGATTGTGTGCGGTCCGGATCATTCGGGGCATTTTATTGATTTTCTCGGGTCCGGAGAACAATATGGAGTAAATCTGGCATACGCGGTGCAGACTAAAGCGAACGGAATTTCCGCCGCATTGGCGCTGGCGGAAGATTTTGCCGACAACGATTATATAGCGGTGACATTCGGCGATAATATTTTTGAACATGATTTCACCAAAGATGTTTCAGAGTGCGAAAAAAAATCTCGCGGCGCTATGGTGTTTTTGAAAAAAGTCCACGACTCGCACCGTTTCGGCGTGCCTGAAATTCGAAATGGGGAAATCATAAAAATCGAAGAGAAGCCGAAAAAACCGAAATCGAATTATGCCGTTACCGGATTTTATATATACGATAATGCCGTTTTTAAAAAGATTAAAAAGTTGAAGCCGTCTGCCAGAGGAGAGCTGGAAGTCACTGATCTCAATAATTTGTATATAAAAGAAGGGTCTCTCACTTGGGGAGAAATAAAAGGCAATTGGTTTGACGTTGGGACATTTGATTCTCTGCTCACAGCCGCAAATTGGGCTGCAAAAAAGAATTAGCATCTGATTTTTTACTCTCCTTGACTAAAATCAAGTAGAGGTGTTTACTGTATAATTACTTTTTAAAGTAATACCTATGTTAGGACTTCTTCTGAAAATACTATCAATTCCGAAAAATATAGAGCCGATAGACGCTTTAGCTTGTGAGAAACAGGAAATAACCGCTGTGGGCGGAAAAATTCAGGATAAGGTCAAGAAACTGTTCAGAGGATCTCTCGCTATTAGAATGGTTGATGCAGGGTCAGACAACGCCTGCGAACAGGAACTGGCCGCTCTTTCCAACGCTTTTTACGATATTGAGCGTTTTGGTATTCATTTTGTAGCTTCGCCAAGACATGCCGATATGCTTATGGTTACCGGGCCTGTTACAAGGAATATGCAAGATGCGCTGATCAAGGCACATGAGGCGACCCCCGATCCGAAAATAGTGGTTGCTGTCGGAAACGATGCTATCGACGGGGGCATCTTCAAAGGGTCTTACGCGGTTGTTGACGGCGTTAATAAAACGATACCGGTGGATTATCATATTCCCGGAGATCCGCCATCGCCAAAAACTATTCTTTGCCATTTATTAAAAATATTAGAAGTGATTGACAAGTAATAAATATGTCATCAGCAATATTATCACAAACCGGATTTTTGATTTTATTGTCCTTGTTTATAACAGGCGCGGTGAGTGCTTTGATTTTCAGGAGAAACGATCAGTTTGCCAATTTTTTCGGCAGTTTTTTTGCCGTGATGGGCTCGGCTTGGGGCGTGATTTTCGCGCTTCTTTCTTTAAGCGCGAAAACTCCGCAAATTTATGAAATAGGAACGGCGAGTTTTCCGCTCTTATCTTGGTCTTTTAATATAGATAAATTATCCGCATTTTTTATTTTTATCATTTCTTTGATCTCTCTTTTTTGTTCAATTTACGGCATCGGATACGCAAAGCATTTTTATAAAAAATATAATATCGGATCGCTCGGATTTTTTTACAACACTTTTATTTTAGGAATGCTTGCCGTGGTCTCGGCTTCCAACGCGCTGTTTTTTCTTATCGCGTGGGAGATAATGTCTTTGGCGTCTTATTTTTTGGTTGTATATGACCGCAAAGACGAGAATAATGTCAAAGCCGGATTTCTGTATTTTGTCATGACTCATATCGGCACCGCTTTCATCATTCTCTCTTTTATGCTTTTTTATAAATTCACCGGATCTTTTGATTTCGAGGTTATCAAGGAAAATATTTCCAATATCCCTCCTTTTGCCAAAAGCGCGATTTTCTTGCTTGCGCTCGCCGGTTTCGGCACCAAAGCCGGCATCATTCCTCTGCACATCTGGCTTCCCAGCGCCCATCCCGCCGCTCCTTCGCATGTCTCCGCGCTGATGTCCGGCGTGATGATAAAGACGGGGATATATATGATGATAAAAATTTTCATGGACATATTTACGGACGCGCCACTTTGGTGGGGGCTTGCCATATTGATAATAGGATCGATATCTTCTTTGCTCGGAGTTTTATACGCGCTGACGGAACATGATTTAAAACGGCTTTTAGCTTATCACAGCATTGAAAATATCGGAATTATTTTACTTGGCTTGGGAAGCGCTTTGGCTTTCGCGGCGCTTGATATGCCGGGGCTCGCGGTCGTCGGTATCGCGGCGGCGCTATTTCACACTCTCAACCATGCCACATTCAAATCGCTTTTGTTCTTGGGCGCCGGTTCCGTTATTTCGCAAACTCATACAAGAAACATAGAAGAATACGGCGGGCTGATAAAGTACATGCCTCAAACCGCTTTTTTCTTTCTTATCGGGTCAATGGCGATATCGGCTCTCCCGCCTTTTAACGGATTTTTCAGCGAATGGCTCACTTTTCAAACGCTTTTCAAAGGAATGACTGCGTTGGACGCCGGTGCCAAATGGGTATTTTTAATATCGGCCGGTTCACTCGCTTTAACAAGCGGCCTCGCGCTGGCTTGTTTTGTCAAAGCGTTCGGAACAACATTTCTCGCTCGTCCGAGAAGCAAAGAAGTCAAGCACGCGAAAGAGTCGGCATTTACATTGAGATTTGGCATGGCGATGCTCGCGGTCTTATCATTGGCATTCGGATTGTTTTCCGGTCGGATATCTTTGGCGCTTGCCAAAATTGGAGAAAGTCTTGGCGGCATCGCGACCGGCGGTTCATCCGCGATATCCGTTTCTAGCGCGCAAAATGTCATCATAATAGACGGTGGATTCTCTTCGATTTCCGCGCCGGCGATAGCTATTTTTATCGCCATTCCGTTATTAGCCGCGGCGATAGCGGTGATTTATTTAATCAATAAAAATCAGAAAATAAAAATCGGCGCCACTTGGGATTGCGGGACAGAATTGACTCCGCGCATGGAAATCACATCAACCGGATTTTCAAGATCGATTATCATGATTTTTAAAGGCATTTTAAAACCAAGCAAGCAGATGGATATAGAGTATCACGACGCCGATATCAGATATTTCCCGAGATCAAGGACTGTCGCTTTAGGCATCACCGATGCTTACAATATTTATCTTTCCGAGCCGCTNCATAATTTTATAATCAATATTTCCGANCGCGCCAAAAAAATTCAGAGCGGAAATGTGAATACCTATATTTTATATATATTCATAGCGTTATTGGCGGTAATATTTTTCGCGATATTTTAATGATATGGCAACCATTATAATTTGGACAATTCAATTGATTCTTCTTCCCGCGCTGTCTCCGCTTTGCGTCGGCATCATAAGAAAGATGAAAGCTAAATTCCAGAATCGCCAAGGCGCGGGAGTTTTCCAGCCGTACAATGATTTATGGAAGCTCTTTAATAAAGACGAAGTTATCAGTTCTGACGCGTCATGGATATTCCGCTTCGCGCCGTTCATTGTTTTCGCGGCGACTTTGGCCGTGACTGCCGGCATTCCGACATTCGCCTCATTTCTTTCAAATGAATTGACAAGCGACATTTTAGTTGTTATTTATCTTTTAGCCATCGGTACTTTCTTTTTGGCGCTTGCCGGCATGGACACAGGCAGCGCTTTCGGCGGATTTGCTTCCAGCAGAGAAATGACTGTCGCGGCGCTTGCCGAAGGCGGCGCGCTGTTTTCATTGTTGACCGTCGCGCTTATTTCCGGCACTACCAATTTGTTTTCAATCTCCGGCACTGATTTTATTTCTCAATTTCCGCCGTCATTGCCGGTCATTCTCGCTTTTATGGGATTTTTCATAGCAATGCTCGCGGAAACCTCTCGATTCCCATTTGATAATCCGGCTACTCATTTGGAGCTGACAATGATTCATGAAGCGATGATTTTGGAATATTCCGGCAAAAAACTGGCGCTTATGGAATGGGCAGCCGCCAATAAGCTGATGATTTTTATGGCGCTGGGGTCCAGTTTATTTTTCCCTTGGGGCATAGCGAATTCTTTGAGCTTTGGGGCGATAGTTTTCTCGATTCTTATTTTCTTGTTGAAAATCTTGGCATTTTGCTTCGTCATAGCGTTTATTGAATCAAGCGTCGCGAAATTCAGATTATTTCGGCTTCCGGATTTATTGCTTGCTTCATTTGTTTTAAGCGCCATAGCAATCGGACTAATTATATAGGACTTACGCGCTCAAACAGGATACCCAACCAACACAAGAATACATCTGTTTGAGCCGCAAGGGTTTACCCAATTTCTTCGTTAAAATCTGCGTTTGATACTCGCCATACATTAGTATGGCTCATCTCAAGCCTCGATTTTGCCTCGAACTTGGGCAAACGCGTAAGTCCTATAATATGATTATGGAACATTTATTTTTACAATTTTTAATAATAATAATTTTTCTGACGGTTGTTTTTTTGCACGTATCCAAGAAAAATTCAACGGCTATTACGCTTTATTTAATCCAGTCTCTTGCCATAACGGCGGTGTTATTAGTGTCTTTTTTTGGCACATATTCAATATTGCTATTGGCGGTGGCTTTGCTGACTTTTACGGTGAAAGCAATTATTGCTCCGCTGTTTTTCTCCCGTCTTGTGAAAAAACATCAGTTGAAATTTTCCGCTAGCACTTACATGAACGCGCCCACAACATTGATTATGGTGGCCATTCTGACGGCCATAACAAGCTCACATCTTTTCGCGCCGCTTGTTTCCATTATTCCGGCTAATGAGAAAATATTATCGTTATCAATGGCGGTCATTTTAATCGCGTTCTTTTTAATTATCAATCGCAAGGGCGCGATTTCCCAGATGATTGGAATACTTTCGCTTGAAAACGGCATTGTATCGTTTGCGATATTCTCCGGTCTTGAGCAGGCTCCGGGTTTGCAGGCGGGGATAATGTTTAATATTTTTATCTGGATTATGATAGCGACTATGTTTGCGTCCATGATATACAAGCAATTCGGTTCGCTTGACGTGACAGAAATGAAAAGCCTGAAGGAGTAAATAAAATTTATATGGCGATACTTATTATAATCATATCATTATTGACGGCGGTGGTTATAAGCCTCATATCCAAACGAAGGGCGGTTATTGAATATGCTTCAGTCGCCGCTTCATTTATTGTTTTTGTTTCGGCGATTTCTATTGGACTTAAAGTTGTTTCTTCGGGCTCTTACGGGTTTTCCCAATATTTTTCGGTGGACGCGTTCGGAGCGATTGTTATCATAATAATTTCTTTGATAGGGTTTGTATCGTGCGCGTATTCTGTCAGCTATCTTCGCGAAGAGACGACAAAGCAAATAATAGGATTTCAGAAGGTAAAGCAATATTTTATCCTGTTTAATTTATTTATTTTGGCGATGTTTTTCGCGGCGATCACGTCAAATCCGATTATAATGTGGATCGCCATCGAGGCTTCCACCCTCTCAACCGCTTTTCTGATAAGTTTTTACAATCAACCGCAGGGAATGGAAGCGGCATGGAAATATCTGATTATTAATTCCGTCGGCTTGCTTCTGGGTTTTTTCGGAACGATGCTTTATTTCACGTCAGTCGCGTCATTAGACGGGCGTCAATTGATTGATTGGAATATGTTGTTATCAAACGCGCATAATATGGATCCTTTTGTGGCTAAAATCGCTTTTATTTTCGTGTTGATCGGGTATGGCACGAAAATCGGGTTTTTCCCGATGCATACTTGGAAGCCGGATACTTACAGCAATACGCCAATACCGATTGCCAGTTTATTTTCCGGCGCGCTGATGAATGTGGCGTTTATCGCTTTATTGAGATTTAAATCAGTGACTGATTTGGCAGTTGGGCAGGATTTTTCAAAAGAACTGCTTATATTTTTCGGGCTATTTTCCATCATGATAGCCGCTCTGATTATTTTTATCCAAAAAAGCTATAAAAGACTGCTTGCTTATTCCAGTATTGAGCATGCCGGCATTATCGCTCTTGGCTTTGGCTTCGGAGGGATTGGCGCTTTTGCCGCAATTTTGCATATGATTTATCATTCTCTCGCCAAATCTATTTTGTTTCTTTCCGCCGGCAACATATTCTTAAGATATAGCTCTACGAAAATAGCAAAAATCAGAGATGCTATTTCCACTATTCCTTTAACCGCCATAATTTTTATAATCGGCTTTCTGGCCATAACCGGTATTCCTCCATTCGGGCTGTTTCTGACCAAGTTTTATATATTATCTGCCGGCATCAATTCGCATCCGGTAATTACAATTATCGCTCTGCTTGCTTTTGTTTTAGTGTTTGCCGGATTTTTAAAGCATATTACCTATATGATGTTTGGAGAAAAACCGGAAGAAATAACAGCCGGAGAAAAGAATAAATGGCTTATCATTCCGTTGGTCGCGCTGACAATTATTTTTATTTATTTAAGCTTGCATTTGCCGCAATTTATCAGTGAGTTGATAAATTCCGCGGCATTAAATTACTGATTTATGTTATCGGCAAATATCGAAAAATACATTCCCAAGAAATACAGAACGGAGATTCATGGCAATTTGGCTGTTTTTGAAGTGCCGGTTTCTGAAATAACTGATGTTGTCAAAAATTTATATGCCGATAGCAGCACATCTCTTAAAACCATAACTGCCACTGATGAAAGAAAAGATAGCGCCTGTTTCAAAATATTTTATATTTTCGGTGTTCCGGGGGAAAATATTTTTTTGGCGCCTTTTATCAGGTTGCAAGGCGTTGAAGAATTTCCGTCTGTCGCGTCTATTATTCACGAAGCGTGGAATTACGAGAGAAAAATAAGGACATTTTTCGGTTTGAATCCCAAAGGGCTTCTTGATGAGCGGCCGATAATTCTCCACGATAATTGGCCGAAAAATCTATTTCCCTTAAGGAAAGATTTTAATTGGAATAAAAGGCCGGACAAATCAAAAGGCAGCTATGAATTTCAAAAAGTTGAAGGCGAAGGCATATACGAGATTCCAGTCGGGCCGATTCACGCCGGCATCATAGAACCCGGTCATTTCAGATTCAATGTCGCCGGAGAAGAAATTTTATTGCTGGAAGCAAGGCTTGGTTTTGCGCATAAAGGCAGCGAGAAATTATTTGAAGTGTTGCCGATGGATGCCAAACTGAAACTTTCGGAAAAAATATCGGGTGACAGTTCATTTTCTCATTCGCTCGCTTTCTGCCAAGCGATTGAAAATTTGGCAGGAATCAATGTTCCGGAACGGGCAAAATATTTGAGAGTTGTTTTCGCCGAACTTGAAAGGCTCGCCAATCATTTGGGCGATATCGGCGCCATTATGATTGACACGGGGTTTAATTTTGGCGGCGCCAATGGCGCGAGATTGCGGGAAATGGTTATGCGTATCAACGAACGATTGAGCGGGAGCAGGTTTTTAAGAGGAGTGAATATTGTAGGCGGAGTAACGAAAGACATCGATAAAGAAAATCAAGATAAGTTAGCGGAAGAACTGCGAAGCATTATTAAAGACTTTTCCGAAGTTATCAGTATCGCGGAAAACAGCAGTTCGCTTTTGAATCGCTTAAAAGATACAGGTATTTTAGATTGCCAAATAGCAAAAGATTATGGCGTGGTCGGAGTCGCGGCAAAAGCAATTGGAATTGAAAGAGATGCTAGAGCGGATTATCCATACGCGGCTTATGATAAGTTAAATATTGATATCTCGACCGGCCATGGCGGAGATGTTTACGCCAGATTCTCGGTCCGCGTCAAAGAAGTTTACTCGTCGTTTGAAATTATAAAAAAAGCGCTGGTTTGTCTTTCCGAAAGCGGGCAAATTGCTTCCGCTTCAACAAATATTGTTTTAAAGAAAAATGCTATTGCGGTGAGTATAGTGGAAGGATGGAGAGGGGATATAATTTATTTTGTCGCGACAGATTTGGAAGGAAATATAAACAGAGTTGATNTCCGCGACCCATCTTTCTTAAATTGGGCGGCTGTCGGCCATGCCGGACCCGGCAATATTGTCCCTGATTTCCCTTTGATAAATAAAAGTTTTAACCTATCGTATTCCGGAAATGACTTGTGATATGTTTTGGATTGCAAAATGGAATAAAAAAGGGGGCTTGATTGCCCCCTTATTTTTTACTAATANGATGCTCGGTTATTGTCTTCTAATATATTGCGAGCATGTTTTTTTATGGTTATAACGGTTAACTCCTGTATTTTTGCGCGTTGAGCGCGCNAAGTTNATTGGNACGCCGGCGCATTCTGCTATAACAATGTCCGATACGCGGCCGAAAAAATCTTTTGCTTTTNCGCGCCATTCAGGCACTTCTTCTTTTGGAAGNCCCTGCTGNACTCCAAGCTGAAGCATCGCGTTTCTCAAGCTACCGAAGTTTATTATGACGGAATAATACAGCGCCGGATTCGATTCAACGAGCTTTTCTTGAAGCGGCAGTTTGTCGGCCAGCATATCTAGTGTTTTCAGTATTCCATAAAACGGCAGTCGGCATCGCAGTCCGTTCCGGCATCGCAAAATGTCCGATTTTCGCAAAGCTCCGCAGTCCGGGCAATGAAAAACGGAACCCCCNCTGTTTTTATTCATCGCCGCCATTATCTTTCGTTCAGTCATTTCGCTCTCGCATAGGCATTCGCTTATCAGCCCAAGCTTTAAATCACGCAGATTTTCTATCAGCGCCCAGCGCATAGAAAAAGATTTTTCTTCCAGCAACGCGCGCTGGCTTTG